>Ga0114931_10003676_pt1 | contig 19323 bp, 14 predicted proteins | sample 2SBtaG_FD_89579 | JGI IMG/M metagenome (GOLD analysis project Ga0114931, IMG submission 89579) | Deep subsurface microbial communities from Kolumbo volcano to uncover new lineages of life (NeLLi) - 2SBTROV14_V59a metaG | ecosystem: Environmental > Aquatic > Marine > Volcanic | place: Kolumbo...
CGAGCATTCACCGTCGAGCATTCACCGCCGAACGCCCTGATCCTGCATCCCACGATGCATCCCATTGCGCTCGGCCGCCGAATGCGAGCCGATTCGGATTCCTTGAAGACGCCACCGACCCACACCTGACGAGACGAGGCAGCAGCCATGGCCACCGACGTCCTGATGCCGCAGATGGGCGAATCGATCGCGGAAGGCACCATCACCCGCTGGATGGTGCAGGTTGGAGAGAGCATCGAGCGCGACCAGCCCTTGCTCGAAATCTCGACCGACAAGGTCGACGCCGAGATTCCGAGCCCGGCCGGCGGGGTCTTGCTCGCCATCCTGCACCCGGAGGGGGAGACGGTCTCGGTCAACGAGGTGATCGGCCGCATCGGTGCACCCGGCGAAGCCGTTGCCAGCGAGGCCAGCGGTCAGATCGAAAGCGCAGGCACCCCAGTCCCAGGCACCCCAGCCGAGGGCACCCCAGTCCAAGGCACCCCAGTCCAAGGCACCCCAGTCCAAGGCACCCCAGCCGAGGGCGCCTCGGCAGCGGATGTCTCAGCCCCGGACACAGACGAGGGTCCGACCTCGCTCGAGACCCGGCTCCGTCTCTATTCGAGCCCCGTGGTGCGCAAAATCGCCGCTGAGCATGGCATCGAGATCGCGCGCGTCGCAGGCTCGGGGGTGCACGGCCGGGTCACCAAGCAAGACATTCTGGGCTTCATCGCATCGGGCGCAGCCGACGCGCCAGCGCCGACCTCCACGGCTACCACCGCCAGCGCACCAGCGCCAGCACGCGGGACCGGGGGCTTCGCGGTCGCACCCTATTTGCCCAGCGAGCGGGTCGAGATCGAGCCGATGTCGCGCATCCGCCAGTTGACAGCAGCCCATATGACCTACTCGAAGGCGACCTCAGCCCATGTGACGACCGTCTTCGAGATCGACATGACCCGCATCGATCGCCTACGGCGAAAGATCAAGAGCGCATTCTTGCGTCAAAACGGCACCAAGCTCACCTACATGCCGTTTATTTTTCGCGCCGTGTCGGGCGCCCTCAAGCGCTTCCCGCAGTTGAACGCGTCCATCGACGGCAACAATATCATCCACAAGAAAGATATTAATCTCGGCATGGCCGTTGCCATGGACCGTGGTCTGATCGTCCCAGTGATCAAGAATGCGGACACCCTCAGCTTGATCGGTCTGGCCCGTACGGCCAACGATCTCGCCGAGCGCGCACGCAACAAACGCTTGAAGCCCGAAGAGACCCAAGCCGGCACCTTTACCGTCACCAACCCGGGCGTCTTCGGCAGTCTTTTCGGAACACCGATCATCAACCAGCCGCAGGTCGCGATCATGAGCATCGGCACCATCGAGAAGCGGCCGGTGGTGGTCACGGCGGCCGATGGCAGCGACGCCCTCGCCATTCGTACCCTGTCGTACTTCGCGATCACCTTCGACCACCGTCTGATCGACGGCGCGGACGCGGATCACTTCATGGCCGAGATCAAGGAAACCCTTCAGAAGGACGACTGGAAAGAGCTCGCCGCCTACCGCTGAGCAGTTCTGGCGGCCCCTTGGGAGACGCGCAGATCGGGCCTTGGCCCGCGCATCCTTGACGCAGCCGCCACGGGCGGTTATCCTCGCGCTTTCGTCCTGTCCCGACCCGCCAGGCGTCTGCCGTCATCCGGAAACCGTGGCCCGGGGAAACTCTCGAAAGAGCTTGATCGGATGTGGATCCAACGACGCTCCGCCATCCTGCGCAATCCGCCACGAGCGGTGATCCTCGCGCTGGCGCTGGCGCTCACCACCGCCAGCGCCAGCACCGCGCGGCCCAGCTTGCAGCCTTCGCACGCCTCGCTCGACCGCCAGAATCGCCAGGCCCGGGACCATGATTTCAGCTTCCTCTCCACGCCCGCGGAGGTACGCCGCTTCGTTCGCCGCGGACTGCTGGTTGCCGTTCGCCCGAGCAGCGATCTCGAGCTGCACGGCGTGTCTTACCCCTACGCCCGGCCGGCGGTGCGCGAGTTCTTGCTGCGCGTTTCCCGGGCCTACCGGCAGGCTTGCGGCGAGCGCCTGGTGGTCACCAGCCTGACGCGGCCGCGCAACCGCCAGCCACGGCGCGCCTCGCGACGCAGCGTTCATCCCACCGGCATGGCGCTCGATCTACGCTATCCACGCCACATCCGCTGCCGCGCCTGGCTCGAAGCAAGCCTCATGCACCTGGAGGCCGCTGGCACCCTCGAAGCCTCGTACGAAGGTCGACCGGCCCACTACCATCTGGCCGTTTTCCCGCGCCCGTTCTCGATCTTCCTGGCCAGCAGTGGCTCGGTCTCGCCGCCGAACGAGGCGCAGCTCGCCAACACCTATCGCGTGCGCTCCGGTGACAACCTGTGGAACATCGCCCGGCGCCACCATGTCGACCTCATGCGCCTGCGCACGGTCAACCGCCTGCGCAGCAACATCATCAAGCCCGGTCAGCTCCTGACCATCCCCAGCGACCGGTGACACCACCGGTGGCCGTGCGGGCAAACTTCGCCAGCGACAACACCGCCGCAGCCGCACCCGAGATTCTCGATGCCATCGCCGAGGCCAACCAGGGACCGGCAGCCTCCTATGGCGCGGATCCCTGGAGCGGCCGGCTCGAGGCGCGCTTCTCCGCACTGTTTGAAACCGAGGTGGCGCTTTTCCCGGTGATCACCGGCACGGCGGCCAACGCCCTCGCCCTCGCCCAGCTCGTTCCGCCCTTCGGCGCCGTCTTTTGCCATCCGCTGGCCCACATTCACGAGCACCAATGCGGGGCGCCTGAGTTTTATACCGGTGGCGCCAAGCTGCTGCTGATCGACGGTGAGCATGCCAAGCTCGACCTGGACCGGCTGGCGGCCGAGCTCGATGGCCGTGGCAAGCCGGGCGATGACCACTGCGTGGTGCCCGCCGCGATCTCGATCACCCAGGCGACCGAACGCGGAACGGTCTACCGGCCCGCGGAGCTGCGGGCGATCGGGGACATCGCCCGCCGCCACGAGCTTTCGCTGCTCATGGACGGCGCACGCTTCGCCAATGCCCTCATCACCCTCGAAGCCTCGCCCGCGGAACTCACCTGGCGCGCGGGGATCGACGCGCTGGCTCTGGGTGCCACCAAGAACGGTGCGCTGGCCGCTGAAGCGGTGATCTTCTTCGATCCCCGTCGTGCCCAGGCCTTTCGCTTCCGCCGCAAACGCGGTGGCCACTTGCTGTCAAAGGCAAGGATGATCGCGGCCCAGCTTCTGGCTATGCTCGAGGACGACCGCTGGCTCGCTTGGGCGGCCCACGCCAACGCCATGGCCTGCCGGCTGGCCGCCGGACTCGAGGGCATCACCGGCGCACGACGGCTGCATGCGGTAGAGGCCAACATGGTGTGGACCACCCTTCCCGCCGGTGCCGCCGCCCGGCTCGAAGCCGCCGGCTTCGAGATCGAGCATTGGCTCGAGCGCGGCGAGACCGTGAGCCGCCTGGTCTGTGCCTGGAACACCCGCGCCGAAGACGTCGATCGCCTGGTCGCGACGGTGGCAGCCGGCAGCCCACCCGCGCCAGGCCAGAGCAGATCACCGCACGCGCAGCAGTAGGCTCAGCCGCCTTTCCCCCCTGCTGCCATCGATCGATCCCACACCGGCAGCGATCCGACCGCGAGAGCGATCACTCCGGCGATTCCTTGCGGTCCGGACCATCGCGAGCACCGCGGATCATCCACACGGCGCTCAACGAAAGCACCACACCCCACCACAGGGGCGCCGTGGCGTACAGGTCGTACAGCCACCCGGCGAGCAGCGGACCGCAGGCACGGGCAGCCGCGCTCATCGAACGCCCGGCACCGAGCACAGCGCCTTGGTGGTCTCCGTCAGCCTCGAACGACAGCAGCGTCGACAGCGTGGGCAGCGCCATACCCTGGCCGAGCGCGAGGATGGCGATGCCTGCGATCACCACGCCGAGGTCCGGCGCCAGAGCCAACAAGGCCAGCCCGCTGGCGCTCAGCATGGTGCCCATGATCGCCACCCGGCGGACGCCGAGACGGCTCGTCAGCCGGCCGATGCCACCGCCTTGCACCAGCACCGAAACCACGCCGGCCATCGTCAGCAACAGTCCGAACCCGCGCGCGCCAACGCCAAGACGGTCCGATACGAAATAGGCAAGCGCTGTTTCCATGCTGACAAAGGCGATGGTCGAAAGAAAGATCGCCAGCAGTAGCTCGCGCAGCGGCGCGCGGCGCAGGCCTGCGCGCAGACCATCCAGGCGGCCGGGGCTGCGTCGATGCGTCTTCGATTCATGCAGGAAAAATGCTGCCAGCGTAAGGTTGGCGACCCCCAAGCTGCCCGCGGCCAGCGCCGCGCCGTAAAAGCCCCAGCCGAGGACCACGGCATAGGCACCGAGTGCCGGGCCGAAGACGAAGCCACCGCCGATGGCAGCACCGAGAAAGCCCATCAGCCGCGGCCGTTCCTCCGCTGTGGACACGTCAGCGATGTAGGCCTGGCCAACGCCGATCGAGCCTGCGAACAAGCCGCCCAGAAAGCGGGCGAGCGCCAGCAGTGCGAGCGTCGGCGCCACCGCGCTGGCGAACATGGCAACCGAGGTCCCGGCCAAGGAGGCCAGCAGTACCGGCCGCCGACCCCAGCGGTCGGACATGCGTCCGAGCGTCATCGAGCCGATGAGCTGTGCCATCGAGTAGGCGGCGAACAGCACGCCGAGTTCGGCACCGGAGGCACCGAGCTCGCGGGCATAGAAGGGCAATACCGGCAAGATCAGGCCGAAGCCGAGAATATCAAGGAAGATGGTGATGTACACCGCGACAAGCGCGGCACGGTGGGCAGGCGCGGGCGCGCCACGTGAGCTGGTCATGGGCATGTTCGAGAGGCGCTCTTGTGCAGGGGTTTCGAGACTGCGAGGCGCGCAAGATCAATCGGCAGCGACAGGGACCGAGACGGCTGGCAAGCCGCCGCATATCGTTTCACCAGGACGCATCGTATACAGTGAGACGGCGGCCGCAGTGAGACGGCGGACACCGTGAGACGGCGGACACCGTGAGACGGCGGACACCGTGAGACGGCGACGCGGGAGCCGCTCAGAAACCAGCACCCGGCCGCAGCCCTCGTATGCTACCCCTCTTGACCACCGAGGTTGACCATGAAACGACCTGAACCCCGCGCGCGCGCCATGGGTGCGCTGGCCACCATGCTGCTGGCGCTCGCAGCAGCCCCAACGCCAGCAGCCCCAGCGCCAGCAGCCCCAGCGCCAGCAGCCAATGCCGCGGGCATCGACACCGCCGCCCTGCTCGCCAGCTTCGAGCACAAGACCACCGTGCATGTGCTCGACAATGGCTGGACCTTCATCATCGTCGAACGGCCGGTGGCACCGGTGTTCTCCTTCGCCACCATGGTCGACGTCGGCGGCACGCGCGAGGTGCCGGGCATCACCGGGCTGGCGCACATGTTCGAGCACATGGCCTTCAAGGGCACGCCGGTGGTCGGAACCACCGATTTCACCGCGGAGAAGATGGCTCTGGACGAATTGGAAGCGGCCTACCAGGCGTACGACCGCGCCCGTCGCGCCCCGCATCAGGATGCGGAACGGGTTGCGGCGCTGCACGAGGAGTTTCTCTCTCGGCAAAATGAAGCTGGCGCCTTTGTTGTGTCGAACGCCTTCCCGGAGTTGGTCGAACGGGCCGGTGGTGTGGGATTGAACGCCTTCACCAACAACGACCAAACGGGATACTTCTACTCACTTCCCGCCAATAAAATCGAGCTATTCGCCTATTTGGAATCCGAACGCTTCCTCCATCCAGTGTTCCGCGAGTTCTACAAAGAACGCGCCGTAGTGCAAGAAGAGCGGCGCCTGCGCACAGACTCGAACCCCATCGGCCGATTGATCGAGCAAATGGTCGCCACGGCGTTCGTCGCCCACCCCTACAAGCAGCCCGTGGTGGGTTTCATGAGCGACCTTCAAGCATTCAGCGCCACCGATGCCAAGGCTTTCTTCCGGAAGTACTACGTGCCGGCGAACATGGTGACCGCGCTGGTCGGCCAGCTCGACACCGAGCAGCTCATCCCGCTGCTCGAGCGCTACTTCGGGCGCATCCCGGCCCGGCCGGAACCACCGCCGCTGCGCACGATCGAGCCACCACAGATCGTTGAAAAGCAGTTGGTGATGGTCGATGCGGCACAGCCGGTCTACCTCGAGGGCTACCACATCGGTTCGTCGAGCGATCCGGATCAGGCGGTTTACGACGCCATCGACGACATCCTCTCCGGCGGACGCACCTCGCGCCTGTATCGCTCCTTGGTGGTCGACAAGAAGATCGCGGTGCAGGTGGGCTCGTTCTCCGGTTTCCCCGGCTCGAAACACCCTTCTTTGTGGATCGCATTCGCTTTTCCCGCCAAGGACATTCCCAACCAGACCGTGCAAACAGCGATCCGCGAGCAGATCGCGCGCCTGAGCAGCGAAGATGTCAGCGATGAAGAGCTGGATCGGTTCAAGACCCGAGCCAAGACCAATCTCCTGCGTGGGTTGCAAGACAATCAGGGGCTCGGCTTTCAGCTCGCCACAGCACAGCAGCTCTATGGCGACTGGCGTGAGCTGTTTCGCCGGGTCGACGCCTATGAGGCCGTGACCAAGGCAGACATCCGCCGGGTTGCCGCCAAGACCTTCATCGCCTCGAACCGAACGGTCGCCATGATCGTCCATGAAACGCCCGGAGCTGACGCCCCAAAGGGCCAACCGGCAGCCGGCGGCCGGTAGGAGAATCGTGATGAACCGTTCTGCCAAGCACACAACCCACATCGCCCTCGCAGGTTTGCTCAGCCTGGTCTTGGTCGCCACGGCTGCGGCACGGCCGGCTGAGGCACGGCCGCACAAGAAACACCACGGACGCCCCGCAGCGGCCGATGTTGCCCGCCTGCCGAGCGACCTGCACTATCCCCCACTCGCCGACATCACCATGCCCACGCCGCAGCGCTTCTCCCTCGAAAACGGCATGCAGGTGCTGCTGCTCGAGGATCATGAGCTGCCGCTGGTTACGGGTCGCGCTCTCATCCGCACCGGCAGTCGCCTGGAGCCGCCGGACAAGACTGGACTGGCGCAGCTCACCGGTGCGGTGATGCGCTCGGGCGGCACCGAACGCATGCCGAGCCGGGAACTCGATCGCGTGCTCGAGAACATGGCCGCCTCGGTCGAGACCTCGATCGGTACCACCAACGCCAGTGCACGGATGAGCAGCCTGGCCGAGGATTTCGACCGAGTCCTAGCCATTCTTGCCGACGTCTTGCGCCGGCCGGCCTTCGAGGAAGACAAGCTCGCGGTCGCCAAAACGCAAGTGCGCGCGGCCATCGCCCGCCAGAACGACACGCCGGGCCAGATCCTCCGCCGTGAGTTTCCGGAGCTGATCTTCGGCGCAGGATCGCCCTATGCCCGCTCCGCCACCTACCAGACGATCGATGCCCTCAGCCGGCAGGACCTGGTGGCTTGGCATCGACGCTTCTTCCATCCGGAGAACGTCATCCTCGGCCTCACCGGCGACTTCGACGCCAAGACCGTCCGCGCCCAGATCGAGAAGGTCTTCGGTGACTGGGCTCGGGGCACACAGCCGGCTCCCGAGCCCCCGAGCGCGCAGGCGCACTTCGAGCCGGGCGTTTATTTCATCGAGAAAGGCGACGTCAACCAGGCCAATATCGCGATCGGCCACCTGGGCATCGACCGCCACAACCCGGACTACTTCACCGTCGAAGTGTTGAACGAGGTGCTCGGCGGTGGCTTCGCTTCGCGCCTGGTTTCCGAGGTGCGGACGAAAAAGGCGTTGGCCTATGGCGTTGGTGGCGGTGTTGAATCTTCATTCGACCACGCCGGCCTCTTTCGCATCCAGATGTCGACCAAGGCGGCGTCGACCGGCGCCGGCGTCGAAGCCCTGCTCACCGAGGCTCGGCGCATGCTCAGCGAGCCACCGACACAAGAGGAGGTGGCGCGCGCCAAGGAGTCGATGCTGGCTGCGATGGTGTTTACTGCCGACAGCGATGCCAAGATCCTCAGTCGCCAGCTCACCTACGCCTACTTCGGCTACCCGAGCGACTGGCTGAGCCAATACCAAAAGGCGATCGCTGCCGTCACCCCGGCGCAAGTGGCGGCTGCCGCCAGGACCTACATCCACCCCGACCAGGTGGCGATCATGGTGATCGGCCCCTCGACCGGCACCGAGCCGCCGCTGAGCAGCTTCGGCACCGTACATCGGCTCGACATCACGATTCCCGAGCCAGCGACCGAGACGGTGGCCTTCAGCGAGGCGGGCGCGGCGAAAGGTCGGACGCTGATCGAGCAGGCAGTGGCGGCCACCGGCGGCAGTGCGCTGATCGACGGCCTCACGGGTCTGCGACTCGAGGCCGAGAACCAGGTGGTGACGCCCCAAGGAACCTTCGATGTCAAGAGCGTCGAACTCACAGCCTATCCCGATCGCAAACGGGTTGAGCTGACTCTTCCGTTCGGCACCATGATCCAAGTTCTCGATGGTGACAACTCCTGGATCAAGACCCCGCAAGGCGTGCAGACCATGCCTTCAGCCATGCGCAAGCAGGCCGCCCAGGGCTTGTTGCGTGACTATTTCAACCTGCTGCGCCAGCGTCACAATACGGACTTCGAGGCGGTGGCCGCGGGCCGTGCCGAGGTCGACGGGGTCGAGCTCGAGCAGGTTCAGGTCAAAATCGGGGAGGATGTGATCCGGCTCGGCATCGATGGGACGAACGGCAGGATCTTGACGATGACCTACCATGGCACCAACAATGCCGGAGCGCCCGGTGAGGTACGACAGGTCTACAGCGACTTCCGCACGATCGAGGGCTTGCTGGTACCGCATTCGGTGGTGATCTCCTTTGAAGGCGATCCGATGATGACCACCCAGGTCGTTGGTTTTGACACCAACCCCGAGATCGCGCAGGACATTTGGCCACGGCCCGAATAGGCACCTGCTGCCGACGGAGAGCCCAAGCAAGCGTCGAAGACCAAGGAGGGTGAGATGACCAACTTGCTGCAACGCATTTCAGCGCTCGTCGATCAAGCACTCGGCGTCGACCTGTGTGTGCCGAACGACACCGGCCAGCTCGATCTCGACAGCGAGATCGCGGACACCATCACCAGCCAGCTCGATGCCGGCATCGAGCTGTTATCGAGCATCGGGCAGACGTTCGAGCCAGCGGGCGACGATGACGCGGACCTGGCCGAAGATGGCTCCAGCGAGGTTTCGGTGCTGCGCGCCATCGGTGCGGAGATCTCCAGCTCCCTGGCGCGCCAGGAGATCGCGGATCTCGCCTTTCTTGGCCGCAACCAGTTGATCGAAGCGCGTCGACAGATCGAGCCGCCGGGCGATCGGCGCGCGATCTGGGCCCGCCTGGCACACTGCGAAACGGGGCTCAGACGCTTGCGCAAGGCGCTGGTGGCGGTCGAGTCCGCGCTGCGGGAGTATGAGGGTCTCGAGGCGATCCCCCGGTGCTGGGAGTCGGTCGATGACGCGCTCGAAATCCGCCGGGTCTATAGCCAGTTCCGTCGCGCGGTGCGACGCGGCGGCCAGCCGCGGCGCAGCGCGTTGCGCGGCGAACTCAAGCGCATCGCGCATCACATCGTCATCCTTCGTGACCGCAGCATCTATCCCTACCTGCGGATCGAGGATCGACGCGCGATCCGAACGCTGCAAAAACGCATCGACGCCTGGCTCGAAGCGGACGACGGCAGCGATGCCGAGACCACCGCTGGCCAGAGGCTGTGGAACGACCTGGCGACCTTCGCCGACCTGATCGCCCAAGTCAACCAGCGCCAGACGCTGCATGAGCATGATCGCAGCGTGGTCGCCTCCGCGCTGCACACGGTCGGACGCCGGGTGACCCCCGAGCGCCCCGTTCCGGGTGCGGTGCTCGAGACGCTCCACACGCTGCTCGGACGCGACGAGGAGCTCGACGAGCTGCTGCTCGATCACCGCGCGCGTCTGTCCACGGCGCCCTGGCGCCAGCCTCTACGGCGCGTGCTGCGCGAGCTTCAACAGCCCTATCGCGGCTGAAGCTGACGGGGCACTCGTCACCCGCCACAGCCGGCGATGCAGCCGGTGCCGGTGGCTGAATGAGCAGGCGCGCCTTGCCGTGCGATCCGGCGTCGGCCGCCTGCCTCCTCAAACGTTCGCGGCGTGCTGGACGTGGACGCGTCGGGCCTTCGCTTCGAAGCGTGGCAAGGACCCCGGCGGCACCACGGTCACCTCGACCGCCAGATCCAGGTGACGGCGAAAGCGCGCGCGCAGCGTGGCACAGATCTCCGCGTGGTGTCTCTCCCTACCGGCATGGCCGGGATCGATCTCGACCCGCAGACGCAGGCGGTCCGAACCGCTGCTACGATCGATCGCGAGCTGATACTCCACCAGCTCGGGGCTGGCACGCACCAGGTTATCGATCGCGCCGGGATAAATATTGACTCCGCGAACGATTACCATGTCGTCAATCCGACCAAGCACGCCCCCGACCAGCCGTGCCAGCGTCCGCCCGCAGGTGCAGGGTCGCCGCTCGCGGACCACCAGATCACCCGTTCGGTAGCGCAACACCGGCATGCCGAGGCGCCCGAGTGTGGTGATCACCAGCTCACCGCGCAGGCCATCGGGCACCGCTTCACCGCTCACCGTGTCACGCACCTCGAAGATCAGCTCAGGCTCATTGAGGTGCAGCGCCTGTGCCTCGCAAGAGAAGCTCCAAGCCCCGACCTCGGTGGCACCGGCATGGTCGAAGCAGCGTGCGCCCCACAGCGCCTCGATACGCTGGCGCACATGCGGCAGGCTGGCCCCTGGCTCTCCCGCTTGAATGGTCGTGCGCACCGGCGAAGCCGCCAGGTCGATGCCCTCCGTCGCCGCGATCTCGGCCAGCCGCAGGGCATAGGTCGGGGTCGAGACGAGCACGGTCGCGCCGCTGTCGAGCATCATGCGCAGGCGCTCTCGCGAGCGCATGCCGCCACCGGAGACCGCCAGTGCACCGACTGCGTCGGCCCCCGCCATCGCCGTCCAGTGGGCGATATAGGGCCCGAAGGAAAACGCGCAGAACACCACATCGTCCTCGCCCACACCGGCGCCGCGGTACACGTGCCCCCATGCCCGCGCCCAAGACCTCCAATCCTCGTCGGTATCGAGCCACAAGAGCGGACGCCCAGTGGTACCCGAGGTGCGGTGCAGATGCCGGTATCGGGCATGGGGGAATGACAGCAGACCGCCGAAGGGCGGGTCCGCCGCCTGGGCTTCGGAAAGCTCACGCTTGGTGGTCATCGGCACCCGCTCCAGATCGCCGAGCGAGCGCAGCGCGGCCGGCTCGAGCCCGACGCTCGCCAGCTTGGTGCGGTAGAAGCGGTTGCCGCTGAGACTCGCGGCCAGGCGTCTGAGCTTCTCGGTCTGGAGCGCGGCGAGGGCGCTGCGGTCGAGGGTTTCGAGGCTGCGGTCGAAGAAGGCCATGGTCGAGCGGCGATGCTATCGTGCTGCGGGCATGACCACCTGGCTGATGGTTCTCGGCAGCGGCTCCCTCGCCGCCTGGTGCTACCTGCTCGCGTTGCACGGGCGCTACTGGCACTGCGACCAGCGTTTGCCTGCGACCCCGACCAACGAGCCGGATCGTGGACCACCCGTGGTCGCGGTGGTACCGGCCCGCAATGAGGCCGCCGTCGTGGCCCGCACCCTCACCTCGCTGCTCGACCAGGTCTACCCCGGTACCTTCACCATCATCCTGGTCGACGACGACAGTGAGGACCAGACCTTCGAGATCGCCCGGCGCGTCGCTTCTGCGCACACTGCGGGCGAGCGCTTGCGGGTGATCCGAGCGCCACCGCGCCCAGCGGGCTGGGTCGGCAAGATGTGGGCCGTTGCCACCGGCGTCGCCCATGCCGAGCGAATGGTCCCGGACGCTCGCTACCTGCTGCTCACCGACGCCGACGTGATGCACCACCAAGGCAGCCTGCGCCGCTTGGTGGCGCAGGCACGCAGCGGTGCCTACGCCCTGGTCTCGCTGATGGTGACGCTCGAGCACCGCGGTGCTTGGGCGGCGTTGTTGGTGCCCGCCTTCATTTACTTTTTCCAGCAGCTTTATCCCTTTCCACGGGTCAATGATCCGCAGGCGCGAACCGCCGGTGCCGCCGGTGGCTGCATGCTGGTCGATGCTGCCGCACTCCGGCAGGCAGGAGGCATCGCAGCCATCAAGGGCGCGGTGATCGACGACTGCGCGCTCGCCCGCCGGCTCAAACGCCAGGGACCGATCTGGCTGGGTCTTTCACGTCGCGAGCGCAGCGTACGCACCTACGATGGCCTGGGCGGAATCTGGCAGATGGTCGCGCGTACCGCCTACTCGCAGCTCGGCTACCGTCCGCTGCTGCTGGCCCTGACGCTCGCCGGCCTGGGCCTCGTTTACTTGGTGCCGCCCGCGCTGACACTCGGCGGCCTGACATTCGGCTGGCACCTGTTTGCCGGGCACCTGTTTGCCGCGCCGGGCGCCCCGCTGACATTCGGCTGGCACCTGTTTGCCGGGCACCTGTTTGCCGGACACCTGGTTGCCGCTGGCGCGCTCGCCTGGCTGGCCATGACGGTCAGCTTCTTGCCCACACTGCGGCTCTACCAGCGCAGCCCTTGGCTCGCCCCAGCCTTGCCGCTCGCTGCCCTGCTCTTCGCTGGCATGACCTTCGACTCCGCGCGCCGGCATTGGTGCCATCAGGGTGCGCGATGGAAGGGCCGTACCGAAGCCGGCAAGGCCAGGGAGGAGAGGCTAGCGCCAGCGATAGTAGGCGAAGCTGAGCACCATCAACGCCAGCAAGGCCAGCACGGTGCCGTTGGCGATCACGCCGAACCGTGCCAGTCCGCGACCCCGCCGCAGACCGAGCAGGCCGCACGCCAGGCCGAGCACTGAAGCGCCGAATGACAAGCTGGCGATCGCCAGTGGCCAGCTCCACGGATTCATCGGCATCCAGCCAAAGCTGCGCACAAGGACCTGCTTGAGGATCGGCCTGCCGAGGATTGCCACCAGGGCGAAGAGGATCGAGAACAAACCCCACGAGGATCGCATCGACACCACCTGGTACTCGCCGCCGCATACCGATGTTGCATTCGCCGTCAATGCCGTACCCTACTTTCCAAGATCCCCGGCGCCCGGAAGCCGAACCTCAGAATGCCGGACCACGGGGCGTGAGATCGCTAGCGTGCGACGGACCGTTTCCGTTTCTGCGTCTTCTTGCTTCCCGCACGCCGTGCCGCTTTGCGGGCCGCCACCAGCGCCCGCTTGAGGTAATCGCCGGTGTGGCTCTTCTTGCATCGAGCGATGGCCTCTGGCGGGCCTTCAACCACCAGCAGACCGCCCTCTGCGCCGCCTTCGGGGCCCAAGTCGACGACCCAGTCGGCGGTCTTGATGACATCCAGGTTGTGCTCGACCACGATGACCGTATTCCCTTTCGATACTAGTTTATGCAATACATGTAGGAGCTTTCGAACATCCTCGAAGTGTAGGCCGGTGGTGGGTTCGTCCAGCAAGTAGAGGGTGCGTCCCGTCTGGCGCTTGGACAGCTCGGTGGCGAGCTTCACCCGCTGCGCTTCCCCTCCCGAGAGCGTGGTAGCGGGCTGGCCGAGCGTAATGTAGCCGAGACCAACGTCGTCTATGGTATGAAGAATGCGCTGAATCGGCGGAATATGGGCGAATACTTCAAGTGCCTGCTCGACAGAGAGCTCGAGGATCTCTGCGATGTTGTGTCCACGGTAGCGCACCTGCAAGGTTTCGCGATCGTAGCGCCGGCCACCGCACACTTCGCAGGTTACGTAGATATCAGGCAGGAAGTGCATCTCGATCTTGATCTGCCCGTCGCCCGAGCAAGCCTCACAACGCCCCCCCTTGACGTTGAACGAGAAACGTCCGGGCTTGTAGCCGCGCATGCGGGCCTCGGGTGTTTTCGCCAACAGGCCGCGGATGTGGCTGAAGACGTTGGTATAGGTCGCAGGGTTCGAGCGCGGGTGCGCCCGATCGGGCTCTGGTCGATGGCGATCACCTTGTCGAGATGCTCGAGGCCTGTGACCCGCGCGTGCGCGCCCGGGACCGCTATCGCTCGATAGAAATGCCGCGCCAGGGCCTTGTGCAGGACGTCGTTGACGAGCGAGGACTTTCCCGAACCGGAAACACCGGTGACGACGGTGAAAAGTCCCACCGGGAAGCGGACGTCGATGCCTTGGAGGTTGTTGTGCGTGGCGCCCTCGATCGTCAGCCAGCGACTGCTCGGCGTCTGGCGCGCTGGCACCTCGATGCGCTCGAGCCCAGCGAGGTAGCGACCGGTGAGCGAGGCGGCGTGCGCCTCGAACTGCTCGGGCGGACCTTCGGCCACCACCTTGCCTCCGTGCACCCCAGCGCCAGGCCCGAGGTCGAGCACCCAATCCGCGGCGCGGATGGTTTCTTCGTCATGCTCGACCACTAGCACCGAGTTGCCGAGATCGCGCATGCCGCGCAAGGTATCGATGAGCTTGGCGTTGTCGCGCTGGTGCAGACCGATCGATGGCTCGTCGAGCACATAGAGCACTCCCATGAGCTTTGAGCCGATCTGCGTCGCCAGACGGATGCGCTGGCTTTCGCCGCCCGAGAGCGTGGCCGAGGCGCGATTGAGCGCCAGGTAGCCGACACCGACATCGTCAAGAAAGCCGAGCCGATCGCCGATCTCCTGCAGCACCTTGGCGACGATCGAATGCTCGCGCTCGGAGAGCTGCAGCGCCTTGATGTGTCCGAGCAGGTTGCACACCGGCATGGACACGAGCTGGTCGATGGCGTGGCCGCCGACGGTCACGGCCAGGGCCTCGGGACGCAGGCGACGGCCTTGGCAGTCCGGGCACGTGCGCACCGCCATGTAGCGCTCGATCTCGGTTCGGACCAGCGTCGAGTCGGTCTCTTTGTGACGGCGCTCCAGCCGTGGCACCAGCCCCTCGAAGGTGCCGAGCCAGGAGTAGCTCGAGCGCTTGCTCTCGAGATTGAACTCCATTTCCCGATCACCGGTGCCAAAGAGCAAGGCCCGGCGAACGATCTTGGGCAGTTTCTTCCACGGCGTGTCGAGCCCGAAACCCAGCTCGCGCGACAACGTCGCGACCACACGCATCTGGAACGAACTCGATCCCGGCTTCCAGGGACCGATCGCACCAGCATCGATCGAGCGCTCGGGATCGACCACCAACAAGCCAGCGTCGACCCGCATCAGGGTTCCGAGACCCGAGCAGGTCTCGCAGGCGCCGTAGGGGCTGTTGAACGAGAACAGACGCGGCGTGATCTCACTCAGACTGGTGCCGCAGGTCGCGCAGGCATAGCGCTCGGAGAGCATCTCCTCGGGCTGTCCCTCCGCCGCCAGGATCACCAGACCAGCACCGACCTTGAGCGCCGTCTCGAGCGACGACGCGAGACGGCCCTCGATGTCCTTCTTGACCGCCAGGCGATCGACCACCACATCGATCGAATGCTTCTTCTTCTTGTCGAGCTGGGGCAAGTCGCCCGCGAGGTCGTAGGTCTTGCCGTCGATGCGCGCGCGCACGAAGCCATCGCGCGCCATCTGCGTCAGTTGCCGCCGGTACTCTCCCTTCTTGCCGCGCACGTAGGGCGCGTACAGCACCAGGCGTGCTCGGGCCGGCAGCCGCAGGATGCGGTCCACCATCTGCTGCACCGTCTGCGGCCGGATCTCCTCACCGCACTGCGGGCAGTGCGGCACGCCCACCGAAGCGAAGAGCAAGCGCAGGTAGTCCTGGATCTCGGTGACCGTGCCCACCGTCGAGCGCGGGTTCTTGGAGACCGACTTCTGCTCGATGGAGATCGCTGGCGACAGGCCTTCGATGGCGTCGACATCCGGTTTCTCCATCTGCTGCAAGAACTGACGAGCATATGCAGACAGTGATTCGACATATCTACGCTGGCCTTCGGCGAACAGTGTGTCGAAGGCCAGCGAGGATTTCCCGGAGCCCGAGACGCCGGTAATCACCACCAGTCGGTTGCGCGGCAACTCGACGGTGATGTTCTTGAGGTTGTGCTCCCGCGCGCCGCGGACCGTGATCACATCCATGGGCGGGCGATGGTACCAGAAGGCGAAAGTGCGGCGAAAGCAATCCCGCGTGGGCGCGCTTCGGGGCAAGCGCGCCCACGGTCGAGACGGGCTGATCGCCGAATCTGGCAAACGCCGGAGCCGGGATCACTCGATCAGGCAGAAGCCGACATCGGCCGGCCTGTGGTTGTGGCTGCCCGGTCCGCTACCACTGATGGTCCGATCCCACACATCGAGTTTCACGACGTAACCGCAGGGCTTCATCCCCGTGGTGTCCAGGTGCCAGACATCACCCGGCATCGGCGCGCTTTGGGCGGTCGAGGCGGGCGGTGGTGGCGGTGACGGCTGGTTGGGGCTGGCGCTCGCCGGCAGCGTGTGCAGCGAGAACCGTCCGAAGAAGGGATCGCGGGCGACAAAGCGGCCCTTGATCAGGGTCCCGGGCTTGAACTGCTCGCAATTGCCGGCGTCGAGACTGAGCTCGGCGGTCGGCTGGGTGTTGTCGAGCCGCACCCGGTACCACTGCGTCCAGTAGTAACCCGGCCCCGGAGGATCGACCTCCAGGCGCACCTCTCACGCCCCGTCATCGTTGCCGGTGTCGAAGTAGGCCAAGGTACCGAAGAAATTCTGACTGTGCGGAAGGTAGGTGAAGTAGCCGCTGGCGTCCGCGTAGTGCCAGCTTCCAACCCCGTCATTGTCGACGATTCGCACCTTTTGGTCGAGAACGATGCCGGAGCCACCGCCGAGCACGGGGCGTGCGCGCACGCGGTAGCGCGCGCCCAGGACCGGCGGACCGTTGATCACCACACGACCACCGAATGGACACGCCCGGCCCAGGAGATCAGCGAGCGTCCCCTGCAACGCGAAGCGTGCGCCGAGCTTGGTCAGACCACTGGTGTTGATGTGGATCTCACCGACGGGAATCCCACCGATGATGTTGATCTTCCCGGTTCCGTCGTCCGGCGCTCCAGGCTTGATCAGGACGTGGGTATCGAGGCGATTGCCCCAATGCGGCAGCGAGTCGGGATCGACCGTCGACGGCGGCGTGTTCCACGACAGTACCGCGCGCACCCGACCGACGCGGGGCTGGTTACACGGCCGGCGCACGGTGCTGAGGTCGACCTTGAGCACCGCGGAGTAGGCGAGGCCATCGCTGGGGATGCCAGCAATATCGTGAACCTGGAGCCGTGCCGTTCCCAGGTACTGCCACTCGCAGGTATTCTCCCAGTCTGCCCAGAACGCAACGTGCTCGGTGCTGCCCTTGCGGCATAGGTTACCGAGGTAGCCCGTAGGTCGCTTGATGCGCAGGGTGGCGCTCAGGTGCTCACGGTTGTAGTCGAGACCCAGGCACTCGATCTGCTCGTAGCTGGTGTTGCCACTGAGCGCACCGAAAGCCTCCGCGGCGCCTTGCCAGCTCAGGCCGAGTGCAGACCACTGTGCGATCTGCTCACTGAGCATTTCCACGTTGACGCTGCCGGCCGCTGCCACGCCATGCAACTCGGCGAAGCCGAAGCGCTCCGGTTCGACCATCGGCGCGTGGCGTTGCGCCGCTTCCCCCGTGCGCTTCGGAGCGCTGTAGAGCTGGGCCAGCTCCTTGAGCTCAAGCTCGGGCGGATCCGGGAAGGGCAAAGGCACTTGCTCGAAAGCCGACAGCTCAAGCGGCAGCTTGGCCACCGTGCCGGACGCGCTCAAGGTGGCGACCACGTCACCGAGGAACCAACGGCGGGGCCGGATCTGGATGTGCTGGTCGAGGCGGTTGCCCCACACCGGCAGGTAGTTCGGGTTGTTGGCCGGTGGGATCGCCTCCCACGACAATATGCCGCGTACCAGCGGCAATACAGGCTTGCCACAGAACTTGTGGTCTGGGTGGATCTCCTGCGTCAACACGAAGGTGAGCGGTTTGGTCGGATGGTCGGCACAGTCATCCGCGGTTGGGATATCGTGCACGTTGACCGCGACCAGCCCGGCATCGTCCCAGGTGGCACCGCCGTCATAGCTGAGGAAAAACCGCACGTACTCCGTGCTACCGCCGGTGCAAAGCCCGCCTTGGTAGCCGAACGGCCGGTGAATTTGAATGGTCGCCTCGAGCAGCTCGATCTTGGGATTGAACCCGATGCAGCTCAAGGACTCGAAGCGTTGATCGGCAACGATCTTTTCGACCGGTTGGAACGAACTCTTGACGAGGTTTCCGAAATGGTTTGGATTGGCTGCGAGCAGCGTCGTGAACTGACGCCGCGCAGCCTCGACTGGCGCTTTCTGGATCTTGGACATGATGCTCCTCCATTTTGGGCAGGGATGTGCCTCGGGCCTAAAGACCTCTCAGGGGCCGCCAGCGACAAAGCGAAGATCGAAAGGCCCACTGCCCGCACACAGCGGTTATTTCGGTCATGCCTCAAGAGGAGCAGGAAGCGTGCCAATCATCGATCGTCCTCAAAGCACCGAAAAAGCTTGCCACCAAGCATCCAGCAGCCAGCATCCGCGACCCTGCCAATGCAGCAGTGCCCACTTCGCTGCCGGTACCGGCAGCAAGGTGGGCAACACCAGCACGTGCCCGAGCGAAGACGCAGCACAAACGCGACAACGCCCGCGGCACACACCATGCCGCGGGCGTTGTCGCCAAAGGTTGCTGAAAAAGGGCTCGCGGCGCCATGGGCACCGCGGGCCCACCGCGCACTGTCGTGCGGTCGGTGGCTACTTGACCATCGGCCGTGGCACGGAGGAGATAGGTGCCAGGGGCCAGCCCCAAAGCGCGAAACGAGCCGTGCTCGTCGGTCGCCGACCTGGCAACGCAGAGGCTACGCTCGATCGCTGGCGCACCGCGAATCCCACCCTCGCTGGCGGTGAAGGGCTCGATTTCGATCGAGCATTGCGGGCAAGGCGCGTTGTCTGCCAGCAAGACCCGCCCGCGAACACCACCACCGCGGGCGAATCGCAGGCGACCCAAGTCGACCTCTTGCTCCGGCCGGAGCCGGAGCTTCCGGATCTGGGGGACCCACCCCTCGGGCTGGATGCGTACCCAAGATCCGCCGGCCGGGAGCCAACACCCGAAGCGCTTCTCCACCACCGGACACCAGGCGTCGAGGATCTTGCCGGTGTCGAGCGCGATGCGCAATGCGATGCGCGTGGCACCGCCATCAGCGGGAAGGAGGTGGATGCGGACCGGACCTGTGGCCGATCCACGCTCGAGCGCATTGCTGCCAGTAGCCGAGAAAATGCACAAACAAGTGCACAGAACGAGCCGTCAACCAAAATGGGAATGGAATCGGCGCATATCGACCTCTC
>Ga0114931_10003677_pt1 | contig 19316 bp, 22 predicted proteins | sample 2SBtaG_FD_89579 | JGI IMG/M metagenome (GOLD analysis project Ga0114931, IMG submission 89579) | Deep subsurface microbial communities from Kolumbo volcano to uncover new lineages of life (NeLLi) - 2SBTROV14_V59a metaG | ecosystem: Environmental > Aquatic > Marine > Volcanic | place: Kolumbo...
GAGCGGCTAGTCCCGCGTTTCCATCGAAGCGATGGCTGCTTCGCACGCGCGGCTGCGCCGCGCAACGCGGGACTAGCACCGTTTGTTGGGGGCGCAGCAGCGCCCCCTCGGCTTCGCCGAGCCGGTCCTATGTTGCGGCGCAACATTTTTTCTTGACATCCCGGTCGTAGGTGGGCAGATATGGCGTGCGCACTTGTTGCGCCGCAGCAAAAACCAGCCAGCAGGCGAGGTGGGTCATGAGGGCGATAGCGGAAGTGCATCCGGAAACGAGCGATTTTGCTGAAAACGATGGGATTCCGGGCTCGGGGCGGGCTCCCCGGGCGATCGGCGAAGCACCGGCACCCCGCTTCGCGGATCCCACGCCGCTCGGGCTGATCGGGCTGGCGATCGGTTGTGCGGCGCTCGTGCCCATCGCGTTCGGCGCCAAGGTCGGCGTCCCGGGCTTGATCACCGCAGCCGTGATCTGCCTGCTGTTCGGCGGGGGCTGCCAGTTGATCGCGGGCTTGCTCAATCTCGCCAATGGCAACCTGCTCGGCGGCACCCTGTTCGCGGCGTTCGCGTTCAACTGGGCGCTGAACGGCTGGGCGCTCTGGTCGCTTGCCCATGGCGTGGTGCCCGAGCACCAGATCCTGCTCGCGACCGAGGCGGCTTCCCTGCTGCTGTTCGTTCCTCTCACCTACGCCTTCGGGCACTACTCGGGCCTGTTGTTCGCGTTCCTGCTCGACATCGACATCCTCTACGGCTTCAAGTTGCTCGCCGGCTACGGCCACATGGGCGGCACGCAGATCCCCATCGCGCTGTGCACCGTCGCGCTGGGCGTGATTGCCCTGTGGATTGCCATTGCGATGCTCGTCAATCCCGTCGCAGGCCGCCGCGTGCTGCCGATGCCGGGACCGCTGTTCCGCGCGGCAGCGCCCGTGCACTGAATCACGCCGCGCGACTCGCTCGCGCTACGGCTGGGGCGCGACCCACAGCGACGAGTGGGAGCCCTCCTGGGATCAGACGACCCGGCCCGGCCAGAAACCGCCGCGCTCAGGCGCTCGGACCACGCCGAGTTGCAGGCCAGGCTCGAAAGACGCGGGCTGGAGTGGTTTCTGCTGGAGCTTTGAAGCCGGCGGAGAGCCGAGTGGGAGCTCCCGGTACCGGCTTCAGCGGGGCGCGAGCTCTCGGGCGAGGGTGACGAGGTCCGCGTCGGACGGGACGAACACGCCGTTTTCCCATGTGAGCACGCGGCTCGGCTTGTCGTCGGGCTCGTAGATGGGGATGACGTGCAGGTGCAGATGCGGCGAGCTCATCGGGACCGCGGGCCCGGCGCTGCCGAGCGAGGCGACGTAGCAGCGCGCCGGCGACAGCGCGCGTTCGATCCGACGGGCGCTGGCGAGAGCGAAGCGCGACGCCTCGGCCCAGGCCGCATCGTCGACGTCCGTGAAGCTCGTCACGTGCTCGTCGACGAGCACCAGCGCGTGCCCGCGCCGGACCGCATAGCGCGCGAGCACAACGCGGCAGTATCGGCCGCGCTCGAGGACGTACGGCGTGCCGAGCCTGCCGTCCCGCATCGCGCACACGAGGCACGACTCGTCGCCGCGCTCGGCAGTCACCCGTGCGGTCGCTTCGTCGCGCGCGATGCGCGCGCTCACGGATGCCTCGCCGGGCGCGGGCACGGCATGGTCCAGCAAGCGCGCGGCGGCGCGTTGCCCGGCCCCGGCACTGGCACCGGCACAGCGGCCCGGCCCTGGTCGGCGAAGCGGATCGAGGGAGTCACGGACAGCGCACCGCCCTGGTTTCCGGAAAGCGCGGCGTCGACATGCTGGGCGAGCGACGCGACGCGAGCCGCATCCAGCTCGTACAGGCCGTTGGGAAACGTGAGGTTGGCGGCGTAGAGCTGGGCGATGGTGGGCCTTTCCGTCGCGTGCTGCCAGAACGCGACGGGATCCCTAGGCAGCGACGCCGGATGGTGCTTCACGTACGCGGCGACTCGCCCGAGCAGCGCGCGGGCCTGGTCGAGATCGTGCCGCACCGAGGGCGTGGCGTACTCCCAACGGGCGATCATCGACTCGTTGACGAGCACGAACTCGCGGAAGGGCACGGCGTTCGCCCCCGACTGCTTGCCCGGATACACGTGGTAGACAGCGGCGACGCGCTCGGGGTGCAGGAGCACCGTCGCCAGGGACACCGGCAGGCCGGCGAGGTCGGTCGCGCGCCACCGCCTCAGCGAGGTGGGGTCGTAGAAGAGCACCAGCGCCTCGCGCTTCAGCTCCACGCGCACCAGCTGGTCGCCGTAGCTTTCGCCCTTCCAACCCACCAGCGTGGCCCACGGGTTCGACCAGGCGAAGCGACGCAGCGACAGCTCGCGACGCTTGAACAGACGCGCCAGAGGCGACGGATCGGCGACGAGCACGGTGTCGAACAGCGACAGCACGCCCTCGGGGGAACGGCTGCGGATGAGCAGTTGCTGATCCCTGCGCAGCGCCTCGATCTGCTCGGGGCGCGTCCACGTGTACAGCGCGCGCGGCGGCGGGCTGTCGCCCCAGCGGGCGCCCCGGGCCAGCTCGACGGAAAGCGCGTCGGTCTCGCCGTTCGCCTGGCTCGCAACGGGATGCTTGCGGGGCGGAGCGATCGTCACGGCGCGGGCAACCGGGGGCGGCTCCGCCGCGCAGCCCAGCGCGACCCCCCCCGCGACCAGCACGACCAACCGCCGACCCATGCCCCATCTTGACGCGGTGCCGCGCGGATGGCGAGCGGTCGGCGCGGGCGGGCTGTCTTGCCAGAAGCGCTGAACGCCGGTATCTGTACGGCCCTGGCCTGGGCCGAGGAGGTACACGAAATGCGCTTTCAGAAGATCATCTGGGTGGGAGCACTGGCGATGGCATCGGGCCTGGTGCTCGGCTGCTCCAGCAAGGACGACGGCGCAGGTGCGGGCGGCACCGGCGGCAGCGCGGGCGCCACCGGCGGAGCCGGCGGCAGCACGGGCGGCTCGGGCGGCAGCGCGGGTACCGGCGGCACGGCGGGCACCGGCGGCACCGCGGGCAGCGGCGGCACGGCGGGTGCTGCGGGCAGCGGGGGAACCGGTGGTGCAGCCGGCGCGGGCGGCGCGGCCGGTTCGGGCGGCGCGGCCGGTTCGGGCGGCGCGGCCGGTTCGGGCGGCGCGGCCGGTTCGGGCGGCGCTGGCGGGGCCGGCGGCGCTGGCGGGGCCGGCGGCGCGGCGCAGACCTGCGTCGCTTCCGGCGGGACGGTGCAGAACGGCCAGTGCTGCAAGAGCACGGGAGACTTCCCGGCCACCTGCGGCGTCGGAGCGTGCTCCTGCTCTCCGCAGAACAGCCACAAGGTCCAGCTCTGCACCTGCCCGTCCAACCAGTGCTTCAACGGCACCAGCTGCCAGTAGACAACACGCGCCCCTGATCGCCGTGTCGCGGCGGCGTGAACCGGAGCGCGCTGTCGGCAAAACCGCGCGGCAACAGCCATCCGCACGCTGGCACAGGGCGTGCAGACCACCTGCCCGGACTCACTGGCAGGAGGTCGTGATTTGAGGACTGGAACGCTGTCTGCGCTGGCTGCCGCCCTCGGCGTGCTCGCGTGGATGGGTACGGCACGCGCCGCGCCACCGAACGGGCTCGAGCTGTCAGCGGGCGCATCGCTGACGGGGCGCTACACCACCAAGGTCGACCTGGCCCAGCTCGCCGGGGCGAGCGATTCCGGCTCGGGCAACGATCTGGGTCCGCCCACGCTCGGAGTCGAGCTCACCGGGGGCTTGAACCTGCCGCTGGCGGAGCTCGGCGTGGGCGCCTGGCTTGCGGTCGGCGGACTGTCGCTGGGTCGGATCGAGAGCCGCTATCTGGGCGGCTCGCACACCCAGGTGGGATCGAGCCTCGACGCGGGACTCGAGGGTGCGCTCCGGCTGCACCCGGATATCTCGCGTGAGCTCGGCCTCCGGATCGGCCCCGTCGTGGCTTGGCAGCGCATGCAGGGGTCGTCGCCGCTTGGTGTTGGACGGTTCGAGCTCCTGGGCGTCGGTCTCGATGCCGGGCTGGTCTGGCGGACGGGGCCGATATCGCGGGTCGTCGACGGGCACGTGGAGCTCATGCTGTCGGCCCGTCGCGAGCTGCCGCTCGACGTGTACGTCGCCCGTGACGCAAACGACGTGGTGCTGGCAGGCACACGGGGCCGCACCGCCGCGATCTACAGCTTCAGCGCGCGGCTCGGCTACGTCTTTGATTTCCATCGTGCGCGCTAGGCGCGCTCAAGGCGGACACACGTTGCTCTTCTGGCAGCGCATCACGAAGCCCGCACCCTTCCGCTCGCCGGCGACGTACAGGCCGTCACCCGACGCGGCCGGCTGCGCGGCGACGGCCCAGGCCACGTCGTAGGCGCTCAGGCTCCGGATCCAGGTAGGTGCAACGCTGCTGGTGAAGCCGAGCGGCAGCTTCTGGATGACCGCGACTGCGCTCGATGTCGTGGGCTGCGAGTTGTCCCATCCCTGCGCACCGCCAACGTAGAGCGCCTTGCCATCCGTCGTCATGCTCACAAACGCGTCGAACAGCGTCGTGGGATCCCAGCGGTAGGTGGCCAGGAGCTTGCCGGAGGCGTCCAGTCGCAGCACAAAACCGAACGCGTCGGTCGACGTCGCATCGATACCGAATCCCGCGACGTACAGGTTGCCTCCCTCGAAGAGCGCGCTGCGACTGTTGTGGCCCGTGGTGCCGACGGCTATCGGCCCTGCCGTTGCCGACGGGCTGCACGGACAGAATCCGGTTGTCGAGCACGAGTCATCATAGGTGTAGACGTAGAGATCGCCGCCCGAGCCGAAGATTTCGTACACGGTCGCGCCGTTGGCGGCGATCGTGTGGATGCCGCCCTTCTTCGTGCCTCCCACGCCGACACCACAGACGACGCCGCTCGAAACGCCCTTGATAGCCCACCCGTAGCCACCAGCCTCGACGTTGCTGGTCGCGCCCATCCAGAATCCGCTCGGCGTCTGGACGATGCTCCAGTCCTCGTCGGAGGCGGTCGTGCCGTAGATGCGCTGGGTGAATAGCGGCGTGAGCGTGGACGGGCTCAGACGCATCCACAGCGCGTCACCGGGATCGCTGGTCATGACGACGTCGCCCACGGCGTAGAGCGAGCTTCCGGCAAGTATCACGGATTGGAGCAGACTCGAGGTCGCGCCCGACACGGACAGCGTCGCATCCTTGACCAGGTTGCCCTGGCAAGCGTCGACCGAGGCGGCCCAGGCGCTGGAGTTCTTGCTGCCCACCACGTACACGCTCGAGCTGCTGGCCGTGGCGCCCATCGGGATCGCGGAGAGGTCGGTTTCCCACGTCGGCGTGCACAGCTTCTCGCATTGGCCCTGGGCACTGCACTTCTCGTTCGTCGCGCAGTGGCCGCAAACATGGCCGCAACCGTCGGGTCCGCAGGCCTTGCCGGTGCATTTCGGCACGCAACCTCCGCTCCCGGAGGCGCCGGCCGTGCCGCCGCTTCCGCCCGGTCCCCCCTCGGGCCAGCCACCCTGCGAAATGCCGCCGGCCCCGCCATGGGCGCCCGTGCCGACCGCACCGAAGCCGCCTTCGTTCTGTGCGGTCCCGCCACCGGCCTGGCCGGCGCATGCAGGGACGACTGAAAGCGCCAGAGGCAGCAGAACGACAAGCGAGCCCCGGACAAGCCCCCCGATGGAAGACATCGGCAACGATGGTGCCGCCTGCTGCCAGCGACGTCAAGACCAAGAGGACGTCGCGGCGCCCTCTTGCGGGCGTCAGGCGTGGTTCGCGCCGTTCACTCCACGCCGCCGAACTGTCTCACGGCGGCGGCGCGCCTGCCCTTGGGGAACTCCTTCAGGTACTGCTCGGCCCGCTCGTGTGCCAGAGCGCTCTCGCCGGCGTGCGACCAGGCTTCGACCTCGCGAGCCAGCGCATCCTGTGCGAGCGCGCCGTGCGGAGCGAGGCGAAGCGCCGTCGCGAACGCCTGTGCCGCAGGACGCGGTCGGCCGAGATCGTCGAGCAGCACCCGCCCAAGCGTGAACGCAGCGAGCGGAGCGCGCGCGTCGCCCGCATGCGCGGACACGACGCTTTGAAGATACTTCACCGCGTCGGCGGGGTGTCCGCCCAGGCGGGCCACGTCCGCAGCGAGCAGCAGATCGCCCGGTTCATCCCTGACCGCGCCGCTGCCCCCGGAAACGAGCCGGTGGTAGGCGCGCTCGTATTCGCCGCTCTGGGCCAGGTCGCGCCACGACGCCTTGGGCCTGGGAGCGGGAGCGGATGCCGGCGGCGACAGTGGGGCGGAATGCCGCGGCGCGGTCGCTTCCTCCTGCGGCTTTGGCGCGGGGGCGCTCGGCCGCGTGACGGAGCGCGGCACCCATCGCTCCTCGCCCGCATACAGCTGGATCGACCCGGCGGGCCAATCGACGCGCACGTGGCCGCGCTCGACGCGCACCCGGACGCCGCCCGCAGTGTTCGACACGGTAAAGCGCGTTCCGATCACCGTCACCCGGACCTGACCCGCTACCACGTGGAATTGCCGCCCCTTCTGGTGCGCGACGTCGAAGCGCGCCTCGCCCGAGGCGACGCGGAGCACGACCTCGTCGCTCGATGCCACGACGGTATCCACCCGCGTCTTCGGCGCGACGGAGCTCACCGTGGTCCCGTCATGCAGGCGGAACAGCAGCTCCGGATTCGCCTTCGCGACCGGTGTGGCCTGCTGCAGCGCTGGCGCATGCGTCCGGTGACGGAGCCCAATGAACAGAGCGACCGCGCAGACGACGACCGCGGCCAGCGCCATCCCCGTCCGGCGCGTGCGCACGAGCAGCGCGTGATCGAGCCGGGCCTTGGCGCGCCGCTGGCGCTCCGGCGTCCACTCGGTCTCGACGTGTCCGCGGGCCTCTTCCAGGCGAGCGTGCAGATCAGACATCGAAAGCCTCCTCGAGCTGGCGCTGAGCGGCGGCGATGCGCCTCTTGGCGGTCGCCAGCGAACAGCCCGACAGCTCGGCTACGTCTTCCAGCCGCTCGCCCTGCACATGGCGCAGCACCCAGGCGATGCGCAGATCGGTCGGCATCGCATCGAGCAGCTCGTACACGCGCGCCAGAAGAGCGCGCTGCTCCGGACTGGCCGAAGCATCCACGACCGTGTCGTAGTCCGGATCCGGATCGATGCGCAGCATCGCGCGCAGACGCCGCCGCTTCAGGCGCTTGCGCGCGGTGCGCACCGTGATGGCGGCGAGCCAGCCCTTGATCGCCTCCGGATTCTTCACCGAGTCGAGCCCCCGTACAGCGGCCAGGAACACTTCCTGCACAGTGTCGTCGACCTCGTCGTCGCGGCCGAGCAGCCGGTAGGCAATGGCAGCCACGTACCTCGAATAGCGGCTGAAGAGCACGCCGGCATCCAGCAGGGCCGGCGCAGCGTCAGCGTCAGCGGCAGCGGCTTCCGCTGGGGCAACGACGTGAAGTAGAGGGCGGCCTCTGGACATCGGCTCTCCCCCTTAGTGTGCGCCTATCGGTGGATCGGCTCACTGAAAATCCCCGCGAGCCGGTCCGCCCAGCGGCGAGCACATCGTTGCATGGCCCTTCCGACGTTGCCCCTGCCGCCGCCCCGGCACCCGGGGACGATTTCCGCAACAAGGTAGTGGCTCAGAGCGTGAGACCGACGCCGAGCTCGACCCCGTACCACATGCCGCGGAGCGACGGATTCGTGACGCTCGACTTGCTGTTCGACAGGGGCAGGAGCACGTAGCTGGTCTCGCTGGCCAGCTCGATGACGAGTGGCGTGACAGGTCGCGCCGCCAGGGAGAGCGTCGCCAGCGGCCAGCCCCAGGGCGCGATGCCCGATGTGCCGCTCGTCTGGGCGCCGGAAAGGCCCACCGAGCGCGCCGCACCCACGCGCAGCCCTCCACCAAAACGCGCAGCAAACCACGACCAGCGCTCGTCGAGGTAGACGCAGGCGCCCAGCGTCGCGGTCTCGACCTCGTAGCGCCCGATGGGCGAGTCGAGCCGCCCGCGGTCGATCACGGCGTCCACCGACCAGGACACGTGCTCGAGAGGCTCGTGGCCCACCCTCGCCCCGCCGCCCCAGAGCGCGCCTGGATGCGCGAAGAACGCTCGCTGCGAGAGCACCGCCAGCACCCTGAACGGTCGGCGGAAGGGTTTCTTGTGCGGCGCCATGGGCGTGAGGTCGTGCGTGGCGCGATGCGCGACCCAGTCGCGGGCTGCTTCGCGCGCGGCAGGCGGCGGCGCCGGCCCCGCCGGCTCCACCTCTGGATCGGGATTCGTCTCGAGCTCGCTCCAGCTCGCCAGCACCAGCTCCGACGTCGCGATGGCCACCAGCCGCGCTCTCGTGTCCGGCGCCGCGGCGCCGACGTCGATGTGACGCGTCACGACCTTGCGGCTGAGCGGGTCCTTCACCCTGAGCTCGGCGTCACTGTCGTGGCACACCACGACCGCCGTCGTCACGCCGGGACCGGGTGCGTCGGCCAGCTCCGCGCCGAGCTCCGCGGCAAGGATGCGACGCACCGCGGGACCCGGAAGCCCGGGACAGCTCTCCAGCTCCAGGTCGACCTGGGGCGCCACCTGCGCGTAGGCCAGCGATGCAGAAAATGCGCTGGCGACCAATCCGCACAGGGCAAGCCGGAGTCTCACGGCACGATGGTAGATCAGCGCGGCGGGATTTCCGAAAGCGCGACGAGCCGGAATGCCTGGCGCGTGGCACTACTGGGCAGGATGGCCCGATATCCGTTGTCCGTTCTGGCGGCCTCTGCGGTCTTGGCGGTGGCCTGGCCCGCGTTTGCGGAGCCCCCGGAAGCGACGATCCATATGGCACAGGCGCCAACGCTGTCGTTGGGCCTCGACGGCTACGCCGGCATGGGCGTGCTTGCGAGCGGCTCGCGAGCAGACGCGCATGCCCTGGGCGGCGGCATACTGCGGGTGCACTCGAGCTATGCACAGATCGGGGGCTTCATGGAAGCCGCGAACCTGCCTATCGACACACTGCAGGGCTACGGCGGCTTCATGGGCGGCTGGCTGCCCTTCGCGAACTGGCTCACGTTCGACCTGATGCTTGGGGCTGGCCGCCACAGCTACCAGAACACCGACCGGCGCTACGGGCCCGACGGCTACCGGGTGCAAAGCTGGTTCGGGACGGTGCGACTCGGCGTCTCCGATCGGACGCGCGGCATCCTCGGGCTGCACACCGGAGCCATGCTGTTCGCGTCGCTCGACTTCACCCCGACGAACGTCGCGTGGCGCCACGGGCCCGCGAACGATCCGACGAAACAGGTGACCGGACTGCGCCGCGTCGGGGGTTTCGCTCTCGGCGTCGCCGTCACGGCCGGTTTCGACGTCGCGACCCCGAGCGAAGCGACCACGCCGGAGCTGCGAAGCGGATGGAACTGAACGAAGCCGCCTCGGTTCCGAGGCAACCTCGTTCCTGGCCTCGAATCGACCAAGCTGACGCATCGCGGCACCGGCTCTTCAGCCGAGCGCGGTCCGCTGCTCCACGCAGCACGGCTGCGTCGAAACCCAGACGAGCAGCTCGAACTGCGGCGGATGCGGCAAGGCTTACTCGAGCGGCCTGGTCCGTGCGCGTATCTGGCAAAGCAGCGCCGCGCCAGCGCGGGTCACCCTCGAGCCCTCGACGCCCACGTGCGCAACGGCCAGGCCGGCGCGCGGCTGCTGCCGCGAAGCGCGCCGTCACAGCGCCCGCTCAGGGCCCGCAGGTGCCGTTGTCCACCGGGCACTGGCTGCCGCTGCACACGAACGTCCTGCACGTGCCGACCCCCGTCTTCGAATCGATGTTGGCGCAGCGCAAGCCCACGCGGTTGGGGTTCATCGTCGTGTCGCCGGTGTCGACCTTGATCACCTTGCTGGAACAGCCCGGCGGATTCGGATAGGAGGGCCGACAGCCGGTGACGGACGCGGTCCCGTACTCCGCAGCGCAGAACTTCTTGGCCTCGCTGTGATTCACGCCCATGGCCCGGATCGCACCGCAGCAATCCACCTGGTGCAGCTCCGCAACGCAGCTCTTGTTGTTGGTGCAACCGCGCACCCAGGTCGTCGGGAATCCGGCGCACTCCTGGCCCGCGCACGACGACGCACCCCCACTGCCCCCGGCACCGCCTGCACCGCTGCCTACAGCGCCCGCAGCGCCCGCAGTCCCACCGGTACCTCCCGCACCCGCGCCGCCGGTTCCGGTGCCGCCCGTACCGCCGCCCGCTGCGCCTCCTGCACCGCTGCCTCCGGTGCTCGTGCCTCCGGTGCCCGTGCCACCGGCGCCCGTGCCACCGCTGGCACCCGCATCGGCGCCCCCGGCGCTGGAACCTCCCGATCCGGTGATGTCGGACGAACTGCTGCCACAACCGGCTGCGACAAGAGCAGAAAGCGAGACGGCAACGAGGCAAGCGTGGATGCGAAGCATAGGGATGACCTCGTACCCGCAGGATATCACACCCAGGCTGACCCTCGGCCCGCGCGCTCGAGAAGGCCAGAACCGCCGCGTAGATGCGTAGCCGTCGAGCGACGGATCCGGTAGCTTGTCGCGCGGGATGGACGACACGGAGGCGCGCGATCTCGAGACGCTGTCGCCGGAGCTGCCGACGAAGATCGGCGGCTTCGCGCTGGCGATCACCGGCATCTTCACCGTGGTCATGGCCGCGCAGACCTACGCGGTGTGGTTCATGCGGGGCTGGCATATCGCCGTGCCGTTCGTAATGCTCGCGCTCGGCGTGAGCGGCGTACCCCTGGGTTGGAAGGTGGCTACGCTGCGCGGCTGGGCGTCCATTGCGGGCACTGCGGTCGCTGCGCTATCGACGCTGGTCTTCGGCGCTTGGGCCGTGTACAGCCTCGTGCACGGCTTCGTCTCACTGCTCGGACTGGCCATCGTCCCCATGTCGGCGATCACGTGCGCGCTGTCCGCCACCACCATCTCGGCGGGCATCCGCGCCGACGAGGCCCGCGAGCGGTTGCACAAGAGCGGCCTGCGCATGGGTTTCTAGCCGCTCCAGCGATGCCCGCCACGAAGCTCGCCGAGCTGATCGCCCTGCAGCGCCGCTACCACGGCGCGCGTCGCCTGCGCCGGAGCCTCGGCGACGGCTACCTGTACGCTGGGAATCCCTTCTTTTCCCGCATCCGCGACGCAGCGCTCGGGGCGGGCTTCCGCTACACGCTGGAGGATCCCGGTGCGTACTTCGGCTTCCCCCTGACGGCGCTGCCGACCGTGCTGGAAACCCGGCGCATACCCTACCGCGCGAGCTTCGACGCCGTGCTCGCGCTCGAGCAGAGCCGCCCCGGCTTCTTCTCGCTCCGCGACCTGGACAAGAACCGGCCGGCGCCGAACTACCTCCTGCACGAGTCGGCGCACGCCGTGGCCTTCGCCGAGCTGTTCGGCCGCCCGCGCGACGTGCGCGCCGCGCTATCCGATCGCTCGCGGCTCGTGCACGTGATGCTCGGCGAAGCCTACGCGATGACGGCGGAGTACCTGGCCGCCTGCGCCGTCCAGGGGCCGTTCCACGCCTGGCTCTTCTCGATCAGCTCGTACCGCCACCGCACCCAGAAGAAGAAGGCCGCGGGCGAGCTCATCGAGCAGATCGGCCTTCCGGCGATGACCTGGGCGCTGATCGCGGCATTCCTCTACAACAACTTCCTCGTCGATCGGCTGCGCACCACACAGGTGGAGCGGCTACTCGGGCTCGGCCCGCGCACAGCGGCGCTCGCGCGCAACCCCGCACTGGTCCGCCACCTCGGGAGCTGTCTTTCGGGGCTGATGGTGATGAGCCCGGAGTTCAGACTGGATACCTCGCGGCTGTTCCTCACGAGCCTCGGCTACCCACGCGACATCCGCCGCGTGCTCGCCTTAGATCCGCTCGACGCGGTCGAGCGCGACCCGGCGCTCCGCGCGGGCATCGCGCGGCTTTCGGCCATCCTGTCCGGAGAGCGGATCAGGGCGGCGAGGACGTGAGCCCGCCGAGCCGCGCGCGGCTCGCCAGAAAATCGATCAGGTCCAGCTTGGTGAGGACGGCCTGCACATGGCGCTCCTCGTCGATCACGATCGCCACCTCGCCGCGCTCGAACACATCGGGCAGGATGTTCGCACTGTCGTGCGTGGCGACGGTGGACACTCGCCGCACCATGACCTCCGCGATCGACGTCTCGCGCTGCTTGCCGTGGACGAGCAGCTCGAGCAGATCCGTCTCGGTGATGATGCCCGACAGGCGCCCCTGCGAGGTGCAGGGCATCTGCGAGATGCCGTGTTTCTTGAACAGCTCCACCGCGTCGCCCAGCGAGCGGTCGTCCTCGATGGTGATGACCGTCTGCGGCACCAGCGTGCGGATGATGTCGCCGATCGTGCCGAGCTCCCACTCCGCCTGGGCGAAGCCGTTCTGCCGCATCCAGGCGTCGTCGACGAACTTGGTCATGTAGTTTCTGACCGAGTCGGGCAGGAGGGTCACCACGCGCGAGCCCGCGGGCATTTCCTTGGCAACCTGGAGCGCTGCCCAGACCGCGGCGCCCGACGAGCCACCGACGAGCAGGCCCTCCTGGCGGATGATCTGCCGCGCCACGCGGAACGAATCGCGGTCGTTCGTCTTGATCCAGCGGTCGACCAGGCTGCGGTCGAGCACGTCGGGAATGAAGTCGTAGCCGATGCCCTCGACCTTGTACGACTTCCCCTCGGAGGGGCCGGCGAGGATCGAGCCCTCGGGGTCGACGCCGATCACCTGGCAGTTCGGCACCTCCTTCTTGAGCACCTTGGCGATGCCGGTGATGGTGCCGCCGGTGCCGGCGGTGGCGACCAGCGCGTCGATCTTGCCTTCGCACTGATCGATGATCTCGCGACCCGTGCCGAGCTGGTGGGCCAGCGGATTGTCGGGGTTCCCGTACTGGTCGAGGATGTGCGAGTTCGGGATCACCTCGCGCAGCCGCTTGGCGACGCTGATGTGGCTGTCGGGCGCGTCGAAGGCTGCCTCGGTCGGGGTGCGGATGATCTCGGCGCCGAGCGCCTCGAGCACGACCTGCTTCTCGCGGCTCATCTTCTCGGGCATCGTGATGATCATGCGGTAGCCGCGCACGGCGGCGGCCATCGCCAGTCCGATGCCGGTGTTGCCCGAGGTCGGCTCGATGAGCGTGTCGCCCGGCTTGATGCGCCCGGCCTTCTCCGCCTCGAGCAGCATGCGCACGCCGATGCGGTCCTTGACGGAACCGCCGGGGTTCATGAACTCCAGCTTGGCGCAGAGCTCGCAGGGCAGGTCGCGACCGATGCGCGAGAGCCGGACCATGGGAGTGTTGCCGACGGCGTTGACGACCGAGTCGAGAATGGGCATGGCGCGCATCCTAGTCAGTAGACCGCCGCAAAGAAACCGCGTCCGGCAACGGCTGGCGCGCGGACTGCCCACAGGCCGGAATTTGCGTCCCTGCGTGTCCCAGTACCCTCACGCGCACGGCCCGATCGACTCACTGGGCGTCGAGACGCTGTGGCTCTCGCCCTTCTACCAGAGCCCGCAGGCCGACTTCGGCTACGACGTGAGCGACTATTTCCCGAACGCGCCGGAGATGGGCTCTCTCGACGAGACCTACCGGCTCATCGACGAGGTCTACGCGCGCGGCATGAAGGTCGTGTTCGGCATGGTCCTGAACCACACGTCGGACCTGTCCCGGCTACTTCTCGCGTCCGCCGCAGAATCGCTCGGGAATCCGCCGCGTACAAGACTTGAACGGCGCCGCGCGCTCGTGCAGATGGCGCTCGTGCACAAGGCCTTGGTTCGTCGCTTTCGCAACGACGCGCGCAGAGCAGCCGAACGCTTGGCGGGGACTGCACGGAGCGGCACACGGCCGAGCCCGGGCCCGGTCATCAGCGGGCTCCTCCGCGACGCGGCTCGTTCGCGCAGAGAGTTCGTGGCCGAGAACATACTCCTCCGCAAGGCGATGACCCTCACGACCCGCAATCTATCCGATTGCGATACGCTCGTCCCATGCTCCCCGCACTCAAGCGGCATCCGTTCGCCGTCGAGGCGTTCTTCCGCTGGTCGCTGGTGCTCGCCTACGCCCTGCCGGCCCGCACGCTGCGACCGCTCCTGCCTCTGGGGCTCGAGCTCGACACGTACGAAGACCGGGGCTTTCTCGCCATCGCGCTGGTCCAGACCGAGAACCTGCGCCCCAAGGGGTTTCCACGCGCGTTCGGCCGCGACTTCTTCCTGAGCGGCTACCGGGTGTTCGCCCGCTTCGCTCGTCCTGGTCGGCAGACGCTCCGCGGCCTCCGCATCCTGCGCAGCGACACCGACCGGCGCGTGATGGTCGCCCTCGGCAACCTGTTCACCCACTACGGCTACGCGCTGTCGACGATCGACATGCGCCGCGACGGCGACCACATGGAAATCAACGTAACCACGCCGTCGCGACAAGCCGATCTCCACGTCGTCGCCGACCTGTCCGGCGTGACGGCACCGCCCGAGGGCTCGCCGTTCCGCACCCTCGCCGACGCGCGACGCTTCGCCGGACCCCTGCCCTACACGTTCGACTTCGACGAGCCAACCGGCAAGATGCTGGTCGTGCGCGGCCTGCGCTCGGCGTGGGAGCCGCGCCCTGTCCACGTGGAAACGCAAGCGTCGAGCTTCCTCGAACGCTTCGACAGCCCGCGCCTGGCCAACGCGTTCTTCGTCGAGAACGTGCCCTACGCATGGAGACCCGGCGTGCTGGAGGATCTGTCGTGAGCGGGGCGGTGCGGATCTTCCGCTACAACTGGCCGAAGTACGCCGTGACCTGGTGCGCAGCGGTGGCGGCGCTCTGCTACGCCGAGCACTTCGGAGGCTGGCTCCTCGTCCTCGGCGCGCTCCTCGCGCTCGCGTGGTCCGCGCTGTCACTCGCCGTCTCCCACTACGTCTACGATCGCTCGGCGCTCGCCGGCGGCAAGTGGCTGCCGGCGCTCCTGCCGGCGAACACCGAAGCCTGGGCCACCGCCGACGCGGGCCTCGACGCGGAGGTCGCCCTCGACGCCGTCATGCCCGGGACGTGCGTCGCGCGTCTCGACATCTACGATGGAGCCACCGTTGGCGCGCGGTCGGTGGATCGCGCTCGTGCCATCACGCCGCGCGCCCACGCCGCCACGCGCTCCAGCGCGACGGCGCTCGCCCTGGGCGACGGAGCGTGCGACGTCGTGGCCGTCATCTTCACCGCCCACGAGATCCACGACGCCGGCGTGCGCGAGCGCTTCTTCCTCGAAGTGAAGCGCACCCTGCGCGCCGGCGGACGCCTACTGCTGGTCGAGCACCTGCGCGACGCCCCGAACTTCCTCGCCTTCGGTCCCGGCTTCCTCCACTTCCAGCCCCGCGCCGAGTGGCTGCGCCTGGCCCGCGCCGCGGAGCTGCGCGTCGCCGCCGAGACCCGCGTCACGCCGTGGGTCATGGCCCTCGCCCTGGAGAAGGCCGCGTGACCCTCGCCCTCGCCCTGCGTCTGGTCGGCGCGAGCCACGTCGTCCTCGGCGTCGCCCACATCCCCATGTGGCGCTGGTTCGGTTGGACGAAGGAGCTGCGCCGGCTCGAGCCGCTGACGGCGCGCGTCTTCGCGGTCCACACCTTCTTCATCGCGTTCGTGCTGGTCGCCCTCGGCATCCTGGCCGCCCTGCGCCCCGAGCTCCTGCTCGACAAAAGCGATCTCGCGCGCCTGCTCTGCGGCACGGGCGTCGTGTTCTGGGGCCTGCGCCTGCTCGCCCAGCCGCTGGTGTTCGATCCCGTGCTGCTCCGCGGCTCGCGCTACCGCACCCCGCTCCGCGCTGCCGCCGTGATCGGCTTCGCCTTCTACACCGGCGTCTACGCTTGGGCGCTGCTTGGTCAACTGAATTGACATTCCCCCTCGCCGCCCGCATCGCTGTCGCGACCGTGTGGCTCGTGTTCGGCCTCGTCTTCAAGCTGCTCCGCCTCGTCCCCCGCCACGAACGCATCGTCGCGCGCATCCTCGGCGACCGCGTCGCCCCCGTGCTCACGCGCCTGATCGGCCTGGGCGAGATTACCGTCGGCGTGTGGATGCTGTCGGGCCTCTTCGCCCCCTGGTGCGCCCTCGCGCAGACGCTCCTCGTCGTCACCATGAACGCCATCGAGATCCAGAAGGCGCGCGATCTGCTGCTCGCCCCCTGGCCCATGGTCGCCGGCAACAGCGTGCTGATCGCCCTGGCGTGGTACGCGGCGCTGGCGCGGTAATCGTCAACATTCTTGACTTGATGTGGTTGTGCCGGTCCGGCGCGGAACCGCATTCGCGGTCAGCTAATTCCGCACGTGGTTTCGAGAGCATAGAGCCGCCCTCCGCGTGCACGGCTGCTCGCCGAGAACGAGCGGCGCGCGCAACGCCGCACTCGAGGAAGAGCGGCTCGGGGCGCGCAGCCTGCGGCGACAGGTGACAACTCCGCTCGCGCTGGTGATCACGCCTCACGACGAACGCGCGGAACTGCCCGTCGTCGACTTTCACGAAACGGCCTGAACCAAGCGGCGTCATCGTCTCATCGAACCTCCGCGCGATGGACGCGGTCGGCGAAATCTGTCTGCATTCATTCCCCCACGGAATCTTGAACCCGATGAATCAACACGAAGCCGTGCCGAGCACGTCGAAATGGGACGGAAACCACGATAAAAGGTCCCGGGACACGGACGCCTCGGTCAGCAGGTGATCATACGCCGACCCATCGCTGCAGCCGTCGTTCGGGCCCTACGACGTGCAGACGGTGTTCTACATCAACAAGAGCGACGACCATAACCGCGTCGACTACAGCCTGCGCCTCGACGCACTGACCACCCTCGACACCAGACCCCCCCGGACGGAGGTCAGGCGACGCTGCGGCGGACATAACCGGTTATGTCGTCGGAAATGTCGGCGCGGGGGCGTCGCGCGGGCGTCAGGGCGACGCCATCGATGCCTCCTTCATGCCTCGAACGACTCGATCCGCGGAACGTCCGACGCCGTACACAGCCCGAGCAGCGCAAGCAGAACGCTCCGCTGCAGCTCGGGCACGTTCGGCTGTCCGAGCGGGTACCCCAGAGGAAACGGCACCGCGAGGGCCCGCGGCGGCCGGACCTTCCGGGTGACGTCGGGCAGCAGCGTGATCGACGCCGTCGCGATGCCGCGCCGCTCGATCTCTGCCTGCACCAGACCGACCGTCTGGTGGCAGAAGGGTCAGACCGGCACGAGCAACGCGACATCGACGCGATCCTCCGCGAAGATCTGGGCCGCTTGCGAGGCGGTCGTTCGGATCAACCTCCCGGGCGCAGTGATCGAGCCCATGAAGGACAGCTGGCGCGGCGCGACGCCGCCGATCTCGTGACCTCTTGCCATCTCCCGCAGGCGGTCGAGCGGCAGCGCCAGGTTGCGGTCACGCTCGATGCCGGTGTGGTCGAAGGACGAGCTGCGATGGTGCTCCTCGAGGCGCTGGACGTCGGCGTCGCCGGCGATGAGGCGGAAGGAGTAGTCTCCTCCGCGCACGCGCGCATCGAACGGGGGCTCCCCCGGCGGGACGAGGCCGGCGCTCGTCACCAGCGCGACGCGGCACTCACCGAGCGGCTTGCCCAGCGGCGCACACGGCACGGGGTCGATGCGACGCCACGGGTAGGTCCGCAGCAGCGCTCGCAGCGACAGCGACAGCGCGTTCGTCGCCCGCGTCATCGCGGATCTCCATAGAGGCGCGCCAATCGCGCCGAAGGGGTCCCGAGACGGTGCAGCAACGGGAACACGTTCACAAGGCCCGAGCACGGCGTCCGCTGTCGTGAGCGCTCGTCGTGCGTCCTCGAGCAGAGCGACGGGCAGACCCGGCGTGTCGGTGCCGATGGCGACAGCGGTCGGTGCGTCCGCGAGCTTGGTACACGCTCCCGACCTACCAGCGCCAGCGGCGCTTCGGGTACCTCAGGACGTCGTGTCATCCGGTCCACCGTAGCCCCGCGCTTCCGGGTGGCGTCGCCGCCCCGGGAGCAGCCCGCCCGAGCCCAGGCTCAACGCCAGGATGGCCACACGCAGCGGCTTCATGTCGACGCCTCCGCGTCCGGCGGGCCTCGCAGCTCGTGCTCGCGGGGCGCTCCGTGCTTCAGTCGGCGAAGCACCTTGAAGACCAGCACGCCGGCGGCGAGCGCGAGGACGAGCCAGGTGATCCAGGAGCCGGCGCTGTCCAGCCCCGCGCGGACGGCGGCCACGCCTCCCTTTCCGAGGAGGCTCCCCGCGAGGATCAACGCGCCGGCCCAGCCGATCGAGCCGGCGGCATCCCAGGCCCAGAACCCGGCAACCGACGCCCCCGATCGCCCGGCCATCGGCGCCGCGAACGTGGACAGGCCCGGCACGAACTTGGCGAAGAGCAAAGAGCGCAGCCCCAGGCGCCGAAAGAACGACTCGGTCCGCTGCGTGCACGCTCGACTCCCCAGCGAGAGCTTGCAGTACAGGCGCACGAGCCGCTCGCCGTGCGTGCTGCCGACGGCGAACCAGATCGTGTCGCCGAGCACGGCCCCCGCCGCCGCGGCCACCACGAGCAGCAGGATGCCGGGCGGCGACGAGCCCGCGAGCGCGCCCACGTAGAGGAGGAGCGGGGCGCTCGGGACGGGCAGGCCCACGAACTCCAGGAAGGCGCCGGCGAACACCGCCGCCGCGCCGTGCCGGGCGATCACCTCCACCATCGGAAAAACCTCTCGAAAAGGCCCCGGACCCGAGGCGTCAGCCCGGTCCGTCGATGCGCGTCGCCGAGCCGCTTCCAGACCTCCCCCTGCGTCGGGTACGGCGCGATTGCCCGCGACAGCGAGTCGATGCGCAGGCCCTCGGTCATCGCCAGCACCGCCTCGCCGAGCATGTCGCCGGCGTGTCGCGCGACCAGCGTGGCACCCAGGATCCGACCCGATCGGCCGTCGACGTGGACGCGCGCGAAGCCCTCCGTCTCGCCGTCGAGCACGGCGCGATCGACCTCGGACAGCTCCACGGTGTAGGTCCGGACGTCAAAGCCGCGCTCCTTCGCCTCCTGCTCGTAGAGACCCACGTGAGCGACCTCGGGGTCGGTGAACGTGGCCCACGGAATGTGCAGCGCGCTCGCTTTCTTCCGTCCGAAGAACAGCGCGTTCTGGATCACGATGCGCGCCATCGCGTCGGCGGCGTGCGTGAACTTGTACACCGAGCAGATGTCGCCCGCCGCGTAGATCCGCTTGTTGGAGGTGCGAAGGCGGTCGTCCACCTCGACTCCGGAGCGGCCGAAGGCGACTCCGGCGGCCTCCAGCCCCAGCCCCTGCGTGTTCGGGGCGCGCCCGACCGCGAGGAGGATCTCGTCGCCCGCGGCGCGCTCCTCCCCCTGCCCCCGGTCGAAGACCACGACCTTGGCGGTCCCCTCGCGCTCGACGC
>Ga0114931_10003678_pt1 | contig 19315 bp, 18 predicted proteins | sample 2SBtaG_FD_89579 | JGI IMG/M metagenome (GOLD analysis project Ga0114931, IMG submission 89579) | Deep subsurface microbial communities from Kolumbo volcano to uncover new lineages of life (NeLLi) - 2SBTROV14_V59a metaG | ecosystem: Environmental > Aquatic > Marine > Volcanic | place: Kolumbo...
CTAGACGACCGCGGAGCGGTCGAGGGGGAGGCTCGGCGAAGCCGAGGGGGCGCTGCTGCGCCCCAAACAAAGGGTGCTAGTCCCGCGTTGCGCGGCGCAGCCGCGCGTGCGAAGCACCCATCGTTTCGATGGAAACGCGGGACTAGCTCGCGGCGGTCAAGGGAACAGAGCGACGACGGCTCCGTTCTTCGCCGGCAGCGGACCCGTACCCAGATCCACGACGCCGCTCGAGGTGTAGTACGCGGTGAACGCCAACACGTTGCCAGCGTACGCCACCGACCCGCCCAGATCCGCACCGAACGCGCCCCAGCCGTTCGATGCCTGGTGCGACGCGTCCGACAGCGCGAAGCGCGCCAGGAAGAAGTCCGTGCCGGAGTCGTACTTGACCGGCCCCGCGCCGAAGTTGACTGTCGTGTTGATCGTGCCCGCGAGCGCTATCTCGCCATTCGGCGACACCGCGACGCCGGTCGGTGCGTCGCCTTTGCTGCCGCCGAATGCCTTGGCCCAGGTCGTGGAAAGGTCGCTCTTCTTGATTCTCAGAAGGAAGATGTCGTCCAGACCCTGCGACGTGATGGGCGCTCCAGCGCCGAAGTCGACCTGGCTGCCGAACGTTCCTGTCAGCACCAGGTCCTGGCCGGTCTCCACGAGCGCCACCGGCGCGTCCTGGGCCGAATCGCCGATGGCGCGGCCGAGCAGCGCCGTGCCGTCGTCCTTGAGCTTCACCAGGAAGACGTCCGAGCCGCCCCCCGTGCCGACGGCAAGACTCACGCCGTTGCCGAAGTCCACCGTGCCGCGGAGCTCGCCCGCCACGTACAGGCCGCTCGAGTCCGCGGCCATTGTCGTCGGCTTGCTGAGCGTGGAAGGGCTGCTCGATTTGTAGACGTGCTGGGCCCAGGTGATGGCGCCTCCGACGCCGGAGAAGCGAGCCAGAAAGCCGTTGTCCCACGGGCTCGTTATCACCGTGCCGTCGAAGTCGATGGTCCCGTAGAACGAGCCGCCCACGATGACATCCCCGTTGTCGGCGATCGTCGCGCCGAGGCCCTGCAAGACGTGCCCGCCCGGTCCGTCGGGACACTTCGACCAGATGTGCGTGCCGTCGACGCCGGAGTACTTCGCGACGACGAGGGCGTTGTCGCACGAAAGCGTCGGGCCGCCGAAGCTTCCCCCGGCCGTGGTGCGCCCCACGACGAGGATGTTGCCCTGGGCGTCGATGCCGACGTGCTCGACGTAGTCGTAGCCCGAGCCGCCGATGCGCCGCGACCACACGTGGGCGCCGGCCGAAGTGTAGCGGGCGATGAACCAGTCTCCGCTCGAGGCCTTCAGCGTTCCGCCGCCGAAGTCGAACGACCCGCCGAACTCGCCGGCGACCACGAGGTCGCCGTTCGCCTCGAACGCCACCTCGGGCGGCACGGGGACCTGGCTCATCGGTTTGGTCCACGCTGTCGGACCCGCAGGCACACAGGCATTGCCGACGCAGTTCTTGCTGGCACAATCGGAGTTCAGCAGGCAGGCGGTCCCGGTGGCGCACGGCGAGCAGTCGCTGCCGCCGCAATCCACGTCCGTTTCGTTGCCGTCCTTCAGCTTGTTCTTGCAGCCCGGGCTCGTACACACGCCGCCGGCGCAGGTGCCGTTCGCGCAGTCCTGGGTGTTCCAGCAGCCCTTCTGTGGCGGGCACTTGGGGCACGTGCCGCCACCGCAATCCACATCCGACTCGAGGCCATTCTGCAGCCCGTCAGCACAGCTCGGCTTCGCGCAGGTCAGTCCCTGGCACACCTGGCTCGCGCAGTCGCTTGGCTTGGTGCACGGGCTTCCGTCGCAGGCTCCGCAGTCGACCTGGGTCTCGCCCGTGTCCAGCACGTCGTTCTTGCAGCTCGGCACGGCGCCCCCGCCGTCGCCGCCCGCACCTCCGGGCTGGCACGAGCCCGCCTTGCACGCCGAGCCGCTGGGGCAGTCGCGCGCGCCCTTGCACTCGGGCAGGCACGAGCCGGCTTTGCACACGAGCAGCGCGGGACAGTCGCTGTTGTACACGCAGCCCAGCCCCACGCCCGCGTCGGGCTGGGTGCCGGGGTCAGGCAGCTTGCCGTCCTGTCCGAGCTCATCCTTGTCCGCGCAGGCGCCTTCGGTGCACACCTGATCCGACAGACAGTCGCGGAAGGATCTGCACTGCTCGCGGCACTTCAGGTCCTTTGCACAGAATAGGTGCTCGGCCGGGCAGTCCGTGTTGTACACGCACGCCGTCTCGTCCTCGAGCAGGCACACGTTGAAGGGCCGATCGCTCGGCACGCAGCGCTCGCCTGCAGGGCAATCCCGCGTGTCCTCGCATTGGGTGTGGCAGCGTTTGAACGCGCACACCAGTGGCGACTGGCAGTCGCTGTTGATCAGGCAGCCCTCGGATATCTCCGCGAGCCGCTTCCGGTCCGCCGACGAGTCCGTCCCGCACGCCACGGCCATGCACAACGCCAGCCAAGTAGCCCCAACCAGGTACGCAGCGCGCACCACCACCCCGAGCCCCGAGCCAAGCATGGCAACAACTGTAGCGGCAGAGCGCGCGAGCGTCGAGGCGCAGGCTGCGCAGCTCTGTCGCGGCGCGTTGCCGCTACAGGTGCCGATCTTGTGGCGCTATTCGGCCTCGGTGTTGAGCAGTGCGACTTCCCGGGCCCAGGCCTGCGCGGTGTCCTCTTCGAGGCTGCCGTCGTCGAGGCCCCACCGTCTGCACGCGCTCGGTCTTGATGCCCTCGAGGTCGTAGCCGACGGTCTCCATGTCGATGCAGGCCCGTGAACGCGAGCGGGAAGAGCTGGAGCCGGGTACGCGGCCGAGGCCAGCCGATCCCCGACCGTCCGGAACCGTCCGGCACCGTCCGGCACCGTCCGGACGATTATCGCGCCGGACAGGCAACAAAATCTGGGGAAATCGCCACTTGGAGGGGCTGGCACGGTGTCTGCTCCACGGCGGGCCATGAGCCGCTTTCTCCGTTGGGTCATCCTGGGCTTGGTCTTGTTCGCGGTCGCATGCTCGCCGGCAATCGGCGAGCGCCACAGGCCGATCGGTGGCGGCACCGGCGCCGGCGACGACGTGGTGTTCGGCACTGCGGCTTTGTCGCAGTTCGCCGAGGAGGGCGGCTACGCCGTGTCGAAGGTGATCCGGGCGGGCGGGCCCGCGACGCGCGGCGGCTTCCTGTTCGATCTGTGGGCGGATGTTGGCAACTCGAAGGTGACCCCCGAGGTGCGCGGCGTGCGCAAGGACGGCACGAAGACCGACTGGGCGCCGGCCGAGATCACCTGGCAGGAGGCGCCGCACCTGGTGGCGCGCGCGGACCTCGGCGAGAGCGTGACCGCGACGCAGATCCGCATCCCGTCGGAGCAGATCAAGCTCATCCAGAACATGATCTACGACGCCGTGACGCCAGCGGAGCTCGCCGCCGACGATTCGCAACCGTCGTCGAACGTGGGCTCCACGAGCCAGGGACTGTCGTCGGCCTTGATCGGCCTGGTGCAGCCGCGTGCCGCATGGAATGCGCGCCCGGCACGCTGCTCGAGCAAGGACGCGAACAAGTACCGCATGGCGATCCACCACACCTTCACGCCGCCCTCGTCCTCCGGCGGCTACGCGGCGCGCATCCGCTCGATCCAGGCGTACCACCAGGACACGCGCGGTTGGTGCGACATCGGCTACCACCTCCTCGTCACCGAGGATGGCCGCGTGTGGGAAGGCCGCCCGGTGGACGTGATGGGCGCGCACGTGGCGCACCAGAACACAGGCAACATCGGCATCTCGTTCGTGGGCTGCTTCCAGAAGGGCGCGTGCGACGGCATTTCCAGCTCGAACGTGCCCACGGAAGCCGCCATCAAGGGCGCGGGCAACGTCATGCACGCCCTGGCGCAGAAGTTCGCCATCTCGCCGTCGTCCGCGGACATCAAGGGCCACCGTGACCATGCCGGCGCGAGCACCGAGTGCCCTGGCGACGGCCTGGAAGCACGCATTCCCGACCTGATCACGATGGCCGACGGCGCTGCAACGCCCCCCGCGCAAGGCCCGACCGAGCCGCCGGGGCGCGCGCTCGGCGTGGTGTGGGATCTGGCGCAGACGTCGTCGCCGACCACGAGCGGCAACGTGCGCATCCCCGGCGCCAGCGTGAACGTCGTCGGCGGAAGTTCCGCGACGGCGCGCGCGGGCGACGCCTTCTGGTCACTCCAGCTCGCGCCGGGCGACTACGTCCTGAACGCGTCCGCACCGGGCTACCAGACCGCCACCGGGACAATCCACGTTGACAGCGGCTCGGACACATGGGGATCGATCGGCCTCGAGCCAGACGGCGCGGGCACGGGCGGCAGCGGCGGCACGAGCGGAAGCGGCGGGAGCAGCGGTGGCGGCGCCGGCACGGGCGGCACCGCGGGCACGGGCGGCACAGCGGGCACGGGCGGCACCGCGGGCAGCGGCGGCACCGGCTCGCAGTACACCGCCGTGGTGCAGGCCGCGCTCGATCGCGCGCAGGCCGGCGTTGGCTTCTCGTATTGGTGGGGCCATGGCCGCTTCTTGCCCACTGGCCCCACGAGCAGCAGCGCCGGGTCGTGCAATGGCAGCTGCCCCAGCTGCTCCCACGGCGGCAGCTACGGCGGCGACTGCTCGGGCTACATCGCGAAGATCTGGCAGGTGCCGTCGCAGAACTCCGACATGGGCGTCGACTCGCACCCGTACAGCACGGCTAACTTCTACTACGACACCAGCATGTGGACGACGGTGTCGCGGAGCAACGTCAAGGCGGCGGACGCGTTCGTGTACCGCAGCGGCGGCCACGGGCACATCTTCATGTACAAGAAGGGTGATGGCTGGGGCTCGATCTACGCCTACGAGTGCAAGGGCTGCTCGTACGGCTGCGTCGCCGGCTACCGCACGGCGTCCAGCGCGTACCACGCCATCCGTCGCACCGGATACTGACGCTGGCTCAGCTGGCTTGTAGTCGCTGTCGAGCGACGCGACGCGCGCGTCGACGGAGATATTTCGTGTACGAAATATCCGGCTGGTGGCTGGTCCGACGCGCTGCTGCGGGCTATGCGACAAGGCGTGGGCGGTCGACAGCTGGATCTGTTCGCGTCGGCCGAGCCGGAGCCGGCGGCGGAGCTCTCGCCGGCCGATGAGCCAGCGCTGCGCGCGCTGGCCGCGCGTGTGCCGCCGCACGTGCGCTTCGGCACCTCGTCGTGGACGTTCCAGGGTTGGGGTGGGCTCGTCTACCCGGGCAAGCCGTCGGATCGCGAGCTCAAGGAGCGGGGCCTCGAGCTTTACGCGCGCTACCCGCTGTTCCGCACGGTCGGCATCGACCGCTCGTACTACCGCCCGCTGGATGCGCCGACGCTCCAGCGCTACGCGGCCCAGCTACCGCCGGACTTCCGCTGTGTCTCGAAGGTGTGGAGCGGTGTCACGGCGGCGGTCGATGCGCGCACGCGCGAGCCGAACCCCGGCTTCCTCGACGCGGCACTGTTCGAGTCGGCGGTGCTGCGGCCGATGGCCGAACACTTTGCAGGGCATGCCGGGCCGTTCGTGTTCGAGCTCTCGCCGCTCCGGCGCCGGGAGCTGCCGCGCCCCGGCGTGTTCGAGAAGAAGCTGGACGCGTTCCTGGCGGCGCTGCCGCGCGATTTCTCGTACGCCGTCGAGCTCCGGAACCGCGAGCTGTTCACGCATGCCTATCTCGACGTGCTCGGCAACCGCGGCGTCGGGCACGTGCTGTCGCTGTGGGAGCGCATGCCGTCGGTCGGCGAGCAGCTCGACGTGCCGGACGTGCTGACCGCGCCGTTCGTGGTCTCGCGCCTGTTGATCCCGCCGGGAGAGCGCTACGCGGCTCGCAAGCGCGACCTGGCTCCGTTCGACCGCATCGTCGACCCGCAGAACGAGATGCGCGCCGATATCGTGCGTCTGTCTGAAGCCTGCGCGCTGCTCGGCAAGGTGCTGTTCGTTATCGTGAACAACAAGGCGGAAGGCTCGAGCCCGCTGACGATCCGCGCGCTCGCCGAGCGGCTGGCGGAGCCTGGCGATGGCTGAGCCCGATAGAAAGCGCGGAGTGGCGGTCCCAAAACCGGATCCCGAGCGCTACGCCGAGGCCGCCGCGCTGGCCGAACGCGCGCCCGAGCGCGCCACCGTGGGCCGCGTGCGCACCGGAACCGCGGGCTGGACGGATCGCACGCTGGTCTCGAGCGGACTTTTCTATCCGAAGGCGAGCATGAGCGCCCAGGCGCGCCTGTCGCACTACGCCGGGCACTTCAACCTGGTCGAGGTGGACGCGACCTACTACTCGCTGCTGCCGCCGGTGACAGCCGAGCACTGGGTGGAGTGGACCGGGCCGGGGTTCGTGTTCGACGTGAAGGCGCACCCCGTGCTCACGGGGCATCCCATCGACCTCACGCGGCTGCCGCGTGATCTGGCTGAGCGACTGCCGGACGACAAGCGCCGGATGTACGCCGACCGTATGCCGCCCGGGATCGCCGGCGAGCTCGAGGCGCGCTTCCGCGCGCTGGTCGAGCCGCTCCGGTCCGCCGGAAGGCTCGGCTGCGTGATGCTGCAGTTCCCGCCCTGGTTCTCGGCGACCCGCGGCAACGCGCGGCGCATCGAGGAGGTCGCCGAGCGCTGGAGCGACGTGCCGCTGTCGGTGGAGTTCCGCCACCGGAGCTGGATGGCCGAGGACCGGCGGGAGCGCGTATTCGCTCTGCTTCGGCGGCATCGGCTGTCCTACGTCTGTGTGGACGAGCCCGATACGAGCATCGGCGGCGTGCCGCCGATCGTGGCCGTGACCCGCCCGGAGCTCTCGCTGGTGCGCTTCCACGGCCAGAACGCCGGGGCCTGGCGCAAGGGTAGAAGCGTCCACGAGCGCTTCAACTACCTCTACTCGCCGGAAGAGCTGCGGGCGTGGGTGGAGCCGGTGCGACGCCTGGCGTCGGAGGCGGAGAGCGTCCACGCCGTGTTCAACAACTGCGTCCGGAACTACGCCGTCGTGGGCGCCCAGGGCCTGGCCGCCCTGCTGGCCGAGCCCCCGGAACCGGATTGACGCGGGTGGGCACGATCGAGGCTACCGGGTCGGGCGGGCGGCACTATGTCCCCGGCCGTGTAGGAGAGACCCGGCGGGGCGGAGCGGGTTGACCCGAACGCACAAACCTCTATGTTCCAGACCCCAGCGCGCGACAGGCACGCGCTTTCCGGAGGATATTCATGGCCAAGCTCGACGGAACCAAAACCCACGACAACCTCAAGGAAGCCTTCGCCGGTGAGTCCCAGGCGAACCGCCGCTACCTGTACTTCGCGAAGCAGGCGGACGTGGAGGGCTATCCGGATACTGCGGGCCTGTTCAAGGACACCGCGGACGGTGAGACGGGCCATGCCCACGGTCACCTGGACTTCCTGAAGCAGGTCGGCGACCCGGCTACCGGCAAGCCCATCGGCAACACGCAGAAGAACCTCGTCTCGGCTGTCGCCGGCGAGACGTACGAGTACGAGACGATGTACCCCGGCATGGCGAAGACCGCCCGCGATGAGGGTTTCGACGAGATCGCCGAGTGGTTCGAGACGCTCGCCAAGGCCGAGAAGTCGCACGCCGGCCGCTTCGCGAAGGCATCGAAGGAGCTCGAAACGCTCTAGCTCGAGGGCTCGAAAAGCGACCAGAGCCACCGCCTGCGCCATGCGCACGCGGTGGCTTTTGTCCTTCAGGCCAGAGGTGCGCGATGAAGACCGTTCCTGCACGCAACCCGGAGCGTCCGCCGGCGTACGATCCGAACGATCCACGCTATTGGGACCCGCGGGATCTCGAGACCGAGCTGCTCCGCACGTTCCACATCTGCAGCGACTGCCGCATGTGTGTGACGTACTGCGGCTCGTTTCCGCTTCTGTTCGATGCCGTCGACACGGACGTCGACGCGGGGCGGGCGCACAGCGTGGAGCTTCTGGAAGCCGATACGTTCCGCGAGGTCGCCGACCACTGCTGGCAGTGCAAGCTCTGCTTCATCAAGTGTCCGTACACGGCCGACGAGGGAGCGACGGAGCTGCTCGACTTCCCGCGGCTGATGGCGCGCGAGAAGGCACAGCGCGCGCGCCGCGACGGCGTGCCGCTGGTCGACCGCATCCTGGGCGAGCCGCAGATCATCGGTGCGCTCGGCGCGGGGCCGCAGGCCAAGCTCGCCAATCTGATCAACGAGAAACGGCTCGTGCGCAAGGTCACCGAGAAGGTCAGCGGTATCTCCGCGGAGTTCCCGCTGCCGCCGATGGCGAGCCAGACGTTCTCGCGCTGGTTCGATCGGCACACGCCCGGGAAGGGAGCGGGCGAGCAGGGCGAGGTGGTGCTGTTCCCGACCTGCTACGGCGAGCACAACTTCCCCGAGGTCCCGCGCGCGGCGGTCCAGGTGCTGGAGAAGAACGGCCTCGGCGTCGAGCTGCCGATGGCGCTGACCTGCTGCGGCATGCCGAACCTGGATGGCGGCGACGTGGAGGCGGCCAAGCGCAAGATGCAGCACAACGTCGACCTGCTTGTGCCGTACGTGCGTCGCGGGCTCAGGGTCGCGGTGCCTGGCCCCACCTGCGGCTATACGATGAAGAACGAGTGGCCGCTGTATCTCGGGACTGCCGAAGCGGCGGAAGTGGCCTCTGCGACGGTCGACCTGATGCAGCTTCTGGACGAGCTCCGCCGCGAGAAGAAGCTCAATCGCGACTTCGAAAAGGGACTGGGCAAGGTCGCGTACCATGCCGCGTGCCACCTCCGCGCACAGAAGATCGCCGTGCCGGGCGCACGCGTGCTGTCACAGCTCCCGGACACCGAGGTGCGCATCATCGAGCGTTGCTCCGCGGTGGACGGCACCTGGGGCATGAAAGCCGCGTACTACGCGGAAGGCGCGCGCTACGGCAGAAAGCTGGCCCGTGCGATCCGGAGCGGCCAGGAAGAGGGCGAGACACGCGTGGTCGGCGACTGCAATCTCGCCGCGCTCCGCGTGAAGAAGGAAAACGGCCTCGAGATGCTGCATCCGGTGCAGGCGCTGGCCGAGGCGTACGGTCTGGGCCCTTGAATCGCGGCCCGCCGCGACACACGTTCAGCGAATCATGAAGCCTGTCGACCGTAGTGAAGTCCTTGGCCTGGGTGAGTACGAGCAGATCCGTGAGCGTTTCCGCAGGCGCGTGATCGAGGACAAGCGCGCGCGGCGCGTGCCGCTCGGCGGTCACATGACCGTGCTGTTCGAGAACCACGACACGGTGCTGTTCCAGATCCAGGAAATGCTCCGCACCGAGCGCATCAGCGCCGCGCAGGCCGTGCGGCACGAGATCGAGACGTACAACCAGCTCGTCCCAGGTTAAGACGAGCTGTCCGCCACGATCTTCATCGAATATCCGGAAACCGAGGAGCGCGACCGCATGCTCGTCGCTCTGGCAGGCGTGGAGCGCTGCTTCTACGTCACCACCGGCGAAGAGCGCCTCCCGGCCCAGGGCGAGAAGCGCGGCGAGCGGACCGACCGTACGACGGCCGTGCAGTACGTGAAGTTCCCGCTCTCTGGCGCCGCGCGCCGCGCGATCGAATCCGGCGAAGGCACGCTCCGGCTCGGCGTCGACCACCCCGCGTACAAGGTGGAGGTGGACCTGTCGAAGGCGACCCGCGAGAGCCTGGCGGCCGATCTCGTGGGTTGAGGCGCTGCCGCCGGACCGCGACGTCGGCGGCCTATCCTCCGAACCCGTAGCGTTCGAGCAGCTCGCGCGGAATGCGTCGCGGCCGGCCGCTGGCGATGTCGAGCAGTACCCAGGTCGTTGCGGCCCGGCTCAGCGACGCGGCGTCGGCTGCGCGTCGGAACAGCGTGCGCCGGAGCGAGGTCGCGCCGCGTAGCGTCTCCACCCAGGTGAGCGCCTCGAGCGTCTCGCCTTCGAAAGCCTGACCCAGGTAGTCGATTTCGTGTCGGCGCACGACCCACAGCACGCCGAGTGCGCGATACGCTTCCAGGTCGAGACCGATCGACACCGAGTGAGCTGTCGCAGCCTCGTTGACCCATCTGAGCCAGCTCACGTTTCCCGCGTGACCGAGCATGTCGATGTCGCTCGGCGCTACTTCGAAGCGATGCGTAAACGCGTTCGCGGGCGGCTCTGGATCGCGGACGTTGGCCATGGTTGCGTGCTGCGAAGCGTCCGACGCACTCGGGCGGCGTGCAGGAAATTCGCGCAGAAACCTGTCATAGGCCGCAAAGCTGGGTTAGATCAAACACAAGCCGATGGCGCTTGCAGATGGTTCTCTTGAGCTCTTCGACGACGGGCTGCGTAGCCTGAGGGTGGCAACGCGCGAGGCCATCGCGGTCGCGCGTCAGGCCACGCTGCTGCACCGCGACATCTCTCCGGCCTATCCCACGGCGCTTGTATCGGGGGACGACGTAGTGGTGCTCCTGCACGGGCTGTTCGCGACGGCGGGCGTGCTCCGGCCGTTGCGCGAGCACGTCGAGCGCACGCTCGGCGCCCACACCGCCTCGTTCACCTATCCTCCTGGGCCGGGAGTCGAGGTGCTCGCGGCGCGGCTTGCGGATCTGGTCGCACAGCTTCCGGACGGTGTGCGCATCCATCTCGTCGGTCACAGCCTCGGCGGCGTGGTCGTGCGCTGGTTCGTGCAGGAGCTGGGCGGCGATCCGCGGGTCGTGCAGACGATCTCGATGGCCAGCCCGTTCGCGGGGACGCGTCACGCGCGCCTGGCGCCCGGCGGTGCCGGGCGGGACATCGCATCCGGCAGCGAGGTGCTCGAGCGGCTTGGTCGGTCGCTTGCGCGGGCATCGCATCTTCCGCACCTGTCCATCGTGGCCTCGGACGACGCGTTGGTCACCGGGTCTGCCGCGCTGGGAGCGGGCGACACGCTGGTTGTCGGCGAGTGTGGGCACAATGGCCTGCTCTACCACCCCGAGGTGCTCGCGGAGGTCGTGCGGCGGGTGCGGGCGGTGCGCGACGCTGTTGACCGCGGCTGAGTCGCGGCAGGCGATTTCCGTGCTGGTTTGCAGAACGCCCCCGTGGTAGCCCGGCGCGCGTGCCGCATAGCATCGCGATAGGCCGCCGCCGCAGCTGCCAGGTTGCCGGCGCCGCCCTGGCCCTGGCGCTGCTCCTCTCTGCCCGGCCTGCCCGCGCCGACGTCTCGTCGTGGTTGTTCGCCGGAGGCGGTGCCGGGCTCTTGAGACAATCCGGCGACAGCACGCTGCCGTTGTCGCTGCAGTTGGACGCCGGCATGGGCTCCCCCCCATCGGGTCCGGTGATCGTGGGCGGTCTTGCCCGCATCCAGCCGTACTTCGGGCACGGCACCGATCTCTCGCTGCTCGTGAGGACGACGACACACGGGTTCAGCAACGGCGACTGGGGCGGCGCGCTCGACCTGGGCGCGTACGGACGCTTCTGGGGCATCGGCTCCGAGGGCGTGACCGGGTCGCTGGTCCTGGGCGCCCCGTGGGGCATCACGCTCGACCTGGGCGTGAGTGTCGGAACGAACGACCAGCAGAGCGTCAGCGCCGTGCTCGGCATCGACCTCGCGCGTCTGACCGTGTACCGCCAGAGTGGGCTGGGTTGGTGGCCGAACCCTTTCCCCGTCTACGGGCGTCCCGGCGAGGCGGCTTCACTCCGCCGCTGATTTTCCGCCCGGAGCGGCAGGAAGCCGCACAAAGTCGGGCGAGTCGCTCCGATCGAGGCTACGCTTCCTCCTGACCATGTCCGGAGTTCTGGTGAAGGAGGGGCAGATCCTCGCAGGCAAGTACCGCGTCGAGGCCGTCCTGGGCGAGGGCGGCATGGGCGTGGTCGTTGCCGCATGGCATGAGGAGCTGGAAAAGCGCGTCGCCATGAAGTTCCTGCGGCGCGAGATGGCCGAGCGCAGCGACGCCGCCGAGCGCTTCCGCCGCGAAGCCCGCGCTGCGGTCCGCATCCAGAGCGAGCACGTCGCCCGCGTGCTCGACGTCGGCACCATGGAAGAGGGCGTGCCCTACATGGTCATGGAGTTCCTCGAGGGGCACGACCTGTCAGACGAGCTCTCCCAGCGCGGCCAGCTGCCCGTCGAGGAGGCGGTGGACTATGTGCTCCAGGCCTCCGAGGCGATCGCCGAAGCGCATGCATCGGGCATTGTGCATCGTGACCTGAAGCCAGCGAACCTGTTCTTGACCCGACGCGCGGACGGCACGCGGCTGGTCAAGGTGCTCGATTTCGGGATCTCGAAATCCCTCGTGGGCACATCGATGAGCGAGCTGTCGCTCACGCGCACCGCTTCGATGATCGGTTCGCCCCTGTACATGTCGCCGGAGCAGATGAAGTCGGCCAAGACGGTCGACACGCGCACCGACATCTGGGCGATAGGAGCCATCCTGTACGAGATGCTCGCGGCGCAGCCGCCCTACCAGGCCGACTCGATGCCCGAGCTGTGCGCCAAGTTGCTCGACGAGTCGCCGCCGCCGATGTCCAGCTTCCGCAACGACGTCCCCGCGGAGCTGGAAGAAGCCCTGTTCCGCTGCCTGGAGAAGGACCGCACGCGTCGCTGGGCGACCGTGGCGGACCTGGCGCAGGCGCTCGTGGAGTTCGGCCCGCTGGAGTCGCGTATCCATGCGACGCGGGCGTCTCGCGTGCTCGGGTCGACCGATATCAGCGTGACGGCTCTGTCGGCATCGTCGTCGGGGCGCCAGGAGGCCGCGCGGCCCGTGGCGGCCGCGAGTTCGGTCGATGAAAAGGCCCGGACGCTGTCGGTGCGCGGTTCGACCCAGCATACCTGGGGACGCACGGATCCGCCCGGGTCCGCCGTGGCGCCGCCCCAGCGGCCGCGCTGGCTGCTTCCGGTGGGAGCGTTGGTACTGGTGCTCGGCAGTGTGGGGGTGCTGCTACTGGTCCGGAGCCCAAGCGCGACGGCGAGCGCAGGTGCCGCGTCTGCCGGCCTTGTCGCGTCGGACAGCGCCGACGCTCCGAGCCCCCCGAGCGCGGCCGCGACCGCGGTCTCGCCCCCTGTAGCTGCCTCGGCAGAGTCCGCGGCCGCGGACGCCGGAGCCCAGCCGCCACCGGCCCCGCCGGCCCCAAGCGCCGCCGCCAAGGCTGTTTCGCCGCCGCACGTCGTGTCCCGGCCTCCGCCCCGGCCGGTCCCGAAGAAGCCCGGCAGCGGCGTCATTCCCGAGTTCGGCGGACGCCGCTGATAATCGGATGCTGGTCCCCAGGGGCAGCTGTTGATAAGCCGGTAGCGACCCCCTACAACCGGCCGTGACACGCATGAGGCACACCCGCACATCCACCCGCAGATTCCCGAGTCTGCTCGCCGGCCCGCTCTTGTTCGGTATCGCGCTGTCGGGCAGCCGTGCCCTCGCCCAGACCAGCGCCTCCGACAAGGCGGCGGCCGAAGCGCTGTTCGACCAGGGGCGCAAGCTCCTGGCCCAGGGCAACTACGCTGGGGCATGCAGGCGGCTGGAGCAGAGCCAGCACATCGACCCCGGCATCGGGACACTCCTGTATCTGGCCGACTGCTACGAGAAGAGCGGGCGCACCGCCAGCGCATGGGCCACCTTCCGCGAGGCAGCGTCCGAGGCGCGTGCGGAAGGCCAGGGTAGCCGGGCGCAGGCAGGCAGCGACCGCGCTGACAAGCTCGAGGCGAAGCTGTCGAAGCTCGCGGTCAAGGTCGCCCCCGAGACGCGATCCATCGACGGGCTCCAGATCAAGCGGGGCACCCATGTCGTGCGTCCGGGCCTGTTTGGCGTGCTGATTCCGGTGGACCCAGGAACGATCAGCGTCGAGGCCAGCGCGCCGGGCTACGCCCCGTGGAAGAAGTCGGTGAAGGTCGGCGCCCAGGCGGATCGTGTGACCGTGACGGTGCCGCCGCTGTCGAAAACCGCGCCCGCAGCGCCGACGAAGCTGCCCCCCGCCGACACGCCACCCACTCCGGCTCCCGCGCCCAGGCCAGCACCGGTACCGCTCGCGCCTCCGCCAGCCGACACCGGGACGCCCGGTTCGACCCAGCGCACGCTGGGGCTCGTCGTCGGCGGTGCGGGCGTCGTCGGCATCGGGATCGGATCGTTCTTCGGGCTCAAGGCCATCCAGAAGAACAACGACGCGAAGGACCTCTGCCCGGCCAACCACTGCACTTCCCAGGAGGGGGTGACCTTGACGGACGACGCGAAGAGCGCGGCGACGATCTCCAACATCGCCTTCGGCGCCGGCGCCGCGGTGCTGGCGACGGGCGTGGTGCTCTACCTCACGGCGCCCAGTGCCGAGAGCGCGTCCCTCCGGCTCCAGCCAAGCGTGGGGCGCGCGGGCGTGGGGATGAGTCTGGGAGGGCGTTTCTGATGCTGCGTTCACGCCGCCCGTTCCGCGCTCTTGTCGTGCTCATGGTCGCGCTGGTGGGCGCGATGATCGCCACCGGTTGCCAGTCGATCGCCGGCATCGAGGACCGCACCTACCAGCCCGCCAGCCAGCTGTGCATCGACTACTGCAACGCCGTGCAGAAGAACTGCACCGGCGACAACGCCGTGTACGGCAAGGACACCTGTCCCGGGATCTGCAAGAACCTCCCTCCCGGCGACCCGACCGAGCCCTCGAACGCCAATACGGTGGCGTGCCGCTTGCGCTTCGCGAAGGCCGCCGCCAGCGCGCCGTCGGAACAATGTGCCGCTGCGGGTCCAGGCGGCGACGGCACCTGCGGCAGCCCCTGCGACGCCTACTGCATGCTGTTCGAGAAGATCTGCCCGTCGGCGTACAATATCGTTCCGGACTGCCAGGCCAACTGCGCCGCTCTGGCCTCCCACAAGGGGTTCAGCGCAGTCTCCGATCACAGCGGCGATACGGTCGAGTGCCGGCTGGTGCATCTGGGCGCGGCGACGCTGGACCCGGCGACGCACTGTCCGCACGCCGAGTTCCAGTCGACCGACTACTGCAAGAACGGCAACACGGCGGCGACCTGCCAGGACTACTGCCGTGCGGTGACGGTCGCATGCAAGGGCACGTTCCAGCAGTACGCCTCCCAGGCGGAGTGCATGGCCGTGTGCGCCCAGCTGCCACTGGGCACCTTCGCCGACGTGAGCACGAACACGGTCGGATGCCGCTACTATCACAGCTTCAACGCACTGGCCGATCCCGCTACGCACTGTCCGCACTCCGGTCCCGGTGGCGATGGGCAGTGCAGCAAGGACAACTGCGAGCCGTACTGCAAGTTGATGGCGAAGGCGTGTCCCGCTACCGCTTTCGCGGACCCGAAGACGTGCGCGGCCGACTGCGAGCAGGTCGAGGGCCACAAGGCCGGCGAGCTCTACAAGAGCGCTAGCACGCCGATGCTCTGCCGGCTCCAGGCAGTGAGCCGGGCCATTGCCGCCAGGGCTAGCAGTCAGGACGGCACGGCCGACGCCGAGTGCCAGAAGGCGGTGGGCCAGACCGGCTGCCAGTAGGCGCTAGACGCGGCCCAGGGCCGCGACCAGGCGCTCCAGATCCTCGCGGCGGTGCTGCTCGGTGACTGCGATGAGCAGTCGATCGCCCAGCTTCGCGTCGACGCGTCCCAGATCCAGACCGGCGATGATGCCGTCGGTCTCCAGCTTCTGGCAGACCTGTGCGGCATTGCCCCCACGCACGCGAACCGAAAACTCGTTGAAGAACGGCGCGTCGGCGAAACCCGGCGCGTAGCCTTCGAGGTCGAGGATGCGGCGGCGCAGATAGGAGGCCTTGGCAAGGCAGTGCCGCGCAACCTCCACGAAGCCCGACTTGCCGAGCATGCTGGCGCGGATCGCCAGTGCTGTGGCGATCAACCCCTGGTTCGTGCAGATGTTGCTGGTCGCGCGCTCGCGGCGGATGTGCTGCTCGCGCGTCGCGAGCGTGAGCACGAAACCGCGCTCGCCGTTCACGTCCACCGTCTCTCCGCAGACGCGTCCGGGCAACTGCTGCAGGTACTTGCGCTCGTCGCGGCACGCGAACAAACCCACGCCGGGACCGCCGAACTGTGGCGGGCAGGCCAGCGGCTGACCTTCGCCGACGGCGATGTCCGCGCCCAGCGCGCCGGGCGGCTCGGCGATGGCCAGCGCGTACGGCTCACTGTTCGCCGCGATGGTGAGCGCGCCGTGGCGCTTGGCGATGCCGGCTGTGGCCGCGATGTCCGACAGCGCGCCGTAGAAGCCGGGATAGCCGACCATGACGCACGCGGTCTGGTCGTCCACCGCCGCGTCGAGCGCCGCGATGTCGGCGGCGCCGCTCTCGTCCACGGGGACCTCGACGTAGGTCGCTCCGCGCCCGCTCAGGTACGTCTGGATCACCTTGCGGTAGTCGGGATGGACGCAGCCGCTGACCATGACCCTGTCGCGCTTCGTGAGCCGCTGGGCCATCCGCGCCGCCTCCGCCGCTGCACTGGCGCCGTCGTACATGCTGGCGTTGGCGAGCGGCAGGCCGTAGAGTTCGCTGACGATCGTCTGGAACTCCCAGATGATCTGTAGCGTACCCTGCGCCACCTCGGGCTGGTAGGGCGTGTACGCCGTGTACAGCTCGCTGCGCAGGAGCAGCTGATCGACCGCGGGCGGGATGTGGTGGGCGTACATGCCGCCGCCCAGGAACGACAGCATCTCGGCGCCGCGGTTCTTGCGCCCGAGCTCGGCGAGGTGGCTCATGAGCGCTGCCTCGTCGAGCGCCGCTGGCACGGCCAGCAGGCCCTCGAAGCGCGCTGCTTCGGGGACCGTGGAGAAGAGCTCGTCCACCGAGCTCGTGCCCACGACCGCGAGCATCTCCGCGATCTCCTCGGGCGTGTGCGGTAGGTATCGCATCAGTGATCGGCCTGTTCGACGTGCTCCTTGTAGGCCGCCGGGTCGAGCAGTCCGGCCTCTTCGTCGGGCTTGTCGACGCTGATCGCGACCATCCAGCCCTTGTCCCAGCAGTCGTCGTTGACCAGCTCGGGGTTGTCCTCGAGCGCGTCGTTGATGCGCGTGATCTTCCCGCTCACGGGTGCGAACAGGTCGCTCAGCGTCTTGACGCTCTCGATGGTGCCGAAGGCCTTGTGGGCCTCCACGGCATCACCGACCTTGGCGTCGATGCTGACCAGCGTGATGTCGCCGAGCTGGTCGACCGCGAACGCGGTGATGCCGACGACGAGCTCGTCGCCGTCGCGACGCGCCCATTCGTGATCCTTGGTGTATTTGCGGTCGTCCTTGACCTCTTTGGCTCCGCTCATTGCCTCGCTCCTGTTCGACTCCTGGGGGCACCGGGCCCGGCCGGCCTGGCGCGCCTCAAGCAGCGTTTGCTCGCTTAGCCCGGCTTCGGACGCTTGTAAAATGGCGTCTTGACGACCACGGCGTCGATAGGTTTTCCGCGGCAATCCGCCTTGAATTCCGTGCCCGCGGCGGTCATGCCGACGGGCAGGTAGCCGAGACCGATGTTCCTGGCCAGCGTCGGCGACGGGCCCCCCGAGGTGCACACGCCAACCTGCTTGCCCTGGAGATCGAGCAGCGGGTAGCCGTGGCGGGCGATCCCGCGGCCGGTCATCTCGAAGCCGACCAGCTTGCGGGTCGGACCCTGTTCCTTGATGCGGCGGATCGCGTCGCGGCCGACGAAGTCACGGGCGTCGAGCTTCACCGTCCAGCCGAGCCCGGCCTCGATCGGGTTCGTGGTCTCGTCGATGTCGTTGCCGTACAGACTGAGGCGCGCCTCCAGCCGCAGCGTATCGCGGGCGCCGAGGCCGGCCGCCGAGATCCCGTCGGCCTCGCCCGCGGCCATCAGGGCGCGCCAGACCTCCGCGGCGCGGTCCCAGGCCACGAACATCTCCACGCCGTCCTCGCCCGTGTAGCCGGTACGCGCCACTGTGCAGTCGATGCCGGCTACCTTCGCATCCTGGAAGCGGAAGGCGCCGAGGGTTTTTGCGACGCCGCTGATGGAGCAGCCGGCTTTCTCCAGGAACGACAGCGCGCGCGGGCCCTGCAGCGCGACGAGCGCGGTCTGGTCACTGAGGTCGGCGAAGTCGCAGTGCTGGTCGGCGGCCTTCGCGAAGTGCTTCGATATCTTGTCCCGGTTCGACGCGTTGCAGACGACCAGCACGCGGTCCGGGGCGCGCTTGTAGATGATGAGATCATCGAGGATCGTGCCTTGCTCGTTGCAGCAGCACGTGTACATCGCCTGGCCTTCGGCGATGCGGCCGAGGTCGTTCGTGACCAGGTAGTCGACCACCGCCGCCGCGTGCTCTCCGGTGAGCTCCAGCTCGCCCATGTGCGAGACGTCGAACAGTCCGGCGCACTCGCGCACGGCGCGGTGCTCGGCGCTGATACCCTGGTACTGCACCGGCATCTCCCAGCCGGCGAAGGGGACGAGCCGGGCGCCCAGGCGGCGGTGCTCTTCGTAGAGGGGCGTGCGCTTCAGTTCGGTAGACACGCCGTGTTGGTTAGCGTGAAGCCGGCCTCGGGACAATGCCCGAGTGGCCGGACTGGAGCCACAATGTCCGGATTTCGGCCCTGTGTCGCTGCCGTGCTAGCGTTCCTTTGTGCCCCGGGGTCGCGTGCTGATCATCGAAGACGACGAGTGGGTCTCCGCCCTGCTGGCGAAGTTCCTGCGCGACGCGGACTACCTCGCGGATACCGCCGTCGAGGCCCGGGAAGGGTTCGACAAGGCCTGTGAGCTGCTTCCCGATTGCATCATCTGCGACGTGTCGCTGCCCGACATCGACGGCTTCTGGGTCGCGCGCAAGGTGCGGATGGAACGCTCACGCCTCGCGACCACGCCATTTCTGTTTCTGAGCAGCGCCGATGACATGGCGTCGCGCCTGCAGGGCCTGAACGTCGGTGCCGACATGTACCTCACCAAGCCGTTCCGGCACGAGGAGGTGGTGGCGCAGGTCGGCGCGCTGATCGACATGGCGGATCGGCTCAGCGATCAGCGCGATTCGTTCATGCACGGACCGGTCTCGTCCACGAGCAGTCCGGCGTTCCGTGGCGATCTCGCGCAGCTGTCCGTGTCGACCGTGTTCACGCTGCTGGAAATGGAGCGGCGGACGGGGCACCTCAAGCTGCGCGACGAGACCGGACGCACGCTGGAGTTCCGGCTTCTCGAAGGCGGCCTGGTCGGCGTGTTGGACGACGACAACCCGGTCGATGCGGTCGCGGCTATCCGTGACGTGGTCGCGTGGAAGACGGGCCGTCTCTGGTTCCGGCCCGCGGAGGTCGCCGATCCGGGGCCCGACGCGCGGCGATCGATCGGCATGCTGCTGCTCGAAGCCGTGCGCCTCGAGGACGAAGCCGGTCGCTAGCCGCTCGATTCTCTTGAATCGAGGGGCTAGCCGACCGCGGAGCGGTCGAGGGGGAGGCTCGGCGAAGCCGAGGGGGCGCTGCTGCGCCCCAGACAAACGGTGCTAGTCCCGCGTTGCGC
>Ga0114931_10003679_pt1 | contig 19315 bp, 19 predicted proteins | sample 2SBtaG_FD_89579 | JGI IMG/M metagenome (GOLD analysis project Ga0114931, IMG submission 89579) | Deep subsurface microbial communities from Kolumbo volcano to uncover new lineages of life (NeLLi) - 2SBTROV14_V59a metaG | ecosystem: Environmental > Aquatic > Marine > Volcanic | place: Kolumbo...
ATTCAGTGGTTCTAAGGTCTTCGATAAGTCTGCTCGCACGGATGGTCCAGTAATTGTCAACGGTTCTCTCACAGTTAATGGTGACCTTGAATGTCAGAAACTTAACACCTCGGGATCCCTTAAAGTGACAGAGAATCTAACAGTTAAGAACAAGGCTACTATTTCAGGGAAATTAGAAGTCGAAAAGCAAGTGAAAGTTGGCGATAACCTAATTATTGCCGGAAAATTGGGCTGTGGAAATGATGTCGTATGTACAGGGAGCATCAAAATTTCTGGGAAATCAAATGTATCTAGAGACATAGTGTGCGGTAAAACACTGAAAATTAGTGGATATACCCATTCTAAGAATATCCATTCAGCAGGTTCAGTCAAGGTCGTCGGAAGAATTGATGTAGAGGAGAATGTAGTTGCACAGGACTTTAAATCGAGGGTGGGTGGACGATCAAAGATCGGTGGTTCTCTGAAGTGCAAATCTATCAAGATAGGAACCCCCACAAGAAATAAGGTGAAAGTCGTTGCAAATGGTGTTGACCTTTCCCAATTTTTAGATTCAATGATAACTAGTTTCGTTCCCAAGAATCTTCACCATATTCTCACAGTGAAAAATGTGTTTGGAGAGGATATTGAGATGGATCAAGTAACTGTTACTGGCGACATCCGGGGAGGTACGGTGAAACTTGGGAAGAGTGTAACTGTTGGAGGAACGGTCTACTATACTGAATCCCTATCTGTCTTCCCTGGAATGGAGGTTGCCTCAGAAAGAGTTGTCTCCTAATTCCTCTCTAAATTATGCAAAAAAAACTATTGAAATGTTTTTGTACCAACTAGTTTCACGCGTTATTATGGCCGATGTTCTCTATCATTATACAAATGAATCTGGGTTTGAAAAGATCATCAAGAATCCTGAGAAATTTGTCAATGATGCCCAAAAATTCTCCAAGACGAGATCCATTAATGAGGATCCTGACTACAAGGTTGGATTTTATTTCACAGACATCACCCCTCAAAACAATACTTGGAAGCAGATTGCTATGGGTCTCTTTGAAGATGATAGCATGTCGAGTATGAAACGATGTGAGTACTTCATTGTCATACAACATTGGGGCAATATTAAACAATTTGAAAGAAATACTCGATTCTATATGCTTCCAGAATCTACCACCACAAAACAGAAATTTGTGATGGGTGGGAGAACAGATACTTACAGTATTCCAGAAGATGAATTTCACAGAGTGAAAATTGGAAAACCATACATCACAGTTTATGAGAAAGCGAGAATCGTCGGTTCCAGAGCTCTTCAACTCAGTCATGGTGCCCCTCCACTTATCGATATTCAAGAGAACAAAGATCTTATCGAACTCGCACAGCTTGAACTCAAGACTCGTGTACTCCCAATTGGAATTGAAAGAAAACTCCCTAATGGGAAAATCCAGACAATTCCTGTGCAGTGGCTGTCAGACAAGGATTTCATCCAGCAGATCAACGTCAGTGATGAGATCAAAGCATTCCGTGAGATTGTACATACGAAGGAACCCCTATCCAAGAAGACAACTGTTGAAAGCAAGAAGACTAAGAAGAAACCTGCTGAAAGTAAGAAGACTAAGAAGAAACCTGCTGAAAGTAAGAAGACCGAGAAGAAAACTTCTTCCTCTAAAAAAGCAAAAACTCAGCTCCTTAGGCTTAATCTACAAGAATCTCCGCTCAATAAACTCTCTGATATAGCTGATTGGAAGGCTGCTCTTGCCCTTGACAGGTCAAGCATTAAGAATACTGGTCTCCGCCAGATCAAGAAAAAGAAGGTTATTCTCAGCGATGAACTTCTCTCCACCCAGAGATATTGTGAGAAAAGAGCGGAACTGGACTACCCTGAAGAATCCTCTATGTTCTTTCCTAGTGAGGTGGGTTCACTTGATGATGTCATTAAAGCAATAAATTCGGACAAACCTGTCGTAATTCCAAGCTATCTCTCAAAGGATGATGTTACCATTATAGGAAATGCCACAGTCCAGTTTGAGAATAAGAGACCAATCTTTATAATTCTCACCTCTGAATCGGATGAGGTGAAAGGAAATCCCTCCTCCTCAGAAGAATTCAAAGGTTGCTTTAACTATTTTGCTCTTAAAGAAATGGGATTCAATGTAAAGAACTTGAAGGTGGTCTTTGTCAAGACAACCCCTAACTCCAAGCTTCAATTTGAGCAAGTCATATCGTACCTCAATGGAGATAAAACTGCTCTAGATGATTCAACCAAAGTTAAAACACAATCAATGACCCCGAAGCGGGAAGAAAGTTTCCAACGTTCTTTATCTAATTTTATTTCTTACTGGAAAAAAGATCGAAAACTCAAGAAGCAAACTACAAAGAAGAGATGTGTGGAGTGTCCACATGTCTCAACCTGTGAGCTTTCACTTGTCAAATAACTCCAAAACCTGAGAGATATCTTGTATGCAATGATCTGCTTCACTCTTCCCAGAAGTCAGTTGCACTGCTAAGACTCCCGCTACTTTCGCTGATCTTACATCACTTTCTGTGTCTCCAACATAGATCACCTCATCCTTCGACCAAGTCTCAATTCCCATGTTCTTAAGAGCCGTTATCAATGGTATAGGTGATGGCTTGTAATTAGTGACCTCACTTCTTCCGATGATCAACTCAAAGTGCTTGAGAAGCTCTACTTTCTGTAGAAGAAATTCTGCATTCTCCCTCTCATTTGAAGTGACAACACTCATTCTTACTCCCCTCTCACTCAATTGGGCGAGGAGTAATTCAACTCCATCAATCAATTTTGGCTTCTCCCGGAGCTCTTTACAGTACATTTTGAACTCTTTCCAAAAAAAAGCATCGACCTGTGACCAGTATTGCCTCTCAATCCCCATTGCTTTAGCAGTTGCATACGTACTTTTCCCTCCAAGTGACGCAATAAAATCATCATCTGGTGGCTGTTTTCCGAGCAGGATAGCTACTCTTTTGTAGATATCGACTATTGCAGTGGTGTTATCAATTAATGTACCATCTAAATCAAATAACACTGCTTTGTACGTATGCATGTGTCAGCTTTCTCCTCTACTTTCTAATCTCTAGGATTCACCACTCTGTTTTTTGTACTCTTCCTCAAGAGATTCAGTCCTTCTTTTCCGTGTCTTCTCAGATTTCTTATCACGTTTTTCTCTGAGTGATTCGAAGTACTCACTTCTGTCAAATTTGGTCTCTGCGAGTATCTTCCATTTATGTTTTACCTCCGGATTCGGAAACTCTTCAATAGGAATGAGATGAAGTTGTTCTAAACGGTGTCTCACTGCAATTGGAAGATCCTCAGGTGAGTGCATCCTGAGATATCCCGAATTCGTGACAAATCTGAGATAGTTCTTCTTTCCTTTCTTGGCTAGTTGTGTTGCTTCTATGATCCGAATGTCTCCAAGATATCGCACCTTACGAAGTATTCCTCCGAATTCCATGATACCATCATAGAGAAAGTTCTCTGATCTCAAATCAAATTCAAGCTTGGCATAAGGCTCGCGAAGTTTGAAGATAAAAAAGGCAAACACGAGGAGGTAGCCTAGAAAAAGGGAATAAAAGCTTGGGTAAATATAAATTAGAATGATGTTAAGCATGGATCCAAATAACAGAGTTCCAAAAATGGCAACCCCAACAACAGATATCACACTATCCGCCTTCGTCTCCGTAGTAATCAGATCTCCAGCCTTTCGCTTCCGTATCCAATCCTTTTCCAGCTCGAGTTTTTCCTCGTCCGTCTCAATATCTGGATCTAAGTCGAGGGTTCTTGCAACTCTGAACATCCATCCTCTCTTCTTTTCAGATGCTAATAAACCCATTTATGACATCATTCGTACAAATGCACAATGAAACTAGCAATCACACTAAAAAAAAGTACGTGCTCATAAGCAAATGACTAAAATTCACATATTTTTCTTCAAGTAGAGGACAATGAAAATTGTAGTATTGATGAAAGTCGTTCCAGATACTGAAACTCGATTTGAAATTAGGGAAGATGGAACAGACGTCGTTTACGATGACCGAATTCAGTGGATTATCTCGCCATATGACGAGTATGCACTAGAAGAGGCTATTCAGACTAAAGAAAAACTCGGTGGGACAGTCACTATCCTTACCCTAGGGAAGGGAAAAGAGCAGCAAGTGATCAGGAAGGCTCTCGCAATGGGTGCAGATGACTCAGTATTGATTAATTCTGCAGACCTTATGGAAAGTGATGCTCTCGGAATCGCCCGGATCTTCTCCAAAGAACTTGAGGGTACGGGTGCTGATCTAATCTTCGCAGGAAAAGTTGCCACCGATAGCAATGATGGCTATGTTGGTGCTGCTGTGGCAGAATTGATGGGGATCCCTGTCATCACAGAAGTGTCAGATATGGAAGTGTCAGAAAGCTCTGTTGTTGTCACTAGAGAAGCTAGTGGACGTAAAGAGAAGTTCGAAGTTACTCTGCCAGCTATCGTCACAATTGACAAGGGTATCAATGAGCCAAGGTATCCTAAACTACCACAGATTATGAAGGCAAAGAGAAAACCCCTCGATGAAAAAGATGGTGCTAATTATGCATCCGTTGCTGGATCTGGCAATAGCAAAGTAAAGCAGATTGAGGTAAAATTCCCACCGAAAAAATCGGGTGGAGAGATATTCGAAGGCGATGATGCAGTGGACAAACTCGTCGATGCTCTAATGAACAAGGAGAAGGTGGTACAGTGAAGGTTGCAGTATTTCTAGAAAGTTACAAGAATAAGATTACAAAAGCAGGACTTGAAGCTCTTGCAGCAGCTCAGAAGATTTCTGATAATGTGACTGCTATTCTCATAGGTAAGGAGGTTACAGGCCTTCTCAGCATTGCAGGATCCTACGGTGTGAAGACCGTGAAGAAAGCAGAAGGTGACCTTTTCACAGCATACCATCCAAATATCTATGCCAGAGCAATCTCAAATGTAGAAGCGGATGTCTATGTCATACCATCAACTGCATGGGGTAAGGAACTTGCTCCTCTTGTTTCTGCCAAACAAGGATATGGTTTTGTAGGTGACGTCAGTGAAGTCGTTGACTCCACTACATTTATTAGATCAATTCATGGGAACAAGGTACTCTCGACTGTCAAGGTTGAAGGCAATTTTGTAGTAGCTATTCGTCCAGGAGTATTCGATCTTCCAGAACAGGGTGAAGGTAGTCCAGAAACCTCTGATATATCTGTCACACCAGAAGATAGCTTCAACAAGATTAAACTTGCTGAGATATTAGCAGCAGCTTCTGAAAAAATTGAACTCACAGAGGCAGATATCATCGTCTCAGGAGGTAGAGGTGTTGGTGGTCCCGAGAACTTTAATGTTATTGAAGACCTAGCATCAACTCTTGGTGCAGCTGTTGGGGCTTCCCGTGCTGTCGTTGACGCAGGATGGAGACCACACAGCGATCAAGTTGGTCAGACCGGAAAATTCGTATCTCCAAAACTTTACGTCGCAGCTGGAATCTCTGGTGCAATTCAGCATCTTGCAGGGATGAGCACATCTGATGTCATCGTTGCAGTGAACAAAGATCCCAAAACTCCTATCTTCAAGGTAGCTGATTATGGTATTGTTGACGATCTTTTCAAAGTGCTTCCTGCACTCAATGATGCTATTCAAGCAGCTCGGAATTAGACTAACCTTTCACCTATCGTATTTTTACCCTATAATTATAGTTGCAAGGAATTTGATTCCCTCCCACTTATCACAAGTCTTATTCACCGAATACAAAGTGGAACTCAGTGCTCTTCGGAACTCACGTCTCAATCAAAGGTGGTGTGCAGAATGCACCAGTGTATGCACAGGAAATGAAACAGACAACATTCCAGTTCTACACCAGAAATGCCCGATCTTGGAAAGCAAAACCATTGATGGAGGAGGCAGTTACAGAATTCAAAAAAAGAAGGCTAGAACTAGGTTTTGAAAAAATTGTAGTTCATATGCCCTACCTCCCCAATCTCTCAAATGTTGAGGAGGAAAGTATTCGAAGAACCCGGGAAACTCTTCTCTCCGAAATTGAAAGATGCGCCAGACTTGAGGTCGATTTTCTCGTCCTTCACCTCGGATCTCACAAAGGTGCCGGATCAGAAAGAGGTATAAAAAATGTCATCACTCATCTCAATGCAGTGCCATACACAGATGTCACCCTTCTACTAGAAAATACAGCCGGGTCAAAGAATGCAGTAGGCTCCGATTTTCGAGAAATAGCACAAATATTCGATGAACTCGATCGTCCAAACAATTTTGGTGTCTGCCTAGACACCTGTCACACTCACGCTGCAGGATATGATCTATCTGCTGAACATACCAATGAGTCCCTAGATCTTATTCACAGCCAGCTCGATCTCAGAAAGGTCAAGATCATCCACGTCAATGATTCAATTGCTGAAGCTGGAAGCCATCGAGACAGACATTGGCATATCGGTCTCGGAACCATCGGAATGCAGGGTTTCAGAAATTTCTTCCACCATGAACAAATTAGAGATAGCGATCTCCCCCTCATCTTGGAGACTCCTATCACAGAAGAGAGGGATGACCTCGGAAATCTGAAGGTACTCCGTAATATAGTAAATGAGTAAAAAATGAGGTGTGAAATTTAATGTAGTGGATGTAAACACTTTGTACTGATGAGCCAGACCGGATTTGAACCGATGATCAGATACTCCCGAAGCATCCATGATACCAAGCTTCACTACTGACTCGTTATATGATATACTTACTTATGGATGGAGTAATTAAGTCTTTTTGATATGATTCATGAGAATTTGTCGTGCTTATATCACGACGAATTTTCCGGAGCTTGGGGTCATGATCTCCCCCTCTGATCTGAGGGTATTAATTGCTTCATCGATCTCTTCACTGCTATAGCTCAGGATTCTAAGTATAGCATCCTTTGAGATACCATCTGGACTACTTTTTATTATCTGCAAGACTTGTGCAGTGATATCTGTGCTGATATCCCTGACGAGGTGATCATCACTCTTAGGTGCCTGTTCAGTGGATGTATTCTCCCGTGACTTTCTCCACTCATTGTACTCCTTGAGGCTGATGTATTTTGGAATTTTGCCTTCGCTTTCAAACCCCTGTCCTCCAGACTCAATCTCGAGAAGATTCACTCGCTGGTAGAGCTCGAAATCCATGTCAACTACTTGGATTGATTGTGCTGTGACTGAGATGGTATTGTTGTATGCTCTAGGTCTTCCTATTACATCGACGATATCTCCCCTCTTGATTTTTGAGAAGATGTTTGACATCCCGAATAGAGCAACTGTAATTGAGCCGGTCCCGTCATCCAACTCGAGGAGTAGGTACTTCTTGGATCCGTTAGAATTTTCTTTTGTAGTCTCTCCCTCTCTTCTTGACACGACTGTTCCAAATATTTTGACTCTAACGAGATTCTCGTTGTTCAGAACAATGTACCGCTTCTCCTCTTCCTCGAATGGATCTTTATTGACGATTTCCTGTGCAGTGAGAAGGTCACCTATTCTGATCAATTTACTTGGCTGTCGTCGTTTCGCCACATATAGAATGATAATGTTTAATCTAAAAAGTGTTGATATTGCTTGGAGCTAAGATGTAAAAATCAGAAGATGAGTTCTTCAATGGAAGTCAGATTTCTGTCAACTTTTGCTTGCAGATCTGAGATTGTGCCATTGTACTCCTCTACCATATTCTGGTAGACTCCCTTGGTAATTTTCTTCTCACGATAGTTCTTTCTATTTTCCCTGAGACTTCCAAAGGTGTTCTGCAGTTTGTTGAAAGTATTCATCGTGTTCTGAATTAGTGAGAAGTACTTATGTGGAATATTCTTCGCATTAGCAACGACCTTCTCAAGCTCAATGTTTAGGTTCTTCAATCGCTTATTAACCGATTTAGTCTGTTCATCAAACTCCCTCTTATTGACTTTCTTCGCTCGTCTGTCCTGCTTGAGTTTCTCAAGGGTAGATGAAGCGGCTTGATAGTCTGTGAAGACTTTATGGAACTCTTCAAGCTCTTTCACTGGGATCTTCTCTTTGATGATCTCAACTTTCTTGCTACTTCTTCCTCCGTACTTGATTGCAAGACCGGCATAGGCAAAAAGCAGAATGATGGTTGCAACTGTGTAGGAGAGAATAGGTGTGAGCACCCATGCTCTGTTGTAGGTGAAGAAAATATTGAAATCATTATTGTCGAATTCTGTGAAATTGTCTGCGGAGACTGTAAATTCAGGATGCCTGAAGATGCTAAATGCGTGTCTTGTAGTCCCAGAACTGAAGGTGTATTCTGTAAATCGATTCTTTTGCACAAAATTGGTTCCTACAAAGGTTGCACCTTCTGGAAACTCAAAATTCACCTTGAAATTACTCACAGTTCCATTAAAGTGTGAGAAAAGTGTTGCATTGAGCATCATATTATCTCCAGATGAGATGAAGACTGTTGATGTTGTTGAGAAGCGGTATTCTACATAAAATGAGTACTCTTCTCCTCCATAGATGGTGTTCCTGAATTTCACGGAAAGACCTTTGAAGCTGTTATCCGGAAGCTTGCTTACCTTTGGATATCCGGTATTTACTTCCCTATCTTTATGATTTAAACTACCTTCCGAGTCATAGACATCTGTCACTGTAGCTGACCCGGGGACTGTAATCTGTGAACCAGCAATTCCAAATGATCGGAGATAACTGGGTGAATCCTTGGGCTTAGGTGCTCCAAGATGGAGAAGAGTTATGTGTTCCCGAACGTAGACATATCCATAGGGATCAATGATAACTTTACGTTCAACATTCTTGTAGATGAAGGGAATTGTCACACTGAACCCTCCTTCCTGCAGATTAGTTGTAGACTTGAACACGACATTGGAATAATCCTTGCCAGCTTGCATTCCAACATCTCTGTCATAATTGTCATTGAAGAACTCTGCAAAGATTGCACTGTTGTTATTTACTTGGTAATCTCCTGTAGTTTCTCCAGATATTCTGTCATGCTGACTCGTAAGCCCCACTTCAGTCTTTCCGCTTGAAGGAATATTTGAGATATAGGATGAGATTGGTGCAATGAACTCCCCTCTTTGCTCAAATCCATCCAATGAGAAGGTAATACTATTGGTTGCCACAAATATTGTTCTAACGTAGATCCTTGAAGTGTTACTGTCCGTGATAGGCATTGTGTTATTTGTTACATCAATGTAGAATGTGGTACCTTGAACTCCTTTATACATCTCGAACTCTCTTTGATTCTCAGATCTTTGGATATCAAGAAAACTGGAATACTGTACCCATGTCTTAACGCTCTGAACATTCTTCATGAAGAGTGAAGGGATGGTCATATTAATCTGCCACAGCGTAGTGACATTGTCCTTTATCGTTACTGTAATGTCATCTTGAACCACAACCTGGGAATTGATACGAACGCCAACAGTCCTATTAATCTTTGCAGTTGCGTTGATTCCATCCAAAATTGGTGGATGATTTGAGACCCCATCCAGTGTAGTTGCATGTTTGATGTCCGGATCGGAAGTTTGATGTCCATTAAACCCTGGTGCGGGCGCAGCTGTCATAGCCGCGAGAAGTGCGAAGATGAGAATAATCTTTCCGACTTTAAATTTCAATGATATAACCTCTCTTTTCAAGATTCTTTACGGTAACTAATTCTATTCAAAATATGAATTTTAAATAACTTGTGAAGTTAAACACATGTTTCGCGTTTTTGAATAGAAGGAATTAGTGATTATCGAGATTAATCTGGATAGTACTTCCACAATGTTTGCAGATCAATTCTCCTCCCTCAAAATCCTTCCCCGCAACTTTCCTCGCACAGAAACAGACCCATCCGATTAACCTTGACGGATTGCCCACGACTAACCCATGAGGAGGCACATCCTTATTGACGACAGTTCCTGCTCCAATCAGAGCATGCTTCCCTAAGGTAATTCCGCAAACAATCGTGGAATTGGCTCCGATACTTACCCCATCTTCAACAGTTGTTTCCGTTATATTCCATTCCCCCGTCGCCCTAGGATAAAGGTCATTAGTAAAAGCCACATGTGGGCCGATAAAGACATTATTTCCAATTGTAACTCCGTGGAATATACTACAAAGGTTCTGTATCTTTACATTGTCGCCAATTTTCACCTCTGCATCAACATAGCTACTTTTACCCACAATTACATTCTTCCCTAGAATAGCTGATCCCCTGACGTGAGCAAAATGCCATATTTTTGATCCTTCTCCAATCCTAGCACCCTCATCAACCACTGCCTTCTCATGTACGAAGTAATTCACAAAGTTTCAGACTATCCTCTCTTTTCAAATGTTCGCCTCAATTTCATCTCATTTTCACCTGAATAGACCACTAGGTGGATTAATAAGGAAGAATGTATACATGAGAATTACCTTGCAAGAAATGAGTGGGATGGACTCCTTACGGAGTCAAATTGACAAAATATCGGAATCTCTTCGAGAAGATATTCAGGATTTCAAGAATCAAGTGAATGATCCAAATAATCCAGTAAATACCACTGCATGGCACTCCCTCCCTCCCCCTGCCCCTCAGATGCCAGTAGTTGCAGCAGTTGACGGTGGATCAAGGTCTCTAAATACACGAGGGTCCAAAATACTTTTTGCTCAAGCAGCTGGAAGAATAATGGGTGATGGTATGCAAAATAGACCTTGGCATGTTTCACGGAGATCCAAGCTCGTTACTGATGATCTTGCTGATGACCTTTTGAGTCTACTTAGACAGCGATTGGAGATCGCAGTCTGTACCGAAATTCTCCGAAATGATACTCCAAGATATCTTCTCCTCGATGGTACACTTGAGACGCTATTTAGAGTCGGTGTCCCGTCCCGTATAAGCGCTGCATTAGATGATAATAAAAAGATCCCTGAAGGAGTATCGGAATATTATGACGAGATTGTCAAGTACGGAGAAACACTCACTGACTTTTTGTCATCAGTCAAAAAAACCGGTGCAATCATTCTAGGAGTCCCAAAGGATAATTATACTCGACGATTCATTCCAGCTGATTCAATTTTTACTGATACAACTTTCTTCTCCGCCGTATCGAATTATTTGGCTGGATACAGTGACGTGAAGGAAATTAAGACCTTACAATATCTGAAGAATTCAGTCTTAGGAATTTGGAAAAGCAAGGGTCACCTGCTACCTGAGGGATTCGGGAAGATCAAAAGCTTCTACTGCTCTGTGAAAGATAAGGGAACTCCAATCAGAATTGATCAATTCTCTTCAAGTTTTATCAGACAAGATGAGCTGCTTTCCGATCTACTTACTCTGACCGATGGGAGAGACTGGTTCATTCCCCCCAGACTTGCTCACGAGAGAGCAGTGGTAAAGAATGATATCTTTGATGCCATCTACCAAGGAGTTTTCAATTCTGTGAGTGATTACTCTCCACGTTATGCTAATCTCATACTTTCTCGATCTCGCAGATCAAGGACTCAGTGATCAAGTGACTTGGGAAGATTCACTCCTTGGAAAATTCTCTAAAGAATCTACTGTTCCTTTGAGATTTAATAAGACAAGGCTCTACGTATCTACCCTAGCCGCGCAGCTCTACTGTGAGCAGAAAGTCGATTTGGAAGAAAGATTTGGAAAGGAGGAGAAGGAGGTACAGAAAGTTGGTACTGAGATTCACAACACTCTTGTGCCAACCGAGAAAATTGAGACTGAAGATCTCATTGATGAGATTAAGAAGAAAAAAGTCTATACTACTATCTTCCCAACTAGGTATGAACACGATGGTGTCATCATAAGTGGAATCCACGACGGTTTAATTTTTAAAAATGGAAAACCTGCCTATCTTATCGAGATCAAAACGACTCCTAATCCAAAGAATCTCCAGAGAGTTCATGCTGGAGAGCGTTTTCAAGCTTTTTTGTACTTCCTCTCACTTGAGCAAATGGGTTTTGATGTAAGCAATTTGAAAATCCTGATCCCCAAAGTCCTCCAAGATGTTCGCCGAGATTCATTTATACCCTCTCTCATCAGATATTTGGATGATAACAAGGAGGACTTTGAGAATCAGTTTGAGGGAAAGATACGTATTCACAAGTACTCTCTCACTGAGAAGAGGAGAAGTGACACCCTCTCAAAAATCGAGGATCTAGTTCACTATTGGAGAGAACAAAGACCTCCAACTGGTGCTGACACCTACTTCAAATGCAAGTATTGCGACTTTAATACCTCTTGTCAGAAATCTCTTTTCCGACCCCTTCAATAGAAAATTGTTAATAGTTCATAATTGAGTATTTCATGTGAAATACACCTCCGAGGAATTTACAAATGCACTTAGAAACGTTCGGAAAATCATGGAGCCAAGTCCAGTTATCAAGTCAAAATGGCTTTCCGATCTACTCTCTGCAGATGTATATCTGAAATTAGAATGTTTAAACCCAGGGCATTCATTTAAGATCAGGGGTGCAATCAATACCCTACTCTCCCAGGAAGTAACCCCCAATTTTGTAGTAAGTGCAAGTGGTGGAAATCACGGACTTGGAGTTGCTATAGCATCTGCTTCACAGGGTATCAGGTGTAAAGTTTTCCTCCCGATAACCACCTCAAAGTACAGAGTCGATCTTCTCGAAGCTCTAGGTGCAGAAGTTGAGTTGGTTGGAGAGGCATGGGACGAAGCTAATGAAGTAGCTCTTCGATTTGCAGATAACACTTCCAGTCTCTACATTCATCCTTTTGCAGATCCGAAGGTCATACTGGGACAGGGAACAATTGTGAACGAACTAGTTGAGCAAGTTGGAGAATTCGATTCTATATTCGTCTCCGTTGGAGGTGGAGGACTTATTTCTGGAATCGTTCGGAATTTGGAGAGTCAAGGGCTCCTCGACAGGACTGACGTCTATGCAGTTGAGACTACTGGTGCAGACTGCTTGAACCAGAGTATCAACGCAGGGAAGTTAGTAACCTTGCCTGCCATTGAATCTATAGCAAAAACACTTGGGGCTAGGCAGACTACTCCTGAAATATTTGAATACATGCAAAAACGGCTCAGTGGGAGTTTTGCAATTTCTGATAAGAAGGCAGTTCAGGCTATGTTAGACATGCTCAATCACGAGAAACTTCTGGTTGAACCTGCAACGTCATGTATTATCGCTGCCTTGGACTCAGTTGATCTACATGGAAAATGTGTTGTAATCGTAGTGTGTGGGTCAAATGTCTCTTTTGAAGAGCTTCTCAAGTGGACTGAAGATTTCGGAATTTCTTTCTAATTAGCGGAATAAGCAATAATCCAAGTATAGGTACAGTAAGAGGAAGTTCAGACAAATTACTTGAATTGACCAAGGTACCAGTATCAAGTGGTTGCACGCCACTTAAGTTTGCTCTATTCCAGTTGTCATCGATGGAATAGTTGCCTACTTCAACAATGAATCTCAGGTTACTTGGTCTGTAGTTACTTCCAACAGAAAATGTGTCAAAAGTTACTTCTGCAGTTTGTCCCCCAGATGCGATTGAGAAGCTAACTTGATCCCTATACACGAGTGATGTCATACTCGCAACAACCAAAAGAGAGACGTTCTGCTCTACGACATACGCTAGCAGATCATTTCCCCTCTTGATAATTGCTGATACACCATACTGCTCTGGATAAGATTCCATCACAACTACAGAGACATCAACAGGCCAAATTGCTTGAGTTGTATCTTTCCCTGTAATTCTCATGTATATCATTTCAACTAAGTTCTGAAACTCACCACTGGTTACGGGGTTATAGGTCACATTGAGAGTATTCTCTCCAGATTTCAGATATATCCTGCCATCTCCTGCTTCTGTGATTTCCCCCCTTAATTCGTAGAGTTGATCTGCAAGATATTGCGCTCTGTACAGTGATGACGAGAACTTTTCTGTCCCTGTAATAACTTCTGCACTCCCTTCGGACATGATTGTGATCCTCACATCCTCCCCATCAATTTGAGTTCTAATATCAACAATAGTCTCATTTTTTGTAGCAGACGAATGGATTATTGTCAACAGGAGAATCAATACTAGAAATTTTTTCATATCATCTAATTCTCACAGAATATAATAAGATAATAGGGTATTTTTATATCCTTGCGGATGGGGTGTAATTATATCCCCCATATTTTATATCATTTGAATCAAAATAGTAACTAATGAGGACAGCTACCCTAGTAGTATTGGTACTATTTGTTTCCCTTCCCTCCATACAACCGACATTGGTAGCCAGTGCTCCAAGGGAAACCACTATGGGTAATTTCCGATTGTACCAGAATTCGACCTCGACAACTACCAGTACTCAAGACATGAGTGCAACAGGTGCTGTCACATATACCTCCGCAGAAACTGTATCTAGTAGAGAAGCAACCAATGTAGAAACTGCTCGATTGACACAAGACAGTGATTTTGGAATCTCTATTCCATTTATTATAGAAAATATTGGATACCTGTTATTCCTATTAATTCCTCTTCTCTCGATTGGAGTGATTTACATCGGTGCACTATTCATCCAGAAGTACTTTGAGAGACGATATGCACCCTTCAAAAAAAATCAGATTTATGGGAAAAGCTACAAGAGATTCAAACTATATCTGGATTATAATGAAATGGTGAATTCCCTTCAAAGGTACTCTGGCTTCATGGCGTCAATTGGTATTCTCACCTTCATTTGTGCTTCCTCCCTCTATTTCCTGAAAATGCCAATTCATGCAACTATAGGATTAATCATCTCTACTCTTATCATAGAAGGATCATACTATTTGCGAAAATTAGCCCAGCATAGACAACCTACAACAGAAATGATGAATGATTATATCGAGAATAGGCTTGAACCTTCAGAATAATCAGGAATATCTCACTACACTTATTAAGACGGATCTCTCTACTATTTTGAGACACATGGGAAAGAATCGTGATCGGTCGCAATTGAAGTTCAGGCTCTTGCTCCTCATAAAAGATTCTCCCCTCGGTATCTCTAAGTATATGCTCAAAAAACAATCAAATATCGCTACGACAAAGCAAATAGATGGTCTCCTCGCTGAACTACTAGAAGGACAATATATTCTAGTTGATTTCATTTATGGTACAAGCAATTATCGGCTCAGTGAGAAAGGTGTAGATTTTATCGAAAAAGCTGAGATATATTTTATTGAATTCCTTGGAATAGATGACTACTAAAGATCCTCAAGCTCTTTCTCAACGGCTGTTTTGTACTCCTCGGCAGTTATGAGGAGAGACTCATCAAGCTCCACAGCCTCAAACTTCGCTAGCCAGCCATCCTCATACGGACTCTCATTAATCTTCTCTGGCTCATCTTCAAGAACTTCATTATTTTCTAAGAGCTTGAGCTTGAATGGCGCATAAATATCACCTGATGCCTTAATTGCTTCCACTGTCAGGAGAACTTCCTTCTGCTCGAATTCAGCATCTTCCTCTTCGAACTGTACATATGTGATCTCGTGTAGGCTCTTCTGTGCGAAATCCGAGATACCAATCTTGTACTTTCCATCTCCAAGATCTTTGACCCACTCATGAGTTGGCATATACTTTCTATCTGTTTTGATGGTGTAGTCCGCAATTACTATATCGTCTGTCATTATTTCGTGAGTGATGACTTGAATTATTAACTATCCGATCCTTCCTTGTCCTGTATTCCTGAATTTTCTATTTTTTCTCCAAGGAGTAAGGAAGCGATCACTGAAGTAACTCCTAAATAGGTTATTACCAAGATATGAGTCACAAACGGTATCTTTGTGGCGAGACCCTGTGGAATATTTCCAATAATCTGTAAGAGTTGTCCGACAAATAGCTCGAATGGACCAAGTGATCCTGGAGTAATTGGAAAGATGTATGTGGCATATCCCACAATAGCTGCAAATATTATCGCAAAAATATTGATATTAAATCCAAAAGACCACGATACGAAGACAATTGTCATTGCCTCTATGAACCACTGTAAGATCGATATCAGAAGAACATAAAGGAATATCACTTTCCTCTGCAGGAGGATCTTACTTGAATCCCTGAATCGTGTGAACAATGGGACTATTTTGTTTCTTAATGGCATCTTCTCTAGAAGTTTCAGGTAAAATTCATCGAAGGCAATTGTGGAGAGAATGCCCAAGGCTCCAACAAGCACAAGTATCCCAAGAAGTTGAACATTTGTGAGGAAACTTGACTGCAATTCTGAACTACTGGTGCTGAACACCAATGCTGAGGAGGCAAGTACAAAGAGAAGACCGAAGAGGTCAAAGAATTTCTCCAGCAGTATTGATGCTGTTGTGACTGAGACAGGTATATCCTCTCGATCTTTGAGAATATACAGACGTGAAAATTCTCCAAGTCGTGCAGGAAGCACTCCGTTTTGGGCCCATGCAATCCATGCTACCTTCGCAAGAAGGGAAAAGCTGACATTTATATCATTTGATTGCAAGAGAAATTTCCATCGCAATGTCCTGATTAACATGACCAGAGTATAGAGAATGATAACTCCTACCACTCCCAATGGCCAAGTCTCTACAATTCCATCAAGGAGTCTTCTGAAACCTCCTATACTTTGTACAAGGAGAAGAAATATCACGGTCATAAGAATTATCGTGATCCAGAAACTGAACTTCCTTTTTTTCTGAGGCTCTGTCAACAAAATTATTCAAGTTTGAGTGTATTAATACTTTGATTTGTTTCTCAATCTTCAATCAAAAATTTTTGTAAGGTAACCTCAAGCGAGTTAGCCAACGATGAGAGCTCAGATGTCGCAGCAACGAGTTCCTCCATTGTTGCAGTCTGCTCCTCTGCTGATGCAGCAACTTCTTCAGATGCAGTTGCTACATCCTCACTTACTTCAGAAATTTGTGCTACAGAATTCTTAATATTCTGTTGCCCATCTTGGATGAGGGTATTAGAATTCCTAATTACTGATTCAATTTCATCGACATAGTTTCTTGAATCGTCTGCCAACCGTCTAACATTCTTCGCTACTACTGCAAACCCTCTCCCAGCCTCTCCAGCTCTTTGCGCCTCAATAGCCGCATTCAACGCAAGGAGGTTTGTCTCCTCTGCAATCTCAAGTGTAAGCTGAAGAACCTCCTCAATTCTCTCAAAGGACTCGTTGATGGTTATACCAAGATTCTCTGCACTGTTCCTTGCGTCACTTGCTCTTGCTACCTGTTCTTGTGTCCCTTGACTGATATTCTCCATAATTGCTGAAATTGACTCACTGGAAGAACTCACTTCCGAGCTTGAGGCGGCAATTTCCTCTGCAGTTGTAGCAACATTTGTAGCTGCCTTTCGAATCCTTTTGATGACACTTTGCAACTCAACGACCATTGACTCAAAGCCATAGTAGAACCCGTGGAGTACATCATTTTTAGGTACTGATAACTTCTCCTTACTAATTCTTAGGTCACCTTCTGCAATAGATTGTGTCATAGAATTCAGTTTCTCAAAGTGCTCTTGCATCTTTACTCTCATCATCTGATTGATCCAGATGAATATTGATATTCCCACAAAGGTTGCAACGGTCACATTGATGATAGTGTCTGTACTGGTCGAGGAGTCTTTCACCCATTCGATTAACCCGTGCGAGTTTACACCTACAACCATTCCAATGAAGGTCAATGGCAGAACTCCAAATGTACTATAGACTGCCTGTTGAAAAGCTAGTGTGCCCGGCTTCAACCATAAAATGAATATTCCTAACACGATTGCGGTGATGACACCCACGATCAATCCAAATGTGATTACGATTTCCCAGCTGACTCCAAATAAGGAATTTGTGTCAATGATCATCTGTAATTCCTCTTCGATTAGAGGATATAAAAATCCAAAGTCTGCAAGGGTCGAAAAAACTCAATAATCATTCCTTCAGTTCGCGAGTTTCAATTATACTGATCCATGATAGAAGACTAAAAAACTATGTTGTAGGAGGTTGATTGTGCCTGAAATTTCTCAATATCTAAGTAGTGTTGCAGGATCTGCAACCGCCCAGATATTCTCTGCAGCAAAAAAGCTGGAAGCCCAAGGTCGGGATGTCATACACTTCGAAATTGGGCAACCTGATTTCTTCCCAATTGATAAGATCCTTGACGCCACTGCCAAATTTGTCAAGGAAGGGAAGGTACAGTATACCGTAAGCAAGGGTATTCCCGAATTCAGAGCTGCAATCTCCTCTTATTACAACAAATATAGCTCATCTGACCCAGAGTGTGAAGTGACAGTCACTGCTGGTGGAAAACTTGCCATATATGCTTCCGTCTGGAGTGTGGTCAATCCGGGTGATAATGTCATCATCCTAAACCCCTCGTGGGTCAGTTATGGTGATATTGTCTTATCCCTAGGGGCAGAACCTCGATACATAGCAACGGATTTCTTCTTCAATTTCGACGAGGATGCTCTACGAAGGCAGATTGATTCTCATACCAAAGCCATTATTCTGAATAGCCCCTGCAATCCTACTGGTGCGATCATGGGGAGAAAATCTATTCAACTTCTCTTCGATATTGCCTCAGAACATGATCTCCTTCTTATCTCTGACGAGATGTACAATGAGTACATCTATGGAGATAATGAGTTCTCATCTCTTGCATCAATCAATGGCTGGAAAGAGAATGGGGTGGTGATCAATGGTATGTCAAAGACTTTTAGCATGACTGGTTACAGGCTTGGTTATGCAATTACGAATGAATCAATAAGTAAAGAGATCAATAAAGTTATGCAACTCACTGCTAGCTGCGCCCCAAATTTCGCACAATATGCAGGTGTGGTTGCATTCCAGAATATTGATGAGATGAGGTTGAGAATCAAAAAACTTATGCAACCTAAGCGAGAGCTTGTGGTGAAACAGTTGAATGAACTTCCAAACATAGAATTTTCAGAACCTCAAGGTGCAATGTACGCTTGGTTCAAAGTTCAAGAGTTGCAAGACTCCATTAAGTGGGGATCTGATCTCCTTCAGGAAACAGGTGTAGCAATCACTCCAGGACGCGCTTTCGGGCCCGCAGGAGAAGGGTACGCTCGAATATCATTTGCAACTTCTAAAGAACACCTTGTGGAAGGTTTCTCTCGGATTAATACTTTCCTCTCTACCTGAGTCGCGTAATCCGCGTAAATCGCGCAGTTCGCGAAATGTAAATTCAAAAATTATCTTAGTATATCGTCCCTATTTAAGTCTTCATAATATGTATTTTCGCTACATATTGGTTAAAAAGAGCGCCATTTTTTCGCGAAACTGGAGATTTAGACGCGGTATTCATATTTTTCAGCGAGACGTTTTCTTCTGAGTAATTTTATGATTTTGGCGGAATGTTTAATATTGAGTTGTTTCTATATAC
>Ga0114931_10003680_pt1 | contig 19313 bp, 17 predicted proteins | sample 2SBtaG_FD_89579 | JGI IMG/M metagenome (GOLD analysis project Ga0114931, IMG submission 89579) | Deep subsurface microbial communities from Kolumbo volcano to uncover new lineages of life (NeLLi) - 2SBTROV14_V59a metaG | ecosystem: Environmental > Aquatic > Marine > Volcanic | place: Kolumbo...
CCGCACCTATACGCTTCTTACCATCGGTGACGGGCTGGTATCGCAGATTCCGGCGCTGATCGTTTCGACCGCCGCCGGCCTTCTGGTGTCAAAAGCCGGCGTCGAAGGCGCCGCCGACAAGGCAATTGTCGATCAGTTGTCGGGCTACCCCAAAGCGCTCGGCATGTCGGCTTTTGTCATGTTCGTGATGTCACTGCTGCCCGGTGTCCCGATGCTGCCATTCGCCGCGCTTGCGGCGGGTGCCGGATCGCTGGCGTGGTATTCAGACCGGTTGCAGCGCCGCCAGGCACAACAGGTCGCCAGCACTGCTGACCGCGAGGCCGCCGAGCAGGCACCGAGCGAGGAGCCGATTTCCGCTGCACTCAAGATGGATGATCTGCGTCTCGAGCTTGGTTACGGCCTGCTGCCGCTCATCAATGACACCGACGGCAGCGACCAGCTGACCGACCAGATCAAGGCACTGCGCCGGCAGCTGGCGAGCAACATGGGCTTCATCATGCCGTCGGTGCGTATCCTCGACAACATGCAGCTCGAAAGTTCGGCCTATGAAATCAAGGTCAAGGAAATCACTGCCGGGCACGGCGAAATCCATGTCGACCAGATGATGGCGATGGACCCCAAGGGCCACCAGGTTGACTTGCCCGGCCATCACACCACCGAACCGACTTTCGGTCTGCCGGCGACATGGATCGACAAGTCCCTCAGCGATGAGGCCGCCTTCAAGGGCTATACCGTGGTCGATCCCGCAACCGTTGTCTGCACACACCTGACCGAGGTGCTCAAGGCCAATATGCCGGAACTGCTGTCTTATGCGGAGGTGCAGAAACTGCTTGATGAGGTGTCTGAACAGCACAAGAAGCTGATTGACGATATCGTACCCAGCCAGATCACTGTTTCAGGCATCCAGCGTGTGCTGCAGACGCTGCTCGGCGAGCGCATCTCGATCCGCGATCTGGGAACCATTCTCGAAGGCATCGCAGAGGCAACATCATTCTCGCAGAACACCACGACCATTACCGAACACGTGCGCTCCCGCCTGGCGCGCCAGATTTGCGCTGTTATCGAAGCCCCCGCCGGCCACCTGCCCCTGATCACGCTCACGCCGCAGTGGGAACAGCAGTTCGCCGACGCCATCATCGGTGACGGCGAGGACCGGCAACTTGCGATGGCCCCGAGCAAGCTGCAGGAGTTCATCAATCTGGTGCGTGAGCGATTTGAGGAAGCAGCGCTTGATGGCGAAATGCCGGTGCTGCTGACGAGCGCGGGTATCCGCCCCTTCGTGCGCTCGATCATCGAGCGTTTCAGGGCCCAGACCATCGTGCTGTCGCAAAACGAAATCCACGCCACCGCGAAACTGAAGACGGTCGGCCAGATATAGCGCACAATTGCGGATCGTCAGTGTGGCGCGCAGCTCCGCGAAAACAGAGCAAACAGACGCTTGACCAAGACCCGGGCTTCGCGGCTGCCGAGCTGGTAATAGGCGGTGTGGCCGTCACGGCGCACGGTGACGAATTTTTCCTGGCGCAATCGAGACAGCAGCTGCGACAGCTTGGGCTGGCTGAAACCGAACCGCGCCTTCAGCTCCTGAAACCGCGTCTCCCCCTGCTCCGCGAGGCAGAGCAGGACCGCCATGCGATCATCGTTGGCCAGCACCTTGAGAACCGCAGCGGCGGCGGCAATATTGCAGCCCGAATCATCACCCGCCGTTTCAAGCCCGCGAAGCGCCCCGCAAATGTCGCGTGGTATCCGCTCAGGCGCGTTACGATCCGCCGGTCTCATCAGGTTTCTCCACAGTAATCCTGCATCGCACCATTGTACACCAATCTGATCTCTCAAGCAGGGTATTTCAACAAATACCTGATTTATCGCAAATTTTCTCCGAAAACAAATCAATTAGAAGACGAAGCCCCCCTCAAGATTCACACAATTCCACATGACCTTTGTGCATTGCAGCATCAGATTGCGAAACGTCAGCGTTTCGCCGTCGCTGATCCGCCCGGCAAACACCCCGCCCGCCTGATTTTTGCCACATCACGCGAATACCGCGTCGGGGCGCCGATTGTCACGGGCCCCAGCCCGGCGCGAAAACAGATTCGCCACGATCCTGACCCAATTTGGCCTTAGATCAGATACTGAAATCTGCACTCAGGTTCAAAACAATGGCACCGCACAAATATCATTTTCTCTATGCTGTCGCCGCCGTCGGCGCCGCATCGGCCATGATTGCCTTGCAGATCTGGCCGGCCTCGCTCCGCGACGCGTCACAGCGCCCGGGGGCCGGCAAGTCGGACCGCCTGCTGACGCTACGCAGCCTGCCCGAAGTTCCCGAGATCCCGCTGGCGGTACCGACCGATTCGCTGCCGGTGATTATCGCTGCCGGGAGTGACGGCGAGCCGGCACCGGGAGACGCCCCGGCGGGCGGCAAGAACAACGACCCGGCACAGCCGCCCGAGGCGAAGGACATACCCGCTGATGCAGACAGCACAACAGCAGCGCCCACCGCCGGCTCCGGTCAGAAAACGGGTGCCATTACTTATGGCAATTATTCCGGACGGATCGGGTCCAACGGCAAGCTGTCGCTGCGCCGTGCCGGTGACAGCACGACGCAGCAGTTTGAAGTTGACCTGTTGCGCAAACGCACCGGGGTAAAAGTCAAGGTCCCGTTCTAGCGGTCTCAAATCGATCGTTTCCGAACCACCAGACGTCCTTGTCGCTCCCCGGCGTTCTACTTGCGGATGCGCGTCATTTTTGAACCTTCGAGGGTCAGGTTATACATCAGCCCTCTGGCGCCGAACACAAAGCCGATAATCGGATCGCGGATATTGTTGGTGTCGACCGTCCCGGCCGCGCCGATCTTGATCAGCGTGACCGAGCCGTCAACCCCGACCTCCCAGCCGTTCGACCGGCGAAACGATGCCAGCGCGCGCGGCGTCATGAACATGATGATGATCGAACGGGCCTGGGCGCCGATCTGAAAGCCGATCGAGGCGGACACCGTATTGTAGTAGGCCACCGTGCGGCCGCCAACGAGCAGCGCTCCTTCGCCAAATTCCCCGCCAATACCGAATCCCGCCTTGATGACGCTGGGAAACACCAGGACTCCGGCGGCGCGTTCATAGAGCTCGCGGCCCGAGCCGACGGTGCGGAAAAATTTCAGCAGGGTGGCGTCCACCTCGGCATTAATTTCAACTGCCGAACCGGCGCTCGCGCGACTGACCGGAACCATGCTCAGCGTCAACAGCAGCACGGCAGTCACTGCGCCGTAAATCGATGTTCGTATCATGGGGCAGATATCCTCCTGGCCGGTTGCGCGACGATATACAGGGCCGCGACCTGACTCACACATACATGGTTCCAGTCAAACGACGCAACCACAGCCATATGGTCACAATTTGACGGCGGCATCGCTGGGGACGAGCCCGGGCGGCACAAAACGGGCGAATGCTCCAGAGCTTATCAACTCCTGAGCAGCGGCGATGTCACCCGCCATGAAGCGATCCTGACCCAGTCTCGGCACCTGTTCGCGGATCACGGCCACCACCGCCATCAACGCATCCGACGACCCGGTCGGGGCATGAAACTCGATGCCCTGGGCGGCACACAGTGCTTCTATGCCGAGAATAGCCGCGGTGTTTTCCGCCATCTCACCGAGCCGCCGCGCCGCGAATGCAGACATCGAAACATGATCTTCCTGATTGGCCGAGGTCGGCAGGCTGTCGACGGACGCCGGATGGGCAAGGCTCTTGTTTTCGGACGCCAGCGCGGCCGCCGTGACATGCGCCATCATGAAACCGGAATTGACGCCGCCGCCATCGGTCAGGAACGCCGGCAGGCCGGAAAACCCGGCATCGACCAGCAGTGCCACCCGGCGCTCGGCCAGGGCGCCGGTTTCCGCGATCGCCAGCGCCAGCACGTCGGCCGCCATGGCCACCGGCTCGGCGTGAAAATTACCGCCCGACAGCACAGCGCCATCATCAGGGAAAACCAGCGGATTGTCGGACACCGCATTGGCCTCGCGAACAAACACCCCGGCCGCAAAGCGGATGTGATCAAGACAGGCGCCCATCACCTGCGGCTGGCAGCGCAGCGAATACGGATCCTGCACCCGGTCGCAGTCGAGATACGATGTGCGAATTGCACTGCTAGCAAGCAGGTCGCGGTAAACGCCGGCGACATCGATCTGTCCCGGCTGACCGCGCACTTCATGGATGCGCGGATCGAACGGAACGTCAGACCCCTTCGCCGCATCGACGCTCAGCGCACCCGTGACCAGCGCGCTGCGCAGCAGATCCTCGGCGGCGAACAGACCGCTCAGCGCCAGCGCGCAGGAGGCTTGCGTGCCATTGAGCAGCGCCAGCCCTTCCTTGGGTGCCAGGACGAGCGGGGCGATGCCGGCGGCTTTCAGCCCTTCCGCCGCGGCCATGCGGTTGCCCTGATAGCGCACGTCGCCCTCGCCGATCAGCGCTGCGGCGAGATGGGCAAGCGGCGCCAGATCACCCGAGGCGCCGACCGAGCCCTTTGAAGGAATACATGGCAGGACGCCATGTTCGAGCACCTGCACCAGCGTTTCGATGACCTGCCAGCGCACCCCCGAAAAACCGCGCGCCAGCGAGGCAAGCTTGAGGACGAGGATCAGCCGCACCACCGCATCGTCCAGCAGCGCCCCGGTTCCGACACTGTGCGACAACACCAGATTGCGTTGAAGGTCAACCAGTTGCTCAGGCGGTATCGGAATCTGGGCGAACTTTCCGAAGCCGGTATTGATGCCGTAAACTGACGCATCGTCGTCCAGAATGCCGGCAACGGTAGTGTGCCCGCGCGCGACCTGATCGCGGCATTTCTCATCCAGCTCGATCGCCGCGTCAGCGCATGTGATCGCCCTCAGATCGCCCAGCGTCAACTCACCCGGAAAAACCGTTATCCGTTGCCGGTCCGTCATTGCCGCACCCTTCCGTTACAAGACCGCACTCAATCGCGCGACAGTTCGCCGGTAGGCGTCGGCGATATCGTCTTCGCCGCTGAGCGCCCCGTCACGGACAACCCGATTGCCGCCAACTATTACATCGCGCACCGGCGTCACGTTGCCGGAAAAGATGTAGGCATCAAGCAATGCTTCAACGCCGGCGGCGGCAAGAACGGGTGCATTGCAATCGAGCACCACGATATCGGCGCGCCGCCCCGGCTCGATCGCGCCACTTTTTCGCGCCAGTGCCTGTGCGCCACCAGCGCCCGCCGACTGGTAGAGCGCGGCACCGGTCGACAGATCGGCGCTGCCGGCAATATTGCGTTGCCGGCTGCTCAGGCGCTGGCCATATTCGAGCCAGCGCAGTTCCTCCACCGGGCTGGTTGAAACATGGCTGTCGGAGCCGATGCCGTACCGCCCGCCGGCATCCAGAAATGCGCGAAAGGGAAACAGGCCGTCACCAAGATTGGCTTCGGTGGTGGGGCACAGACCGGCAACGGCACCGCTGCGCGCAAGCCGCATTGTTTCCTGGTCGCTGAGATGGGTCGCGTGCACCAGACACCAGCGCGGATCAATGTTAACCGCATCCATCAGCCACGCGACCGGGCGCTTGCCGCTCCACGCAACACAGTCCTCGACCTCGCGCTGCTGCTCCGCGATATGGATGTGTATCGGCGCCTCCGGATCATTGGCCGAAATCGCTTCAACAGTATCGGCCAGCATATCGGGCGGCACCGCGCGCAGAGAATGAAGCGCCACCCCGACATTGATGTTGTCATCGCCTGAGGTCTCGGCCGCCACCGCCGCCCTGATGGCGAGCAGTTCATCGGGTGAATTGAGGAAACGCCGCTGACCTTCGCCCGGCGCCGCGCCGCCGAAACCGCCGGCCGCGTAGAGCACCGGCAGATGGGTCAGACCGATGCCGGTTGTCCGTGCCGCGGCAACGATCGCCCGGGACGTTACCGCCCGGTCGTCGTATGGCGTCCCGTCCGGAGTATGGTGCAGATAGTGAAATTCGCCAACCGAGGTATATCCCGCCTTGAGCAGCTCGCCGTAAAGCTGGCCGGCGATCGCGGCGACGTCATCGGGCGTAATCGCGGCGACAAACCGGTACATGACGTCGCGCCAGGTCCAGAAACTGTCCGCCTTGCCGCGGCCATGCTCGGCAAGGCCCGCCATCGCGCGCTGGAACGCATGGGAATGCAGGTTGGCCATGCCTGGGATGGCAGCGCCGCCGATCGCGGTCACATCGGCGTCGCGCGGCGCCTCGCCGCTTACCGCAGTGATGATGCCCTTCTGGTCAATTTCAACCGCGCCCGGCGACAGCCACCCCTTGTCGCTCAGCACCTGATCGAATGTGATCCAGCCGGCGATGTCCCGTCCCCGCTCAATCACCGCAATAGTGCTCCGTCGCCCAGTCGCGCGCAGCACTCAGCGCGGCGCGCAACACCGGCGTGACGCGCCCTGCCCGCTCCGCCAAAAAATCGAACGGCTGCCCTTCGTTCATATAGGTCGCCTGCGACAGCTCAAGCTGGAGCGCATGGCGATGACGCCCCGGAGCACCATAGTGACGGGTAATGTATCCACCCTTGAAGCGGCCATTGAGAACGGCGGTGTAACCCTTTGCTCGGTCGAGCACACGGTAGACGCCAGCCTCCAGATCCTCCGCCGCTGACCTGCCCGCCGCGGTGCCGAGATTGAAATCCGGCAGCCGGCCCTCAAACAGGCGCGGCACCTCTGAACTGATCGAATGAGCGTCGAACAACACGACACCGCCAAACCGCGCCGCAATGTCATCCAGCGCTGCGGCAATACGCGCATGATAGGGTCGCCAGTATCGCTCGATGCGCTCGGCTGTCTCTGCGGCCGATGGTGCCGCGCCCGGCTTGTACAGTTCACGGCCATCGAATGCGAGATGGGGCACGGTGCCGGTGTTGATGGCGTTCGGGTAGAGCGCGGCACCTGAGGGATCACGGTTGAGATCGACCATATAGCGCGACATCTGGGTTGTGATCACGCTGGCACCAAGTTCGGCGGCAAAGTCGTATAACCGGCGCACGTGCCAGTCCGCATCGACATTGGCGCGGCCGGTTTCGGTCATCCGCTCGGCCATGCCCCGAGCCAGCTCGCGGCCATCGTGAGGAATGCTGACAAGCAGCGGCCGGGTCCCTTCGACATAGTCGAAAATCTCCATTATTGTCGCGTGCTCCCCGGTTTATTTCATGGTCTACTTGAGCATCGGCAGGTTCAGACCCTGTTCGCGGGCGCACTCGATGGCGATGTCATAGCCGGCGTCGGCATGGCGCATGACACCGGTCGCCGGATCGTTCCACAATACCCGCTCGATGCGCCGGGCGGCATCGTCGCTGCCATCGCACAGGATCACCATGCCGGCATGCTGCGAGTAACCGATGCCAACGCCGCCGCCATGATGAAAACTGACCCAGGTGGCACCCGACGCGGTGTTGAGCAGGGCATTGAGTAAAGGCCAGTCGGACACCGCATCGGAGCCATCGCGCATCGCCTCGGTCTCGCGGTTTGGGCTGGCGACCGAACCGGAATCGAGATGATCGCGGCCGATCACCACCGGCGCACTCAGTTCGCCCGACTTCACCATTTCGTTGAACGCCAGCCCGAGACGGTGGCGCTGTCCGAGCCCGACCCAGCAGATCCGCGCAGGCAGGCCCTGAAAGTGGATGCGCTCGCGCGCCATGTCGAGCCAGTTGTGCAGATGCGGATCATCGGGGATCAGCTCCTTCACCCTGGCGTCGGTGCGGTAGATGTCTTCCCGATCGCCGGACAGGGCAGCCCAGCGGAACGGACCGACGCCGCGACAGAACAGCGGACGGATATAGGCCGGCACGAAACCGGGAAAATCGAAGGCATTCGCGACCCCCTTTTCCAGTGCCATCTGACGGATGTTGTTGCCGTAATCAAATACCGGAATTCCTTGCGCACTGAAGTCCAGCATGGCGCGCACCTGAACCGCCATCGACGACTTGGCGGCTTCGGCGGTGCCATGGGGATCTTTTTCGCGGTCCTCCTCCCACCGGGCGAGGCTCCAGCCCGCCGGCAGGTAGCCGTTGACCGGATCGTGCGCCGATGTCTGGTCGGTCACCGCATCAGGACGGACGCCGCGGCGGATCAGTTCGGGAAAGATTTCCGCCGCATTGCCGAGCAATCCCACCGATACCGGCTTGTTGTCGCTGGCAGCCTGTTCGATGATGGCAAGAGCCTCATCGAGAGTATCGCTCCGACGATCGAGATAACCGGACGAGAGCCGCATTTCGATCCGGCTCGGCTGGCATTCGACGGCCAGCATCGAGGCCCCGGCCATGGTCGCGGCGAGCGGCTGTGCGCCGCCCATGCCGCCAAGGCCGCCGGTGAGTATCCAGCGCCCCGACAGGTCACCACCATAATGTTGGCGGCCAACCTCGACGAACGTCTCGTAGGTGCCCTGGACGATGCCCTGACTGCCGATATAGACCCATGAGCCGGCGGTCATCTGGCCGTACATCATCAAGCCCTTGGCATCGAGTTCGTTGAAGTGATCGAGGGTTGCCCAATGTGGCACGATATTGGAATTGGCGATCAGCACCCGCGGCGCATCGGCATGGGTGCGGAACACACCGACCGGTTTGCCGGACTGAATCAGCAATGTTTCATCCGCCTCCAGTTCGCGCAGGCATTCCACGATCCGGTCGTAGCACTGCCAGTTGCGCGCCGCCCGGCCGATACCGCCATAGACGACCAGTTCATGTGGTTTCTCGGCAACCTCGGGATCCAGATTGTTCATCAGCATTCGCATCGGCGCTTCGGCCATCCACGACTTGCAAGTCAGCTCCGGGCCGGTCGGCGCCTTGATATGGCGGGCATTGTCGATGCGGGAACTAGAGCTCATAACTGGGTCCTCACAGGTTCGGACGTCGTGAAATGTGCGACGAGCCGGTATCGGCTGCCGGGATGGGTCAGCCAGGCGCGCGAAGCGACCTGGCCGCGCGACCAGGTGCGCCGGTGCAGTTGCAGACACGGCTCGCCTGCGTCAATCCCCAAAAGGGTTTGCATATAAGCACTTGGCATGATCGCTTCGAGCATATGCTCAACCTCGCTCAATGGTGCCGCGCGCATCAGATATTCATTCGGCGTGGTACGGCTGAAATCAAGAGACAGATAGTCGGGCGCCACCGAGGGATTGACATAGCGCTCCTCAAGCTGGACCGGGATGTCATCTTCGAGGTGGATCAGAATGGTGTGAAAAACCTCCGCTCCCGGCTCGATGCACAGCATTTCGGCAATCTCCGCCTTTGCCAGTTCGGCCTCCACCTTGAATACCTTGTTGGTGTAGACATGACCACGCTCGGTGATTTCGTCGGCGATGTTCTTCAACCGCAACAACTCAAGCGAGGGCCGCGGATCGGCGACGAACGTGCCGACCCCCTGCAAGCGCTGAAGCCGGCCGGCATCGGCCAGTTCGCGCAGCGCCCGGTTGATTGTCATCCGGCTCGTGCCCAGCTCGCGCACCAGTTCGTATTCCGAAGGGATGCGCTGCGCCGGCACCCAGTCACCGGCGTCGACCTTGTCGAGAATATATCGTTTGACCTGCTGATAGAGCGGCTCGGGCCGTGGCTTCTTCATGGCGCCAGATCCTCGCCCATGCCGAGATAGGCCTGGGTCAGCGCCTCATTGCCACGCGCTTCAGCCGCCGGCCCCTGCCACACCGCCCGGCCCGACTCAAGCACACAGACGTTGTCCGCGACCTCCAGCGCGCGGCGGGTATTCTGCTCGACCAGCAGAATGGTGACGTCATCGGCCCGCAGCGCCTCGATGGCGCGGTAACACAGATCGATCACCTTGGGCATCAGCCCCAGTGAAATCTCATCGATAATCAACAGCCTCGGTTCAGCCATCATCGCCCGTCCGATCGCCAGCATCTGCTGTTCGCCACCAGACAGCGAACCGGCAAGCTGGCCGAGCCGCTCGGCCAGTCGCGGGAACAGCGCCAGCACCCGTTCGCGGCTGGCTCTGGCACTGGCCCGGCCATGGATATAGCCGCCTACCGTCAGATTTTCCGCCACCGTCAGATCCTGAAACAGCTGGCGCCCCTCCGGCGCAATCGCAACGCCGCTGCGGACCCGGCTGCGCGCCGGGGCGTGGGTGATATCCTCGCAACCGAGCATGATCCGACCCTCGAAGATGTCTACATGACCGACGATCGCTATGATCGTCGAGCTCTTGCCGGCACCATTGGCGCCAAGCAGGGCGAAAACTTCACCTTCACCAATCTCGAAGCTGAGACCGGTGACCGCGCGGAACGCACCATAGCCGCAAGTGATATTGTCAAGCCGCAGCATCGCCCGCCTCCACCCCCAGATAGGCGGCACGCACCGCTGGTTCCGCCATCACCTTGCGCGGCGCACCTTCGCTCAGCTTGCGGCCATTGTCGACGACCACCAACCGTGAGCATATCCGCATCACTTCACCGAGATTGTGTTCGATCAGCACAACCGTCAGGCCCTCCTTGTTGAGCTGGACGATGGTGTCGGCAAAGAGTGATGCTTCCGCCTGATTGAGACCGGCCAGTGGTTCGTCGAGCAACAGCACCTTTGGTTCCAGTGCCAGCGCGCGGGCAACCTCGGCGCGCTTGAGAAATCCGAGCGGCTGGTTATCAGGCATGGCGTCGGCGGCACCGCCCGCGCCGACCAGATCGAGCAGTTCGCGCGCACGCGCAAGCTCTCTTGAGCGTCCGATGCCGGCAAGCGCCGACAACGGACCGTCGGTTCGGCCATATCCGGCGGCGAGCGCCACATTCTCCACAAGCGTCATCGAAGCAAACGGGCGCACCAGCTGCTGCGACAGTCCAAGACCAAGCCGCACCCGGCGATGGACCGGCAGGTCGGAAATATCGTTGCCATCGAGCAGGATGGCTCCGGCCTGCGGCTGCACAACACCGGTAATGGCGCGCATCAGGGTGGTTTTTCCGGCGCCGTTCGGGCCGATCAGGCCAAGCAGCTCGCCGGGCTGAACGGCGAAACCAACGTTTTCAACGGCCGTCACGCCGCCGAACCGCACGGTCACATCGCGGACATCGAGCAGCGTGCTCATGATGTCACCGTCCGGCCGCGACGCAAACGGGCGACGGCGCCGGCAATCAGGGCGGCAAATCCACCAGGGCTGAACCGCATGACCGCAAACAGCAACGCGCCGTAAAGCAGCAGTTTGTAGTCGGCGATGAACTGAAACCACTGCGGCAGCATCGACAGAACGATTGCGGCGCCAATGACACCCCACACCGAACCGATGCCGCCGACCACGACCATGGCGAGAACCGTGATCGATTCGATAAAACCGAAACTGTCCGGATTAATGATGCCGACATTGTGCGTATAAAGACCGCCGGCAATAGCGGCGAAGCCGGTGCCAAGCGCGAACGCCGCCAGTTTGAAACGCGAGGCGTCGATGCCGATCATCCGGGCGGTGTCTTCGTCATCGGCGATGGAATCGAAGGCAAAGCCCATCCACGATTTCTTGATGTACAGACTGAACAGCGCGAGACCCGCCGCGACGGCAAGGCACAGGGCCATGAAGCCCGCCCGGCCAAGACCGTGGTCGGGGATTGCCGAAATGCCCACTTCGCCGCCTAGCGCATCCTGCTGGCGGACAATGCCGGTAAACAGGAATCCAACGCCCATGGTCATGATCGCGAGGAAATCGTCACGCACCCGCAGGGCGCCAATACCAACTGCAAGACCGGCGCAGGCGGTGGCGAGCGCAGCGATGAACAAGGCCGGCCCGAGTGCCATGCCCGCCTTGCCCAGCAGCGCCGTGATATAGGCGCCAACACCGTAAAAAGCGGCATGGCCGAGACTGATCTGGCCGCAAAATCCGGTGATCAGGTTGAGGCTGAGCGCAAAAATGATGGCGATGGCGATCGTCGTCAGCAGGCTCATTTCATAGGCGCCGATCAGGTCCATGAGATCATGCCCTCGCAAACAGGCCCTTGGGCCGCATCATCAGCACCGCGATCAGAAAGGCGAAGGCGATGGCGTCGCGATCCAGCAGCGCGCCAAGATAGATCGTGCCATAGGCTTCAATGACACCGAGCGCGAGCGCCGCGACCAGGGTACCGCGCACCGAACCGAGGCCGCCCAGCACGATAATCGCCAGTGCCTTGTAGCTGGGAACGGCGCCCATGCCGGGTTCGGCCAGATTGTTGAGAAGTGCCACCATGACGCCGGCAAAACCGGCCAGAGCCGAACCGATGAAGAAATTGAGATAGCGCACCTGCAGAATGCTGATACCGAAGGATTCCGCCATGTTGGGCGCTGTGACGGTCGCCCGCCATGCAATACCGACACGGGTTCTGGCCGCCAGCAGGCCAAGAATGGAGAGCAGAACGACGGTCGCGACCATGGTTGCGATTTCGGCCTGCTTCAGGCCAACGCCAAAGACCTGCACAATCTCCTGAAACGGCGGATTGTCGTAGGAATCGCCGTAAGGCCCGAATATCAGCCGGTACACTTCTTCCAGCGCGATATACAACCCGATCGACGCGATCAGCGCGACATAGGGCGGCTGGTCGAGGATCGGCTGATAGCACAGCCGGTAGATCACCATGCCGAGCAGGCCGACGCTCACCATCGCGACCGCCAGCGCCAGCGGGAAGCTGCCTGTGGCGTTGGTCACCAGCACGCCGCAATAGCCGCCAAGGGTGAACAGCCCGGCATGGGCAATATAGAGGATCCGCAGCAATCCGTAGACCAGCGTCAGCCCGACGGCGATCAGGGCATAGATGCTGCCCTGGACGAGGCCCTTGACGAACAGCTCGAAAAGAAGTTGCGGATCCATGGTGGCGATCCTGTATCGGGAGCGCGAGGGCTGACCGCACGCGGCGGGCGCCTGCCACGCCCGCCGCACACGGTCTCAATGGTTCAATTGCGCGGTTACTTCGCCGGCGGTGCCAGCAACTTGGCATCGTCGATCACCGCGTAATGATGGAAGGCACCATCCTTGACGATCTGCACCTGAACGGCTTTCTGGACTTCGCCCAGGCCGTTGAACGAAATCGTGCCGGTCGACGCGACAAGATTTGTCGCCGCAATGGCATCGCGGATCGCCTTCTTGTCAGTGGTGCCGGCCTTGCGCATCGCCGCCACCGCGACCTTGACAGCGGTATGGCCGGAGGCGGCCACCATGTCAGCGGGGAAACCGGCCTTCTTCTCAAACGCCTTGATGAAATCCCGGGTTTCCTGCGACTTGGAATCGCGATCAAGCGAGGTCGTGATGATGACGCCTTCGGATGCCTTGCCGGCGATCTTGATGAATTTCACCGAGTCATAGCCCTCCTGGCCGACCACAACCGCATCGACGCCGCCCGAACGCAACTGCGAGACCAGCGGACCGGCGGTGAAGAAATAGCCCGACGCATAGATCGCGTCCGGCTTGTCGGCCTTGACCTTCGAGACGATCGGACCGAACTGGCGGTCCTTGATCGAATACTCGTACTCGTTGACGATGGTGATGCCGAACCGGGCGGCCTTTTCCTTGAAACCACGGGCGAGCGACTTGCCAAAATCGTTCTTGAGCGTGATCACGACAACCCGCTTCTTGCCGAGCATTTCACCAATCAGCTTGGCGCCGGCGCGGCCCTGGACCTCGCCGACAAACGAGGTGCGGAACACGTAATTGCCCGCCCGTGTGATGTCAGGATGGATCGCATAGGCCGAGATATAAGGCACCGATGCTTTCTGGAAGACGCCGGCGGCCGCCCGGGTGGCACCGGAATAGCTGCCCGAGATGCCGACGGCGACCTTGTCCTTTTCGATCAGCCGCACAGCGCCGGGCGCTGCGTTCTTCGGCGAAGCCTGATCGTCATAAGTGATGATTTCAATCTTGTTGCCGTTGATACCGCCGGCCGCGTTGGCCTGTTCGACGGCAAGCTGGGCGCCGGTCAGCGCCGACTTGCCGTCAGCAGCGGCAAAGCCGGTGAGCGGCACGTTGAAACCGATCTTCACGGTTTCAGCGGCAGCGCCACCGGCGCCAAACAGCACCGCGCCAAGCGCCAGTGCAGCAATCTTTTTCCCAATCATGTCGTTAACTCCTCCCGGATAGAACAAAATTCGAGGGTGCGCCCCCCAATTCAAACACACCCCTCTTTGTGCCGGCCCGGATGGCTATGGCGACAATTGAAAACTGCCCCAAAGCGCCGGACCAAGACCACGCACAACTTGTATGTACAAGTGAACCCTAACAGTGAACGGACGACCGGAGCAAGGCTGAATCCATGGCGTCGGGCTGGAGCGGGAGCCTCGGTCCGGGCCGTTTCAGGTCTGCCGATTTCCAATTATCAAACAAGGACTGCGGGACGCCCACTCAATTCGTCATCACAAGGCTCGACCCGGTGATCCAGAAAACGAGATCACTAGCTGATGGCCACGGATACCCGGCTCAGGGGCCGGGTATGACGATCTTGCGGGAACTCCATATCTGTTGCCGAACGAGACCGGGCAGAGACATGGATGATGCTGGTAGAGTTTTGTTTCCGGCAACTGTCCCGGCAATCACGCGATATCGCTGTGGGGTCTATTTCAATGTCGTATCCACGACAACGTCGCGCGACAATTTTTCCCTGATATATTCAGGGACCGGCACAGCGACGAGACCACCTGATCCATCATCTGTGTCGCGTGCCCAGACGCGGACTTCAAACCCCTTCGCATAGGTCGTGTCACCGATCGCAAAGAGGTGTTCCACCCGGAAGGAAGTCCGCCCGAACGAGGCGACAGAACTGGTCAGAACGACGATATCATTGAATTGCAGCGGCCTCATGAAGTCCGCCCCCGATGCCACCAGCGGACAACCGCGAAAGCCGTTCTTGCCGACCTCTTCGGCATAGGGAAACCCGGCCGCGTCAAGCAGACCGTGCGTCCCCTGGTCCATCCAGATGTAGTAGTTCGGATTATAGATAATTCTGGCGGGGTCGCAGTGTGACCATTCCACCCGTATCCGTTTCACGGCTCTTAACATGCGAAATATCTCCTTGTCGGGGATAGGCTGAGAATCTTCGTCACGCCGTCGAAGGGCGATTGCCCACCTGCGCGCGCCGGCCGTGGACGATGGCCGGAAACCCAGAAATTATCTCCAGGTCTGATGGTTGTGATTTCCCGCCGGGCACCAATGAGCGCGCATCCCTAATGCCGCGTCGTACGCTCGCCGAGCGATTGCAGCATGCCCAGCGCACCGGGGGCGAAGCGGGCGATCACCTGCGGGTCGTTTTCGGCCTTGGCAAGCAACACCAGCCCCTGAAGGAAGGCGATCAGCGCGCGGGCGCCGTCGGCTGCGGGCACCGGCGGAATGGTGCCGTCTTTCACCAGATCGGATATGATCGGCGCCACCGCCTGTTCCCAGCGCCCCAGCACACCGACCAGGCCCTGACGCACGCGATCGTCGACCGCACCCAGTTCAACAATCATGTTGCCGGCAAGGCAGCCCTGTACGCTGCCTGAATCCCGCTTGCAGCGGTCATTGATTTTCAGCGGTTCCTGAAACAGCCTGGCGAGCCGGTCCGCGGCGGGAATGGGACAATCGGCAATCGCCCTGAACGACTCTTCCAGCACACCGCCATAGGTCTCGACCACAGCAACGGCCAGTTCCGCCTTGGATGGAAAGAAATGATAAAAGGTCCCTTTGTTGACCTCTGCCCGGTCACAGATCTCCCGCGTTCCCACGGCCGAATAGCCGCGCGCCAGAAACAGCATGGTGGCGGCCTCGATCAGTCTTTCGCGTGTCTGTCCGGCCATTTGACGCCCTTGAGATACCGTTGCGCTTCGCCGTCGTCGGGCCCGATCCGGTGATCCGACATTTATCATCCCGCTTCCCGGCCCGGAAGCCTCGATCCCGTCAATAGGCCGGACCTGCACCGATTACAAGTCTTGCCCGGACCGGCGGCAGCGTCAGCCGAAAACTGCCGGCGCACAAAAAAAGGATGCGCGGGGCACGCGCATCCTGAAGGTGAGCCGGTTGGATCAGAGCTTTCAGCCCGTTATTCCGACTTCTCTTTTATGTTCGCTGTCGCACCTGGCACCGCCGCCGGCGCGGCCGCCGGGGATGACTGATGTCAGGCGCTTCGGGTCTTGGGCTGCCGCCGTCCGCCGTGCCCATGCCGCCGGTTGGATCGGGGGCATGGGCACGGCCGGGTCACGGCGGCGGTCGTCACGATCGTCAGTTGGCGCTGCGGGGCTGCGCTCTCTGCCACTTCACGAACTGTTCGAACAGTTCGTTGACATCAGGATCCTTGAGCCTGCTCTGCGCTCTGCCGCCGCGTCGGCTGTTGAGAAACTTGAGAAAGGCCTGTTTGATGCGGCCATCCTTCTTCGGCTGCATCTTGATCCGGTTTTCCGCAACCTGACGGGCATTGCGCGCAACCCACTCGGAGGCCGGCGGAAATCTCCGCCACCCGGGTACCTTGGCGTGAATGTTGACTTCACGCCACTTGGGGTGGCGCGGCGGCTTGCGGAGTTCGGAAAACTTGGTGAAGAAGGTCGAGATGAAATTCACGACTTTCTTGTAGCGCTCGCTGCCAGGCGCCCAGTTGAACACCGCCAGCACGGCGCGCACGGCAATGGTTGGAACCGTCTTGCCCGATTCCACGAGGCCCGGATAATCGGCGGCGGTGAATTTCGCCGGCAGATAGTCGCCAAGCTTGTCGTTGAACGGAACCGGCACCAGATGGAGGTTCTGGTCGGCCGCGACCTGGGCGAACAGCGGTGCCGGCTTGCCGGCGACGTAGACCATGGCGGCAATCTCGCCAAGCCGCAGTTTGTCAAGGGCATTGGCTTCGTCATATTCGGTGGCGTCAACCTCCACCCCGGAGGCCTTGAACACTGCGGTGGCGGTGATGTGGGATCCCGATCCCCTGATGCCGATATTGACCTTGCGCCCGTTCAGATCGGCGAGACTCCCGATCCCCTTGCCGGCAATGATGTGGAATTCCTGGTTGTGCAGCTTGGTGATATAATTGATGCGGTTCTCGATCGACGGATAGATCCGCTCATCCTTGATATATTTGAGCACGTCGGACTGGACGATGCCGAAATCAATACCGCGCAGATAGAGAATGTCGGTAATGCTCTGCAGCGCGCCACGGCCAAGCACCGGCAGGATGCGCAACTTGTCGCCATTATCGAACACCGCGGCGATGTCCGACGTCATGCGGGTGTTGGTACTTGAAACCGTATCGGCGACAAAACCGACCGTGCCGGCATTGACCCGCGCCTTGTTTGATGCCCGCAGCGGGCCAGTGTGGGCCTGCGGCGTCGCCTGTTCCGGATTGGCGTTTCTTGACTGCGCTGACTGGGCTTGCGCGCCCGGCGGCCACGCCAGTATGGCGACGGCCAAGATCAGGACATATGCCCGGATGACTGATTTCATCGGTTTATTTCTCCCATCATTCCTGCCGGTCCGGCGGACCGGTTGATTCAAGATCGCTTCTTGCCGTTCAGCGCGCCTGCCGCGCCACCTTCCTTATCCGCATGACACCCTGAGAGGATTGCCGGGGCTGAAGCTGCTTTTCGTAGTAGGCGACCAGTTCCTGCGCGCGGGCGTAAATCTGGCGGGCGTTGGTGACCCCCTTTGCCTCAAGACCGGCAAGATACTGGTCGATCATCGGTTGCAGCTGTATCCGCCAGCGGTCTCTCTTTTCACGACTGACCGGAATGATCGTATTGCCGCGCTCCTGCGCCTGGGTGCGCCCGGCAACCGCCGAATCATTCCACCATTTGCCAAACCTGGCGACGAAACGATCGCCTGACATATCGTCGATCACCTTGCGGACATATGCCGGCAGGCTGTTATATTTCTGCTTGTTCATGACCATGTAGAATGTGGCGGTGTAGGCATAGGCGTTGGTGTGGTATTTCAGCAGATCGTTCAGCTTTGCCGCATGCACCAGGTCCCACACCGTCATCACGCCGTCGATCGAGGAATTCTCGAGATTCTTGTAGATATCGGCGGGCCGGATGCCCTTGGGCTCGGCGCCGAGAAAGCGCAACATGGCCGAAACCGCCTGGCTTGGTGTCCTGAGCCGCAATCCTTTCAGATCATCCAGTTCAACCACCGGACGAACCGCTGTGTGAATCAGGCCGCCCTGATGAACATCGAGACCGAGCACCTTGAATTCGGCGAAGTCGTCGCCGAGCATGCCCTCCTTGTAGAGTTGCCACAGGGCCAGCGATCCAGGACCCGGGTCGCGCACCAGGAACGGCAGTTCCATCACCGACGTCGCCAGCAACTGGCCCTTGGGAAAACCACGCATGCCGCGCGCGATGTCGATGGTGCCATCGCGCACCTGTTGCAGCTGTTTTGCAACGCTGCCGTATTTTGACGTGCCCGGATAAACCTCGACCTTGACCCGGCCGCGCGTGCGCCGTTCCAGCTCACGCGCCCAGGGTTCCATGATCACCTTGTTCCACCAGTGTCCGGGCGGCATGAAATGGCTCATGCGCAACACGATGGGCTTGGCCTGGGCGGCGTTGATGCCGGCAAACACGACAATCAGCACGATGAGTATGCCGAGGCGCCAGTTCAGGCCGGAATTTGCGGCTTTCGAAAAGGTCTTCACAGTGTCCCCTCTTTCCTCTTTGACGATGGTGAACTCATTGGGTTGTAGGTATTTTCCGGATCCGCCGATCAGTTGCGATAAGCTGAGAAGCGATCAACGCCGGCGAGCCATGATTTCAGTTTTTCGAGCCGGTCGACGGCCTCGCCATCACCGTTTTCGGCGGCAAACCGGTACCATTTGAGCGCGCATTTGGAATCCGGCTGCACACCGACAACGTCCAGCTTGCTGATGATCAGCGGGTCGCAGGCTTCGGCCAGGCGCATCGCGGCCGCGACATTTCCTGCGTTGGCTCCATGTTCAAAAATCAACCGTGCCGATGCAATGTCTCCCTCCTTGATCAGGGCGTCGCCGCGGGCGATGAGGGCGGAAAAATTCTGCCCGGCCGGGGCGGTCTGCCGCGGCGGGCGCGCAGGAGCCGGTGGTGTAACAGGTGTGGCCGGCGGCACTGCGGCCACCACATCGCCGCCATGCGGCGGACCACCGGCCTCGTCAGGAACAGCGGGCGGCCGAAGGGCGGTGATATTTCGCAGTGCCGGAGCCTGCCTTTCCGCCACGCCCGCCGGGCGCAGAGGCGCGGGCAGCGGCACTTCGACCCGGGTCATTGGCACCTGCTTTGCCTCACCGGCGGCGGCAACCGTCACAGTGCGCCGCCGAGCCGGTGCTTCGGCGATTTCCACATCGATTGTCGTCTTCACATCCGGATGCGGCGCGCCATCGGTACGCAGCAGCGACAAA
>Ga0114931_10003681_pt1 | contig 19311 bp, 15 predicted proteins | sample 2SBtaG_FD_89579 | JGI IMG/M metagenome (GOLD analysis project Ga0114931, IMG submission 89579) | Deep subsurface microbial communities from Kolumbo volcano to uncover new lineages of life (NeLLi) - 2SBTROV14_V59a metaG | ecosystem: Environmental > Aquatic > Marine > Volcanic | place: Kolumbo...
ATGAGGTCGAGTTCTCGCGCTTTGGCGATGGCTAGCGCCCGCTTGTTGACGCCCAGTTTGCCGTAGATGTTTTTGGTGTGATAGAGGACGGTGTTGAGGCTGATCACCAACTCTTCGGCGATCTCTTTGTTTTTCAGCCCAGTGGCGATGAGGGCCAAAATTTCCAACTCGCGTTCACTGAGCGGCTCCACCAGGGGCTGAGGTGGGCGTTCATTCGCAGCGGCTTGGGCGGCAGCGGCCTGGGCGTAAGTAAGCGGTGCACCTGCAGCCAGAAAGCAGATGGTTTTCACCTGTTCAGACGACGGGGTTGGCTCGTGCACGACCTGCTCGAGCAACACCATCTGACGGTGAATTTCCGGATTCTTGAGCCTAACGGAAGCAGTTTGGGCCTCTTCGAACGCCTGCCGGGCCGCCTCGTCCTGACCCGCGGCCTGCTCGATGAGCGTGGCCAGCATGAGACTTCGGCGCAACCCGCCCCGCTCGTTGGTGAATCGACTGTGGGCCACGGCCTGTTCGACTTCGGATCGAGCTTGGGGCAGCGTCTGCTTCAAAAAAGCCAGGTAAGCCAGACCGAGGTGAACGTAGAGGAGCAGAGGACTTTTCTCCAACCCCAAATCCTGGGCGTGGGCCTGTGTGCTCTTCAGCACCGCTTCCGCCTGCTCAGGTTCTTCTAACAAGATGTGGGCCAGGCCAAGGTAGCCTCCGCTCAGGAAAGCCACGTTCAGGTTGTGGGCTTGTTTGGCCAGATCCAGGGCCTGAGAGAGGGTGGTTACGGCTGTCTCCATTTCGCCGGTCATGATCTGGACGGCACCAACCTGGAAGAGGGCCGCGCCTCGTGTCAAGGCATTGTCTGGGGATGTCAACTGCAAGGTGATCCGTGCTTCGTGCAAGGCTGTATCGATGTCTTCGTTTGTGCGTGCGATGTTACCCCGGATTAAGGCCGTGACTGCGCGGATGGCGTTGTCGTCCGGCGCCACGCTCTCGGCGGTTCGCAGGTAAGGTTCGATCGCCTCTGTCTGTCCCTGGTTGAGCAACACCCACCCATAGTGGAGGTTGAGGCGGGGGCGTTGGGCTAGGAAATCATCTGGGAAGGCATCCAACCAATGCTGTAAGGTGGTCAGCTTGCCCTGAAAGAGAAAGGAGAGGCCGTGCTCTTCCAGCACGGGGGCGGCCGTCTCGTAGTCGGCGGCCGCCAAGGCGTACTCGATGGCGTCGGCCACCAAGTTGTGCTCTATGGACCATGCCGCCGCCCGCCTGCGCACGATCCGGGCGTCCTCTGCCGGGATATTTTGCCGCAACAGATCAGCGAAGAGGTGATGATAGCGATACCAACGGCGTTCGTCATCCAAGGGGATGATAAAGATATTGTCGGCGTCGAGTTGTTCCAGTATCGCTTGAGCCGATCGGTCCAACAGGGAGGCCCTCGAACGTTCCTCATCTGCCAGAACGGCATCACAGAGGTCTGCGCAGAGGTGGCGGAGGACGGAGGTCTTCAGCAGGAAGTCCCGCACCATAGGGGGTTGCCGATGCAACACTTCTTCCATCAGATAGTCCATGATGAATCGGTGGCTGCCTGTGAAGCTGGCCACGAACTCGTCGATGTCACTTTGGTTCTTCATGGATAACGCCGCCATTTGCAGTCCGGCTATCCATCCCTCTGTCCGACCTTCCAGGGCTGCAATTTGGTCAGGCGTGAGGCTCAGCCCCATGCTTTGCCACAGAAAATGGGCGGCTTCTTCCCCAGTGAAGCGCAGATCGTCCGCGCGCACCTCTGTGAGTTCGCCCCGAACCCGCAGGCGGGAGAGAGGGAAGCCCGGGTCTGTACGGCTGATGATAACCAATGTCATCTGAGGCGGCATGCGTTCGACCAGAAAGGTCATCGCCACATCGATTTCGGGGCTGTCGATGGCGTGGTAGTCATCGAGAATGAGATAGAAAGGAAGAGAGACAGCTGTCAAGTCATTGATCAAGGTGGTCATCAAAATTCTGGCAGGTAGAGGTTGGGGGGATTGCAGCAGTTGGGACAATGAGTCCTGGGCATCGGGTAACGAACGCACGGCGGCCATCACATAGCGAAAGAACTGCTGTGGGTCACTGTCATCTTCGTCTAGCGATAGCCAACAGACGGGCGTGTCCACCTGAATTTGATCAACCCATTCTGCAATCAGTGTGGTCTTGCCATAACCGGCCGGCGCGGAAACAAGGATAAGCCTGCACGGCTGTTCCCGTGTCAGCTTCGCCAGTAAGCGCGGTCGCTCCACCCAGTTGGGCCGTGGGGGCGGGATATAGAGTTTCGTCTGTAGGAGCGAGTCGAACATAGGGAAATTATACGTCAACCTTTGGGAGAGAGGAAACCGGGGTAATCGTTTCAAATCATAAGAGAGAAATGACCCTGGCACTGCTGTATGCTCTTAAAAGATGTGGTCAACGAGCGTTTTGGCGTTGGTTACAACGAGATTATCGACCGTTGTTTCCGACCTTGCCCGAATCAACCTGTTTATTTTGATCATTTCACAAAATGAACCCAAAATGTAGAGGCATTGCCTCTACGGGAAAAATTACTGCAAAGGAAAATACCCGGCTTCCCCGACACAACCGGGTAGATTTCCGCGCAGGCGAGAATCCGGGAGAGCATAATCCGAAAATCTCCGGGACGCATTGCTCCAAATGGGCGATTGAATTATAATTTGTGTAGGCGTTATACTATTAGCTACAACAAGGAGAACTTTTATGCGTGTACTCATCACCGGCGGCGCGGGCTTCCTCGGTTCGCACCTGTGTGACCGTTTTTTGGCGGAGGGACATTCTGTCATTGCGATGGATAATCTCATTACCGGCTCAACCGATAACATTGCCCATCTGGCAGGTAATCCGAACTTCCAATTCATCCATCACGATGTGACGGAATACATTTATGTTGAAGGCGACTTGGATGCCATCTTGCATTTCGCCTCTCCTGCCAGCCCGATTGACTATTTGGAATTGCCCATCCAAACCATGAAAGTTGGTGCATTGGGCACGCACAAAGCGCTTGGCTTGGCAAAGGCAAAAGGCGCGCGCTTTCTGCTTGCCTCCACCTCCGAAGCCTATGGCGACCCGCTGGTTCACCCCCAAACCGAAGACTATTGGGGCAACGTCAACCCCATCGGGCCACGCGGCGTGTACGATGAAGCCAAACGTTTTGCCGAAGCGCTGACGATGGCATACCATCGCTATCATGGGGTAGATACCCGCATCGTGCGCATTTTTAACACGTATGGCCTCCGGATGCGGCTTGGCGACGGGCGAGTTGTGCCCAACTTCATCGCGCAGGCACTCACCGGCAAACCACTCACCGTGTATGGCGATGGCTCACAAACACGCTCATTTTGTTATGTTGATGATTTGGTGGAAGGCATTTATCGGCTGTGGCATTCCGATGAAGTTTATCCGGTGAATATCGGCAATCCGGTGGAAATGACCATTCTGCAATTTGCCCAAAAAGTGGTTGAAGTGACGGAAAGTACATCAGAAATCATCATGGTGCAGCCGGAAGATGAGCGCACCAAAGACGACCCGAAAGTGCGCCGCCCCGATATCGGCAAAGCCCGCCGCATTTTGGGGTGGGAACCACAAGTTTCGCTGGAAGAAGGCTTGCGCAAAACCATCCCGGACTTTGCCCGACGGTTGGCGTTAGTATAAATCAACCAATTATTTAGTTGCTTGCCTTACGCACCGGGGCAAACGCATCTTATTTTTTCAGCGAAAATCTTGTTAGCTTTGGTCGTTTTTATCCAAAAATCTATTATATTAGGCTGTCATTCCGGAATTTTTCGCAGAAAAATATCCGGAATCCATTTTCCGGATTCCCGCTTTTGCAGGAATGACAAAAAAATAGATGGATGTTGTAGTTTTCCTGATGCAGGGGTACCCTTGTGACCGTCCGGTAGAGGCACGCTGCAGCGTGCCCCTACGATGTCATACCCCAATTTATTGAAATGACACATTTTTATTTTGACAAATCCTTGACTGCGTAACATGAGAAATATTTTGAACCCAAATCTTTCATTGTTGCGCGCGGAACTAAATACCTTGCCTTTGCTTGTTGCAATTGCGATTGCCTTAGCCATACTGCCACTGAAATTGGCGGCGCTGGTACTGGCGGGCGCAATCGGTGCAGTCGTGGTATTGGCGCGTCCGAAAGTGGGACTGTATGCCCTGATTTTCGCCATCCCGTTCAGCTCGCTTTTTCAGGTGAGCTTCGGTGGGGCAAATGTGGGCATGATGGAAGGTTTGCTGGCATTGATGCTCGGTGTGTGGCTGTTGAAAATGGCGGCACAGAGAGAAATCATCATTCCCCAACCGCCGCTGCTGTACCCGCTGCTGGTATTTTTGGCGGCGATCGCAGCCAGTTGGCTCGGGGCGCTATCGTTTTCCGCCACCCTGTCCGAAACCGCCAAATGGCTGGAAATGCTGGCGTTATACCTGTTCATCGCCGCAAATTTCTCTGCCGACGATGCCCGCGGGTTGGTTGGCGCATTGCTATTGGCGGGCATCGCCGAAGCAGCCGTGGGGTTGTATCAGTTTGTTTTTAAAGTGGGGCCGGCGGGATTTTTGCTCTTCGGCGGGAAATTTTTGCGGGCATATGGCACGTTCCGCCAGCCGAATCCATTTGCGGGATATTTGGGGCTGGTGTCGCCGCTGGCGTTGGCGTTGAGCTTGTGGGCGTTGGATGAATTCCGCCGCAAAAAAACCGATGCGCTCTTTTGGCTGGGGCTGTCGGGCGGAGCATTGACCATCTTGCTGGCGGGGCTGTTTGCCAGCCAATCGCGCGGGGGAATGCTGGGATTTGCCGTTGCCGCCGCCACGGTCATTCTGCTGATGGGCGGACGGTGGATGGTTGCCGCCGCACTGGCACTCATCGGCGGGGCGCTGTTCATTTCGATGGGCGGGCTGGCGCTTGTGCCGACAGCCATTTTGCAGCGATTTGCGGATGCACTGCCGTATATCGGCGTGTCCGATGTGTCCACAGTCGCCATCACCGATGCCAATTTTGCCGCCATCGAACGGCTGGCACATTGGCAAGCGGCACGCGGTATGTGGCGCGACCATCTCTGGTTCGGCGTGGGGTTCGGCAATTATGCCGCCGTTTATGGCGCGTATGCCGTCGGTCGCTGGACGGATGCGCTGGGACACGCCCACAATTACCTGTTGAACGTCGGCGCAGAAGCGGGGCTGGTGGGCGTGTTGGGATATGTGGCAATGTGGCTGTGGGTCATCGGGTTTGGATTGTGGGGGCTGCGCCGCACCGATGGATTTCGGCGGGCAGTGGTGGTGGGCAGTATCGGCATTTTTGCCTATTTACACACCCACAACCTGTTTGACAACCTTTATGTGCAGGGGATGTATTTGCATGTTGCCATCATTTTTGGTTTAATGACGCTCGTTGTGTTGAATGAAAGTAGTTAAACGTGAGTAAACCTGAGATGAGCATTTTAACCGAAGTTTTGGATAGCCCTCGAAAGCGAAAAGAAGCGAAGCGTTTCATCAAATTTGGCGTGGTCGGCGCCATTGGCTCTGTGATTGATTTTGGTGTGTTAAACATCCTGATTTTTCTGGTGGGCTGGAGTAGCCCGCAGGGAAAAGTCTTGTCGAATGTTATTTCGACCAGTTTGGCAATTTTGAGCAATTTCACATGGAACCGGCTGTGGACCTTCCCCGAATCGCGGCAGCGCAACCGCACCACCCAACTGGTGCAATTTACCATCGTCAATTTGATTGGTTTGGTCATCAACACCGGCATTTTCTTTGTGGCTGACCACTATTTCTTCATCAACTATTTCCCCGAAAATATCGCTATCCAGCTGGCAAAGGCGACCGCCATTGGCATTGTGCTGTTTTGGAATTTCGGTGCGAACCGGCTGTGGACATACCGCGGGCTGTAAAATGCACATCGGCATTTGGTATACCCCCGCACTGAGACAAAACGCGGGTATTGGACGTTACACGCGCGGCATCGTCTCCGCGCTGGCAAAACTCGATTCGCCGCACCGATACACACTGGTGGTGAGCAACGACTCGCCGCCGGAAAAACTTCCCCCACTCCCCCAAAATTTTTCCGTGAAAACCCTGCCGCTCTCCGAGCGGTGGCTGACCATCCTGTGGTATCGTGCCAACTTGCCGCTGTGGATTGACCGCTGGGCAGGGCGATTTGACTTGTTCCACTCCCCCGATTTTGTGCTGCCGCCGTTGGCATCTGCGCCGGGCTTGCTCACCGTGCACGATTTATCTTTTATGAAACATCCCGATGGTGCGTTGCCCAAATTGCGAGATTGGTTGCTGCGGGTGGTGCCGAAAAGCGTGGAACACGCAGCGCATATTCTGGCAGATTCGAACAGCACGCGCCGAGATTTGATGGAATTACTACATGTGCCCGCCGAAAAAATTTCGGTAGTGGGCGCAGGGGTCGAACCGCGCTTTCACCCCGTCACCGATGAAACGGTGCGGGCGGCGGTGCGCCAAAAGTATCGGCTGCCCGAAAATTACGTGTTGGGCGTGGGCACACTCGAACCGCGAAAGAATTTTGTCGGGCTGATAACCGCTTTCAACCAAATTGCCGCCGATGCCCCCGACCTGCATTTGGTAATTGCCGGTGGCAAAGGCTGGCTGTACGAACCGATTTTCGCGGCAGCAGCGGCTTCGCCGGTGCGCACGCGCATTCATCTGATTGGGTTTGTGGCGGATGAAGATTTACCGACGCTGTATAGCATGGCACGGGTTTTTGCCTATCCGTCATTCTATGAAGGATTTGGCATCCCCATTTTGGAAGCGATGGCGTGCGGCACACCGGTTATCACTGCCGACAATTCATCGTTGCCGGAAGTGGGCGGTGAACCGGTACTGCTGGTGGATGCTGACGATACCGAAACGCTGGCGCAAACGATCCTGCTGGTTCACACCACCGACCATTTTCGCGAGCGGTGTGTGCCCAAAGGAATCGAGCGCGCCGCACAATTCACATGGGAACGCGCGGCGCAAAAGTTGCTGGCAGTGTACAATCAATTTTAATCTTCTATTGGCGTTTTTTCCACAATAAATTCATCAATTGGGTCTCCGAGATTGAGACACTTGGTTTGGTATACCCGGTAATTTTTGCCGGTTGCCCATTTAAGCGCCTCTTGAAATGTGCCGATGGTGACATGGTCGCACACACCGCCGCTGGGGTCTCGCTGGCGGAATTGGCACGGGCACGCTGTGCGGGTAATGACGAATGTATCGCCATCTTCGTGCACTTCACCAGGCATATCAAGTTCTTCCACACCGGCTTTCACAATTTTATTCAAAATAAGTTTGGCGCGGGCATTTTGCGGCAAGGCTTTTAATGCCAACGATGCAAACCCCAACAATGCCGATTGCTCATGCAGTGAGTAGCGGAACAGCGCACGCCCCACCCGAGTTAAAATTGCCCGCGACCCACGTGTGCCGTAAAAATCTTCGATGGCTTGCTGCACTTTGCCATACAGACTGAATGGCACTTGCCGCTCCAAATTGTTTGGCGGGCGGCGTTTCGTCAGTGCTGCCAATCCACCCTGTTTCAGCACGGCAGATAGCCCGTTTTTTCCCATCACCTCTTCGGCTGCTAAAATTAGCACATACAAACTGGCATTTGGATATTTGCGGTCCTCCGGCATTTTCGGCTCCTTGTGTGCGTGTTACGGGTTTTCTGGTTCTTTTTATTACTCACTTTGCGCAGTCTAAAATAAAATTTATGGTGTTGTTGGTGAGAATTTCGAATTTTGGGTTTTCCCCATCCCCCTCGCTCACCCCTTTTGTCCCCCCTCCCCCAAACTTAGGGGAGGGGGTCAGGGGGAGGGGGGAAAATCGTTAAAGTAAAATATCAAACTTTGTCAAATTTTAAAGTGCGTAAGATGAGTTCATTATACACTTTTCTATGGGTGAATGACAAACCTTGTGGAAAAGTTGCGATGTTAAATTAATTTTACGAATATTTAACGGTATCTTAAATATTCTTTAACACAATGTTTATAATAAACGGGTATGATTAGGGCAAATGAAACAGACGAAACGTAACGAGATTTTTGGAGGACGACCTTGACTTTATATGTTAAAAATGTACTGTTCCGGTATCACGATACGCTCAACAACCGAGCGTTATTAAATATTGACTCCCTGCAACTGAACCGGGGCGAGCAGGTATTGATTATCGGTGGCAGTGCGAGCGGAAAAACAACATTAATGCGAATTCTTGCCGGGAGGCAATCACCCGGCGATGGCACGGTTTGGTTGAACACACATTCACTGTATGGATTGTTGCCCGCTCAGCGAGAGAAACTGGTGGCGGAAAATATCGGCTATATGCCACAGCAACCACACTTGCAGGCTGATTTAACACTGTTGGAAAATGTGGAACTACCCATGCTCATTGCAGGAAAGTTTCCGATGAATCTGGCGCGCGCGCGGGCAAAAGCGTTGTTGGGGCAGGTAGGTTTACTTGATATGGCAGACCGTTATCCGGCAGAAGTTTCTGATGAGCAGATGCGGCGTGTGGCGGCATCCAAAACTATTGCGGTAATGCCCCAGATAATTCTCGCTGATGAACCGGTGTCGGACGTAAAACGGCCAAACGGCTATTTTGTGCTCGATTTTCTACAAGAAATGGCAAAATGGTATAATGCCACACTGATTGTTGCCACTCGAAACCCGGTGCTGGCAAGCAGATTTGACCGTGTTTTCTATCTGGCCGGTGGTGTGTTGGAAGAATTGGAACACCTCACGCACCGCAGGTCGGCACCATTTGCGAACAATCGCCACGTGACGGATTGGTTACCGACATAACACGCGAGCGTTCATCTTCTTTTTCTCCTCTTTGAGTGGCGGCATTCCGTGTGAATGCCGCCGTTCTTTTTATTTTCCCAGCCGAATGCGCGGATTGAGATAGGCATACAGCAAATCTGCTGCCAAATTTGCCAGCACCACCCCGATAACGACAATCATCGTTATTGCTTGCAGCAACGGCAAATCACGGCGGTCAATGGCAAAAACCATCAGCCGCCCCAAACCGGGATAGTTGAACACATTTTCAATCACAATCAGCCCGCCGATGAGCCAGCCGAAACTAATGGCGATGATGGTGATGGTCGGCAGCAGCGCATTGCGCAACACGTGTTTGGTGATGACCACCCGGCGCGGCAGCCCTTTCAGCACAGCCGTGCGGACATACGGTTTTTTCAACTCTTCGATGACCCCCGCCCGTGTCAACCGAGAAATGTATGCCAGTAACACCAGCGTGGCGGTGATGGCAGGTAAAATCATATATGGCAACGTTTCGCCGAAACTCATTTCGGGTTTGATGGCGGATGAGCTGGCGGGGAAAATGCGGAATACCGAGGCAAATACCTGAATCAGCACCAATCCGGTAACAAACTCCGGCAATCCCACCACCGACAGTGCCGACACACTCACCACATTATCTATCCATTTATTCTCGTTCAACCCGGCGAGCACACCGAGTGCTACCGCCAGCGGTACGGCAATCAACAGGGTGACCAGCGCCAGCCGCAACGAGTTTTTCAACCGTTGCAGCACCACATCTTTGATGGGTGTGCGGGTGCTGTATGATTTTCCCCAATTGCCGGTAGCAAAATTGACAACCCAATGCCCATACTGCACCGGCAGCGGGTCGTTTAGCCCTAATTCCGAACGCAAATTTTCCAGCGCGGCTTCGCCCGCTTCACGCCCCAAAATTACCCGAGCAATATCGCCGGGCAGCCATTGGGTGATGGCAAACACAACCATTGAAGTGAGAAAAAGGGTTAAAATTAAAAAACCAAATCGGCGCAGAACATATCTAGCCATTTTTACCCCCTTTCATTTCATTGAAAATTTTTACGGTGTTAACCCCCTGCAATACTTTCAATTCCGGCAACGGAATGTGACAGCGAATTTTTTTGCCGGATTCGGTTTCTTGCCATGAGGGCTCTTCGCGATGGCAGAGGCTCTCTAACACCAGCGGGCAACGGGTATGAAAACGGCAGCCGGTGGGAATATCGGTTGGGCTGGGAACATCCCCTTCCAGCCGGATGGTATCTTGATATGCGGTGGGGTCGGGCTGCGGCACGGCAGAAAGCAGCGCTTCGGTGTACGGGTGGAAGGGCGGTTTTAACACATCTTCTGTTTTGCCGATTTCCACCAACTGCCCCAGATAGATAACGGCGATTTCATCCGCCAGATAGCTGACCACTGCCAAATCGTGCGAAATAAACAGATATGCGCTTTGTTTTTCGTGCTGCAATTCGTTCAACAGGTTGAGAATTGCTGCTTGCACCGAAACATCCAGTGCAGAGACCGGCTCGTCGCACACCACCAGCTCTGGGTTGGCGGCAAAGGCGCGGGCGATGGCAACACGCTGTTTTTCGCCACCGCTGAGTTGTCCCGGTAGCCGTTCGGCGAAGTTTTCCGGCAGGCGCACCATCTTCAGCAGTTGTGCCACATTTTCCTGCGCCTCATTTTTCGATTGTCCCAGCAGCACGGTCAACGGGCGGCTGAGGGTTTGCCCGATGGTGAGATACGGGTTGAGCGCCTCTTCTGGCTTTGGAATATCATCTGCAATTGCCGCAAAATTTTCAGGGGGCGACGGTTTAATTTGGCGGGCAGGGGGGTGTCGAGCAATTCGATATTGCCGCCGGTTTTTTCTACCAATGCCATCACCGCACGCGAAAGGGTGGTTTTGCCACTGCCACTTTCGCCAACCAGCCCCAACGTTTTGCCATGCCGAATTTCCAGCGAAACGCCATCCACTGCTTTGACCCACTGTTTGGGGCGGCGTGCCAGCACGTCCATCGGTGAGCGGCGCACGGGAAAATACTGTTTCACATTTTCTAAACTGAGCACGGGGAATGCAGGCTGCGGCGTTTTGCCATTTCCGTTGCCATTTGTGCCGGCGGGCTGCGGCGCTTCCGATGCGGGTTGCCCCGACAGTATTTCTTCCCAGCGATGGCAGCGTACGGTACGCCCCGGCAAAGGTGTTTCCAGCGGTGGGCGTTCGGCGTGACATAACTCGATTGCCAGCGGGCAGCGCGGTGCGAAGATACAACCACTCGGCAAATCGTCCAGCGGGGGGATATTGCCCGACATCGCCGAAAGTTTGTGCGCCGATTTGGTTTGCCCCACGCGCGGCACGCTATCGAGCAAGCCCTGCGTGTACGGGTGCAGCGGTTGGCGGTACAAATCTTCGGTGGCGGCATCTTCCACCAATTCCCCGGCATATAGCACTGCTACCCGGTCGCTGATGCGGGCAATTACGCCCAAATTGTGGCTAACATACAGGGTGGCGGTGTTGTGTTCTGCCATTAATTCGCGCAACAGGTCGAGAATAGCGGCTTCGGTGGTCACATCGAGTGCGGTGGTCGGCTCGTCCAAAATCAGCAGGGCGGGGTCGGTGGCAAACGCCATGGCAATCATTGCCCGTTGCTGCATGCCACCGCTGAGTTGGTGCGGGTAACTGTCTGCCACGCGTTCCGGGTCGGGCAGACGGACGCTGCGCAGCAGCGCTATCGTTTCGGCGCGGGCATCGGCGGCATTCATTTGGCGATGGTGTCTCAGGGCTTCGGCAATCTGTTCGCCCACCCGCAGTGATGGGTTCAGCGACAGAAACGGGTCTTGCGGCACCAAATTGGTGCGCGCGCCCCAAACGTGTTCCATTTCTGCCGAAGGGAGGTCAAGCAGGGTGCGTCCTTCAAACAGAATTTCTCCTTTGCGCACCGAGCCGTTTTCTTTTAAATAGCGCATCACAGCCAGCGCCAGCGTCGATTTTCCCGAACCGCTTTCGCCGACCAGCCCGTAAACTTCGCCCGCGGAGAGTTTCAGCGAAACATCGCGCACGGCATCGAGCCAATCGCCGTTTTGAAAATAAGATACGGTCAACTCGCGAATGTTCAGCACGGGTACGGGTTCGGTGGGGAGGATGGGCACGGGTTCGCGGGTTATTTTCGGCGCGGGGGTGATGGTGGTTGCCTGCAAAATACGTTTCAGCCCGTCTGCCATCAAATTTACGCCGATGACCAGCGTGGAAATGGCGGCGGCGGGGAAAAAGAGCGACCATGGAGTGAGCCGCACATAATTTCGCGCTTCGTTGACCATCAAGCCCCAATCGGGGGTGGGCGGCTGCACGCCGACGCCCAAAAAACCGAGCGATGCCACCAAAAAGATGGCATATGAAAAGCGAAGTGAGGCTTCGACGGTGAGAGCGGGCAGGGCGGAGGGTAAAATTTCGCGGAGCAGGATATTGGCAGTGGATTCGCCCTGCAAGCGAGCGGCTTCCACAAAACCTCTGGATTTGGTTGCCAGCACTTCGCTGCGGACAACACGCGCCACAATCGGGGTGTAGACAATCACAATGACGATGAGAATGCTGCTGCGCGAGGGCCCCACTGTGCCGAGCAGCAACAGTGCCAGTAACAGGGCAGGAACGGCGAGCAGACTGTCGAAAAAGCGCATGATGATTTCATCGAACCAGCCGCCGCGATACCCGCTGATGAGCCCGAAGAATGTGCCGCTGATGACTGCCAGCAGTGTGCCCAATCCGGCAAGCCCCAAAATACTGCGCGAACCGATGATGACGCGGCTGAAAATATCGCGCCCCAGATGGTCTGTGCCAAACCAATGTGCCGCCGATGGCGCTTGCCGTGCAGCGGACAAAGTTTGCTCGGTGGCGGTATATGGCGTGATGAGTGGCCCCAAAATTGCCAGTGCCACAAACAGCAAAAAAATCACTGTCCCCGCGGCGGATGCGGGGCGGCGAAAAAGGTTTTTCAGATTGAAACGATGGGAGAGTTTCACGGATGATACTCCGAAATTGGAAATTGGAGATTAGAGATTGGTTGCATTGATACAGCGTACCAAAATCCAATCAACTAATCTCCAATTAACCAATCGCTACCTTATTTCAGCCGCACGGTGCGGAAACCGGTGCGCCCGGGGAATGCTTTTAGTTCGAAGCCGTCAAATTTGTCGCTGATGGCAGCAACTTGTGGGAAGAAGTACGGGATGAGTACCGGCCCGCGCTCGATGAGCAGTTTTTGGATGTCGGCATAAGCCTGAATCCGCTCATTTTCATCGAGTGTGCTTCCGGCAGTCTCAATCAACTGGTCGAGTTCGGGGTCGGAGAAGTGCGCTTCGTTCCATTTTGCGCCGCTTTTCAGCATCACGTTCAGATAGAATTGCGGATACGGGCGCGAACCCCAGCCGGTAATGCCCAAATCAACATCGAGCCAGCCGTTATCGCCATAGTAGACGCTTTCCGGTTCCACAATCACGTTCACATCGACGCCTGCATCTGCCCATTGTTCTTTCAAAATAACTGCCAAATCGGGGCGTCCGCCGGTGTCGGGGGTGTGCAAATCAAGTTGTAACCCATCGGGATAGCCTGCGTCTGCCAAAAGTTGTTTCGCTTTTTCGATGTTTCGTTCGGGCAAAGGTGTGGCTTCGGTGTAATAGGTGGTGTACAGCGGCCCGATGGGGCTGTCGCGCCCGATAGCGCCCAAACCAAGCTGAACGGCATCGAAGATGGCTTGGCGGTCGGTGGCAAGTTTCAATGCCTGCATCACGCGGGGGTCGTTGCCCGGGGCGCGGTCGGCGCGGAGGCGCACCAAATCGAACCCGTTGGTGGGAATGACGATGGTATTGATGCCCGGTTCGTTTTCCAGGGTTTTGAAAAGTGCGACGGGCATTCGCCACGCCACATCAATCTGCCCGCTGCGCAGGGCTTCTACGGCAGCATTTTCGTCGTTAAAGAAAACGAATTCCAATTCGGCGAGACGCGGTTGGCTGCGCACAAAATAGTTGGGGTTGGCTTTTAGTACCAAACGGTCTTCGGGGGTGTATTGGTCAACCATAAAAGGCCCCGTGCCGTTAAAATCGGTGGGGTCGGCGGTGTTGGCTTTCAGCACCAGCGCGTGATTATCGCTGAGGTCATACAAGAAGAAGGGATTTGGTTTTTTGAGAGTGAAAGTCACTTCCAAATCGCCGGTCGCTTCGATGGAATCGATGTTTTCATACAAGCTAGAAGTGGGGAAACCCAAGTCGGGGTCGCGCAGACGGTTGAATGTCCACACCACATCTTCCGCACTGAATGGCGAACCATCGTGGAAAGTGACATCTTTTGCCAATTTGAACACGTAGGTCAAGCCGTCGTCGCTCACAGTCCAACTGCGAGCCAGCCGCGGGCGCACAACCGAGGCGGCATCCACATCTACCAGATAATCGTACACATTATTTGCCACGGCAACTTCGCCATCAGAAGAGATGAGCGCGGGGTCGGTTTGCACAATCGGTTGCAATCCGATGCGCATGGTGCCTGCTTGCAGTGCGGCAGCGTTCAGCGTTTCGCCGCCCAGCATCACTTCGGCATCGCTAACCGAGGGGATACACAGTTTCCAGCCCGGCTCAATCAGGTCGGGGTTGTCGATGGTGGCAAAACTGCTGTCGGTTGCGGCTTTGGCGTTTGTCGCCTGCACGATGGCCGGATATGCCAGCACATCTGCGTAAAATTTGTCTGCCAATTTCGAAAGCCAGTCGTTCAACTGCACGGTAACGACTGATTCGCAGGTGACATCACTTTGCGCGTGTCCGTCTGCCAGAGCGGTGGCGGGCAGTGCTGCCAGCAGCAATGTTAAAATCAGTAATAGTAAAAACGGTTTTTTCATCGTAAATATCCTTTCTTTGGATTGATGGGTTTATGGGAAAAGATGCACTCATCTCCATAGTAAACCAGGGGTGCCTGCAGTACTGTAATTTAGTTTACATTACAGACAATGGATAGTGCACTATTTATCATAGCATAAAGATAATAATGTGCCAATTTGCGTAAAAAATCTATCAAAGGTAAGAACCCCGCAATCCAGGCGTCAAAAGAGGGGTGGCACACAGAATCGAAACCGAACTTCGTTTTTGAGAAGAATCTGCTATAATTCTTTAGATTGTTCGTTATTCGTTATTGAAAAGAGGTTTTATGGTAACTGACCAAGTTCACATTAAAGAATTGTTGGTGCGTACAATCATCGGCATTAATCCCGAAGAACGGGTGAAGCGGCAGGATGTACTCATCAATATAACCATGTTTGCCGATTTACGCCCCGCCGCCGCATCTGATGATATTGACGACGCGGTGAATTACAAAACTATCGCCAAACAAGTGATTGAAATGGTCGAAAATTCGGAATTTTATTTGGTGGAAAAGATGGCGGGCGAGATTGCCAATATTTGTTTGGCGGATGAACGGGTGGAACGGGTGCTGGTATCGGTGGAGAAACCGGGCGCACTGCGCTTTGCCCGCTCGGTGGGGGTGACGATTGACCGGAGGCGGGGGGAATGAACCGCGCCTATCTTTCGCTGGGCAGTAACATCGAACCGGTGGCAAACTTGCGGGTTGCCATAACCATGCTAGCGGCACAAACCCGGCTGCTGGCGGTGTCATCGGTGTGGGAAACTGCGCCGCTCGGTATAACCGACCAGCCCAATTTTTTGAATATGGCGGCACTGGTGGAGACAGAGTTGTCGGCGGGGCAGTTGAAACGGGATGTGCTGCGCCGCATCGAAACGGCATTGCATCGCAACCGCACCGGGCATCGTTACGGACCGCGCACCATTGATATTGATTTGATGCTTTTCAACCGCGATATTTTCGATTTGGACGGGCATCATATTCCCGATACCGAAGTGCTTGAACGCGCTTTTGTGGCTATCCCGCTGGCGGAAATTTCGCCGGAATACCGCCATCCCGAAACCGGACAAACACTCGCGGCAATTGCCGCCGATTTTGATATAGAGAAAGAGAAAATGTTTTTGCGGCACGAGATTACATTTGATATTCCACAAACACTTGTGCCGTCTCAAGAACTCGAAAAGGAGAAATAATGAACCATTTTACTGTTGAATACCTGGAAGAAGTTTTTCAAATTACCCCGAATGGGGACGATACGGAAGAGGCGCAGAAAAAACATGCCATCGCCAATGCGGTGGCCACCATTTTAAGCAACATCGGCGAAGACCCCGAACGCGAAGGTCTGCAACGCACGCCCGACCGTGTGGCGCGCATGATGGACGAATTGACCGCCGGTTATCATATCGACCCGCTGAAAATGATAAACGATGCGATTTTTACTGTGGATTATAATGAAATGGTTGTGGTAAAAGATATTGAATATTACAGCCTGTGCGAGCATCATATGCTGCCGTTTTTTGGCAGGGCACACGTGGCATATATCCCCAACGGCAAAGTTATTGGCTTGAGCAAAATTCCGCGCACAGTAGAAATGTTTGCCCGCCGGTTACAGGTTCAGGAACGGATGACTGAACAGATTGCCACTTTTTTGGAAGAGGTATTGCAGCCGCAAGGTGTGGCGGTGGTGGTAGAAGGTGCACACATGTGCAGTATGATGCGCGGCGTGAAAAAAGAGCAAGCCAGCATGGTAACCAGTTCACTGCGGGGGTTGTTTAAAAGTGATGCCCGCACCCGCGCCGAGTTTATGAACCACATCGGGCGGCGGCGTTTTGATGAATGAATGATGGTTGGGCAATCTGTGGATTCCCGCAAAAGCAGGAATCCACAAACCCCGAACTGAGGTTGCTCTACCTTTTTATGGCGAATTCGTCAATTATGCCAGCCCGTAGGCGCGTTTTGCTCCGTCCATGGTGTTGCGCAGCAACATGGCGATGGTCATCGGGCCGACGCCGCCGGGCACGGGGGTAATCTTGCCGGCAACGGCTTTCGCGCTGTCGAAATCCACATCGCCGACCAGCCGGTAGCCTTTTTTGGCGGTGGGGTCATCCACGGCATTCACGCCGACATCAATCACGGTGGCGCCCGGTTTAATCCAATCACCCTTTACCATTTCTGCACGCCCGACGGCGGCAATCAAAATGTCGGCGTTGCGGGTAACGGCGGGAATGTCTGGCGTGCGCGAATGGCAAATGGTGAGTGTGGCGTTTCGGTGCAGCAAAAGCATCGCCACGGGTAGCCCGACGATATTGCTGCGCCCCAGCACTACCGCGTTTTTCCCTTCGATGGTCACGCCGCTGCGGTCGAGCAGTTCGATGACACCTTTGGGGGTGCAGGGCACAAAGAGCGGGTCGCGGCCTTTCATGGAAAGCCGCCCGATGTTCAGCGGATGGAAGCCATCCACGTCTTTCTCGATGCTGATAGCGGCGAGAACTTCTTCTTCGTTGATATGTTTGGGCAGGGGAAGTTGCACCAAAATGCCGTGCACGTCGGGGTTTTCGTTCAATTCTTGAACAACTTTCAGCAGTTCTTCTTGCGAAATGTCGCCGGGCAAATCATATCCAAAGGATGTGATGCCCACCTCTTCGCAGGCGCGTTTTTTCATGCGGACGTACGTTTGCGAGTCTTTACGGTCTCCGACGAGCACCGCTGCCAAACCGGGCACTTTACCTGTTTTAGCGCGCATTTCGTCTACTTCGGCTTTTATTTCGCCGCGGATGGTGGCGGCAATGGCTTTTCCATCAATCAATTGTGCAGTCATAAGTTCCTCCTCGAACGGAATGGGTTATCACATCTTCTACCGCTTCTACCGCAGAGAGTATAGCACAGCCCCTGCAAGTGGGCAATGATTTGTGTTATGTTTCACGTAATTAAGGTGACATAACAACTTTCCATAACAACTTGCCATAATGTTTGGGGTGTGCTATAATGATAGCGTCAACCTGACCATCGAAGTATGATGGCATTACCGGTTTCGGTAATGGGATGGCTGTAAACTTCATGGCAGTTGCGCGCAATAATGGTGATTGGTGACAACGGTGTGTTACTCGCAGTTCAGTGCAATTGTGTGAAGGCAGTATAAGATGGCAGAGAATGGGGCTCCGTAGGGTATGATACTTTTCGGTTGACGGTCATCCAGAAAGGGCGCTAGCAACCCATTTTCTGCCATCGAACTGTTTTTGGAGGAATCAAACTCAAACTCATTTCTCGGAGCAAACTTTGAGACGACAACCCCGTCGGAAAATTGCTTTCACCCGGTCACAGTGGCTTACGCTGATTGGCTTGCTGGTTGTGCTGAATATCGTGGTGGTTGGCGGATTGTACTGGCTGCTCACCGATGACACTTCGGCGCAAGCTGTACGCTTTCGGCAGGTGGTACTGGCGCAAGCCCTCCCCACACGAACCCCACAGCCAACGTTTACCCCACATCCCGGCGATGCGTTTACGCCGATGGTGGTGCTGACCCCGCGCCCCACCGCAACCAACACCCGCGTCCCGACGTGGACGCCGTCTATCACGCCCACACCCCCACCGACAAACACCGCCACACCCGTACCGCCAACGCACACGCCCGTTCCCATCCCGCCGACAGACACCCCCGTGCCTGCAACAGCACCGCCACCGGTGGCGATTGCAGCTGCGCTGCCCGTGCCGGTTGCCGCGCCGAATGCCGTGCCCACCCCGCCGCCCCCCGACGTGGACTTTGCCGTGTCAGTGCGTCAGCTCACCCCGTGCGAAAATCAGGGCAATCATCACATTTTCATTCACGTCGAAGACCCGCAAGGCAACGGGATTCCCGGCATAAAATTGCGTGTATGGTGGTCGGGCGGCGAAGCTTTTACTGAAACGGGAGACAAAGCCGAAGACCCCGGTTTGACCGACTTTGCGATGTTCAAAGGTACATATTGGGTGGAAGTCGATGGCTTCAGCAGCCAAACTGCCGGCCCCATCACCCCCGATATTCCCGAAGACCAGTTGTGTAAAAAAAATGGCAATCCGGTTGCCAACTCGCTTTTCCACTATTCATATGAAGTGATTTTCACCAAAGTGAGGTAGCGTGAAAAGGTTGAAACTGAAACCGTGGCAATGGGCTGTGCTCGTTGGCTATTTAATCGTTTTCAATATTATTGTGGTTACACTGCTGATGCTGCTGATGGACGATGGCGGCATTATCACCCCGGCGATACCGACCCCCGGCGAGCAGATTGCTCGCGCCAACCGCCCCACACCCACCAAACGACCCACCTTCACCCCCACCGTGACCCCACTTGTACCGCCGACTGCCACCCCCACCCGCACACCGACCGTCACCCGCACGCCCACCCCCACGTGGACGCCACTGCCCACGCGCACACCGTTACCCACTGCCACCGCTACGCCCAGCCCGACACCATCGCCCACACTGCCACTTAATGCCACGGCAGTGGACACGCTCGGTGAACCGGCAACCCGTGTGGCGGCGATTTCATTTGGGTTGAACGGAGCATCGGTGCCGACGCGCACGCCAACCGCCACCGCGACCCCACGCCAGACGC
>Ga0114931_10003682_pt1 | contig 19299 bp, 11 predicted proteins | sample 2SBtaG_FD_89579 | JGI IMG/M metagenome (GOLD analysis project Ga0114931, IMG submission 89579) | Deep subsurface microbial communities from Kolumbo volcano to uncover new lineages of life (NeLLi) - 2SBTROV14_V59a metaG | ecosystem: Environmental > Aquatic > Marine > Volcanic | place: Kolumbo...
GCGGACGAAAAGGCAAAGGACGAAAAGAGCAAAGGCTCGAGCCGCTACATTTTTGTCATGGCCCGTTTCAACCCCGACATGATCGCGAAGCCCGAGTTGACCCCGCTTCCCGCCGAGCCGAAGCCGGCTGCCGCGGAGAAGCCCCCAACGAAAGCGGAGACCTCGCCACCGCCCGAAAAGAATCAGCCGGAAAAAACCGAGCCGGAAAAAAAATCCGACACGAAAAAAGATCCAACCCCGAAGCCGCCGAAAACTTCGCCCGCTCCAGCGGAAGATGCTGAAAATTCCGGCGGCGATGATACGCCGAAACAAGAAGAAACGCCAAAGAAAACGGCGCCCAAAGAGCCGGCCACGGCAACCGAGCCAGCGACCGAGTCGCCAGCGACCGACGCGGCGGCGGCAAAGAAACCGCCCGCGGCCTCCAACGATCAAGCCGCGGGCAAGGACAAGCCCGACAAAGCCAAAGACAAGCTGCAACGCATCAAGGACGAAAACCAGCGCAAGCAGGACGAGTATCAAGAGAAATTGAAAAAAGGTCAGGAGCGAGTCAAAAAGCTGAACGACCGCTTTGCCGATTGGTACTACATCATCTCGAACAGCGTCTTCAAGAAAATCCATCTTTCCCGAGCTCAGGTCATCAAGGCGCCCGAAAAGAAGGCCGCCGCCGAAAAGGCCGAAGGCGAAACGCTCGAAGGCTTAGAGAAGCTCAAACAGCAGGGGCCCGGCGGCGGGGCGAACTGACCCTCACGGCTTCGTGACGATCGAACTTTGAACGGTCGCATGGTCGATTCAGCGGTGAGAGCCGCGGCAGCATCGCGGACGGAAACCGCAGCGTCATCTGTACGCGGGCCAAGGTCGGGTTAGCGCGAGCCTTGATCTCGCCGGCAAGGCTTCGGCCGGAGCATGCGATTTATGATCGCTCGACCGGCCGCCCAAGGTCTTTGAGAAAGTCGAGCGTGTAGATGCCCGTGTCGTGTCCATCGCTAAAATGGATGGCGTACGCATAGTTGCCGACCGGCTTCATGCCCTCGATCTTCAGCGGTCGAGCCTCCGCGGCGGAAAGCACCGGCAGAGCACTGCTCGGCGGGGGCGGCTGAGTTCGCTTCTCGCGGCAAGTGGCACAAGGGCAAGCATCACGCAGCTCGGCGGCGCCATATTCCCGCGTCTCGCCGTCGCTCCACGTAATGCGCAACCGATGGTCGGGCATAAGTTGCAGATTGGTGGGCTGCACGGTCATCGTGGTGGTTTCCTTGCTGAAGGTCTGGTTTTTCTGTCAAAGCACAAAGCAGGTTGTGAAATCGACGAGTCCCATCGCGTCGCCCAGTGGGTTCGATGCGCGCGGCAAAAAATGTCGCGGTGATTCCAAGGCGACGATCACGGCGGGCGTGCTTCTGCTCTGATTCGCTTCGACATCGCTTGCGCAGGGGGGCATTTCGCCGTCGATGGTTTCAGGCCGACTCACGCCGGCGGAATGACTCGTCCGTCCGATCGGTGATGAACATCGAGCCGGGCGAATGGGTAATGCACAAATCGGGTCGAGCGGCCGCCAAAGCCAATTGCGGAGTGACTCCACAGGCCCAAAAGACCGGCACCTCGCCAGGATAAATTTCAACCGCGTCGCCAAAGTCGGGCCGCGCGAGATCTTGGATTCCCAACGCGGCCGGATCGCCGAGGTGAACCGGAGCACCGTGCATGGTGGGATACTCTGACGTGATCGCGACGACCCGCTCGACCTGCTCGCGGGAAAAGGGCCGCATGCTGACAACCAACGGTCCGGCAAACGCGCCGGCCGGGCGGCACTTGATCTTGGTGCAATACATCGGCACGTTGCCTGTTTGGCGGAGATGCCGCACCTCGAGCCCGGCGGCTTCGAGAGCCCGCTCGAAGGTGAACGAGCAACCCAAGAGAAAGCCGACCAGATCGTCACGCCACAGATGACGAATGTCCGTCGGCTCGACCGGCTGAAGCGCGCCACGGCGAAACACGCGATAGCGTGGTACGTCGGTGCGCAGATCACTGCCGGGCGCCACTTCGGCAGGCTCGAAACGGCCCGGTTCGGTGTGGGCAATCAGCGGACAAGGTCGCCGGTTGCGGTCGCAGAACTCGGTGAACTCATCGGCGAACCGTCGCGGCAGGATGACGACATTCGCCTGCGCGTATCCTCGGGCCATGCCCGCGGTGGTGCCGGTAAGCTTGCCGGCGCGAATGGCGGCCCGCACCTCGGTCGCGGTCGAGTCTCGAAATTTCTTGTTCACGGTTGTCGCTGATCGATGAATCGCTTCCCCTTACCTTCGAATCGGGGCAAGGTACCGATCGGGACACAGGCCACGTCGACCTTCAGCCCCAGCCGCAATCGTAACTCCTCGGCCACGCGCTGGGGCTGTTGGAGCCGATCTTCGATTTCGATCGACAAGTGGTCCATTTCGCCGTGTTTCGAGGCGGTCATCCGGTATTCGATCAACTCGGGGAAGCTGCGCAGGATCTGTTCCACGGAGCTGGGAAAGATGTTCATGCCTCGAATGATCATCATGTCGTCGTTGCGACCGAGGATGCCGCCGTCGAGCAGCACGAAGCGGTTGTCACCTTCGGCCGACCAGCAGGGCCGTACCAGATCGCCGGTGCGATAGCGAATGACCGGGCTTCCAGCCCGCCCCAGCGTGGTAAGCACCAACTCGGCCAGCTCGCCTTCGCCGGCCGGACCGCCCGTTTCGGCCGAAAGAAATTCAGCCAGGAACTCGCCTTCGTTAATGTGCAGGCCGCAGCGAGCCTGGTCGCAGTAACCCCAGGGGCCGATTTCCGTGGCGCCCGCGTGGTCGATCACCGTGGCGTTCCAGATGGCTTCGATACGCTGCCGAATGGCGTGCACCGAACCGCCTGGCTCGCCGGCGACAACAATCCGCCGCACCGGCAGGGCTTCGAGACGAATCTGATGTTCGGCGGCCACCTCGCCCATGTGTAGGGCGTAGCTGGGCGTACAAAACAGGACCGTAGCCTGGCTTTGTCGCAACAATTCGAGCCGACCCAGCGTGTTTTGCCCCCCACCGGGAACGACAAGACAGCCGCGATCGGCCGCGGCCTCGAACGCGCTCCAAAAGCCGACGAACGGCCCGAACGAAAAGGCCATCACCACTCGATCTTCGGCCGTGACTTGCGCCGCATCGAGCACATACTGCCAGCACTCGAGCCACCATCGCCAATCCTCGGCCGTATCAAGCACGGTAAGCGGGCGTCCGTGGGTACCCGAGGTTTGGTGAAACCGAACATATCGCTCCACGGCGTAGGTCAAGTTTCTCGCGTGCGGGGGCTCGGCTGCTGAATCGTGATGTTCGAGCAACTCTTCCTTGAACGTGAAAGGAAGCTCGACCAACTCGTCAAGCGACTCCAGAGGTTTTTTCACACGCGCAAGCTTCTCGGCATAGAACTCATTGGCCGGAAGGATCGCGTCGAGCAATCGATTCAATTTCACCAGTTGATGCTCGGCCAGCGCGTCGGCATCGAGCGATTCCATCTGGCGTCGGAATGACGGCGTGTTCGATTGCATGCTCAAAATCATAAGGTCCGCCGATAGGGTTCGCCAGCACCCTTATCGTTTCGCGCGTGGCGAAGGTTCACAACCGACGACCAGCAAGAATGTTTTCTTGCCTTCTGGAAAAGAAACCCAATCGCGGTCGACCCCGAGCGAACAACCGACCGAGGGGCCCTTATAATTGATACAATCCAACTGGCTGGTCCAACTGGCCGCGATATCTTTGTTTTTGCCGGTGAGATGAAACCGGCGGCGTGGTTTGCAGTTATGAGATGTCGGCTGGCACGTGCCGCGCGTAGTCGCCTTTTTCACCAGACGCGGCCGCCGAAGGCCGATTACAATAAAGGCATCGGTGGTGGCACTCCGGCAACCGTTTTGGTTTCCGTAGGAAAAGCCGGCAACCACCTTATTGCGGCTTGCGAGTTTTTATTCCTCTGGAGGTGACATGGCCAGCGCTGACCTGCATGATAAACCGCGTGTTACTTGGCTGGCCGTCGAGGAAGAACTCGCCAACAGCATCAGCCACGGAATCGGTTTGGTTTTGAGCCTTGCAGGTTTCTTCGCCTTGGTCACGTTGGCCGTCTTGCGCGGCGGTGTGTGGCACATCGTGGGCGTCAGCGTCTATGGCGCATCTTTGGTCACGCTCTATCTGGCTTCGACCGCCTATCACGGCGTGAGCCGACCGCGGATCAAGCGGGCGCTGCGGACCGCCGATCATATCGCCATCTATCTGTTGATCGCCGGCACTTACACGCCCTTTACGCTGATCAGCTTGCACGGTGCGTGGGGCTGGACCTTGTTCGGCATCGTCTGGGGACTGGCGCTGCTGGGCATCGTGATGAAGCTTGCGTGGCGCACGCACCCCGAAGCGTTGTCGTTGGGCGTTTATCTGGTCATGGGTTGGGTTTGCATTATCGCAATCAAACCGATCCTCGAGACGCTGCCGATTGCCGCGTTTGCATGGCTGTTGGCCGGCGGGTTGGCCTACTCGATCGGCACCATCTTTTACATCAAGGACTCGCGACCTTACTTTCACACCATCTGGCACTTTTTCGTCATCCTCGGCAGCGCGCTGCACTTCTACGCGGTGATGTTCTATGTCTTGCCGATGGCGATCAAGTAGAGCCGCCACGCCCGACGCGCCGCAATGAAATGAAACTGCCGCGCGGCGGCACGCTTAGCCGTCTCGCGGCGTGTGGGGTTTGCCGAAACCGCCGCCGCCGGGTGTTTCGATCGTCAGCAGGTCGCCCGGTTGGGCCTTGAAGTGGGCGATGCCGGCGAGCCTTTCTTGGCTGCCGTCGGCCTGGGTCAAAACGTTGCGTCCCAGGGCCGCCGCGTCTCCGCCCTGAAGCCCGAACGGCGGATAGGGGCCGCGGCGCTGGGAAAGAAGGGAGACCTCGAGCGGTCGCAGGAACTCGAGCACGCGGACCACGCCGTCTCCGCCGCGATGGCGGCCTTGCCCGCCCGATCCGCGGCGAATCGCAAATCGGCGCAGGCGAACCGGATAGCGTCGTTCGAGCACCTCGGGATCGGTCAACCGCGTGTTGGTCATGTGCGTGTGAACCGCGTCGGCGCCAGCCCCCCCGGCGGTCGCGCCGGCACCGCCGCAAATGGTTTCGTAATAGCCGAACGTCGCGTCTCCGAACAGCAGGTTGTTCATCGTGCCTTGGCTCGCGGCAGCTACGCCCAACGCACCGAACAGCACGTCGACCACGCGCTGCGAAGTTTCGACGTTGCCGCCCACGACCGCCGGACAATCCTTGGTTCGCTCGCGCTTTGGCGGATTCAACAGCCCCGGGGGAACGATCACGCGCACCGGCGCGAGCACGCCTTGGTTCAAAGGAATCTCTTCGGCGATCAGGCATCGCAGGCAATACATCACGGCGGCCATGACGATGGCCCGGTTGGCGTTCAAGTTGCCCGGGTGGACGCCGGAGGTGCCGGTGAAATCAATGACCGCCGAGTCGCCCGAAATCGTGATCGACACGGCGATGGTCGATCCGTCGTCCAGATGGTCGACGAACTCGTGCCGCCCGTCGGGCAGCCGCGTGAGGCTCATGCGCATTTTGCGTTCGGCCGCGTCTTGGATGTGCCGCATATAGGCCTCGACCGTGTCGAGCCCATACCGCGAGACAAGGTCTTCCAGCCCTTCGATTCCCAAGCGATTCGCGGCGACCTGCGCGCTAAGGTCGGCCAGATTGTCGGCGACGTTGCGTGTGGGATACGGTCCGCAAAGCAATAACCGCCGCAGCGCGTCGAACCTCGATCGCCCGGCGTCGACCAGTTTGAAGCCGCGAATCAACACGCCTTCCTCGGCCAAGGAGCGTGAAAAAGGTGGCATCGAACCGGGCCGCGTGCCGCCGATTTCGGCATGATGGGCGCGACTCGCCGTGAGGAACAACAGCCGCCGTCCGGACGCCGCGAAAACCGGTGTGATGACCGTCACGTCAGGCAGGTGCGAACCGCCGCCATAAGGGTCGTTCGTGACCAGCACGTCACCCGGCCGCAAGTCGGGATGATCGCGAAGAATTTGCTTGACCGTCTCACTCATGGCGCCCAGGTGCACGGGAATATGTGGTGCGTTGACGACCAGATCTCCGCCAGGGGTAAACAGCGCGCAGCTAAAATCGAGCCGCTCCTTGACGTTGACGCTGCTCGACGTGTTGCGCAGCGTGAGTCCCATACGCTCGGCGATGCCGGCAAACTGGTTGTTGAAAATCTCGAGCATCACCGGGTCGGGTTCCGCCGCGGCGCGGCGGCCGCCCGTTGGCGACGTCGCGCCGCGGTGGCCTTCGTCGGTGAGTAGCAATTCGCCGCGAGCGAGCACTTCACCGCGCCATCCGGGGTCGAGAATGGTTGTCGAAACCGGTTCATGGATCAGCGCCGGGGCGTCGATGCGATCACCCGGACAAAGGCGCAGACGATCAAAAACGGCCGTGTCGTGCGGCCGAGCGTCGAAGCTGGCGACGGTCCTTCCTTGAGGCGCCGGGCGTCCGTCTCGACGGGCAAGCTCGTCTTGCGGCGGTTCGGCCGTGTGGCCGACAACCTCGACCCGCGCGGCAACAATTTCCAGCGGCCGATGTTCGTCAGCGTAGCCGTAAAGCTTGCGGTGCTCGCGGTCGTAAGCGTCCGCATAGGTGCCCTGTCGCGGTTCGGCGATGGTGAGATACGCGTCGACCCCCCGGTAGCGAAGGTCCAGCGCGCGACGCACTTCGATCCGGTGGTCGGCGATGCCTTCGCGGCGAACTTCTTGGCGACCCTCTTCGGCCAACGCGGCGAACCGCGCTTCGAGTTGCTGAAGCGTTTCTTCGTCGTAAGATCGATACAGACCGGCGACCTTGTGCCGAACGATGTCGGCCAGACCGATCCCCAAAGCGCTGAGGATGCCGGCGTCCGGGTGGATGAGCACCTTGCGCATGCCGAGTTCGCGGGCCACGCCGCAGGCATGCTGCCCCGCGGCGCCGCCGAAAGCGACCAACACATAATCACGCGGATCGACGCCCTTGGCGATCGAAATCGAACGAATCGCCTTAACCATGTTCAGGTTTGCCACGCGCAGAAAACCGTCGCACAGTTCGCTTTCGGTGTAGCGTGTGCCGGTCGTACGAGCGATGGTTTGAACGATCGTTTTCAAGCGGGCTTCAACGGCCGGCAGATCGAGCGGAAAGGGAAAATTTCGTGGCAGAATCTTACCCAGAAAGAGATTCACATCCGTCACACTCAGCGGGCCGCCTTTGGCGTAGCAGGCCGGTCCGGGATCGGCGCCGGCGCTTTGAGGCCCGACGACGAGCTTCACCCCGTCGAAGCGGCAGATGGAACCTCCTCCCGCGGCGACCGTTTCGATGGCCATCATTGGGGCAACGAGACGAACGCCCGCCTTTTCGGTTTCGTACTGCAATTCGTAGCGGCCATCGAAGCGCGAGACGTCGGTGCTGGTGCCGCCCATGTCGAAGCCGATGGCCCGCTCGAACCCGGCATGCCTGGCGACCTTGGAGAAGCCGACCACGCCGCCGGCGGGTCCCGACAAAATGCTGTCTTTACCGACGAACCGCTCGGCGGCAACCAGCCCTCCGGCCGAAGTCATGATTTTTAGATCGCCGTCGCCGAGTTGCTGCCGAAGCGTGGCGACATAGTGCCGCAGGACCGGGTTCAGATAGGCGTCGACGACGGTCGTATCGCCGCGGGAGACAATTTTTACCAGCGGGGCCACTTCGCTGCTGATGCTGATTTCATCAAAACCAATCTCGCGGGCGATGCGCGCCACAAGACGCTCATGGTCGGGCCGCTCGAAGGCGTGCAGCAGGCAAATGGCCAACGACTCGATTCCGCGAGCCCGCAACGACCGAAGGTCGCGACGAACCGCCGGCGGGTCGGGCGCGCGAAGGACTCGGCCTTCGGCGGTGATTCGTTCGTCGATCTCGATTACCGCGGAAAACAACGGCGGCGGTTTGTGAATGTCCAGCTCGAAGAGTCGCGGGCGATTTTGATAACCGATTTCGAGCACATCGGCGAAACCGCGTGTGGTGACGAGCGCCGTCTTCGCGCCGCGCCGTGTGATCAGCGCGTTGGTTCCCCGCGTCGTACCTAGACGAACCACGACGCGCGGCAGCGGCTCGTCAAGCGGCTTGGCAAGCAGATAGCGGATGGCGACCAAGGGGGCCTCTTGCCCACACTGAAGCTCGTAAATCTGTCCGGCTCGTGGTGCGGGCGAAAGTGGTTCGTCGAGCCATAACACGCCACGCGAAGGGTCGAAGCGACCCACCTTGGCTTGCGCGATCGTGTGGCCCGCCTTGTCGAGCAGGCGTAGTTCGTAGCCCTCCCAGAACCTTGGCGGATCACGGCGGCGGCTCGGATCGACGATGCGGTCCGCCGCCGACTCGCCGGACACGGCACCTTTGGTGATCCCCGAACTGAGCAGCTTTTGCCGTTTGAGCGATCCATCGGGCAGGCGGGCGAAGCAATCGGTAAACGTGCCGTCGACGTCGATCCAGAACTCGCGAGGTTCATTTCCAGCATCCGGCATCTCGGGCGTGGGTCCCATGGCGAAAAAGCCCCGGCGTCGGTCGCCGCGGGGAAAGGTCGCTTCAGCGAGCCTTGTTAGGGCGGCGTGCCACGGCTTCATGCCCACCAAGCGAGAACAGGTGCGCGTAGGTGCGCAGATACATCACCCCGCCGGCCACCGCCGGTGTGCTGCGACTTGGTTCGCCCAGCGAATGCCGCCCGAACAATTGGTACTGGTCGCTCGCGGCAAGCACCACGGCGTCACCCCCGTCGGAGATGCAATACAGCCGATCTCGCACACAGATGGGCGACCCGGAATAGGTGCCTCCCACGCGCTTGCGCCAGATGAGCTTGCCGTCGTTTGCCCGGAGGCAGCTTACGACGCCGTTATCGGCCCACAGAAAAATTCGGCCGTTCTTGGCAATCGGCGTGGGCACGTAGGGCGCGTTGCGGGTGATCTTGTATCGCAGGCGAGGGGGGCGGCTCGAGTCGAGGTTGCCGGGTTCGACAGCGGCAAGATAGTTGCCTCCGGCACCGGAGCCGCACGTGCCGAAAATCAATCCGTCGATCGCCTGCGGCGAGCTGACCGTTCGTTTGTCGAACACGTCAAGCTCCCACAGCGTGCGGCCCGATGCGGGATCGATGCTCGATAGGCCATGAGCCCCGCTGGCGAAGATCAGTTGCGGTTTCGTGTCACCACGATAAACGAAAGGCGTGGAGTAGGCGACCCGTTCGCTGTTTCGCTCCGTGCGCCAGCGGGTGGCTCCGGTGCGGGCGTCGACGGCGATGAGCGAGCTGGCGCCGTCTTGATCGTCGCCAAGGATGACCATGTCGCCGTAGACGATCGGCGAGGTTCCGCAACTGTGTTGGCTTTTGTACGGCCCGAGGTCGCGGTTCCAGACGACGCTGCCGTCGTGGGAGAGTGCCATGAGCGTCAACCGTTTCGGCACGGACCATGACACATAAACACGCTTGGCGTCGACCGCCGGGCTGGGCGAAGCGAAACTGTTGCGCGGGTGCTTCTTGTGCGTGGTCGAATCAAACGTCTTCGACCACAGGATGCTGCCGTCGGCCGTGCTCAGGCAAACGACGATCCGTCGCCGGCCTTTGTCCTCCGCGGAGGTCAAAAAGATGCGGTCTTCCCATACGGCCGGCGACGAGTGGCCGATGCCGGGAAGTTTCACCTTCCAGTTGTAATCTTCGGCCGTCCAGGTGGCTGGAACCGTGGCGGCCTCGCTGATGCCGCTGCCGTTGGGACCACGAAAGCGATGCCACTCTTGAGCAAGCGTGCCCGCGCCATGCAGCAGCGGCAAGAGCAGCGTCGTAATTATCAACCGGGTGAAAAGACGGGATGCGGGCTTCATGAGGAGGGGTCCTCCGCGCGAGATCAGTGGGTGCCTCCGCGGCGCGATGTTGGCCGGCGCAGTCCATGGCGTTTGCGTTGCCGATTATCGTACCCCAAGCCGAAGACGGGAACCAGCAATTGTCTCAAAGGTCTAAGGTCGGCCGGCAAGCCCGGAGGCGGCCTGCCGAAAGCATCGCGGCGGCGGCCGTCAGCGGGCCAGGTCGTATTCCTGGATGCGGCGATACAGCGTGGCGCGGCCCAGACCGAGCAGCTTGGATGCCTGTTCGACGTTGCCGTCGGTTCGCTTGAGCGCCTCGCGAATCAGCTTGCGCTCCCAGTAGTCGAGTTGAAGCGTTTCCAACTCGTCCGCGCCGGCGTCTCGCAAGCTGAGATCGCCGGCGGCAATGCCTTCGTCGGCGGCCAGCAACACGGCGCTGTCGAGCACGTTGCGAAGCTGTCGCACGTTCCCCGGCCAATTGTAAGACAGCAGGGTTTGCCGAGCCTCGGGCATGAGTTCCAAGTTGGGCCGGCCGTGTTGGTGACGAAAATGATCGAAGAAATGATTGATCAGCAAGTCGAGATCGCTGCCGCGTTCGCGCAGCGGAGGAACCGGCAATTCAAACACGTTGAGCCGAAAGTAAAGATCCTCGCGGAATTTTTTCTCGCGCACATACTGCCCTAAATCCTGATTCGTGGCAGCGATCACGCGGACGTCGACCCGAACTTCCTCCGTGCCGCCGACCGGCAGAAACGGATGGCCCTCGAGCACACGCAACAATTTCGCCTGCCCGGGAAGCGTCAATTCGCCGACTTCGTCGAGAAACAGTGTCCCCAGATCGGCCTGTTGAAAAAAGCCGGCGTGCTCACGATCCGCGCCGGTAAAGGCGCCGGCCTTGTGCCCGAACAGTTGGCTTTCCATCAGGTTCTCGGGAATCGCGGCACAGTTGACCGACAGCATCGGACGGTCGGCTCTCGGGCTGTTGCGGTGCAGCGCGCGGGCAACGAGCTCCTTGCCCGAACCGCTCTCTCCGCGGATGAGCACACAGCCGGTGGCCCGGGCCAGGCGCTCGATTTTTGATTTCAGCCGGAGCATCGGTTCGCTCTGCCCCAGCAGTTCGTCAAAATCACCCGCTTGGGCTTGAAGCCGCCGGTAGTTGCTTTCCAACTGTCGCTCGCGGCGCGCGCGAGCCAGCGCGACGGCCGTGATATTGGCCAGCGAAATGGCGAAATCAAAGTGCGTCTGCCGGAACCGCCCGTCACGGCGATAGACGTGAACCGCGCCGATCACTTCGCCCCGGTCGATCATCGGCACGCACAAACCGTCCGCGAATTCGTCGAGATCCGTATCCGAACCGCTTTTGCGCTGATTGGCGATCCAAACGGCGCGGCGCTGTTCGAGCACCATGTGAGTCAACGCTTCGCTCAGTTCGACTCGCTTGTGGCTCGATTCGGGCAAGACCTGTTGCACGTTTAGTCGCCCGTCGTCGCTGACCGACAGGAAGCCGACGAGCGACGCCTCGGTTTGGGCGTACAGCAACTCCAAGGCGTGGCGAACCACCTCGACGGGATCCGCGCTGCCGAGAAGCTTGATCGTCAACTGGTAAAGCAGCAACAGGAGTTGGGCCTGCTGGGGATCCTGAATCGTCGCCAACGCGCGGAAGCCGCTTTCCCGCGGGTCCACCGGCGACTCACGGACCACCGTTTGCCGCACGTCGTGGCTGGTCTCGGTGTTGACCGTCGGCGAAGCCTCGCTTTGGTGAAATGAAAACTCGGTGGATCCGACGCGCAGATGATGGCCTTCGCCGAGAGCCGCGGTTTTGATCTTTTGATCGTTGACAAAGGTTCCGTTGCGGCTGTCTTCGTCGCGGAGGTGCCAGGTGCCGTCACGCTCGAACACGACGGCGTGAACCCGCGAGCAGAGCGGGTCATTGAGCATGATTTCACAATCCGAGCCGCGACCAATACGGCTCTCGCGGGCCGGATCAAGCAAAAAATGGGTTCCGGCGCGCACACCGACCGTCATGGTCAAAAAGGTATAGACGCTTGCCGTCCGGTGGGTTCGCGGGGCCGATTTCATGCTGCCATTGTAGCAGTTCTGCTCATTCGGGCGGCTGACGAGTCGGCCGCGCGTCTCCAACAAGGATTTGGGGACGGTTGGACAATACGAAGCCACGGAACTGTCCGGCCACGGAAAAGCGAAAATTCGGACGCCTGTAGAACCTAATCCGTGTTTGCTACGTAAGGTACCGCGGGTGTCACGTTGTGCCTTGCGGGGATAATCCGCATGCGTTTGCCGCGCTCCGGTGTACACGAAGCCGAAGCGGCCGCGCTCGACGCAAGGCGTTGAGGAGCAAGCATGTTGTGCGTCGGCATGCCGGTCGTTCGGAAGCCCGAGCGAGGCGCTTTGGGCTTGTCTGATTGGGGCAATCTGATTAACATGCAATAACTCGTTTCTCTAATGGAACTTAGAAGGTGTCTTCAGAATCGCTTCCAAGCCCGAGATTGCGAGCCGGTGGCCGTATCAAGGAGTTCGACGCAGGCGAATCCACGAGGATTCGTCGATGCCGGCCCGACGACGAGACGGACAGTCTCTACTCCCACTAGTGACGCGCGATCGAAGCCCGAATAAAAATTTGAAGACATTTTTTTTTAGAGCCCGTCTCCCCGTCATGTCTCTTCCGCAGACACAAGGAATCGCGATGGCTGGTGCAAGCAGTGTTTCGAGGCGTTTCTCCAAGGCTCATGTGGGGCTGCTCTTTCTGCTGATGGTCGCGCTGCTGGGCAGCACGGTCATGGCGGAGCTAAACCGTCCGAATGCGCAAGATCGGCAAATCACGCTGGCCGTGGCATCGTTGCTCAAACGGGGCCACCTGACGCGTCATGAAATTGACGACGAGATGTCCAAACGCTGCTTGACTACCTTTCTTAAGACGCTCGACCCGATGAAGATTTATTTCTATCAGTCGGATATCGACCGGTTTAACAAGTCAGCGACCGTATTGGACGATCAGATCAAGCGAGGCAACATCAATTTTGCCTACGACGTTTTCAACACGTTTCTCAAGCGTGTCGACGAGCGCGTCGCTGAGGTCGACAAGCTACTTGATATGAAACACGACTTTACCGTTGACGAGGAGATGATCACCGATCGCGACGCGGTTCACTATCCTCGCGATGCGGCCGAAGCCTTTGATCGTTGGCGAAAACGCGTCAAATACGATCTGCTCGTCCAGAAAACTGAACAGGTCGAAGAGCAGCAGGAAGCCACGGACAAGCCGCGTCTCATCGAAAGCGAAAAGGACGAAAGGCAGAAGGCCACCGAAAAGCTTCATCGCCGCTATCACAGCTTCGCTCACCGCATGCACCAGACCGATCGCGACGAGTTGCTCGAGATGTATCTGACGTCGCTGACCTCGTCCTACGATCCGTATACGAACTATATGTCACCCAGCACGCTGGAAAACTTCGAGATCCAGATGCGGCTGCAACTCGACGGCATCGGCGCGGCGCTGCAATCGGTCGACGGCTACACGATCGTCAGCAAGATTATTCCCGGCGGAGCGGCCGACAAGGACGGGCGGCTCAAGCCCAAGGATCAAATCACCGGCGTCGGGCAGGGAACCGATGGCGAGATCGTGGATGTCGTGGACATGAAGCTGTCCGAAGTCGTGGCCCTGATTCGTGGCAAACGGCGGACGATCGTTCGCTTGAAGGTCAAACCGGCGGACGACGAAACTCCGCAGATTTACGACATCACGCGGGCAAAGATCGAACTCAAGGATAGCGAAGCGCGGGCCCGCGTGTTCGAGGAAGGACAAAAGCCCGACGGCAAGCCATACAAGATCGGCGTGATCGATCTGCCTAGTTTTTACATGGACATGAGTGCCGCGCGGCTGCGGCTGCAGAATTATAAAAGCACCACGCGCGACGTGCGCAAGATTCTCGACCGCTTCAATCGCGACGGCGTCGACGCCGTGATCATGGACTTGCGCCGCAACGGGGGCGGCTCGCTGACCGAGTCGATCAACCTGACCGGGCTGTTCATCGACGAAGGCCCGGTCGTTCAAGTCAAGGACGCCGACGGCGAGGTTCAACATTACGACGACCTGGACCGGGGCACTGCCTGGAACGGGCCGCTGGTCGTGCTCGTCAGCAAGCTGAGCGCCAGCGCGAGCGAGATTTTCGCCGGGGCGATTCAGGACTATCACCGCGGCTTGATCGTCGGGGATCAAACCACGCACGGCAAGGGCACGGTGCAGACCTTGCGTGAATTGGGGCGTGAGCTGTTCATCGGCCCCAATCCGCCGCAGTTGGGGGCTTTGAAAATCACGATGCAAAAGTTCTATCGCCCCAGCGGCGACAGCACCCAGAATCGCGGCGTCGTGTCGGACATCGAGTTGCCGTCATTGACCGAGCATCTGGACATCGGCGAGTCGGATCTGGACTACGCCATGAAGTTTGATCGCGTCGACCCCACGCCGTACAAGGCGGATCACGATGTGGTGCCACAGGTCGTGCATCAGCTAACCATGCTCTCGCGGCAGCGACAGCAAGCCTCCGAGGACTTTCAAAAGGTTCAGCAAAGGGTGGCACGCTACCTCGAACGCAAGAACCGCAAGACCATCACGCTGAACGAAGAAAAATTCATGGCCCAGCGCGCGGCGCTCGACAGCAACAAGGACGACGAAAAACAGCTTCAAAAGCTTGTCGATCCGAACAATTCCGGCATCAAACGTGATTACTACATGAACGAAGCACTGGCGATCACGCTGGATTACATGCGTTTGATGAGCGTGGCTCAGGCCAACTAACCGTCCGATAAAGAACCAGCCGGTTTCCACGCACGGGGCGGCTGCCAACGACTTCGAGCCCATCCGAACCGGAAGTTACAAACCGGGGGGGAGGGCTCGTTTTTTTGCGCTTGATGGCACCCCCCCCACGCGCGAATCGGCGACAGCACGCTTCCCACGATCGTACGGTCGATAAAATGCCAGCCCAGCAGCGTACTTGGACAAAGTATCTGTCCTGCCGTCGCGCGGCGGCGTTTTGATGCGGGCGAAGCGGCCTATGTGGGCGAAGAGAGACGTTCTTTCCCGGAAAGACGCTTCTTTTCCGAGCCGGAGAGGCGGGGCCCTATGGCGTCGGCATCCCGCGAACCCACCAATAGGCCACCGCACAGAGCAGCGGAAAGAGCACGAATACCGCGGCATAAGTGTAGATCGACGTCCAAACGTGTCGCGGCCAGCGTGCCATGGCAAGATAACCCAAGGTGAATCGGCGGAGCAGCGGAAAAAGCGAGGACGTCTCGGGCAAGCAGGACGTCTTGGTGAATGTTATTATTCGCCACGCCGGTCTTTTCGCCAAGAGGGGCGGAACCGCGCGCGAGACCGGTGCGGGAGACGCGGAGGCCGCAAAGCACCGCGGTGCCGCTTAGGCCACCTCCGGGGTGACGTTTGGCGAAGTGCGTTGCCCGGTGGCAACGAACTCGATCGTCACTCGCTCGGCTCGTACTGATGGGCGGATCTGCTTCAGTTCGAAGCGAACCCCGTAGGGCAACAGCGAGCCTATTTTGGTCCGTACCTCGGGGCCGCCGCTTTGCTGAAATTCAAGGCGGGGGACTCGTTCAAACGGAGGGCAAAACGCCACATGGGCCCATGCCGTGCGTTGACCCGGCTCGAACGAAGTGCAAATTTGGCCGCTTAGCAGCGTGCCGCCGTCGGCCGTCTGCCGGCGCTGAAGCGTTTGTTCGATCGACTCATCATCGCTTCGCGGCACGCTCAGGCGATCGTTGGCCAGCGGTTTTGCATCGTCCCCGGGCAACCGTGCCGGAGTTTCCCGCTTCGGCGGCATCGTGGCTCGTCGGCGACGAGGTTTGCCCCCGACCTGGAACACCTCGGTCAGCCCCTCTTCGAGCAAGACAACACAGACGGCCAGCACGGCCGCCCCAGCCGAGGTGCCCGGAATCCATAAGGCGATAATCAGTAAAGCCAGCGCCGCCCGAGGAACCCACTCCACGACACGGGCATGCCACGCCGGGCCTGCGACCGCGAGTTGGGCCAGTCGCCGGATGCCGGCCGCGGCGGCCGCGGCAAGCGAGACGACGGCCAAGAGCAACTGCGGCGGAAGCGGGTTTACGGCGGCGCCGACGATGCGTCGCTCGACGATCAGCAGCGCGACAGCAGCCATGCCCATCGTCGCGCCCAACCCGGCGGAGCGGGGCACCAGGACGGCCCCGAAAAGCGGGTGATCGTCCCAAGCGGGGCCAGGCCGTGCCTCTTGCGCCGTCATGACTTGGGACCTCCACTGTCCCCCCACCACATGCGTATTAAGGCGATCGATCGCCTCTTGGAATCGCTCGCCCCGCGCGCCAGCGTCGGCTTACCCGATCAGCCAACGAGATTCGGTGCGTGGCAAAAGCCAAGCTTGGCGAAATCAACCTATCCAGCCGCGACTTGCAAACCGGCCGCTTCGGCCAATTCGGCGGCGCGATCGGTTTTCTCCCAAGTGAACTCCGCTTCGCTTCGCCCGAAATGGCCGCCGGCCGAAGTTAGCGTATAGATCGGGCGCTGCAGATCCAGATAATCGATGATTCCTGGGGAGTCAACGGGAACGTCGCCTTGACGAGATCACAGATATCATCATCGTCGATTCGCCCGGAACCCCAGGTTTCGACATGCACGCTAACCGGGTCGGAAACGCCGATCGCATAGGCAAGCTGCAACTCGCATCGTTCGGCCAGTCCGGCGGCCACGATGTTCTTGGCCACGTGGCGGGCCATGTAGGCCGCGCTGCGGTCGACCTTCGTCGGATCCTTGCCGCTGAAGGCACCTCCGCCGTGACGTCCCCAACCGCCGTAGGTGTCGACGATGATCTTGCGACCCGTCAAACCGCAATCACCGTGGGGCCCCCCGACGACGAAACGCCCGGTGGGGTTGATGTGATAGTTGACGTTCCCGTTGATCAATTCCTCGGGAAGGCAGGGACGAACGACCTGATCGATCACATACTGGCGAATCGTCTCGAGCGTGACGTCCGGATGATGTTGCGTCGAGACGACCACCGTGTCGATACGTACCGGCTTGGTCCCCTCGTATTCAATCGTGACCTGGCTTTTGCTGTCGGGCCGAAGCCAGGAAACGTCGTTCTGCTGGCGTAGCTCCGTCAGGCGATTGGTGATCCGGTGTGCCAGGGCAATGGGCATCGGCATCAGCTCCGAGGTATCGCGACAGGCGAAGCCGAACATCAAGCCTTGGTCGCCCGCCCCGATCGACTTGCCTTGGGCTTCGTCGGCGTTGACGCCTTGGGCGATATCAGGGCTTTGCCGATCGAGCGAAATCATCACGGCGCATGTGTCGCCGTTGATGCCCATGTCGTCGCTCACGTAGCCGGCGTCGCGGATCACGCGGCGAACGACATCCGGGTAATGCACCACGGCCTTCGAGGTAATCTCGCCGGCGACCACGGCCACGCCGGTGGTTACCATGGTTTCGCAGGCAACCCGACTTGCCGAATCTTGAGCCAACATCGCGTCGAGAATGCCATCCGAGATGCGATCGGCCAGCTTGTCAGGATGGCCCATGCTGACGGATTCGCTGGTGAATAAGTACTTTCGGCTTGCCACGAGACGTCCTCCCGGTGGGTTGTTCCGGCCAGGGCAGTGCAGGATGATGGGGTCGGAAATAGTAAAAAAGCTACGTTAGTATACGTCCACTTTCACGTAGCTCGCAACCGCACCCCCCTCGGCCGCCAAGCGGGCGTGAGCGGGCTGGGCAGGGCGGCGTTTTTATTAAGCCGCCGTGCGGTCGGGGCTCGTCTTGTTGCGGCCGGTCGGCTGACGGTCGATTAAGTGGACGAGCTGCTGCGCGGTGCGGGCCGCGGCTCCCAATTGGCTGCGAACGTGCGCTTGGGCGCGGTGGCCCAAACGGGCGGCGGTTTCGGGTTGTTCCAAACATTGCCGCACGAAGGCGGTTAGCTCTTGACCGTCATGGACGACGACCGCGCCGTCGGCGCGGAGCAGCGCTTCGACGACGTCGCGGAAATGGCGTGTGTTGGGGCCGAAACAGACCGCCACGCCGAAGGCGGCCGGTTCCACCATGTTTTGCCCGCCCCGGTCGCCCATGCTGCCGCCGACGAAACCCACGTCGGCGGCTCCCCACCAGTCGCCCAGCTCTCCCATGACGTCGATCAGCAAAACCCTCGCTTGCGGGTCGGCGCCGTCACGCTGAAGACGGCTTCGGCGGTGAAAACGGATTCGCGAATGCTCCAATAACCGGGCGACGGCCGCAAACCGCTCCGGATGTCGCGGAACGAGCAGCAAGCGAAGACGAGGATGCTCGGCGGCAAGCGTTTGAAACGTCGCCAGGGCCAGCGCTTCCTCCGGTGCCTGCGTGCTGCCGGCTAGAAAGACCACATCGTCGTCGGCAAACCCGGCCAGCTTGCCGAGCCGCGTGGTGCGCGGGTTACGGCGATCGGTCGCGGCGCCGTCGTACTTGATCGATCCGGTGACGTGGACCTGCTCTTCGATAGCGCCGAGGCGGCGAAACCGATCGGCATAGACCTCGTTTTGCGCACATACGCAATCGAGTTGGGCGAGCAACGATCGATAGAACCTTCCCAGCCGCCGATAGCCGCGAAAGCTGCGCTCGCTGAGCCGGCCGTTGACCACCGCGACCCGGGCACCCGACCGCCGGGCCGCGCGAATCAAGTTTGGCCAAAGCTCCAGTTCGGTCAGCACCAGCAACTGGGGGCGTATGCGGTGCATGGCCCGCCGCGTGGCCCAACTGAAGTCCAAAGGACAGTAAAACACCGGCAACCGCGCATACTTCGTTTTGGCCAACGCATAGCCGGTTCGCGTCGTGGTCGAAATGACACACTGCCAATCGGGTCGTCGAACAGCCAGTTCCGCCAACAGCGGCTCGAGCAGATTCACCTCTCCCACGCTGACCGCGTGCAGCCAGACGCAGGTGGGCTTGGAGTCCTCGCGCCGCGGCACGCTTCCCAGCAACTTGGCGGCGAGCCCCTCACGATACTTCCCCTTCGAGGCGGCCTGATACAGGAGCCAGGGGGACAGGATCAGCAGCAACAGGGCGTAGATAAAATCAAGTACCAATGGCACCGGGCATCCTTTCCCCGAGAGGTTCTTGGCTGTCTCACTTCATCCTTGCGGTCACGATTCCGACGGCACCGGCCTGCCGGAGAGACACGCGTCTCGCGTATCCGCCCCAAATCCGCGACCGTGGCGGGAGCGACGAAAATCAGCAAGCGGCGCCAGCCGTTTTTGAAAAAAACTAACGTGGAGCCATTCCTTAGCAGTCCGCCCAAAAACTGCTTCGTCGGCGAGAGCGTGGCAAAATTCGTCAGCTCAAGGAGCCGAATCGTGGGCATATCCTACAGATACGCCGAGATTTGGCGACGCAGAGCTGGCGAA
>Ga0114931_10003683_pt1 | contig 19297 bp, 16 predicted proteins | sample 2SBtaG_FD_89579 | JGI IMG/M metagenome (GOLD analysis project Ga0114931, IMG submission 89579) | Deep subsurface microbial communities from Kolumbo volcano to uncover new lineages of life (NeLLi) - 2SBTROV14_V59a metaG | ecosystem: Environmental > Aquatic > Marine > Volcanic | place: Kolumbo...
GCTCTGGCGGTGGTCGAACCGGCCGGTTCCGGTTTGGGCGGCGGCGGCTTCTGGCTGCTGTACCGGGCCGAAGACGGAAAACGCGTCATGCTGGACGGGCGGGAGCGGGCACCACTGTCCGCCCGTCGCGATATGTATCTGGATAAAGAAGGGCGATTCGTTTCGACCCGTTCGATCGACGGGCCATTGTCCGCCGGCATTCCGGGAATGCCGGCGGGCCTGGTCCATCTGGCTGAACAGTATGGCCGTCTGCCGTTGGCGCAGAGCCTGGCGCCGGCCATCCGCTATGCCCGCACAGGCTTTCCGGTCAGCGAACGCTATCGGCGATTGCTGGCCTTCCGCTTGGAGGTGATTCGCCGGTCACCGGCGGCGGCACGGATTTTTCTGCAGCGGGGCGAAGTGCCGGAAGCCGGTTTCAATCTGGTGCAGCAGAATCTCGCCGACATGTTGGAACGCATGGCGGCGCGGGGCCGAGCCGGCTTCTATGACGGCGAGACCGCAAAAATGTTGGTCGAAGGCGTTCGCGCTGCGGGCGGAATCTGGGATTTGCAGGATCTTGCCGACTATCAGCCGGTTGAGCGGCGACCGGTCGAAGGTGTCTACAAAGGCATCCGCATCACCAGCGCCGCTCCGCCCTCTTCCGGCGGCGTGGTATTGATCGAAGCGCTCAACATACTGTCCGGCTACGAATTGAGCGCATTGGATGTGATCACGCGCAAACATCTGATCATCGAAGCCATGCGCAGGGCTTATCACGATCGGGCCCGCTATCTGGGTGATCCGGATTTTGTCCCGATGCCGCTGCCGCGGCTGTTGAGCGCTTATTATGCGGCCGGTCTGCGCAGCACCATCCGCTTCGACAGCGTACTGCCCAGTGCGCGCCTGGCTGACTATGTGGCACCTGAGGCCGAAGGCGAAAATACGACCCATTTCTCGGTCCTCGACCGCGAAGGCAATCGCGTGGCGGCGACGTTGAGCATCAATCTCCCATTCGGCTCCGGCTTCGTTCCTCCCGGTACCGGGGTCTTGCTCAACGATGAAATGGACGATTTTGCCGCCAGACCGGGGGTGCCGAATCGATACGGGCTGGTCGGCGGTGATGCCAATGCGATTGCACCCGGAAAGCGGATGCTTTCCAGTATGACGCCGACGTTTCTCGAGGACGACCGGCGCGTCGCGGTTCTCGGTACGCCGGGCGGCAGCCGCATTATTTCGATGGTGCTGCTTGCCACTTTGGAGTTTGCCGATGGTGCCGGTCCCGACGCCTGGGTCCGGCTGCCCCGTTTTCACCACCAGTACCTGCCAGACCGGGTGCAATACGAGCCGGGCGGCTTGACCGATGAGGACATTGCCGGTTTGAAGAAGCTGGGGCATCGCCTCACGCCTGTCAACCGCCGCTATGGCAACATGCAGGCGATCCTGTGGGACAAAGCCGGCGACAAGGTCCTGGCTGCAAGCGACCCGCGCGGGGAAGGGTTGGCGTTGGTGCAATGAAGTGGTTGCTTCAGGGTAAGCGGGGTGGATCTTGGAACCACGCAAGCGTCACTTTGTTCATTGCGTAACTTTAGAACCGCCGACGACGATTTGTTCTGGAACGGCAAAACCTTCCGCTTGTGTCCTATCGTTCAAGCAGCCAACGCATCATCGCATTTACGGGATCGTGTCCGGAGTCAAAGCGCCACTCTTGAATTCGTCAACGATAATGGTGCGAACGATAATATCCGCTGCTCCGGATCAAACAATCTTGCCAAACAGGCCCGCTTGGGGTAATGTTTCAGCATGTGCAGGCTGAAAACCGAGTCCCCATTGCTTTATTTTTCAGGCCGACGCCCGCGCTCCGAACCCGGCAATGAACCGAACTTCTGCATGATGACCCAAAGCTTTCCCCGTGCTCATCTTCTCGCCGCAGCGTGCTTTAGCCTGATCTTTGCACAGGCGGCTTGCGGCACGCAGAGCGAGTGCTCGGAGGCGGCCACTACCGCCCAAATGCGTGCCTGCGCAGCGCAGGACTACCAGGCGGCGGATGCGGAGCTCAACCGCATCTACAACGACCTGCGCGCGCGCCTGTCCGGCACCCAACGCGAGCGGCTCGTAGCGGCCCAGCGTGCCTGGATCGTGTTCCGGGACCGACAGGCCGCCTTCGCCGCAGGCGTAGCCGAGGGTGGAACCCTCGCACCTTTGCTGGACGTGTCGGAACGTGCAACGCTGACCCGAAAGCGCACCGAGCAGCTGCGCCGATATCCGCATAACCAATGACGGAGTCCCGCGGACGACCGCCCTCGCACCCCTGCGGACTCCGCCACGATAACGTGGGGACAATCGATCCCCGGAGGAGAAACCACGATGAAAGAGAATTTTTCCAAATCCCTGCAGCACGTCCTCGTCCACGAGGGCGGTTTCGTCAACCATCCCCAGGATCCGGGCGGCGCCACCAATAAGGGGGTGACCCTGCGGACCTTCCAGCGGCATTTCGGCTCCGACAAGACGGTCAAGGATCTCAAAAAGATCACCAACGCCCAGCTCAAGAAAATCTACCGGGCCGGCTACTGGGACAAGTGCCGCTGCGACCAGCTGCCTTCGGGAGTGGACTACGGGGTGTTCGATGCCGCGGTCAACTCCGGTCCCGGACGGGCTGCTGTCTGGCTTCAGAAGGCGGTCGGCGCGGTGCCCGACGGTGGCGTTGGCCCCAACACCTTGAGCAAGGTTGCCGTCCACGAACCCGCCGTCATCATCAACGCGATCTGCGACGAGCGCATGGCCTTCCTCCGAGGTCTGAGGACCTTTGCCACCTTCGGCCGCGGCTGGGCACGTCGGGTAGCCGGCGTTCGGCGCGTGGCCCTGGAAATGGCGGGGGCGGCGCTGGATGACGCAGCTCCGGAAACGCCGAGCGCCGCATTCGAAACCGTCAGCCGGGGTTCCACCGGCCCCTGGGTAGTGAAGGTGCAAGAGGCCTTAGGGATTACCGCCGACGGTGACTTCGGACCCAAGACAGAGGCCGCCGTGAAGGCCTTCCAGGAGGCCCACCGCCTGGAGCCGGATGGAATCGCGGGGCGCATCACCTTGCGCGCGTTGGGGCTTCTGGTCTGAGGCATCGAATAGGCGATTAACCCCGAGCGCACCGTAACTCAACAATGTTCTGATAGTTATTTGTGCATCACGGAACTAGGAGGCTGTCCGAGAATAGCGATCGTATCGAGGACGATCACTGCAGCGGCTCCCATTTGTCCTCTGCTGCTGGATCAAATGGTTGCTGGTAAGCGATCACAGAACCACGAAGAACTTCAAGCGGGCTCAGTTGTTTCGCCTTTTAAGGACGGACCTCCAGCGACGGACGGCCGTGATCGGTTACAATCACCGGTTCTCCTGTCTGCTCGATTGTCCTGAATATCTCCAAGGCGTTTGCCTTGAACCTTGATTTCGAAATATGTGCCGCCATTCCCAGTTGCCATGGCCATGGCACTGTGGTCAGAATCATAACATACCCCGTCACTTGTCGTGCGTCGCCGTATCAACCCACGCAGCCGTGTTTGTCACGCAATTTCTCCCAGATCTCTCGTTTCAACGGATTGGATGGTGGCTTGGCAAGTTCACCGGCACCGAACAAATCTTGTCCTATGCAGTATGGTGAATGCTCTTCCCGGGCCATTTTCTGGCAGAACTCATGGATCGCCTCCCTCGCCAGATCGCTTTTACTGCAGCCGAGGCGGCGCGCGGTGATGTTCAGCAATTGCTCTTCAGTCGGTGAAAGGCGTACTGACAAAGTCATCATTGTATTGTTGTCATACGGTAATACCATTAAAATAGCACAACGGCATTCGAGAGAGCAAGAGTCTTTTCATAACCGTGTATGGCTTCGCGTAGGGCGGAAACAGGTTCCGCCAAATGATCGAACTTCCCGCTGATACCGTTCATCTCTGGCATGGCGGGCTCGATGTCGGCGATGCGGGGTATGAACGGCTGGGCTCCGTTTTGAACGCAAGCGAGTGGGCGCGTGCCTGCCGTTTTCTGAGCGAACAGCATCGGCGCGGATACGTCGCCGCCCGCGGACAGCTGCGATGCCTTCTGTCGCATTATTTACCGCTGACCCCGGAAGCGATTGTTTTTACGGTGGGGGAACATGGCAAGCCGCGTCTGGCAGATACAGAGCCGGATCAAGGCGTGGTGTTCAATCTCTCACATTCCGGTTCGCACCTGCTGATTGCGGTGGGACGTGATTCGGTACTCGGCGTCGACATCGAGGCATGGCGCGACATCTCCAATTTGGCTGGCATGGTCGATCGTTGTTTCGCGCCGACGGAGCAGCTTTATTGGTCATCCTTGGCTGCCGGCAGCCGCACAGCCGCGTTTTACGCCTTCTGGACCCGCAAAGAAGCGTTCGTGAAAGCGGTCGGCCGTGGGATTTCTCTGGGACTGGAGCATTGCGTCATCGGGCTGGAGCCGAGGGTCCATTTTATCAGTCTGCCTTATGGGTTCGGTGATCCATGCGAGTGGCGGCTGCTGGATATCGATGTGGGGGGCGGCGTGAGTGCGGCATTGGCGATGCGCCCGGCTGGTCGCGATGTTTTGTATGGCGAGCTCACCCGACAATGGTCGCGTGACGATCGTTTTCCTTCGATCGCCCGTCGGCTACAATAACACGTTTTGTTTTGCGGTTTTAGCCTCACTCATGAACAACACAATGTTTGCCGAAAAAAAACTGCCGCCGGGCGAAGGGTTCGTCGACTTCACCTTTCCGGATGATACGCTGCCGACGCTGCTGGAGAATTTTCATCGTCATGGCGACATCTATAAGCTGAATTCGACCCGCAGCGATGCCCAAACCTATGTCGTCAGTCATCCCGATCTGGTGCGGCATGTGCTGGGAACGAACTACCGCAATTATCGCAAAGGGGTCGGCATCGACGTGGTCAACATCCTTCTGGGCCGCGGGCTGATGGTCAGCGAAGGGGATTTGTGGAAGCGCCAGCGCAAGATGATTCAGCCGATGTTTCACCGCAGCGTGCTGGAGCAGTTCACGGCTCTTATGACGCGTTGCAGCCGGAAGGTGATTTCGGCCTGGCAGGAAAAGCAGCGTGCCGGAGAGCTGATCGATGTCACCGAAGAGATGAGTCAGGTGACGCTCAAATTTATTCTGTATGCGCTGTTCAGCGAAGATCTGGACCGATTGATCGAACGAGAAGGGCGCAACCCTTTTGGAATCGTGACCGATGAATCGGCGCGAAATCTGCAGTTTGCCCGGAAATTCCGCGCCTTGTCAGGGTTTGTGACGGAAATGGTCGCGGCAAGGCAAGCGGAAGGCCGCCGGCCCTTCGATCTGTTGTCGATGATGATCGATGCGCGCGACAAGCAGACCGGCGAGCCGATGTCGGAAAAGCAGTTGAACGATGAAGTGTTGACCGCCGTGGTTGCCGGCCATGAAACCACGGCGAGCGCATTGAACTGGACCTGGTACATGATTTCCCAACATCGCGACGTCGAAGAGCGGTTGCAGCAGGAGGCGTCCGCAGTGCTCGGCGGCCGCGAGCCGACGGTGGTCGATCTGAAGCAGCTGAGCTATACGCGCCAGGTGATCGAAGAGTCGATGCGGCTCTATCCGCCCGGCTGGCTGCTGACCCGAAGAGCACTCGATGAGGATGAGATCGGTGGTTATCATGTGCCGCCCGGCACGGACCTGTTCATTTCACCGTACATCGTTCATCGCCACCCGCAATTCTGGGACGACCCTGAACAATTTCGTCCTGAACGCTTCGCCCCCGAGCAGGCGGCGAGCCGGCCGCAGGGTGCCTACCTGGCGTTTTCGATGGGGCCGCGCAACTGCATCGGTGAAGCGATGGCGATGCAGGAGATGATCATTCACGTCAGCATGGTGTCGCAGCAGCTGCGCTTGACCTTCATACCGGACCAGCCGGTCGAAATCGAAGCCAAGGTCAATCTGCGGCCCAAACACAACCTATATATGAAACCGGAGGCATTGCATCCATGAACGATTCCGTGAAGGCGGACACATTGGTCCAGGCGCTGCGCAACAGCGGCGGCAGCGGCAGTTCGATCACTTACATCAACGGCCAGTCCGATGAGCATTCGATCACCTATCGAGCGCTGCAGGAGCGGGCCTTGGGTGTGTTGTGTCAGCTGCAGTTGAAGGACGTTTCGCCGAATGCCGAGCTGATCCTCTACCTGGACCGCAACGAGTCGTTCGTCGATGTTTTCTGGGCCAGCATGCTTGGCCGGATCGTGGCGGTGCCGCTGGCGACCGGCCCCGGCGATGTGCATCACCAGAAGTTGTTCACCGTTTTTGAGAAACTGGAAAAACCCTTTCTCTATACCAGTTCGAAGAATCTGGAGCGTTTGGAGAAGTATGCGCACAGTCATGGCCTCGAGGAGGCGTTTCTGCGCATACGCAAGCGAACGGTGCTCGCGGAGGCCGGTACGGAATTGAACCGGCCCGGGGAACCCGCTGCGGTGCGTCCGAACGATGTTGCCTTCATCCAATTTTCCTCCGGCTCGACCGGCGAGCCCAAGGGCGTCGTCCTCACGCACCGTAATCTGATGACCAATGTTCGGGCAATTCTGGACGGCATGGAAGTGAGGGATGCGGATTGCAGTTTGAGCTGGATGCCGCTGACGCACGATATGGGCATCATCGGCTTTCATCTGGCACCATTGACGGCCGATCGTGATCTGTACCTGATGCCGACCGAACTGTTTGTTCGCCGGCCGATGTTGTGGCTGCAGAAGATCAGTGAAAAACGGGTTTCCATCACCGCCTCGCCCAATTTCGGACTCAAACATCTGTTGAAGCGTTTCAAGCCCGAACGTGAACAGGCGCTGGATCTTTCCTGTCTGCGGCTGATCTTCAACGGGGCGGAGCCGATTTCGGCCGAGTTGTGTCGGGAGTTTGCCGAAGTGATGGCGCCTTTCGGCTATGCCAAAGGTGCCATGTTTCCGGTCTACGGGCTGGCCGAGGCGAGCTTGGCCGTCACCTTTTCCAAGCCGGGCGCAGGCGTGTCGTCGCTGCATGTGAGCCGCAAGGCGCTGCATGTCGGCGAGAAGGTCGAAGTGCTGCCGCCCGGCGCTTCCGGTTTGATCGAGCTGGTGCGCGTCGGCTCTCCGGTGCGCGGCGTCGAGGTGCGCGTTGCCGATGAGGCGGGTGCGCCGCTGCCGAACGATACGGTCGGGCACGTTTTCATCCGCGGCGACAATGTCACTTCCGGCTATTATCGGGACGAGCGCTTGAATCTGGAAGCCTTCAAAGCGGGCGGCTGGCTGGATACCGGCGATCTGGGCTTCATCGATGCAGGCGAGCTGGTGATTTCCGGGCGAGCCAAGGAGCTCATCATTGTCAACGGTCAAAATTTTCATCCACACGACCTTGAGGTGATCTGCGAAGCAGTCGAAGGCGCGGAGCTGGGCAAAGCGGTTGCTTGCGGCGTCCGCGAACCATCCCAGACCTCCGACGATCTGGTGATCTTTGTCTGGTTTCGAGGGTCCCTGGAAGATTTCCTGCCCAAGGCGATGGCGATCAAACACCTGATCACCGAACAGACCGGGCTGGAGGTCCGGCATGTGCTGCCGGTGCGGAACATTCCGAAGACGAGCAGCGGCAAGGTGCAGCGTTTTGCTTTGGCCGAACAGTATCAACAGGGCGATTTTGCTGAAAGCGCCATCGCATTGGAACAGTTGATGGTCGCCTCGAAAAAGGAGACGCGCGCCGGCAGCAGCATCGAACAGACGCTGCTGGCTATCTGCAATTCGGTCATCGACGAGCGTGCAGTGGGCGTCGACGATAATCTGTTCGAAATCGGCACCAGCTCACTGAAGCTGGCGCAGATTCACGAACAGCTCGAACAGCATTTCCCCAACACCATCGAAATCACCGATCTCTTCGATTATCCTACGGTGGCCGAGCTGGCCGCGTTTCTCGAGAAGCGTGAGGTTTAGGGCGGAACGCGAAGCGGTTCCGCCACCAGGGAACAGGCATCAGGAAACAGAGCTGTCCGTTCTGATCCCTGTTCCCTGAAACGGCGGATCGCCCTTCGGGCATCCGCCCTACAATCGACGTTGACCCTTAACTTATATGGCAGTGTTGCAGAAGCGTAGGAACGCGGAGATGATGTTTTGGTCATTGACCGTTCTTTGGTTATTGTCGATTTACGTTCTGTTTGCCGGAGTCACTCTGAGCGGGGATGTCGACAAGAACGTTGTGGTTCCGCTTGAGGGCAAGGCGTATCAAGTACGGGTGGTCACGCCACTCGGCAGTCTCTATGCGAAAGGCAACACCTCCGGGGAACCGCGGCGATCGACCTTGACCCTGTATGAGGATGAGCGGCCCTTGGGGCCGGCGCATGTCGAGCATAAACAGATTCGTTCGAAGGGTGGAGGTGCTTATTCGCATTGGGGCGAGGAATTGATTTTTTCGACCTCCGACAATTCGGATCCGCTTTCGAACGGGCGTCATTACCGGTATCGAGCCCGTTTTTTCGTTCAGGGTCCGCTTCGATCCGGGTTGCACCCCATGGCATGGGTCCTGGGACTGTTATGGACGGCAGCGACAATTGGCCGGTTGCGCCGCAATAGGGTGGCTTTCATGCCGTTGGCGGGCGTCTCGTTGTTGGCTGTTGTCGGCGCCGTGCTTCTTCCTGATGCCCAAGGGGTTGCATTTGTGCTGCTTCTTGCCATCACCGGCACAGCTGCCGTTTTTGTGGTGGCAGGCGTGCTGTTCGCAACGCGCTCCGCTGCAGTGCGCGGGAAAGGGTCGAGCATACCGGCAAACGTTGCCCTGCTGGTCGGTTCATTGGGCTTGGCAGCGGTGGTGCTGGAATGGGGCGTGGGCGTCGTCGAACGGTTCCGGTTGAACCCCGCGTCGTTCGTGCACCATGGGGCTGCAGCTGAAAGCGTTGAGCGCACCTCCGCGGAGCTCATCCCGAGCGATGTGCGCGCTCGGGCCGTGAAGCGCCTGAAATATGTCACCATGCCCGAAGGGTGGGAGCGGCGGGATGTGAAGCTGCCTGGTCTCCAAGCGGCTTACTATTGGCATGATGTGCTGCATGTCTTCAATGAAGATGCGATGCGCAGAACGGGCGGCTTTCCTCGGAAAGAACCGGGGGTTTTCCGAATCATGGTCGTCGGTGACAGCCTGACCTATGGTATGGGTGTCGAGGAGCTGTGGAGCTATCCCAGGCTGTTGGAACGCATGCTCGAAGGCCGATACGCGGTCGAGGTTCTGAATCTTGGAATCCCCGGCCGGCAGAGCGGAGATGTGCTCGATGTGGTGAAGCGCTTCTATGATGATCTGCAACCGAATTTGGTCGTTTATGGCATTTGTCTGAATGACTTCCTGAATTCGGGCGAAGGGCAATATGCCACGCCGCTCTTTGCGATGCCCGGGTTTTTGAAAGAGCATTCGAAGTTCCCAAAATTCCTCGAGGAGAAGATCAACGGTGTGGCGCGCAGGCTCGGTTTCTCCATGGATTTTTACGACGACATCCTCAAAGATGTCAAAAACTACCAGAAACGGTTCGCGCGCGATCTGGTCGATATGAATGCATTCGTCCTGTCTCGGGGAGGGCAGCGAATCGTTGTCGTGGTGTTGCATCAATTTCCAAACTATGGAGACCGGGGCTATCGGCTGGCTATGATAGCCGAGCGCGCCGCGCAGCGCGCTGGAATGCGAGTCGTCGAGGTGGATGGGTATTTTCGAAAATTTGACGGTCGCAAATTCCGGGTTTCAAAATGGGAACCGCATCCCAACGAGATCGGGCATGCGATTTTTGCAGGGCTGCTCGCAGAAAAGATTGCACACTGCTGTGGGATTGAGAATTATAGGCAGGAATTTTCTGACTGAAATTTCACCGGATTTCCGCATCCATCGGTCACGATGCCTCAATGCGCAAATCGGTGCACCCAGGTAATCAAGCCAACGCCGGCACCGATCAGTATCATCTGCTGAACCGCGGCTTTGGCATCGGTCTTTTTGTGCAACGTTGGAATCAGATCGGCGACAGCAATATAGATAAAGCTTGCTGCGGCAAGTGCCAGGAGATAGGGCAGCGCGCCGTGCAGCGTGCCGAGCCCGAAATAGGCGAGAACGCCGCCGAGCACGGTGGCCAGACTGGCCAGGACGTTATAACAGAGCGCCCGGACGCGCGAATAGCCGCTGTGCAGCAGAATCGCAAAATCGCCGACTTCCTGTGGAATCTCATGCGCGGCGACGGCCAGGCTGGTGACGATGCCGAGGTTCACGTCGGTCAGAAAAGCAGCGGCAATGAGGACGCCGTCCAAAAAGTTGTGAATGCCATCACCGAAAAGGATCAACGCTCCGGATGCCTGGTGCGAGTGACCGTCCGTCGCAACATGAACTTCGCAATCGCCGGTGTGGCAGTGCCGCCACAGCAACAGCTTTTCCAACATGAAAAAGAGCAGTACGCCGCCCATGATGGTCATCGACAGTGCATGCAAATGCTGCGTTTCCACCGCTTCGAAGGCATGAGGGATCAAGCCGCCGAAAGAGACCGCCAGCAGCGCCCCGGTGGCGAAGCTGATGCCGTGCGGCAGCATCCTGGCGCGGGTCTCGTCCGACAACAGCAGAAACAGCGAAGCAGCAGCCACGCTGAGCACGCCACCGACCAGGCAAAACAGGATGATCCAGATTAAAAGATACATATCATGTGTTACCTGTTCCCTGATTTCCAGATCAGTGTCGCCATGCGGCCGGTGACGCCATCGCGCCGATAGGAAAAGAAGCGGTTCGAGTCGGTAAAAGTACAGAATCCTCCACCGCAAATCTGCTGTACGCCGTACGAGCGAAGGAGGATTCGGGCGATTTCGTAGAGGTCTGCGTGCCATCGGTGCGCACCGTTCGGACGAAATGCGGTGATCACGCGATCGGATCGAGACAACAAAGCGGCGCGCACGTCATCGCCCACATCGAACGCTTCCGGACCGATCGCCGGGCCGAGCCAGGCGACCCAATCGCCATCCGCGACCTTGTCGACCGCCTGCTGCAAGATGCCGGCCGCGAGCCCCTTCCAGCCGGCGTGTATCGCGGCGACAATACCGGAACGGCGCTCGTAGAGCAGAACGGGCAGGCAATCCGCCGTCATCACAGCGCAGACGATGCTGCTGCGGTTGGTAAAGCTTCCGTCCGCCTCCTCTCCGGGCAGCGTCCGATCCGCCTCTACCACACGGATTCCATGTACCTGCCGCAGCCACACCGGCTCGGCAGGCAGCCGGAGTTGCTGCCGGAGAAGGCTGCGGTTGCGGGCGACGCTGGCCGGCCGGTCGCCGACATGGGCGGCCAGGTTCATGCCGGCATAGGGTGCTGCGCTGACACCACCGCTGCGCACGGTGCTGACCGCTTTGATCGCTGGGGGGACAGGCCAGTCGGGCGTGATCCACTCCATCAGGGTCTGTTTGCTGCCGCCGAGCGTCTTAGCACCGTCAAGAGATCCTGCATATCGGCAGGCGGCTCGACCTGCCAGCCACAAGGCGCACCCGTTTGCGGGTGACGCAATGCCAGTTTGGCGGCGTGCAGCGCCTGGCGGCGAAAGCCCTGCAGCGCGGTGTTCAATGCTGCGTCTGCCCCCGGCGGGAGGCGCATGCGGCCGCCATACATCGGATCGCCGACCAGCGGGTAGCCGATGTGCGCCATGTGCACTCGGATCTGATGCGTGCGCCCGGTCTCCAGAGAGATCCGCAGCACGGTGTGATGCGGCAGTCGCTCCATGACTCGGTAGTGCGTCACCGCCGGTTTGGCCGATGGGTGACCGGCTGGCGTTTCCTTTATCCTGTTTGTGTGTCGGCAAGGGATGTGCCGGGGTCGGCGCACCGCAAATCGTTTGCGGTCCACCGGGTGCCGTTCGATCGGCGCATCGACGGTGCCGCCGCTGGTGACCGATCCCTGGACGACGGCGATATATTCGCGGCCGACCGTTCTCGCCTGCAGCTGCTCCACCAACGAGCGGTGGGACTGCAGCGTCCGGGCAATCATCAACAGGCCGCTGGTCTCTTTGTCGAGACGGTGAACGATGCCGGCGCGCGGTAGCTTGTCGAGGTCGGGATCGAGATGGAGCAGCGCGTTTTGCAGGGTTCCGTCCCGGTTTCCGGCCGCGGGGTGAACCACGAGGCCGGCCGGTTTGTTGATGATCAGCAGCGCCTCGTCCTGGTAGTGGATCTCCAGCGGAATATCCTGTGCTTCGCATTCGGTGACCGGCTCGGCGTCGGCATCCAAGGTGATCCATTCACCGCCTTCGATCGCGTCTTTGGGCCGCATCGTCCGGCCATCGACCAGGATCTTTCCATTTCGAATCCAGCGTTGCAGTCGGGTTCTGGAGAAGTCGGGAAACAGCGCCGCCAAAGCCTGGTCCAGGCGGCGCCCGGCCATCGCTTCGGGAACTTCCGCGTTCACTGTTTTTGAAGGATTCATGCTAACTGGTTAGAATAGAGCCATGATGCCGCGGTGGCCGTTGATGATAAAGAGTGAAATTCGAGCGTCTGTGCACCGTTGCGAAATGAAAAAAGAATCGAAGGGTTCAACTGCGAACATGATTTTGTATGCCATTCAATAAATTGACAGTCGTACTATTGGTTTTGACGGTGCTTGTCATCCCGGGCTGTGCAATGCTGTCCGGTGATAAAGACGAACACGCCGGGTGGACCGCCAAGGATTTTTATGTTGCCGCGAAAGCTGCGTTGAAATCAGGCAATTACGACAAAGCGATCAATCTGTATGAAAAGCTGGAAACGCGATTTCCGTATGGTGCCTATGCCACCCAGGCGCAGCTCGATATCGCCTATGCCTATTATAAGGCCAACGAACCGGAATCGGCGATCGTCGCAGCCGAGCGTTTCATCAAACTGCATCCCACCAATCCCCACGTCGACTATGCCTATTATCTGAAAGGACTGGTCAATTATAATCGAGGGATCGGATTCCTGGAACGCTTTATACCAACAGATTCCTCGCAACGCGACCCGGGGGCGGCGCGCGATGCCTTCAAGGATTTCGAACTGTTGGTGCGTAAATTCCCGAACAGCCGCTATGTCGCCGATGCCCGGCAGCGAATGATCGCGCTGCGCAACAACCTGGCGATGTATCAAATTCATGTCGCCCGCTATTACATGAAGCGCAAAGCGTATCTGGCTGCGGCAGACCGCGGTGTTCAGGTCATCGAAAACTACCAGCGTACTCCGGCGGTGCCGCTGGCGTTGACGATCATGGAAAAGGCTTACAGAAAGATCGGACTGGACGAACTGGCGGACGATGCGGCCAGGGTCTATGCGGTCAATTACGCCGAAGGGATTCCCAACTACGAAGGCTTGGAAGACCGCTCCGTCGGCGAGGTCGTCTGGGATTTCATCGGCTTGGATAAGTAACCTTTTACCGGCTCGGGAGGCGTGGCATGAAGATATTGATCACCGGCGGAACCGGCTTCATCGGCAAAGAACTCTGCAAACGGCTGCTGCAGCGTGGAGCGTCGCTGACCGTGCTGAGTCGCCATCCGGAGACGGTCGCCGAACGCTGCGGTGAGCAGGTGGCCGGCATCGGCAGCCTGGGAGCGCTGAGCGCTGACGATGCCTTCGATGCGGTAATCAATCTTGCCGGCGAGCCGATCGCCGACGCGCGCTGGATGGAGCGGCGAAAACGGTTGCTGTGGGAGAGCCGGGTGACCTTGACCGAACAACTGGTGGACTACATCGCTCGAGCACAGGCAAAGCCGCAGGTACTCGTCAGCGGTTCCGCCGTCGGCTACTATGGCGACTGTGGCGATCGGCTGCTCGATGAGGCGTCGATTTATACCGACGATTTTTCTCACCGGCTTTGTGCCGCCTGGGAAGAGGCTGCGGGCAAAGCACGAGATCACGGCGTCCGGGTCTGCACCCTCCGCACGGGTCTGGTGGTCGGCAAGAACGGCGGTTTTCTGCAGCGCATGCTGGCGCCGTTCAAAATGGGAATGGGCGGCCGCCTCGGTGATGGACGGCAGTGGATGTCCTGGGTGCACCGCAACGACTTGATCCGAATGATCGAACATCTGCTGGATTCGCCCGGCTCGAGCGGCGCTTACAACGGCACGGCGCCGCATCCGGTCACCAATCGGGAGTTCACCCGGGTCCTCGCCAAAGTCTTGAAGCGTCCGGCGCTTCTGCCGGTGCCTGCAGCGGTTCTGAAAGTGGCGCTCGGAGAGTTGTCGGTGCTGCTGCTGGGCGGGCAGCGTGTCGTCCCGAAGCGTTTTCTGGAGGAAGGCTTCCGGTTCGAGTTCGAGATATTGGAGCAGGCGCTGACGGATGTGTTGGCGACGTAGTACAGCACCTATTTTTTCGAGTCGATTCGCTGGGCAGATAAAAACTTGAAACACAAAGAATATATTGTCCATTTATACGGCAGTCGAAAATAGGTACGGCACGAGCGGTATTCATGGCGGAGTATTTCCTGATCACGACCTGGCGTCTCCAGGCGCCGATCGAAATGGTCTGGGACGCCCTCTACCATTCCGAACGGTGGCCGTTGTGGTGGCGCTACGTCGAGCAGGTGGAAGATATCAAAACCGGCAAGCGCGACGGACTCCATTCGGTGCGCCGCTACACCTGGCGGACCTGCCTTCCCTACACCCTGCGCTTCGATCTGCTGGCAACGCGCATCGAACCGTGCGTCGCTTTTGAAGCTGCGGTCAGCGGCGATCTGGAAGGCAATGGCCGTTGCCTTTTATCCAGCGAAGGCCCGCTTACGACGGTGTGTTACGAGTGGAATGTATCCACCTGCATCCCCTGGATGAACGGGCTCGCACCATTGGCCAAACCGTTGTTCGAATGGAACCACCAGCGGGTGATGCAAGCGGGTGGCGAAGGGCTCGCTCAATGGCTGGCTGACCGGGGACCGGTGGCCAGTGACTGGTACGGCGATACGTCAGGTTCCAACAAGAAAATGTAGGTTGGGTTAGGTGCGCTTTTTACCAATATATCCAGTTTCTACTGGATTATGAGCGCACCGTAACCCAACAATATTCTGACCACTGACCACTGACCACTGACCACTGACCACTGACCGCTGATCACCGAAACAAAACCACGATCATAGTATTAAAGCGAACGAGGAAACAAAGAATGAACCTTCATGAATACCAGGCCAAGCAGCTGCTGGCCGAATTCGGCATTGCCACGCCTTCCGGCATCCCGGCATGCTCCGAGCGCGAAGCCGGACAGGCCGCGGTCGATTTGGGCGGCAGCCGCTGGATCGTAAAAGCACAGGTGCATGCCGGTGGACGCGGCAAGGCCGGAGGCGTCGAGCTTGCGGATACGGTCGAAGGGGTGACCGCAATCGCCGGCCGGATGCTTGGTTCGCGTTTGGTGACGAAACAGACCGGCAGTGAAGGTTTGCCGATCGAAACCGTGCTGGTGGAAACCGCTACGTCCATCGCCCGTGAGCTCTATCTCGGCGTCCTGGTCGACCGTGCCAGCGAGCGCGTATTGTTCATGGCCTCGGCCGCGGGCGGCATGGATATCGAAGAGGTGGCGGCGGCAACCCCGGAAAAAATCGTGACCGCCAAAGTCAATCCAGCCGCCGGGCTGCAGCCCTACCAGTGTCGTGAAATTGCGTTCGCATTGGGGCTGAGCGGTGGCCAGGTCGGTGCCTTGACCGCCATCATGCAAGGAATCTATCGGCTGTTTCTGGAAAAAGATGCCAGTCAGGTCGAAATCAATCCCCTGGTGGTCACCGAAGACGGGCAGTTGCTGGCGCTCGATGCGAAAATCAACCTGGACGACAACGCACTGTATGGTCATCCGGAGTTGACTGCATTGCGCGATACTTCGCAGTAGGACGAAAAGGAGCGGTTGGCGCACCAGCACGGATTGAACTACATCACTTTGGACGGCACCATCGGCTGCATGGTGAATGGGGCCGGGTTGGCGATGGCGACGATGGATCTGGTCAAGCTCTGCGGCGGCATGCCGGCCAACTTTCTCGACGTCGGCGGCGGTACCACCGCGGAAAAAGTGGCCGAGGCGTTCAAGCTGATTCTCTCCGATGTCAAAGTGAAAGCCATTCTGGTCAATATCTTCGGCGGCATCGTGCGCTGCGACATGATCGCCGAAGGCATTATCGCGGCGGTCAAAGAGGTACAGGTGAGCATCCCGGTCGTGGTGCGGCTCGAGGGCACCAATGCCGAAGCTGGACACGAGCGGCTGAACAATGCAGGCGTGAATCTCATTGTCGCTGAAGATCTGGCGGAGGCGGCGCGCGAGGTTGTCAAGGCGGCAGCGAGCCAAGCATGAATCCATTTGAACCACGGATAACCACAGATGAACACCGATTAAAAGTGTTTTACATCCGTGTGTATCCGTGTTCATCCGTGGTTCTCACAAATCCAAACAACAGGCTGATCACTTTCAATGAGCATACTGATCGACAACAACACAACGGTAATCTGTCAGGGCTTTACCGGCAGGCAGGGCACTTTTCATTCGCAGCAGGCATTGGAGTACGGCACCCGGCTTCTCGGGGGCGTTACGCCCGGTCGAGGCGGCGGGACGCACCTCGGCCTGCCGGTGTTCAATACGGTGCGGGAGGCAGTCGACCAAACCGGCGCAACCGCCAGCATGATCTATGTGCCGCCGCTGTTCGCGGCAGACGCGATTCTGGAGGCCGCCGATGCCGGCATCGAAGTGATCGCCTGCATTACCGAAGGCATTCCCGTTTTGCACATGCTGCGCGTCAAAGCGGCGCTGGCGCAGATGCCGGCGCTGTTGATCGGGCCGAACTGTCCGGGCCTGATCACGCCAGGCGAGTGCAAGATCGGCATCATGCCCGGCTTCATCCATCAGCCCGGCGCCATCGGCATCGTTTCGCGCTCCGGCACGTTGACCTATGAAGCGGTGCATCAAACCACCCGCGCCGGCTTGGGGCAGAGCACCTGCGTCGGCATCGGCGGCGATCCCATTCATGGGCTCAATTTTATCGACGTGCTGCGGCGGTTTCAGGCGGACGAACAGACCCAAGGCATCATCATGGTGGGCGAGATCGGCGGCAGCGAAGAGGAAGAGGCGGCCGAGTACATTGCCGCGCACGTGACCAAACCGGTAATCGGCTACATCGCCGGCATGACCGCCCCACCCGGGAAGCGGATGGGCCATGCCGGCGCCATCGTTACCGGCGGCAAAGGCACGGCACAAGGAAAAATCGCCGCATTGAAGCAGGCTGGTGTCGACGTGGTTGATTCGCCCACCGAAATGGGTGAGCGTATCAAGGCCCGGCTCGCTCAATCGTAGCAGCCAACCGATGAGGGCATCGACACTGCGCATCGCCATCGCCCAGCTCAATCTGCTGGTCGGGGATATCAGCGGCAATGCCGACCGTGTCGTGGAGGCGGCCAGCCATGCGCGTGATCGCCTCGAGGCGCAGGCCGTGCTTTTTCCCGAGCTGACGCTGGCGGGCTACCCGCCGGAAGATCTGATGCTGCGTGGTGATTTCTTGGACCAGATCGACCGCGCGCTGCAGGATGTCGCGGCACGCTGCCCCCACAGCATCGATGTCATCGTCGGTTTTCCCGAAAAGCGCGGCACACAGCTATACAACAGTGCGGCGGTTCTGCGTGATGGCGCGGTCCATGCCGTCTACCGAAAGCATGCGCTGCCCAACTATGGCGTCTTCGACGAAAAACGCTACTTCACGCCGGGCGACGAACCCTGCGTGTTCGACCTGGCCGGCGTCCCGGTCGGGCTCACCCTGTGCGAGGATGTATGGGGGCCGGGCATGGTGGAGCGCACCCGGGCAGCCGGCGCCAAGCTGCTGTTCAACCTCAATGCCTCGCCGTTCCATGCCCACAAGATCGGCGAGCGCGAAGCGGTATTGCGGGAGCGGATCGATGCGGCTTATCTTCCCATTGTCTATGTCAATCAGGTGGGCGGACAGGATGAGCTGGTATTCGACGGGGCTTCGTTTGTCATGAATTCCGAGGGTGAAGTGGTGTTTCGCGCCCCCGAATTCGAAGAGGTGATCCAGACGGTCGATTTCGAATTCGATGGCGATATCATCATACCGGTACGGGGGACCGTGGCTCCCGAATATGACGAGGTGAGCAGCGACTATCGGGCCATCGTGCTGGGCATCCGTGATTATGTCACCAAAAACCGTTTTCGAGGCGCCGTGCTGGGGCTCTCCGACGGCATCGACTCCGCCGTCACTTTGGCCCTAGCCGTGGATGCCTTGGGCCATGATCGGGTCGAAGCGGTGCTGATGCCGTCGCGCTATACCGCCGACATGAGCAATGAAGATGCGATACTGGAAGCGGAGGCGCTCAATGTCGCCTATCACGTCATTCCGATCGAGCCCGCGGTCAAAGCCTTCAGCGAGATGCTGGCCGAAACCTTCGCCGGTCTGCCGCCCGATACGACCGAAGAGAACATTCAGGCGCGCTGCCGCGGGGTGATTTTGATGGCCATCTCCAACAAGACCGGCAAGCTGCTCTTGACCACCGGCAACAAAAGCGAAATGAGCGTCGGCTACACCACCCTCTACGGCGACATGGCCGGCGGCTTTGCACCGATCAAGGATGCGCCCAAGATGCTGGTCTATGCCCTCGCCCGCCACATCAACAGCCGAACGCCGGTGATTCCCGAACGGGTGACAGAACGTCCCCCCTCCGCCGAGCTGGCGGCCAACCAGAAAGACGAAGATTCACTGCCGCCCTACACGGTGCTGGACGAGATTCTTGCCCGCTACGTGGAGCAGGACCAATCGATCGAAACCATCATTGCCGCCGGCTTCGCGAAACAGGATGTACTGAGAGTCGTTACCCTGGTCGACCGCAACGAATACAAGCGTCGCCAGGCGCCGCCCGGCGTGCGCATTACCCGCCGCGCCTTCGGACGCGACCGCCGTTATCCGATTACTTCCGGGTTCAGGCGGTAGGAGGGCTGCGGTGGGAATGTTGTTGAGTTAAGATAGGTATACTCCTTCTCCCTCCGGGAGAAGGCCGGGATGAGGGGGATCAAAATGGCTGAGTTCCTTTGAATGAAAAGCGATATCGATTACGAGAAAGATTTTTTTGCCTGGGCAAACCGTCAGGCCGAACTGCTGCGTTCGCGTAATCTGGCAGAAGCGGATATCGAACATATCGCCGAGGAGATAGAAAGTATGGGGCGCAGCGAACTGAGAGAGTTGGAAAGTCGCCTGACCGTCCTTTTCCTGCATCTGCTGAAATGGCAGTATCAGCCAAGCTACCGAGGAAACAGTTGGCGCTACAGCATCAAGGAGCAGCGGCAAAAGATCGCCCGCCATCTCAGGCACAATCCCAGCTTGAAA
>Ga0114931_10003684_pt1 | contig 19296 bp, 18 predicted proteins | sample 2SBtaG_FD_89579 | JGI IMG/M metagenome (GOLD analysis project Ga0114931, IMG submission 89579) | Deep subsurface microbial communities from Kolumbo volcano to uncover new lineages of life (NeLLi) - 2SBTROV14_V59a metaG | ecosystem: Environmental > Aquatic > Marine > Volcanic | place: Kolumbo...
CGCTGGCGGCATGGCTGTCGCCCAGCACCCGGTTGAGGGCAATGGAGGTGGACTGGGGCTGCTCGAACACCACCTGGTTGCCGCTGGCGATGTCGAAACTTTCCCAGTGCAGAATGGCGCGCTCGTCCACCTGTTTCACGGTCAGGGTCCTGCCCTGGGTGGTAGGCAGTTCAGCGCCCTCGAAGCGCACGGCCTGACCGGCGGCATCGCTCAGCACCACCGGCAACGAGGCACCGGACGCGGCGGCCGCGGCTGCGGCCAGGCCATCGATCTGTTCCAGGGCACTGTTGCGGTCCAGCGGGTTGGCCAGGGCCGTCTGCCCGGGCAGGCTTACACCCTGAAAACCGGCCTGAATCGCCGCCAGCGCCTCGGCGCGACTCAGGGCTTCGGCGCGGGCGGGCGAAGGCGTCGCGCCGGATACTGCCAGCAACATCCCGGCCAGTGCCGCGCCCATGCCGGAGGCCAGGGGCCTGAGGTGGAAACGCGCGTCTGAAGACGGGATACAAACTGATGTTGGCTTGGCTTGAGTCATGGCAGTACCAGAAATTCTTCGAATGACAATTCTTCGATTTTTTAAAAAGCGCCGGGCGGACCTTGAAAAAGGCCCGCCCGACATCCCTTTCGGGAACACATCAAGTGATCAACTTTCCATCACTTGCCGTGCCTTAACGTACCAGACCGAGATCCTGGCAGCTGTCAGCACCATTATTGGCAGGGTTCTGACGAGCCCAGGGAGTTTCCGGTACACCCGGGGTGTAGGTGAAGGCCGCACCCTTGATCGGGCTGACAAAACCGGCCTGCCACTCGTCACCGTCCTGACCCAGGCCGGCATTGACCGAACCGTTCGGATCGACAATGAAGCCTTCATTGACCGGCGCCAGGGCCGCCGGAGCTACCGCGTTCCAGATATCGAAGTAGGCATCGGCTACCGCAACCTGGTTGGCCGAGGCCGCCGTGGTGCGGATACCGCCGACCTGCAGATCCGGCGAACCGGCTACCGGCTCACGGTTCTGGTAAGACAGGTAGTACACATCGCGGTATTCACCCTTGATGGCTTCCTGCAGGGTCGGCGCCTTGCCATCGACCTTCACATAGCGATAGTCGAAGGTCAAAGCCACGTTGTGCTCGGTGGCGTTGTAACCCATGGCGAAAGCCGTGGTCTGCTGGTTGTACAGCCGGCCGAAGGGGTCGCCCGGAATGGCAATGGCGGCCAGAGCGGTGCCCGGAACCACGGTGGAGTCACCGCCCGGGAAGCTTTCCGGCGGCAGACCGTTCTTGAAGTCACCGTTGAAGCCCAGACCGTTACCCAGGGCATCCAGACAGTCGCTCATGTCGGACGAACCGGAGTTGGCGAATACACCCACCTGATTAAAGAAAGTCGCACTGGCAAGACCATCGTTCTGTTCCAGCATGGCCAGGTCAGACGTGGCACGGCAGTTGGTGCCCAGGAAGTTGACCGAGAACTGGGCATGGGTGCCGGAGCCGTTGGTGCGCTTGCAGATCGCCACATCGTTGGAGCTGGACGGAATACCCGCCAACGGGTTGTAACCGATACCGGTCACACCCGAAGTGTCCAGCGCCTGGCCATAAGGGGCAACCTGCGACCAGTCGGTGACCTGACCGGCAAACACCGAGCGGATCAACGGTGCGGGCAGAGACGGCATGCATTCGACGGTGTCCAGAATGGCGCGGTCGGTGGTGTTACAGGTGCTGGGCAGCATGCCGTTGGCGACCTGATCCTTGACCAGCTCGTCATACATGGGCAGAGTCACGGCAGTACCGAAAATCAGGCCCGGACCGGGAACGACCACCAGGTTACCCTGATCGACGAACGGCTGGGTGGGCTTGTCGGCCACGCCGCGCGGCTCGGTACCGAAACTCAGGGCCAGTGCTTTGACAAACAGAGTCGGCTCGACGTCGGACACACCGGCATCCGGCGCCTGAACCTGCAGCAGGGTCGGGTCGCCGGCCGTGGAGCTGTCACATTCATACAGTTCGAAGGTGTCGGAGAAACCGTTGCCGGCGCCGTCGTCGGTGGCGCCGATCGGCCAGGCATTGGCGCCACCAATACCGCCGGTGACTGCGGAGCAGGCCGGGTTGTCGGCCGGCAGCGCGGCATCCAGGTAGGTCTTGTCGCCATCGGAAGCGCCGGCCGGATCAACCACCGGTGCCACACCGGTGGCGGAACCCCCGTTGAACTTGTACACCGCAATATCGGCGCCATCCAGGGAAGAAGCGAACGTACTGCGGGCGGTACAGTGCACCACGAAGTGGTCACCCTGTTCCATGATGTTGCCACCGAATATCGGAGACGGCAGCACAGTCACCTTGTCGACAAAGACCTGGACCGGACCGGTGGCCGGATCACAGATCCGCTGCATCACATCTTCACGCATGAAGTTCTGCGGAGCGGTGGCGCCACCGACAAAAATGGAGTTCAGTTCATTGGCCGGGTTGAAGGGGGTCAGGTTACCGGCATGGGCAGTCCCGGCAATGGCACAGGCCACGCTGGCAGCGACCAGAGAAATTTGCTTAGTCATGATTTTTCCTCTACAAATTAAAAGTTAGCAAGCGAAAATTTCGAACATCAGTCCCTTGAAGAATCCTTCCCCCCACAAGAGAGGGGAAGGAGAACATCAGGTACTCAGGCCGAGCGGCGGCGACGGGCCACGCCCACAGACCGAGCAGACCGGAGCCGAACAACCAGGCGGCGGCCGGAACCGGCACGGCAGAAACCGTATAGGTCAGCTCACCGGTGCTGGACAGGTTCCAGTTACCCAGCGCGATACCCTGGCCGCTTTTAATATCTAGAAAATTATTTTGATCCAAGAAGCTCATCAGCAGGGCCACGTCGGTGTCCATGCCGGTGCCCGCTCCTCTCGCACCAATATTGACATTGTTGTAGCCATCATCCGCAGTCGGGACGATGCCGACTTCCCAGTCCGGGCCATCACCAGCAAGATCTTGCCCAAAACTGGTATTGAGAGAATTGGCGGCAGACACAAAAGCGTTATACTGGGTATCCCAGCCGGTCAGATCTGAACTGGTTGGATCAATGGAAAAAACCGTGCTCAGCGAATAAAACTCGGTGGGGAAAAAGCCGGCCACCTGGTAAGCGCTCTGGGCCCAGAACACGACATTGGTGCTGGTACCGATGAAATCGCTGATGGCCTGGGTCAGACCGGCGGTGTCATTGGAGGAATAAGCGGTTGTGGTGCCGTCGACCACGCTGGATGCCAGAACGTTGGTGTCGATCAGCATGGACAGACCGGTGTCCTTGTTCCAGATGCTGACGACCATTTCGCCACCATCCAGGGATTCCAGGATCGCCGCGTTGGCGGAACCGGCCACCGCGAAAGCCACGGCGGCGACTGCTGTTTTCAGTTTAAACATGTTTGAGACTCCTCATTTAAGTTAAGAGCGAACGTTGCAACTCACACCGGCGTGACGGGATCTTCCCGATCCGTCAGCCACTACCGGTATCTGGCGCACAGCCTGAACTGGATTATTCTTTCCCCCACGGGGCTGTACGCTGCCAAATCTAGCCGGGTCGAATGACTCAACGATGAATGTCCATTTAATTTTTTATGACTCACTCAAGTTCCCCGGCATGCGGCCGCAAAACTGCTGTTGCGACATTGGCAAGCGTAGAGCCTGGCAATGACGCTTGAGTGATAGAACGATGAAGCTTTTTTTACTGAATGGCGGGATTGAGGGGAAAAAGCGCGGGTTTGGTTACATAACTGACATAAACGTATGACGTTTGTAATTCATGATTCGCAATGGACCCCATAAAAATTCAGCCACGGAAAACACGGAAATCACGGACTTTAAAAAATTGACGACTTAAATCTGTCCTATCCGTCATTCCGGCACAGTCCGGAACGCCCCTGGCACCGACGAAGTCAATCCAGGAAGCTATTAACCCGGCAATAAAACACATCGCATGTTAACGCTCGAAGTCCCTTCTCCCACTGGGAGAAGGCCAGAGCCTGCCCCCGCGAAGGCGGGGGATGAGGGGATAAAAAAACGAGGTGTTGGCACATTCAACACCCCCTCACCCTGACCCTCTCCCGGAGGGAGAGGGGATAAAACACGATCTTCTTTATTGCCACGTTAATAATAAAACCCACTGGATCCCGGTACCGGATCGATTCCGGCACAGGCTCTGCGCCGGATGACGACATGTATAAACAGCTATAGCGACGGTGATTATGGCGTTATGCCCGTTGGTTATTGCGCCCTACATCACTACATCTCACCGTCCGTGTTTTCCGTAGCTGTAGTTTTTATGGGGTTTGTGGCTAATGGAATTTTTCTGTCCGTGCCTTCCGTGTATTCCGTGGCGCTTTTAGCCTAGAACCCGTAATTGATAGTGAAATGGCCACGGCTGTCGCCTTTTTGTACCTGGTCGGCATCGATCAGCGGCCAGGCCCAGTCGAGCCTGACATCGAGGTTGTCCCAGGCATTGAGCCGGAAGCCGGCGCCGGCGCCATAGAGTTCATAATGATCGGGGTTGTTGGGCAGGGCGTCCTTGATGCGCAGCCGCGCGGCGTCGGCGAACACCAGTAACTGGAAATTGTTGACCTGTTCTGCAATATGCCCGGCCAGGGAAGGTGAATACAGTTCGAGGCTGCCGAATATGCCATCGTCGCCGAGCGCCTGGGATTCGAAATAGCCGCGCACGCTGTCAGCGCCGCCGGCGCTGAACTGTTCGTTGCTGATCAATGGTGAATCGGCGAGCTGGGCATTGAAGCGGGCCACCAGTTTGCCGGTTTCGAACAGGCTGCGCTGATAATCCAGCTTGCCGTCCAGATGGAAATAGTTCGGCTTGGCATTGAAGCGTTTGTTGTCGAATTCACCGGCATTGTTACCCAGCCCGCGCGGTCCGAAATTGGCCGCGACGCTGGCATTGAGACGCGAGCCGGAGCCGATCAGGGTGGCGCGGTATTCGGTCATCAGATTGGTATAACTGATCGGCGTATTGAGCGTGTCCGCACCCTGCAGCACGATGCTTTCGCCAAAATCCTTGTAGTCCAGACCCAGGGTGAAATTATGAATATAACTGTCGCTGCCGTGCACGGGAATGATATAGCGCGCCCCCGCGATGGTGCCTTTGCCCAGTACTGTCAGATTACCTGCGGTGGCCACATTGCTGTCGGTGTTGACGGCATACAGGGCCAGGATGTCATCCCCGAGCGGGGCGATATAGGTGCCGGTGAGCACTTTGACATCACTGGTGTTCTGCGGTGAGGTCATATACGAAATGGCGGCACTGTGTTCGCGCTGCCAGAGGTTGGCATAACGCAAGGATCCGGACAGGCGCAACTCGGAAGTATCTTTTGAATACCGGTTGTTAAGCTCGACATCGCCGTGCACCGGCAGTTCGTCCTTGACCCGCAGTTCCACCTCCACGGTGCCCGGGGTACGGCCGGGGCGGAAGATCGGTGTGACCACGCGGTCGGGCGTGGCTTTGTTGAGTTCCTGCAGCTGGGACTGCACGTCGGGAATGCTTGGCACTTAGCCCCTGGCCAGTGCCGGCACCTGGGACTTGATGCGCTCCAGGGAAAAATAGCGCGAGCCGGACACCCGCACCCGCGAGACCGTGCCTTCGGTGACCTGCAGACGCACCACGCCGCCGGACACATCCTGTTCCGGAATATCCACTATCACAGTTGGAAAACCGGCGCCGCGGTAGAAATTTTCCAGCGCCTCACGGGCATGATCAATATCTTTGATGGTTTTGTCCGGTCCCAGAAAGCCATACACCGTCCGCTCGACCAGTTTGGTGTCGAGCAGGGTGTTACCCTCGACCTGGAATTCCCAGATAGCGAAATGATAATCCGCGCCACCGCCCTGCTCCGCCGGCGTCTCGCCCTCGGCCTGGCCGGCCAGTGGCAGACAACAACACAGAATGCAAAACAAGCGTGACAATGGTGCTTTCATCGATCGGGGTCGGCTTAGAGAGGTATCAAGAGCTGGCATTGTGCGGCCTGATTATGAAATTTCTGTGACAGCCGCAATTTGTCATACAAATGTCGTTATACTCGCGCCGCAAAATCCGAACGACGTTGAATCCGAGGAAGCCTCATGAATCGCTCTGTGTTGATCCGTATTGCTCTGATGTTATCTCTGCTGATACTGGCCGGCTGTAATGCCGGGCCGGATAATTCGCACGCCACGCTCTACGTGGATCAACTGGCCGTCGCCAAGGCCCTGGGGCGGGATGAAGTCATGAAACAACTGCTGGGCTCGGCAGTGGACAAGCTCAACGCACAACTGACCGATATCACCCAACAACTGGCCGGCAGACTGCAGGCGGAGAAAGACAAACTGGGTGACAAACCTTCGCAACAGGCGCTGGAGGATTACCGCAAGTTAAGTACCAAAGCCAATCAGGAATTACAACAGACGCGGTTACTGGCCAGACAGAAAGCCCAGGTGTACCAGCAAAGGTTGTTACTGTCATTCCGTCAGGAACTGAAACAGGCCGCCGAAAACATCGCCCGGGACAAGCAGGCGGACGCCGTGGAGTTGATTGGCAATCAGACCCTGTGGTTCACGCCCGAGGCCGATATCACTGATGAGGTCATCGCCGCGCTGCGGGCCAAAGCATCAGCGCCAGCCGATAAAAACGCCACTGGCAAGCCGGTCACGGCGGCCAATGGACAGGCCGGTAATGACGTGCAACAGGAAATTGATAAGCTGGAACAGCTGGTGGACGAGATCGATCAGAAAGATAAGGGAACCTCTGAATAGCCTGTCCAAAGCCCTAAAAACGATTATTAAGGATTCAAGTTAAATCCAGACCCTGGATCCCGGCCTACGCCGGGATGACGTATAAAAAAGCCGAGGTGACGAATCAGGCCGGGATGACGCGTCAATCAGACCTTCATCACGGCTAGCCGCCCGGCAGCAGACCGGCGGCGCTGGCCAGGGGCTGAGTGGAAAAATCGACCCGGGTCAGATACCGCTGCCAGCGCCCGAAGTCCTGTACCTGGCCAGAAGCCAGCCAGCGACCGTCCCGGTAACGCCAGATACCGAACCGGTTGAAACTGTAACGTGGGGTGAAATCATCGCGTTTCGATACCGGTTTGATGGCTTTGTCGACATTATCCAGTAACCGGGGTTCACCCTGGCGTGGCAGATAGACCAACATCATGTGTGCTTCGATGCCACCACGATCGCGGTTGTAAAGTCGGCCGTTGACCAGCCGCAGTTGTTCCTCAGGCACACCCAGTGCCCGCAGCGTGACATATTTGCCCAGGGCGAAATCCTCGCAATCCCCACCGCCACGTGCCAGCATTTCCTCCGGCATGGCCCAGTAATCCTGCTGCTGCCACAGAGACCGGTCCGAACGGGACTCGAGACGATTGAAAAAACCATTGACCCGATCGATTTTTTGCTCGACCGAAAGCGCCTGACCTGACCGGATCAACTGCTGCCAGCGGGCCTGATCCGGTGGACTGGGTCCGGCGGCCTTACCGACCGATGCCGCCAATGTCAGCAGCAATATGCAGACAACCCCGCACACCCGGACAAACTAAGCCGATGGCAGTCTCTGCCACAAATACGCGTCATTTTCACTGTCATCATTCCGCCAGCAACCCCTCAAAACCGGCTGTGCAAACCGCACTCCATCCGGCCGCCCGGTACGCAGATCCGTCAAATCTGACTGAAAAATCAATAACCTGGATCCCAGCCTTCGCCGGCATAACGAATCGATCAGTTTTTTCTTGAATGTGGCATACAGGCTATTCATGACCCTATTAACGGCCTGCAAAGCGCCAACTTTACGTCGTTAACGGTTTACATTAGTGATACTTATGTATTACGTATTATTTATCACTCATCGTGATCACCCCGTATTCATCTCGCCGTCATAATGTCTCGCAAATAACACACAACAGTCATAAAAACGAATTCAAACTGTCATGCCTATGCCATACCCGGGTGTCACATTAACTCGCACTGAACCACAAGTGGCCGCGAGGCTATCGCCCTGTTGTAGAGATGAAGAGGATCGTAATGGACAACAAAAAGCAGTGTGTCTCTGTACGGCTGAAACCGAAGGATGTGGAAAAAATCGAGAGCCTGGCCAGGCGGCTGGGGGTGCGCAACTCGGACATCATTCGTTACGCCATTAAAAATACCCTGACCCAACTGATCAATCTGCAGAACAGCCATTGCCGTGGGCATCGGCTGTTGCCCTCACTGGTCGAGCACGCCAGTTCATTGACCAATCACCTGGATCTGGATGCAGACCGCCTGGATGAAATCATCAATGATGGGCTGAGCAAGGACGAACAGATTGATCGCAGTGATGTTGAATTGATTGCCTTGAGCGGTCTGTCGCAACACCACATATAGCCACGACTCGAAGAATTGTTTGGCCGCCAGGTGGAAATGGACGAGATGCCCCAGGTTCTCGAAGACTATCTGATGGACAAATATGCCCGGGCGAATCCCAACGCCAACGAGGAAATTGCCCCTTTCAAACTGAAATCACACGTCTTGAAACAAAGATAAACTCACGGAGGATTCCGATTATGAAAACCCCTCGCAGCAATGCAACCCGTCTGCTGGTAACATCAGGCTTGATGGCCAGCCCGCTGGTGAACGCCGCCACGCTGGACATCGACCCGGATCAGGATATTGTCAGCCAGCTCGATCTGGCTGCCCTGTATACCCCGGGCAGCGTCATCTACGACGAACTGTATACCGGAGTCGGCGATGTCGACCATGACGGCCGCGGCCGTTACGGCTACCATCTGTGGCTGGAAGAAGCCGGTTATTACAAGCTCACCCTGACCGATTATTCGGACCCGGAACTGCTGGACAATCTGGCCACCATGATTCGCGGTGCGGATGAAAAATATACCGTCCTGCGCGATACCGGCGAGATCATTTTTGAAGCCAACAGCGGCTGGGTATTCATCGGCTCCCGTTTCCTGGACGAGAATTTTTCCGGCGGTTCCTATGGTATTCAACTGGAATATCTCGGCAGTAATATCACCGCCGTGCCTCTGCCGGGCGCCCTCTGGCTGTTCGGCAGCGGCCTGGCGGCCCTGGGTCTGATACGGCGCCGTTAAGCGTTTCTTTTTAGTACTCCACTCGACACTTGGGGCATCTTCGGCTGCCCTTTTTTTTACAATAACAACAAGGGAAATCATAGCGCTATGTAAATAATCGCAAATCCGTTATGCTTATCGACCCGTCGGCGGAAACTCAATGTATTGGCACTGGCAACCGATAACCTCATCATGCAATTTATCAACACCGGGCTTTATCGCATGATGTGTCGGCTGGCACTGCTGTCGCTGGCCAGCCTCCTGCTCAGCGCCTGCAACCGACCGGAATCGGCGTTGGATCAAGTCCTGGCCGCGAATGAACTGGTGGTTATTACCCGCAACAGCCCGACGACCTTTTACCAGGGAACCGACGGGCCGACCGGCTTTGAGTATGAAATGGTCAAAATGTTCGCAGACTCGCTCGGTGTCCGACTCAAGATCATCACCCCGGACAGTTTCAGCGACATTCTGCCCGCAATTGCCGATGGTGAAGCCCACCTGGCAGCCGCCGGTCTGACCATTACCGAGGAGAGAAAAAAACTGGTCCGCTTCGGGCCTTCCTACCAGGCCATAACGCCACAACTGGTTTATCGCGTGGGCACAGCCAAGCCGGACAGTCTCGATGATCTCAACGGCAGTCTCGAAATCGTGGCCGGCAGCAGTCATGAAGAAACCCTGAAACGGCTCAAAAACGATCACCCCGGTCTAACCTGGAAAGCCAACGACACCCTGGAAAGCGAGGAACTGCTGCACCTGGTGTGGGAACAGGTGATCGACTACACCATCGCGGATTCCAACGAGGTAAAACTCAATCGGCGCTATTATCCCGAACTGCGGGTCGCTTTCGATCTCACCGGCCCGGAACAACTGGGCTGGGCCTTCCCGCACGGTGACGACAACAGCCTGTTCAACAAGGCCCGAGAGTTCTTCAACCGGATCAAGAGTGACGGCACTCTGGAACAACTGAAGGACCGCTTTTACGGCCACGTTCAGCGTTTTGATTATGTCGGCACACGGCGTTATCTGCGCCATATTCAGCAACGTCTGCCAGAGTTCCAGCCCCTGTTTGAGGAAGCCGGACAACTGGTCGATATTGACTGGCGACTGCTGGCGGCGATCGGCTATCAGGAATCGCATTGGAAAGCTGATGCGCGTTCACTCACCGGGGTGCGCGGTATCATGATGCTGACCCTCGACACCATGAAGCACCTGGGGCTCAGCAACCGCCTGAAACCCAAACAGTCCATCTATGGTGGCGCGCGCTATATCGCCATGATGCGCGAAAAAATTCCGGATCGAATCCCCGAACCCGACCGTACCTGGATGGCACTGGCAGCCTACAATATCGGTTTCGGACACCTGGAAGACGCCCGCCGCCTGACCCAGATGAACGACGGCGATCCGGATCGCTGGGTGGATGTGAAAAAAAACCTGCCGTTGCTGAGCCAGAAAAAATGGTATAAAAAAACCCGGTATGGTTATGCCCGGGGGCGCGAGCCGGTGCGTTATGTGGCCAACATCCGCAGCTATTTCGACGTGCTGCGCTGGTATACCGAACGCGATCAGGCGCCGGATATGGAGCCGCCCGATTACCTGGATAGTGATTTTCTGGCGTTATAACAGCGTGACAAGCACCACGAACTCCACGAAACGCACGAACTAATATACTGGATCCCGGTCTCCGCCGGGATGATGACTTAATCAGGCCTTCCCTAACGCCGGGCACGGAAAAAATCCTGTAGCAGGCTGGCGCACTCATCTTCCAGCACCGGGCCGACCACTTCGACCCGGTGATTCAGCCAGGGCAGGCCGAAGCCATCGAACTGGCTGCCGGCCACGCCGCGCCGGCTATCAAAGGCACCGAACACCAGGCGATCCACCCGGGCATGCACGATAGCTCCGCAACACATAATACAGGGCTCCAGGGTCACATACAGCGTGCTATCCGGCAGGCGGTAATTGCCCAGTGATTCCGCGGCGGCACGCAGTGCAATGATTTCCGCATGCGCCGTTGGATCATGGCCGCCGATCGGTTGATTGAACCCTTCACCGATAACCCGACCTTACCTGACCAGCACCGCGCCCACCGGCACTTCTCCCTTACCAGCCCCTAGCCGGGCCAGCTCGATCGCGCGTTGCATCCACTGTTCATCTTCGCTCATAGCCAGGAAACCTCTGACCAATTATGAACAGAAAAAACAAATCAACTCAACCGGGAAAATCACTTGACAAGATAATTCCGAAACAGTATAGACCAAAAAACTGAACGTTTTAAGGGCAGCTATAGCTAGGATGCCGACAGCCTGCTCACCCACGCGGATATTGAACAGTTCGATGCCACGGGAGGACAACTCAACGCGTTATACTGGACATTCAACTACACGAATCAGCAACTGGACCTGGTGGGTAACTTCATTACCTCCAGTGATCAGTTTATCAACAGCCAAAGTTTCACCTATGGCAGCAACGGTTTACCGAATACTTCCACTTTCAGCAGTAGTGGCCTCAATGCCACCACCCCATTTGCCTGGCGTTCTGATGGACAACTCGATACGCTGGATTCGCAAAGCGATAATGGCGCCTTCAGCAAGGTGGTGATTGACTATAATGCTAAGGTACTGCAGTTGAGTCAGACCTGGACGAATTCAGGTAACGGCTTCAGTTACAGTGAGGTTATCGGTCGAGACTATACCCGCAACACCAGCTACGACGCACAGAACCGCCCGGCCGCAGTCAGTTTCGATCTGGACTCGGATGGCAATGTTGACGCCTCGTTCACCCTGACCTGGGAAAGCATGCCTTGCATACCGACTATTCTCTGGGCGCCAAACGGGTTTCCTAATTTTGTCAAGGAAGCAGCACGCCCCTTTGTACCCGGGACTGGCTTTGTCAGCATGGACAATTGCACACCGTAGGGCTTGTTTGGGGACAGGATACTTAATTTTTCGGCGGCAACACTGTTAGACTCTGCACCACTGAGCCAATCCACTGTTTCGTCATGGCTGGCGTGAACACCTCTGACGGGACTCTCAGGCCTGCACGGCCGGGAGCAAGAAAATTCAATGCATCCGCTTCAGATCCTGATGGTTAAGTATACTGCCCCTCGAATCTACACCAGCAGCCAGTGCACACTGAAGAGCCGCTCGGGATCGGTCCAGACCTGCTCCTGCTTCAGGCCGGCCGCACGCGCGAGCTCGCCGAATTCACCTATCTCGTATTTATAGGCGTTTTCGGTATGAATCGCGTCGCCTTTTCGGAATGAAAAGCGTTGTTCACCGAGCCGTACCGTCTGGTCTTTGTCGCTGACCAGGTGCATTTCTACCCGCCCCAGGTCGGCATCATAAACCGCGCGGTGCCCAAAGGCTTCGAGATTAAAATCCGCACCCAGTTCCCGGTTGATCCGGGCTAACAGGTTGCGGTTGAAGGCCGCCGTGACCCCCGCCGTATCATCGTAGGCCGCCTCCAGGATGCGCGGATCTTTTTTGATATCCACGCCGATCAGCAGACCGCCGCCGGAGCCGGCCAACCCGGCCATATGCGCCAACACCGATACGGCTTGCGCCGGCTCAAAATTGCCGATACTCGAGCCGGGATAGAACACCAGCCGCCGGCCTTCCAGTTTCCAGGGCAGGGAAACACCTGCGGTAAAATCCGCACAACAGGCCCGGACCGGCAGCTCCGGCCGCTCGGCCGCCAGCTTGGCGGCAACGCCATGCAGGTAATCCCCGGAAATATCGATGGGGACGTAACCACACGGCTGCAGGTCATCCAGCAGCAGGCGGACTTTTTCACAGCTGCCACTGCCCGGCTCCAGTAACCAGCGCTTCTGCCCGCAGGCCGCGGCAATTTCCCGACGATGGGTTTGCAGTATGTTCTGCTCGGTCCGGGTCGGGTAATACTCCGGCAGTCGACAGATGGCATCGAACAGCCGGGATCCCTCCCGGTCATAAAAAAATTTCGGAGCAATGGCGCGGGGGCGGCTGGCCAGTCCCTCCAGCACCGCCTGACGCAGATCCGCCGCTTCGGGGGCCAGGTCATGAAAGTCAAAGTCACCGCGATCATTGTCACCGACGGCTGCCAGATTCGGGTTGGTCATGTCAGATCCTTTGCCAGACGCAGACCGCTGAACTGCCAACGGTCACGGGGGTAGAAAAAATTCCGGTAACTGGCGCGGATATGGCCCATCGGAGTGACACAGGATCCGCCTCGCAATACCATCTGGTTACACATAAACTTGCCATTGTATTCGCCGAAGGCGCCGGGGGCCGCCCGGTAACCCGGATACGGGGCATAGGCGCTGGCGGTCCACTCCCAGACATCGCCGAACAACTGCACCGGGCGGTTTTCCGTGGCTGGTGGCGCGGCAGCCGGGTGCAGCCAGCCGGTCTGCACCAGATTCCCGGAGACCGGCTCCCGGGCGGCCAGCGCTTCCCATTCCGCTTCGCGGGGCAGGCGGGCTCCCGCCCAGGTGGCATAGGCGTCCGCTTCGTAATAACTGATATGACTGACCGGAGCCCGCAGATCCAGGGGGCGCATTCCGCCCAGTGTGAATTCCTGCCAGCCGCTTTCCACCCGCCGCCAGTAGAGCGGCCCCTGCCAGTTCTGTTGCTGCCGTTCGGCCCAGCCGTCGGATAACCACAGAGCCGCCATGGCGTAGCCTCCGTCGTCTATAAACTCCAGATATTCGCCATTGGTCACCGGCCGCCGGGCCAGGGCAAAGGGAGTCAATATGACCGGGTGCCGGGGCAATTCATTATCGAAAGCAAATGCCGCTCCCTCATGCCCGATACTGACCGGATCGCCCCCATGCTCGATCCAGGCCATAGGTCCCGGCTCGCGGGATTCCGGTTGCACCAGACCCGAATCATAGGCCGGGGCCATGGGATTGATGGAAAAATTATATTTGATATCGGTCAACAGCAGTTCCTGATGCTGTTGCTCATGATGCAGGCCGAGTTCCAGAATCTGCTCGATGTTCTGATCCTGCGCAACGGCATCATTCTCGAGAAGCCGGTCCACAGCGGCATCGACATAAGCGCGGTACTCCATGACCCGGGCCAGGGTCGGCCTGGCCAGCAGGCCACTCCGGGGCCTGGGATACTGTCGGCCGACGGCATTGTAATAACTGTTGAACAGGTATTCGAACCCCGGATCGAAGCGCTTATAAGCCGCCAGATAGCGGCGCAGAACAAAGGTTTCAAAAAACCAGCTGGTATGGGCCAGATGCCACTTGGGCGGACTCACCTCCGGCATGCTCTGAACCCCGTGGTCCTCGATATCCAGTCGGGCGAAGATAGCCTGGCTGTCCGCGCGTATCTGCCGGTATCTTTTGTGTAAGGCATCCACCGGGAATACCGAGGCGTGACCACCGAATATGGCGGGAACCACCGGGTCGGAAAGGGAAATATTGACACCAAGCGGCATAGTCGGCTCCTGTTGATTTAGGGCCGGACAAGCTTAACCCGAGTGGTGTTACAAACTCAATCAGGAGAATTGTGGCAGTGCCAGGATCGGTCTTATCAGCAGGCTGGAACCGGCTTGTTTATCGGTTTCATTGTCAGCTCATTCAAACAGCAATCTGAGGCCTGTCAACACCAATGCCATAGCGCCGTATCGAACCCGCCCTCCGGGCAGGCTGTTTATTGCCCAAGGAGGTCTGATTAGAATCATTCCTCAATGGCCATCATCGACTTGCTTGGCATCTTTGAACGTTCTCCAGCCACTGATCATGGAACTGACTATACTCTGGCGGGACATAATGTCTTCCCGGATCGCCACGTAAACATGAATCATGACAAACCAGACAATGACCCACATGACCAGATGATGGAAGGTATGCACATCCTGGCTCTGCCCAAACAGCGGAATCACCCAGGAACTGAACAGCGTATACTGCCAACTGTCATAGCCGGCTCCTTCGCCGTACAAAGCCAGGCAGGTAACGCTCATGAACAGCGCCGCCCAGACAAACATGAAATGCATGGTTAACACGGCCAATGGATTATGCCCGGTATATTTTCTCGGCTCACGGGTGAGAAACAGATACCATTTGAGCTCATGCCAGACTCCACCCCAGAAAGCACCGCTGAGAAACGGCGGAAAAAATATCTGCCGGGCATGCTGATTTCCCATTACCGCCCAGTATAGACGACCAAGCAATCCAACTATGAAAATATAGGCCGCCGCAAAGTGGGCAAAGCGGATATAACCCATGAGAAAGTTATCACTGGCCTCGCCCGGCTGCGTCGGCAAGGGTGAAGCAATGAAATAGCCACTTACCGCCAACACCAGGATGGCCGATGCGTTGATCCAGTGCCAGATACGCACCGGCACTTCATACACATAAACCGCCGGCTCACTACGCGTCTTGTCAGATAACCCAGTCATGACTTCTCCTCAGGATCCGATCGGTCCGGTGGTTACGCTGGTGAGTTCTTCGCCGTCCTCACTCAGCAGATGGGTCGAGCACGCCAGGCAGGGATCAAAACTGTGGATATTACGCAGAATCTCGACCGGCTGATCCGAAACCGCCACCTTGGTATTCATCATCGAAGCCTCGAAAGCGCCGATATTTCCCGCCTCATCACGCGGCGAACCGTTCCAGGTGGTCGGCACCACACACTGATAATTGTAAATCTTGGTATCTTTGATCCGGATCCAGTGTCCCAGCGCACCGCGTGGCGCCTCGGTGAAGCCCACGCCTTTGGCTTCCGCCGGCCAGTCCGCCGGATCCCACATCTCGCCGCTGTGCGTCGCGGTGTCGCCGTTCTTGATATTGGTCATGAGCTTGTCGAAGAAATGCAACTGCATGTCGGCGGCCCATTGGCATTCCAGTGCCCGCGCTGCGGTACGACCCAGGGTGGAAAACAAGGCGTTGACAGGCACATCCAGCACACTCAGGGTACGTTCGATCTGGTCGGTCCAGTACTCATGCCCCTGCGCATAACCCACGATATACCGCGCCAGAGGTCCGACCTCCATGGCATGACCGCGCCAGCGCGGCGCCTTGATCCAGGAATAATGGGCGCCTTCATCCAGCTGTTCGATATTCTGACTGCCGCCCTTGGCGGTGCTGACGTCGAAATGCGGATCGGTAATCCCATCCCACGGATGCAAGCCTTTGACACCCTCCGGATAACGGTACCAGGAATGGGGTACGAATTCCTGAATCTGCTCGGGGTCTCGGTGATCGATGGGATGGATTTTGCTGAGATCGCCATTGATGATAGCGCCCTGCGGCATCAACAGATTGTCGGGTGTGTAATCATTGGCTCGTTCCGGTATGTCGCCATAAGCCAGCACGTTCTGACTCGACAGCCCCCCGCCATACAACCAGCCCTTATAGAACTGGCCGATGGCGAGAATATCCGGAATATAGACATTATCGATAAACGTTTTGGACTCTTTGAGGATCTCGTGCACCTGGTTGAGATTGACCATGTTCAGCCCGCCGACGGCGCCGGTATCGTCGACATTGATCGGGCAGGGAACGCCGCCGACACACCAGTTGGGATGGGGGTCCTTGCCGCCAAAGATAGTACGGGTCTTCATAATTTCTTTCTGGAAGTCCAGTGCTTCGAGATAATGCGTAACCGCCATCAGATCGGCCTCGGGTGGCAGCAGATAGGCCGGACTGTTCCAATATCCGTTCTTGAAGGGACCGAGCTGGCCGGACTCAACAAATTTTTTCAGGCGGTTCTGTACATCCCGGAAGTAGCCCGGCGAAGAATGCGGATGGTGCGGTGAGATTTTTTGCTGTAACTCGGAGGTGGCTTTCGGATCGGCTTTGAGGGCATTCACCGGATTCACCCAGTCCAGCGCATGCAGATGGTAAAAATGCACCAGATGATCATGCACCTGTAGCGACAGCTGCATAATATTGCGAATGCAGTTGGCGTTCTCCGGAATATTGATCCCCAGCGCATCTTCCACAGCGCGGACCGAGGTCAGCGCATGGGTGCCGGTGCAGACGCCACAGATACGTTGTACGAAAGCCCAGGCGTCGCGCGGGTCGCGGCCTTTCAGAATGACCTCCAGCCCGCGCCAGATCGTGCCGCTGGAAACAGCGTTGGTGACCACATTGTCTGCATTGATGTTGATCTCGGCGCGCATATGACCCTCGATGCGCGTTACCGGATCGACCACCACCCGTTTACCGGAATTATCCAGACTGAAACCATTCGGTGTCTTTATTACACTCATCGCTTATTCGTCTCCTTTATGCTGGCTGCGCTTCAGGGCGGATACGGCGGCATGAGCGGCGATAGTGCCACCGACAATGCCCGCTGCGCCCAAGCCAATCTCATCGGCGTTCTATTCGATGCCGAACTGATGGATGCTGGTGAGGCGGTTATAGAACCCTCCCTTGTCCCAGAAACCGTCCTCGGAACAGCCGATACAGGGATGGCCGGACTGGATGGGGAATGACAGGCCGCCGTTCCAGCGAATCGTGGAACAGGCGTTATAGGTAGTCGGTCCCTTGCAGCCCATCTTGTACAGGCAGTAACCCTTACGCGCACTCTCGTCGTCCCAATGCTCGACGAACTGACCGGCATCAAAATGCGGCCGGCGGTAACATTTATCGTGAATACGCTGGCTGTAGAACATTTTCGGACGCCCCTGACGATCGAGCGACGGCAGGCGCTCGAAGGTCAGCATATAGGTGATGACCGCGGTCATGACCTCAGCGATAGGCGGGCAGCCGGGAACTTTGATAATCGGTACATCCGCGATCCCCGGCACCTTATGGATCGGGGTGGCGCCGGTGGGATTCGGCGCCGCCGCCTGCACACAGCCCCAGGAAGCGCACGACCCCCAGGAGATGATGGCCTTGGCATGCGAGGCGGCTTCCCGTAACTGTTCGGTATACGGGCGTCCGCCGATGATGCATGACATGCCGCCGGTGTTTTCCTGTTCCAGACCGGGGTTGCCCTCGCAGGCCAGAATGAAACGGCCATCATATTTTTCGATGGTTTCGGTAACGATGGCCTCGGCCTGATGTCCTGCCGCCGCCATGATGGTGTCGTCATAATCGAGAGAGATCATGGACAGGATCACATCTTTCGCCAGCGGATGACCCGAACGGATAAAGGACTCGGAGCAACAGGTGCATTCGAGTCCGTGTAACCAGAGCACCGGGATACGGGGCTTGGTTTCCATGGCCGTGGCGATTTTGGCCGCATACGCCGGACTCAGACCCATGGCGGCCGCGGTCAGACTGCAAAATTTCAGGAAACTCCGGCGCGTTATGCCCTGGCGACGCATCACGTCATAAAAAGTTTCTGTCACTGACACCGTCTCTCTCCTCTGGTTACTTTCGCCCTGGTTTAGAGCGAGAACCGTGCCAATGAAATTTATTATTCTATAAACAATGACTTAAACTATATTTCGACATTAGCTACAACTTCACTCCGAATGATAGCTTTTCAGTAACCGTTTCCTGATGGAAAGCTCGTTATCAGCCCGATCCCCAACAAACCGCCGGGGCAAAACGAAAACTTACCTTCCACTCAGCAACATTAATCAACCAGATCAAGCTGATTTTCGGACCGGAAGGGCGTTAGAAATCGCTAATACGCCAATATAAGAAATGTTGATTTACATTTTTGCGATTTTCCGTCTATTATCTTTGCACTTTTATCAACTCGGCAGACAGCAGCATGGGCGGGACGACGCTTATTCTCGGTATCGGCAATATCCTGTGGGCGGATGAAGGGTTTGGCGTGCGGGCTGTCGAACAGCTTCATCGGCATTATGAATTCGACGAATCCGTCACCCTGATGGACGGAGGCACCCAGGGCCTTTATCTGGTTCATCACCTGGAGCACGTTGCCAGACTGGTGGTCTTTGATGCCATCGATTATGGCCTGCCGGCCGGCGAGATCAAACTGATCGAGGATGATCAGGTACCCAAATTCATGGGGGCCAAGAAAATGAGTCTGCACCAGACCGGCTTTCAGGAAGTGCTGGCCGTCGCTGACATGCTCGGTCACTCTCCGCGCCGCTTGCTGCTGGTCGGCGTGCAGCCGGAACAACTGGAAGACTATGGCGGCGGCTTGCGCAAACGGACCCGCAGCCGCATCGAGCCGGCGATAGCAGCAGCGCTGGGCTGGCTCGATCAATTCGGCATCCGGGCAGAACAACGCCACACTCCCCTGCCAGCCGAGTTCAGCCTGGCGGGGAGCGAAATCCGCACGGAAGTCTATGAAGACCAACGCCCTCCGGC
>Ga0114931_10003685_pt1 | contig 19295 bp, 17 predicted proteins | sample 2SBtaG_FD_89579 | JGI IMG/M metagenome (GOLD analysis project Ga0114931, IMG submission 89579) | Deep subsurface microbial communities from Kolumbo volcano to uncover new lineages of life (NeLLi) - 2SBTROV14_V59a metaG | ecosystem: Environmental > Aquatic > Marine > Volcanic | place: Kolumbo...
GTGGCGGATCGCTATCGTGCCGGCCTCGATGGGATTGTCGAGACGCCGGCGGTGATCGATGGGGCGACATCGGCCTGGGCCCAATATACGATCGTGACGCAAGATCGCGACGGCCTGGCGGCGTCGCTTAAGGACGCCGGCATTCCCAGCGCCATCTATTATCCTCTGGCGTTGAACGCCCAAACCGCCTATCGCGATTTCCCGACCGCGCCCGGCGGCGTGCCGACTTCGGATGACCTGTCGCGCCACGTCCTCAGCCTACCCATGCACCCCTATTTGGAGGAAGAAGCTCAGGACGTCATAACAAGGTCCATTTGTAGATATTGTATATCTTCATAGGACATTATTAGTTTTATTCTTTACGCGGAAATATTCGCGTCCCTTGCAGTTGGAAAAAGTGGAACGCTTCCTGAGAGCGAGGCTCGAAGCCTGCACCCCAATCCCGGCAACTATCGGACGACCCTTTGCAAACGTCCATTCCACGTATAGAAACATGGGGGCAAAACCGGCTGTATCCACGCTCAATCCCGACCCACGCTAAGCGAAATATTTCGGGCAGGCACAAAATCTTGTAATCACTTTGCGCAGGGGCGATGACTTCCAAGACACCATACGACATTCATCTGATTGCCGCCGCCCGCCCGAACTTCATGAAGGTGGCGCCGCTTTATCACGCATTGATGCGGGCCCCGTGGGCGCGCCCCCGGCTTGTCCATACTGGGCAGCATTACGATGCCAATATGTCGGATGCATTTTTCCGCGATCTAGGTCTGCCGGAACCGGAGTTTCATTTGAACATCGGCAGCGGAACCCATGCGGAACAGACCGGCGGCGTGATGATCGCCTATGAAAAAATCTGTCTGAACGAGGGACCCAACTGGATTGTCGTTGTCGGAGACGTGAACTCGACGCTTGCCTGTGCCCTGGTCGGCGCAAAACTGTGCATCCCCGTCGCTCATCTCGAGGCGGGCCTGCGCAGCGGCGATTGCACGATGCCCGAGGAAATCAATCGAATTGTCACCGATGCGATCGCCGATCTCCTGTGGACACCGTCGCCGGATGCCGACGAAAATCTTCTAAAAAACGGCGTTTCGGCAGACAAGATCGAACGGGTCGGCAACATCATGATCGACAGTTTCGAAATGCTGAGACCGCAAATCGAGCAGGCCTTCAAGGCCATGGGCTTTCCCGGCCGGAGAGGCCCCTATGGGATTGTCACCTTGCACCGCCCGGTGAACGTCGATGGTCCCGATTCGCTGGCCCTGCTGGTCGATCAATTATGTTCGGTGGCCGCTCGGATACCACTTATCTTTCCGGTCCACCCGCGCACGCGAAAAAATCTGGCGGCTTTCGGCCTTCTATCAAAATTGGCAACGCACCCAGGCATCGAGTTGCTGGAGCCCGTGAATTACGTGAACTTCATGGCGCTAACCCAAAAGTCAGCGCTGGTGATCACCGATTCCGGCGGCATTCAGGAGGAAACGACATATCTTGGCATTCCGTGCCTGACCGTGCGGGAAACGACGGAGCGGCCAATCACCATGTCGCAAGGGACAAATCGTTTGGTCGAGCCCGTGGCGCTGGTCGACGCCGTGGCCTCTGTTCTTAGAGGTCACTGGCCCCACGGCCAGTGCCCCGAACTTTGGGACGGCAACACGGCGGCGCGGGTTGCCGAAAGCCTGAAAAAACGGGTGTTGGCCTGACCCGGCAGAAGGCAACGCCATCCACTCCCTTTCCCAACTAAAAAGAACGTGAGTCAAACCCAAAGAGATTCGAGATTCCTATAAATTCTTAAAACCATTCAATCGGGTCTAAACATGGTTGAGAGAGGTGACGATCCGGTCGCTGCCTGGTGGGGGCGCCGGATTCAGTCTGTCGCGACGCGACGCGACTTGAATCAGGTCGTCATCGGCTTGAAGACCTCTAAGCACTTTTTCGATCAGTTTAAGCGCCAAGTCGCGCGAAAAAAGCCCGACAATCGTTATCACGATCAGTTCGACATCCAACCACCACGATTGGTGCTCAAGATAGGTCAGCGACAACCGGCTTTTCCATGGGCGGATCAACTGATTATAAAGAAGGTCAGGCTCCTTGGCCCCGGCCAGGATGGCCCCTTCATCGGCAAATACGATCGACGAGATATCGGTTATTCCGGGGCGCATGCCCAGTAGGCGCATCTCTTCATCAGTGTACAGTTCGATCCCCCATTTCGTGACGTTCGGGCGTGGACCGACGAGGCTCATATCACTCCACAGGACGTTCCAGAGCTGGGTGATTTCGTCCAGTTTTGCAGCGCGTACCAACCTGCCGATCCAGGTGATGCGGTTGTCGGTGTTGGATGTCGAGGTCACCCCGGACTTGTCGGCGTCGGCAATCATCGAGCGCAGCTTGACCATGCGAAACGGACGGCCCCTTCTGCCGATACGCTCGGCGACATAAAAAGGGTTGTGAAAATCCCGCAGCCAAATGCCAAGGCAAAACACCACGATCACAGGGGACACGATCAGAAGACCGAAGAATGCGGCCAGAATATCGAACAGTCGCTTGATCACAGGACCTGTCTCAGCTCCTGCTCGATACGCCGCGTGATCGCCTCGCCATCCATAGCGTAATATCGGCGCAAATAGGCCTGCGAGCCGACGACGCTGGAATAGACGTCCTCAAGACCGATGCGCACCAGCCGCGCGCCGCCGCCGATTTCGGCCATTACTTCCGCCACCGCACCGCCCAACCCGCCGATGACCGAGTGCTCCTCAACCGTCACAATCAACGAGACGCGTGCGCATGCCTCGGCAATGGCGTCTCTATCGATCGGCTTGATCGTGGGCATTTCAATGAGGCCGGTTTCAATTCCGCGCGCGGCAAGCGCGTCGACCGCGCTAAGGCACTCCGCCACGATACTACCAGCCGACACAATGATCGCGTCGGTGCCGCCGCGAACGCGTCGCGCCTTGCCCAATATAAATCCAGCTCCGGGAATCGGATCGAGCCCCGCCGCAGACTTGTCGATACGCAAATAGCAGGGCCGAGGGTCCGTGACCATGACATCCACTGTCTGCGCCGCCTGCCACGGATCCGAAGGAACGATCACCCGCATGTTCGGCAACGCACGCATGATGCTGATGTCCTCCGTGGCATGGTGCGACATGCCGAGAGAGCCGTAGGAGAACCCGCCGCCGACGGCCAAGACGTTCACGTTAGCGCCATGATAACAGACGTCATTGCGTAACTGTTCAAGGCACCGAAGGGTCGGAAAGTTGCCGATCGAGTAGGTGAACACGACGTGCCCTTCGAGGGCCATCCCCGCCGCCAGCCCGGTCATATTCTGTTCGGCGATGCCGGCGTTGATAAATTGACCGGCGCACTCCTCGCAAAAAGCATTCAACACGCCAAAACCCAGGTCGCCCGTAATCAGGACGATTTTGGGATTCTCCAGCGCCAGTTCCTTGAGCCGGGCGACAACATGATCACGCATCATCCAGCTCCCTGACCGCGGCCTCGTACTCGTCACCCTGCGGCGTCCGGTAGTGCCACAAAACCGAATTCTCCATGAACGACACACCCTTGCCCTTGGTGGTGTGGCAAATCACACACCGCGGCTTTTGTCCGGCGCCATCCTGACTTTGCTCGAGCGCGGCACGCAATTGACAATGGTCATGTCCGTCAACTTCCGTGACGGTCCAGCCGAAGGCCTTCCATTTTTCCGCGAATGGTTCGAGCGTTAGTGTTTCGGCAACCGGCGCGAGGCTCTGAATCTTGTTGTAATCGACGATGGCCACAAGATTGTCGAGGCGGTGGTGGGCGGCAAATAATATGGCTTCCCAATTGGAGCCTTCGTCACATTCACCGTCGCTTAACAGGCAAAAAACGCGATGATCCCGCTCTTGCATTCTCGCGGCCATAGCCATTCCCGTGGCGACGCCCAGGCCATGGCCCAAAGAGCCGGTCGACAGTTCAACGCCCGGCACACCCTTGTGCGACACATGACCGCTGAGAATCGACCCATCCTGATAATGTTGATCGAGCGCCTCGATCGGCATGAATCCCGTATGTGCCAGCGCCGCATAGACGCCGGCGCCCGCGTGCCCTTTGCTGAGGATGAACCGGTCACGGTCGGGCTTGGCGGGATTGGCCGGGTCGACTTTGAGAATATCGCCGTAAAGCACAGCCAGAATGTCGGCCATCGAAAGTGCCGAGCCCACGTGCGAACTGCGCCCCAGATGCGTCATCCGAACGACGCTGCGTCTGATCTTCAGTGCAATATCTTCGGTTCGGTTATGTGGGGACATAAGGGCGGGCTTCCGGTCCGGTCAGTCAATTACGGCGTAGCCGATATACGGATCAAATGGGCAACGCACGAGACGAAAGCGGTATTTCTCCAGGAATTCCAGCATGGCCTGCGTTTCACCAGGCCAAAGCGGATTGTCCAGCTCGTCGAAGGCGACCACCGCACCACGCGGCATCCTCGGCAGAAAATATTCCAGCGCCACACGCGTCGGTTCGTACAGGTCGAAATCCATGAACAGAAGGCTAACCACCAGATGGGGCTGTTCTTCGACGAACGCCGGGATCGTCTTGGTGGCGTCACCCTTTATCAGCTTGAGTTTCGGAATATGTCCGAGAAAACGAGTCGAATCGTGGATGTCGGCGAGTCGGCTCAATTCGTCCAGCGTATTGGCCGCCAAATCGCCTTCCTTGACATGCCCGGACGATGACGACCTGTCTTTGCCGGAGACCGAGGGAAAGCCCTCGAACGTATCGAAACCATAGACCCGGCGGGTCAGGTTGACGGGTTCGAGAATCGCCGAAAGCTTGCACCAAGACATGACACCATAACCGTGGTTGACACCGCATTCGATGATCGACCCCTTGACGTCCAGGACCTTCTTGAAGATTTCATAGAGCGCCAGAAATCGCGTCAGGTTTTGGCGCTTAACATATTTTGGGAAATTCTCCATCTTGGTTTCCCAGGGTGCAGGATTTTCCTCGAAGCACGCCCGGTTGAGAGCCGCTTCCGCCTGCTCCGCATCCGTTCTCAAACCACCGGAAACCTTGATCTCGTTACTCATTCGCAGCGCCCCTTCCGGTTTGTGGTCTTAGCGATAGAATTGCTCGATACAGTCACAGATGTAATGCACGTCATCGAGCGAAAGCGATGTATTCATCGGTAGCATCATGAACTTCTCGGTCATTGCCTCCGCGTTCGGCACCTTCCCGCGCATTTCCAGCGCCGGAAATTGCTGCAGCGTCTTTCCGCCCCATTGCAGGATCGTTCCGACCCGTTTCGACGCCAGATACTCTCTGAGGGCGTCGCGATTTAACGCCTCGATTTCATAATTCTGATAAACATCGAAATGGCCATTGTCGGCATCCGGACCGGGGGGCAGATGCAGGGCTTCGATCGATTCCAGTCGCTCGTGGTATGCGGCTGCCAGCGACCGCCGCTTGGTAATATCGTCGTCATATGTGCGCAGCTTATGCAGTAAGACGGCGGCGTGCAGGTTATCCAGCCGCGCGTTATAGCCGAACAGCTTCACGTCACCATCGGATGTCCGCCCGTGATCGCGCAAGGTCCGCGTCATTTCGGCAACATCGTCATCATCGGTAATCAGTGCGCCGCCGTCGCCAAAACAGCCCAATGTCTTGGACGGATAAAAACTCAGCGTTCCGGCCGCTCCGAAGGTGCCCGCGAATTGCCCCTTGAAGGATGAGCCGAGCGCCTGACAGGAATCCTCGACCAAAATCAGGTCGCGCTCACGGACCAGATCCATGATCGGGTCCATGTTGGCGGTGCGCCCGTTCAACTGTACCGGCATGATGCCTCTGGTCCCGTCCGTGACCGCGGCGCGGGCGGCCTCACCGGACATCAAATGATCCGGGCCGATGTCGACCAGGATCGGCGTCGCCCCCGCATGATAAATGGCGGCGGAGGAGGCAACGAAGGTGTGGGCGGCAACCAGCACCTCGTCACCGGGCTGGATGCCGGTGCTTCTTACGGCGCAAATCAGGGCCATCGTGCCGTCGGCAAGCCCGATGGCATGTTTGACCCCAAGGTAGCGCGCCAGCTCTTCCTCGAACTGTTCCAGCTCGGGCCCCATGATGTAAGAACCGCGCTGAAGGACGCCGTGAATGACATCCATGAACTCTTGCTCGCGCTCGGCGAACAGCGCCGGGTAATTAAAGAACGGGACGTTCCTCATCGCAGGTTTATTCCAATCCCTCACCAGCATGTGTCAATTGCTGGCCATCAACTCGTATCGCGGCGGCTGCATGCCTCCGCTTTTGCGGCTGAGCGAGCATACCCGTTCAAATCCGGCATTCTCGATACCACGCCGCGATGAAATATTCTCTCCATCGACAATCATATATAGCGGAAACGGGTGACGGCCCGAACCTGCGATATTCGCCAGAACGCTCGGGTAAATTTTTTTCCCTCGGGCACTAGGGATGGTCAAGCACCCCCCGATCTCGGTACCGGCCTGGCGCGGCTCCAACCAGGGCATATGCACGCGTGTCGGACTGACGACACTGTAGTGAAGGATTCCCACGCCTGCGTCGCGATAGGCATATACCCGAAACTCCCTGGCTTTGCCCACTCGCAAAAAAATAGCCCAAAGCATTAAGGCGAGTCCCTTGGCGTGTTCAAAACCGCCCGCCCGCAGCGTTGGAACCAGCCAGATCAAACTGAAGGGAGAGAAATCTATAATTTCTCCCTTGATTCCCGGCTGGATCCCCGCGGCCGCAGCCCGGGTCGGATCGTCCAATCTATAAAGCAATGGTGCCATCTATCTCATTCGCCAACCGCAATCAGGGGGCTTGGGCTTCGCCACACCCCGTCGCCGTGCCATGTGCCACAGTCAGGAAAAGCTTCTCCATAATCTGGCTGCCCTGCTCTAGAGAAATCCGTTTCTTGTAGAATTCCAGGCCGTTAGCACCCAGCTTCTTCAACTCTTCCCGGGGCCGAGACGCAAGGTACAACATCGCCTCCGCCATGGCATCGGGGTCGTCGGGGGGGCACACGATTCCACCACCGCTTTCAGATACCAAACGCGCGGTATCGCTGACCGCCGCCATCAGCATGGGAATGCCCATTGCCAGCGCAACCTGCGTCTTGCTGGGGACCGTCCAGCGTAGCAGGGGAATGTCGCACAGGTGCACCAACATCGCGTCCGACAGGGCCGATATAGCCGGCATGTCGCTGTAGGGGCGGCGGTTCCGGAAAGAGACGTTGGTCGCGCCCAATTCCTCGGCCAATGCCTTCAGCTTTTTCTCTTCGGTTCCGGTGCCGATCAGAATCAGCCGGAGATCGGGTGCCTTGTCGCGTATTTTACGCGCCGCGCGAACGGCGATCTCGAGATTCTGGAACACGCCGAAATTACCCGCATAGATCAGATTGAAACGATCCGGCGAAATATCCAGTTCCTTAGCTAGTTCCGCATCTTTTTCCATTGGATAAAACAGGGATTCGTCCGCCCAGTTATAGACCACACGTAATTTTTCCCGTGGCACGCCCCTCTCGACAAGCACCTCAAGCGGCGCATCGGCAAGGACGGTCACCGCCGCCGACTTTCGGTAAATGAGGTTGCACCACCAATGGAGAACTTTCTCGGAAACCGCCTTAAAGCGGCCGGTCCCGAACATGCCCGATTCCACCGCCGAATCCGGCCACATGTCCGACACATGATAGACATAGGGAATACGCCGCAGATATTTCAGCACGAAGATGGGAATGCCAAGCGTCGGCGGCGGACTGACGGCGAAACACACGTCAGCTTTCTTGGCCGTAAAAGCCCCGATCGTCGCCGCCGAAAACGCAAAGCTCAGGTAATTGACGATACGCCTGATAGCCGAACGGTCGTGGCTTGGATAAAGCGGCACGCGAATAACCGGTACGCCGTCCATCACTTCACGCTGAAAAAACTTTATCCCGTAGCCGTCATAGACCTTGCCCCCGGGATAGTTTGGCACGCCGGTAATCACCTCAACATCATGTCCATGCTCAAGAAGCCACTTGGCCAGCGGCAGACCGCGGATAGCGCCGGGTTCCGGATCGAACCACTGTGTCAGAAACAATATTCTCAGTTTCTTCCCTTGAGACATACAAAGCCCTTTTTTGCCGGCGCCGCGGGGAAGTCATAACATCCCGTTCCGTTATCTCCGCCTAGGTTGGCCAATCCCCGTTCGGTACCGCGTAACGATTGAGCCAAAGATCAAGGACCAGCAATCCGAATACTTCACGGGAAAACTTGGAATCCGCGGTAAAGCGTGCCTTTTTTAGATCATAATGATCTCGGAACCTCGATTCCATGATGGTTTCCCTGATAAAGTCCGCCGACTTGTTGACGAAAGTGCCTATCGGCGTCGTGAACCCCATCTTGTCCTTGCGGTAGATCACCGAATTAGGAATTTTCCCTTCCGCCATTTTGCGAAGCGGCAACTTCAACTCGCCGTCGGGCATGAAATCGCCCAATGAGGCATTCTGCAGATGTCGAAGCAATCTTTGGTGCAGGAAAGGCGGCCGGCTTTCCAGTGAATGGCGCCCACCCATCTTGTCATCGATGTTAAGAAGCCCGCGCAAAAAATTGCGCTGGTCAAATCTCAGCATCGCCGCCAGTTCATCCTTCTCGGTCTCGAGAATGCCCTCGAACTCATCCTCGAATGATCGCTGCGCGGCACCGTCATAGAACTTGTAAAGGCCCATGTCGCCCTTCTGGTGGCAAAGCTCAAAGCGTTTGGCGGCCCCGGCGAGTTGCATAACCTTGTCGAACAATGCCCGATAGCTGTCCTGCCGGCACTCGCCCCGGGCCAGCAAGAAGCGCACATAACCGGCAAACAGCTCGTCGCCGCCAGTGCCTGTCAAAATAACCTTGTAACGCCGTTTGACCTGGGACAGGAGGTCCTCGAGCGGCAGTATGACCGAGCCGATGGTCAACTCGTCAAAATCCTCAACGATACTTCGCAGCTTCCCGACCAGTTCGAAATCCTCTTCGGCATTGACCGTAAACAGCCGGGTGTCCATATCGCGAACGACTTGCTGGGCGTAGAAGGTTTCGTTGCAGTCGGGATCCGAGAAATTGCAATGATAGGCGATCTCCGGGGCTGCGATGCTGGTGATCAGGCTGGAGTCGATGCCGCCGCTGCAAAATGTCGTGAAGGACGTATCGCTGATGGTTGCGTCCAGCACACAATCGCTGATTATGCCGCGCGTCTCCTCAATCCAGGCGGCATCGGGCCGCGCACCCGATCCACCATGCGTCGAGGTCATGACATCCTCGTAACAACGGCTCTCGACGTCCATCGTTTCCAGGGAAATCTCGACCAGATGGCCGGGCAAAACCTTCTTGACGCGGCGGAAAAAAGTCTTGTCGCCAAAGGTATATTGATACCGGACGTATTCCGACATCGCCAGATAATCGAGCTCGAGCCCACCGCCCAGAGTATCGGTGATGGTGCGTATCATCGACGACACGCAAATCTGGTCGCCCGATTTGTAGTAGTAGAGCGGCTTTATCCCGGCCTGGTCCCGCCCAAGGATCAGCTTGTTTTCCTGCTTGTCGTACAGAACGAACGCCCAAAAGCCATACATCCGCTCCAGGATTTTTTCCCCATAGATCGTCCAGGCCTCAAGCAAAACGGCGGCATCGTTGGCATGTGCGGACAAGCGACCTTTTGTCTCCAATTCCGCCTTGATCTCCATGAAATTATAAATTTCACCATTATAGGCGAGCACATAACGCTCGTTCTCGAGCGGTTCGTCGTTGTCGTGACCGAGCCCGAGAATGGCAAGACGGGTATGGCCGAGGTTCAACCGTCCATTGCTCCAAAATCCAATAGCGTCAGGGCCTCGACTGCGGAGACTTTCCAACTGCCTGTGTGCAAATGGACGTTCGAGCCCGACGGTTGCGAGTAAACCACACATCTAATATTGAGCCCCTTAAACCTTTGGCTGATTTCCTGCCGCGGATCGGATTTTGCGATCCACGCGCACACTCAAAATTCGCTTGAGTCGGCTATTAAATCAAAATTCTTTCGAAACCATTTAACGGTTTCCCGCAGCCCTTCCTCTATGCGCACGTTGGGCTGCAGCGACAAGATTTCTTGCGCCTTGTCAATATTTGCCTGGCGCGTCTTACTGTTGTCCCATGGACGCCGTGACGCAAAATGAATTTCGCTATTCGAATCCGTCAGACATATAATCAGTTTGGCAAGATCGATGATTTTCGTCTGGCGCCCGGTTCCCAGGTTGATGGCCTCGCCGTGCGCCTTATCGATCACGGCGCACCGCATCAATCCTTCGATCAAGTCATCGACATAGATGAAATCCCGCGTTTCCTCGCCGGTCCCGGTAATCGTCAAAGGTCGATCGTGCATCGCTTTCCAGATGAAATTGGGAATCACGTTGCGGTACCGGCCGGGGACTTCGCCCGGTCCGTAGGAGTTGAAAAAACGGCAGCGCACCGTGCTGACCTGGTCGAGATAATAGTTGCAGTAGAACTCCCCAAGAGCCTTGGTAATCTGATAGGGCGTATCCAGATACAAACTTACCGGCATGTCCTCGGTAATCGGTGCATCAATACCATGACCTGCGATGGAGCAGCCTGCAGATGCATAAACAACGCGCTGGGCTTTGTTTTCCGCCGCCCACTTCAAAACCTTAAGGGTTCCGGTGCCATTCGTCTTCAAGTCGTCAACCGGGTGATCGACACTGTTCTGATTGGCAAAAAATGCCGCAAGATGGAAAACATAAGCACCCGGAACATCAAAGTCTTCGTCAAAAAAGCCGACAATATCGCGGTTGATAAAATTCACCCGCGGATCGTCCGGCAACAGCCACCGATAACCGGACGAGAGATCATCAATGACATGAACAACCTCGGCGCCGGATTCCAGTAGCCGTCGCGTCAGACGCGCGCCAATAGCGCCGGATCCGCCGGTGACCACGCAAGTTTTCATTGTGTCTGAAGCCATGAAGCAAACCCCAATCACGGTTTGATTAACCTATCCGCCAAGTCTTTGAAAGGTGTATTTCTTAGGAAGGGAAGACCGAACGGCCTTACCTATTTACGTCCTGGAAATATCCCGGCGCCCGCCATTGCCAAAACCGATGCGCAGCAGCATTTGATCATCCCGCGCGACAGCCTGGCCGCCGGCGAACGCGTAGCCACAATCTCCTTCCACCGAAGGCAAAACATAGGTGCCATATTGAAAATATACTGGCGACCATGGGTCTTTATGTTGCGCATGAATTTGTTGCCAGTTCTGGCCGTCATCGCTCGACCAAAGTGTCGCCTACTGCGACAGGTTCACTTCACTGGGTTCGACCACGGTCGAGAGGAGCAGGCGATCCCGTGTCCGCGTGGCGTAAAAGACGGTCCCCGGCAGGTCAGTTATGCGCTCGAGTTTGCCGGTGTCCGTGTCCAGCCACTGTATGTAGTTCTGCTCGTGCTCGGTATCGGTCGGCACGATGACGCCCGAGGGCATAGGCATGACCGTCACCGCGCGGCATCGCTGGTTACCGGTGGCAACGACTTCGAGATGATCCAGTTTGCTATCGGTAAAAATAATCCGGCTTTCGTTATCGCCGTCGCCGGTTAGTATCCACAATCCACCCCGATGCGGATCGTTATGTATGCCATGCACATGTCGAATGGCACCTCGGGGAAAGGTGTATACAGCCTTCCAACTCAACCCACCGTCGCACGAACCCATGATGCGCACCTCGTCGCGATCCGGATTGCCCCAATATTCACCGTAGAAGATATCGCCTGCCGGCGTCGCGCAGATATTCAACGGGCGGCTGCCGCGCTCGAAGCGATGAACAAGATCGAACCTGTCATGACCTTTTCGGAGGCGTAAAATCCCGCCCTTGACGACCGCAACGATGTCGCCCGACGGCAACACGCGAAGGCCGTGGAATCCGGCCCGTAAAAGCCGCGAGCTCAAAAAGAACGCCGTCGCCAGCTTTTGTACCGGGCCCGCATCATAGGCGGCAATCTTGTGGAATGTGTCTCCCTTGTCTTGCGAGCAAAAAAGCGTGTAGCCGCGCGCCACCCAAAGACGGTTGGCCGCGTCCACGAGCAATGGGCGGTACCGACCAATACGCTCTATTTGGGCTGCGTCCATTTCCGATACCAGCAGTAGGGAGCGTCCAGCAGCGATGTGAGCGCGGCCTGGAAAACGATACCGAGCCGCTGGAACAGGCTTACCGGTCCGTTGTCTTCAGCCTTGGCATAGCCGGCCTGACGCATCATAGTGCCGCACACAGCCTCGGTCAGTGCAATCTGCACGGGCAACAGCCCCTGGCGCCATTTTTCGGTGTTGTTCCGCATGAGCGGACCGAGCGATTCCTTTTTCCATGACATTTCATCACTGGCCACCAGTGCCCTGCCGCCCTTGGCAGGGGAAAGCATTGCCGGTTCGAACGACAGACCGAGGACGTCACAAATGCCCATCAGCGTATCCTGCGGATTGGCAATCAGGTCTTCGTAAGCCAGTTCGTGGAAACGCCCTGAGAATAGGTGATTACCGGTGCGCTTGACGATTGACCATTGCACACGGCCGGCGAACAGATTGGCAAGAAAGGGGCGGTCCTTCGACCATTCCGCCCTGGTCTTCGACAGGATAACGTCCCGGGGGTCGCGATGGATGTGGATAATGTGCGCTTCCGGAAAGCTGGCGGCCAGTAGAGGAAGAAATTCGATTAGTTTAGGGTCTTTATCGCCGACCAATTTGCAGGCCTCGCAGGTGGCCTCGACTTCCGACAAAACCCGCCGAAAAAAACCGTCGCCGGATGCGCTTTCCGGCGCCTCGATGATCGATCTGATCCTGTCGGGAGAAAGGCCGAGGCGGGCAAAGTTTTCATCATTGGCAAGGTCCCGGGCCAGCGCCCCCGCGCCATCCTGCGACAGACGTTTTGCATAGGCTCCGCTCGCATGGTAGCGGCGCAGAAAACTGTTCTCTGGCAGGAAGCAGATTTCGCTGTGTGCGTTCAGCATGTTCTGAAGCAGCGACGTGCCGGAACGACCAATACCAACGATGAAGATGACGTTACGTGCACTCACGGGATTCTGGTCCTTGATCCGTTCAAATGTCTTGGTTCGGCACAAATAGAATTCCTGTTGGGGAGGGGGCCATCAACTTGCCCGCTGGGAATGGCCGTCATCTAACACCAAAGCCGGTTTTGGATCCGTCGTCCTGCGGTCCAAGATCAGCATCAGCGTAAGCAGAAAGAATGCTGCCAGTAGATATGCCAAGCTGCTGAAAATAAAGGCGCTGAAACCCGTCATGATGCCGATGCCTATTTTATAGGTGAACCAGGAGTACAGAAACATGGTCCAAATATTTCGGGGCCAATGACTGAAAACCCAGGTCAGGAGATAGATTTCAAACCCCACCAGCAGGCTACCCAGAATAGCGCCGGCAACGCCCCAAACCGCATAGGCTTCACCGATAAAGAAGGTAACGGCAACCCCTACGCCGGCCGTCTCGAGGTTGCGATATCCGGTCACTGCTCGCATCGACTGCCGGGAGGGGGACTCCTCTCCTTTATATTCCCATCGGCCATCGCCAGACCGCAAATATGGGGGCAAAAGTGTGCCGATAGACGCTTTCTTCTTTTTGTAAATCTCAAAAAAATAAGGCAGCCCCGTCCATTGCCCATATAGAATTCTTCCCACCACTATCTCAACCACAGACTTGTTTTGTCCCCAAGTGCTCCTACCCGCGCTCGCCAACATAAATATCGGAATAACGATCGCGACCAGCAGGACTCCCATCCGCATCAGTCTCTTGTAACTGATTGGCCTGATGCAGGATGAAAAGATGATAACGACAAGAAAAGCTATCGCAATTGGTGATTTCGCCAGACTGAAACTGGAGACAACCAAAATATTCAAAATCGAAATCAGTATTTTTACGATTCTCCACCTCTTAATAAAAAAAGCGGATATGCAGATACTGAATGGACAGAGAAAGACGAGATTCAAATTCAGCAGATTCTGGTTGACCGCGGCTCTGGCTTCCGACCTCTGCAGTAGGAAATTCGCCGGATCCGATATCAGTTCCAGCAAGGGAATAGTGAATCCGGTAGATATGAAGTTCACAAATGTGGCCAGTGCGGAAGCACATAGAACGCCGATCCATAAATTGTTGTAATAACGCTGACTCCGTGGCGAAATGGATTTTGATAAGAAGGCTTTCTCCTTCTTTTGCGCACCCAGTACTAGTGCGAGCCCGATAACCACGACAAGACCAACGACTGTCCACCTATAGGCATCGAGCACCGCGCGCTCCCCCACTCGCGAGGTCAGGATGAAGAAAATCCCGTACGTGTCAAACAGACAAGCGAACGGAAGTCCTAGGCCGGCAAAGACTATTGCCAACGACCAGATAAACCCGAGTGGCCTCAAATTTTTGCCCCCTTATCTTGTTGGTGGCGTGCACTTCTGATGATGCGAATGCAGAGCGCAAACACGATGCCATAAGTCGCTGCCTGCGCCACAGATAGCCAAAAAACAACGATCATTGCATCCATCTTGAGAAAGTAGCCTGCCACAAATACAATGCCCATCAAAATAAACCTAGAAAGCTCCCAAATAAGCTTGGTATATTGCTTTCCCATAATGACAAAAATATTCAGAGAATGATCAAACACCATAAAGCTGAACAGTCCCGGAACCAGATACGCGGCCATTACACCCGCTTGGCTCCACTCCTTTCCGAAAACAAACGAGAATATTTCCTCCTCCGCCAAAAATAATATTGCAAATGGAATAATCCCAATGACGGACAACCGGCTGCAAAGTTTCAAATAGAACCTGAGGAGTTGCTCGTACTTGTACGCGTTACGAAGTTCGACCCCCCTGATATAGGCTACGCGTGTCACCGACTGTACGATAAGAGCCAGTCCGCCCCGCAATGCTCTGGTCGTAAATGCATATAGTCCCGCCACCGCAACATCGAACATTGCGGTCAGGATTATCACCGGCAACATTAGCGTAAGTGTGCTGACCAAGGTGCCCGGCGTATATTGTAAGGAAAATTCTCGATAACAGCCCAGAATCTTGCTGGCGCGCGAAATGCGTGCATGCCGAAATATATGCCGGTCGTTCTTAATAATTCTCGCAGCAAAAGCAAACGCGCTCAAGACTTGACCAAATATATGCCCGACGATCAGCCCCAGCGGAGATCCGTTAATTAGTCCAATAGCAGTCTGCCCCACCACCATACCGCTGCTTTGTGCGACCTTGATAATCGCCAACGACCCATAATCTCGACGGCGCAGCAGCCAGTAATAGAGAATGATGTTAGCGCCGGCCCCCGCCAACGCGATCGGCAGCCAGGCGGCATATTCTTTGATTTGTTCGTAAACCGTAAGACGGTCTGCAAAACTATCGAGCGCATGAACAACAATGACAGTTAGCAGCGTAAACAAACCAAGTACGCCAAACGACCCCACCAAAAGATTGGCCGCCGTTCCATCCCTACGCGGTAGAGGGAGCGCCACCTGAAAATTCAAAGTCGCGAACACTGATGCTATAGAGAATATGGACAGAAATACTGAGAAAACGCCAAAGGCCTCGGGAAGGTAAAGCCGGGATATGACCGGCGTTGTGGCCAACAGGATGACATTTCCAGCCGCTGATCCACTGGAAAGTGTTGCCACACTGCGCAGAAAACTGCCTTCTTCAAAGTGGCCACGGCATTTTGTCGTCAGGGCCTCAAAGGCAGATGCTAGCATTCAAAAACGATCCGATCCGTGCTTCCGTCGCATGCCCTGACTAACGCGCCCATAGGGCTATGTTTTTGCACGCTCCCGCTCTGTTCCTTTCGGGCGGCGCCTCAAGAGCCTAAATGTCACACCGGCCAGACCACCGAAGACACCTCCCAACAGAAAAAACACTAGACGATTAGGAAAGACATATTCATCCGGTGGAGGTGCCAGCGCGGCATCAATCGTGCGGAAAGCAAACTCCTCCCGAATATCGGCAAACATCAGAGATTCTATCTGCGTCTGGAGCAGCCCGGCGATCGCCCGTTGAAGCTCGGTGTTTTGCGTTTTCGCCAATTCCGTCTTGAGATGATCGATGCTGCGTGTCGCTTCCTCGATGGCGGTTGCCCGAAGACGAATATTGATCATCGATACAAGCTTGGTGGCCCAATCCGCGGCAACCACCGGATCTTTCCACTCGACGCTCACCGATATAAGCCCGGTTTTCGCGTCATTGGCAACATAGAGCACATCCCTGCGAAAGCGCTTGATCGTGCGCCACTCGTTGGGCGGATTGGCAGGGTCGCGCCACTGCTTTTTGCTTTCATCCCAGTCTTTTGCGTTAAGCAGGGGAGCAAGTTTGTTGGCTTCGATAAAATCCCGGGCGAAATTCCAGGATCGAAGCGTTGCCAGTGCGGCGTCCTTGGGGTCACCATCGGAGCCAAGATTAATCCCGGCGATCGCGGCTAGTCCGCCGAGACCTCCAACACCGCTTCTGACACGCTCCTGTTTTGTCGGATCGCCCGCATATTCCAGTAGGACCTGCGCCCTGTACTCGGATTGAAACAGAAATGACAAGCCAAATCCCGTCACGGCGAGCAAAAAACCTCCAACCATCGCCGGAACCCACGCGGCCTTGACCAGCTTTACGAGATCCTGCATTCCCAGATCATCGTTCTCGGTTTCGCTCGCTTCGTGGGCGCTAATCATTGGGTATGCCTCTGGCTGAAATAATCCTTGTACTTCCTAACGAGTCGAAAGGTAATAGGTCAACCTGGAACGACAGAACAACTGGATCCAGCAATTGGTGGGCACCTGGCTATCGGCCTTGGCAGACCACCGATTACGTGCTAAGTGGCTAATCCTCAAAGGGTAATTTTCGTAAGGAATTCGGGGCCGAACAGCCGATCAGTTTATTATGCGATTTATCATTTTCACTCGAACCATGTGGGACGAACCGCCGCGCTTGAGAAAACAAGTTGCAACACTGTTGCTTGAGCACGGACATGAAATACATTTCTTTCAGAAACGTAAATTCGGTCGTCGCGCCAAAAGTGAGGAAATTTCCGATCGACTTACTATCCACACAAGCGCTCATTTGCTGAACCATCAATTGAAAATTTTTCAGCCCCTGAATGCCATTGACGCGGCATTCCTCAAGCGAATCTTCCGGCAGCAGGTGGATATTCGCACAGACGACGTCATCCTGAATTTTTGCTACGACTTGGATTTTCTGCGTGATCTCTATCCCAACAACCGCATGTTGCATATCGTCAATGACGACTATATCGCGATGGCATTAACGCCTCATAAAAGGTCCGCGGCAAGACTTTTAAAGCGCAACTGTCAGGCCGCCAATCATACTTTTACCGTTTCTCTTATGGTAGAGGAGTATTTGCGAGAATACACCGATAATATTTCTCTTTTTTTCCCATGGGCCCGCAGTATATATAGGCAACCCAACGTTGGTCTCAGTAGAAATGAAATTATGTATTGGGGATATATCAATGAACGGATTGACTTCGATGTAGTAGGCGAGATTCTAGATGCCGGGATAAAAATCAATTTCTTCGGCTACATCACGCCAAGCAACAAAGTATCAGAGATGTTGTCCCACCCCAATGCCGAGTATCATGGCATTGCCGACTTGCAGGATGTGCCCGAGGTTCTTGAACGTTGCTGTTGCAGTCTTCTACCCTATAATCCGCGGGATGAAACCATCAGATGTATCACGATCAACAATCGAGGCTTCGAACTGTTGAGCTTTGGTCTTCCGCTTTTGTATACGGCTTTGCCCTATTTGATTCCCTCGCCTGATAATGTCATCTACAAATGTCATGGGGCAGAGAAGTTTCTTGCCGCCTATGAAGACGCGCGAAGAAATTTCGATGCCGTACAGCCGGTAATCGAGCATTTTTTACAATCACATACGTCGGAAATGCGATACCGGCAAATCATGGAAGTACTGGCAGACGACACGTCCGCCGTGCAATCGGCTCTGCTGAACTTTCGCAAAATGTAACTCAAGAGTCATAATTCCACGGTGACAGGTCGCCTCTTCCAAGGAGCAATTCTTCCAATGCGTCGGCGATCTTTCCCGCGCTGTTGCCATCGCCAAACAGCTCAACCGGCGCCTCTACGCAGGGCCGGAAGGTACGCAAATGCGAGAGAATATTCTCGCGCGACGGGCTGATTTTCATGGCCCAACCACTTTCGACGATATCCGGCCACCAGTTCGCCAGGACCGGGACGATACACGGCTTCCCGGCAAAGAAGGCCTCGCGAGTCACGCCCCCGGAATCCGTGAAGCAAATCGCGCAATGCAGCAGCAGGTCTATCAGATCGCGGTTGCCGACGGGGTCGAGCAATCTCAGATTATTTCGCGGCTGCCATTCCATCCGGTCGATCTTCTTGGTCACCCGCGGGTGGACCGGCAATACGACGGGCATATCCGCATCGTCCAACGCGTCTAATATGGTCCGCAAAACATTTTCATCATCCGTGTTTTGCGGTCGATGCAGGGTTGCAAGACAGAATCCGTTCTCCTCCAATCCATATCCGGGAGCCAAACGCTCCGCCTTTTCCTCGACAGCCGCCTTTGTCATCAGGAACAGGTCGTACATGGGATCGCCCACCATCTTGATCCGGTGTGCCGCCTGCCTCTCCTTTATCAGATAGCAACGGGCGCGCTCGGTGCAGGCCAAATTAAGCGTGGCTAGATTGTCCGTCAGTATCCGGTTCACCTCTTCCGGCATGTCCTTCCTCTGGAACATGCGCTCCCCCGCCTCTACATGCACGACGGGAATGCCCAGCGTTACCGCCGTTATGGCAGCAGCGGCGGTGGAATTCGTATCGCCATAAACCATCAGGGCGTCGGGCCGCTCGCTCTCCAACACCGGCAGCAGACGCTCCATGATTGTCGCATATTGCCTCGCGGGCTTGTCCGAGCCAACTTCCAGATTGTAATCGGGGGCGCGCATGCCCAATTGCTCGAAGAATATATCGCTCATATTGGCGTCATAATGCTGCCCGGTATGAACGAGCACCTCTCGCAGAGAGGGCCTCCTCCGCAAGGATCGGGAGACAACCGCCGCCTTGACAAACTGCGGGCGTGCGCCAACGACGGTGACGATTTTCTTGATGGTCTCAGGTTTCTTGATGGTTTCTGGCATAAAAAAGCGTCCTATACCGTTAAGCGAGCGTTGCGGCACTGCTCCCGCTCGGCGCTATTACTGCGAAAGTCCAACAATCACGGCGTCAATAACCTTGCCGGCAATCTTGTCATCCAGATAGGAATGCATCGGCA
>Ga0114931_10003686_pt1 | contig 19294 bp, 17 predicted proteins | sample 2SBtaG_FD_89579 | JGI IMG/M metagenome (GOLD analysis project Ga0114931, IMG submission 89579) | Deep subsurface microbial communities from Kolumbo volcano to uncover new lineages of life (NeLLi) - 2SBTROV14_V59a metaG | ecosystem: Environmental > Aquatic > Marine > Volcanic | place: Kolumbo...
ACCGCCCCTGAATCTTGAAGAGATCCTAAACTTTCTCGCCGCCAACCCAAATTTTGCTTCCCACAACGCCGATGTGGTGCAAAAAAACTGGCGGGAAGAACTTAAATGAAGTGAATGAACGGTCCTGCCGCAAGCGGACGGAGTGTCCTGCAATGTGGACCTTTATCAAAGCCAAAACCTGTTTTCTCAAGCCCTCCTAAAATATTCTGATTTACGTTAAAGTTCTAAAACAATTGACCGATAAGCAGATCAAGTTAGAGAATGTTTGATTTTTCAAGGGGTTATGGTGACCCCATTTATGGATTAAACGGTTAACAACCCAAATAGCTTGAGTTTTTTAGGTGGAAACTGGGGAGCGCCACTTTAAATAAAGACCTCGGGGGCACGCAGTAACCAGTTTTAAAAGAGTTTAAATAGTTTATTTAAAAAGTTTCCAACTCATGGTGGAGGATTAGGGAAATGGCTGTACGAATTTTCAACAACATAGCTTCGCTCAACGCCCAGAGGATTCTGGGTCAAAACAACGACCGGCTGGCGCAATCGGTAGAACGAATTGCGTCCGGTATCCGGATCAACCGAGGCGCCGACGATGCGGCGGGTCTCGCAATTTCAGAAGCCCTGCGGTCCGACATCCGGGCGCTCAGGCAAGGCATTCGAAACGCCAACGACGGAATTTCTCTCATTAACGTCGCCGAAGGCGCACTGAACGAGCAATCCGGTATTCTCATCCGGCTCCGCGAATTGGCCTCCCAGGCTTCTACCGGAACTGTAGGGTCCACGGAACGCGCAACCATTCAGCTGGAGTTTTCGGCGCTTCGAAACGAAGTCGACCGAATCGCGGCCACCGCGGAATTCAACGGCCAGAAGCTGGTCGACGGGTCTCTGGCTTCGTCGGTTGCTTCAGCAAACCAGACCCTGATTCAGATCGGCATCGACAGCACCGCAAACAGCCGTATCAATCTCAATACAGAGGTCAACCTTCAGGCCATCACTTCTACCAGCCTGGGCATCGACGTTCTCTCGGTGACTACGGCCGGAGCCGCTTTGACGGCTCTCGATTCGATCAATTCCGCTATCGCCACGGTAACAGCGGGGCGGGGAGCCGTCGGCTCCGTGCAAAACCGGCTGGTGCGATCGATTTCGAATCAATCCGTCACTGTAGAAAACCTGCAGGCCGCGGAATCCGCGATTCGGGATGCGGACATCGCCGCAGAAGTCGCCCAGCTGACCCGGAACCAAATCCTGGTACAGACGGCGACCGCATCGGTGGGACAGGCCAATCTGATTCCACAGTCCGTATTGCAGTTGCTGGGGTAATTTTACAATTCGTGGTAAAGCGTGAGAAAAATGCCTGAAGAAACAATTATTGCCACTGCCTCTCTATCCCTGCAAAGGGTTAAATCAAGGATCGAGGAGAGGTTTGTCAGGGACGGCAATTTTCCTTCACCAACCCATAAACTCATTGCCAAGGGCGGTCATAAATGCCCTATGCGCCGCCCTTGGCCTTGATTTAATATCTGCCGATCAACTGCAACTCTGTAAATTCACCCCCCTCCCACTTCGCATCAACTTAGAAATCCTCCCGGCATTAAAATCTTTCGCAATTTAAAATTAAAGAAAATTACATCTCCTCCGATACGTCTCATTGAGTATAGTTTTACCCAGTGTAAAAATTTTTCATAAATCAAAACCGTTGAAAAAAGGAGCTATCGTCTAAATAATTGTTTTAAAGCGGGGAAAGGGATTCCCCGCTCAGGGTTGACGCTTGGAGGCGTGTTTTGGTTTGGAGGCCGAAACAGGAACCCGAAAAAATCTTACATCATGGAGGATGAGGCAATGCCAGTTCGAATCTTTACCCCTATACCCTCGCTCAACGCCCAAAGAATTTTGGGTATCGACAATGATCGGCTCGCACGGTCCCCCCGGCTCAAACCGGGGTTCTTTGGCTTCGCCGCCGCCTGGCGGCAGTACAGCCCCCCATCCACGGTTGATGCCCTGGTGTTCCGTCTTTTACTCAAAAATTAAGGCAATGAACGACCCCGCCGCAAGCGGATGGGGTTATCCCGATAAGGATTTTTATTTAAAAACCGTAGCAAGTTACGGGGACTAAAGCCCACGGGTGGGAATTAATTTTTTTAAGTAAAAATTCTGCATAAATCAAAACCCTTTAACAAAGGAGGTTTCATCTACTAATTGTTTCATGGTGGGGGAATGGATTTCCCACTTAGGGTTAACGCTTGGAGGCGTGTTTTGGCATGGAGGTCAAAACGTAACCCGAAAAAAACCTTAAATCATGGAGGATAAGGCAATGGCAGTTCGAATCTTCAACAATATACCCTCGCTCAACGCTCAGAGAATTCTGGGCCAAAACAACGACCGGCTGGCACAATCGGTAGAAAGAATCGCATCCGGAATCCGGATCAACAAAGGCGCCGACGATGCGGCGGGCCTCGCAATTTCAGAAGCCCTGCGGTCCGACATCCGGGCGCTCAGGCAAGGCATTCGAAATGCCAACGATGGTATTTCCCTGATCAACGTTACCGAAGGCGCTCTCAATGAACAATCGTCGATTCTCATCCGGCTTCGCGAACTGGCTTCCCAGGCCGCAACCGGAACCGTAGGGTCAACAGAACGCGCCACGATTCAATTGGAATTCACGGCGCTTCGAAACGAGGTTGACAGAATCGCCGCCACCGCGGAGTTTAATGGCCAAAAACTGGTCAACGGTTCCCTTGCATCCTCGGTTGCCAGCTCCAACCAAATCCTCATTCAGATTGGCATCGACAGCACCGCAGACAGTCGGATCAACCTGAATACCGAGATCAACCTGCAGGCGATCACCTCCACGTCCCTCAATATCCAGAACCTGAGCGTCACCACTGCGGGAAACGCTTTGACGGCTTTGGATTCGATCAACAGTTCCATCGCCACGGTGACCGCGGCCCGGGGAGCGGTGGGAGCGGTTCAGAATCGTCTGGTCCGATCCATCGCCAGTCTTTCCATCACCGTGGAAAACCTGCAGTCGGCGGAATCGGCCATCCGGGATGCGGACATCGCCGCAGAAGTCGCTCTGTTGACGCGGAATCAAATCCTCGTTCAGTCAGCGACCGCCATGGTGGGTCAGGCCAACCTGATACCGCAATCGGTCCTGCAGTTGCTGGGGTAATATAAAACTTTTACCCCTTTGAATTTCAGGAGGGAGTTTGTAATTCACTGGAACCCAGAGTGAATGCGAACGGCTCCACTTTCTCCAGATTATGAATATTGTGGAGGATGGTTTCCTGCGGATGTTGCTAAAGCGGGATGGAGTGGCAAACGAAAAAGCGTCTCTTTTTTAAGAGGCGCTTTTTTTTTGATCTCAAACTGCCCATAAAACCGACCCTATTGGGTGAGTAAAAAAAATGATAAAGGTTATTTCCCCAAAATCCGATACAAATCAATAGTTAATGTCAATCAAAATTTTTAATAATTTGTGACTCACTTTAAAAATCTTTTTTCAGGAGGTTGCATGCGAAGCGGTTAACAGTCAGCGAATATTATTTATAATTTTTCTGGCAAGTTTCAGCAGGGAAGCTGGAACTGGGAAATAGATAATTCCTACTATCAAGGAGGATAACGTTCATGCCAATAAGAATCTTCAACAACATACCCTCGCTGAATGCCCAGAGGATTTTGGGCATTAACAATGATCGTCTGGCGACATCGGTAGAGCGGATCGCTTCGGGAATCCGGATCAACCGGGGGGCAGACGACGCCGCGGGTCTCGCCATATCGGAAGCGTTGCGTTCTGATATCCGGGCCTTGCGGCAAGCCATAAGAAATGCCAACGATGGCATATCTCTCATCAACGTTACGGAAGGCGCTCTGAACGAACAGTCCGGCATTCTCATCCGGCTCCGGGAACTTTCTTCCCAGGCCGCAACGGGAACCGTTGGTTCTACCGAGCGGCAAACCATCCAACTGGAGTTCGACGCGCTTCGCAACGAGATCGACCGGATTGCGGCCACCACGGAATTCAATGGCCAAAAACTGGTCGATGGATCTCTCGCTTCCTCGGTTGTAAGCGCCAACCAAATATTGATTCAAGTGGGAATCGACTCCTCGAGCAACAGCCGGATCAATTTGAACTCGGAAGTGGATTTGCAGGCCATCACCTCTTCGAGTCTGGCCATTGCCGGCCTCTCCGTAACCACAGCGGGTGCGGCACTCACCGCTTTGGAACAGTTGAACAATTCCATTTCGACCGTCACGCAGGGACGAGGTAAAGTCGGAGCGGTGCAGAATCGTCTGGTCCGTACCATCGCCAATCTCTCCATCACCGTCGAAAACCTTTCCGCCGCGGAATCCGCCATCCGGGATGCAGACATCGCCGAGGAAGTCGCATTCCTGACCCGGAATCAAATCCTGGTGCAGGCGGCGACCGCCATGGTGGGGCAGGCCAACCTGATACCTCAGGCCGTGCTACAGCTACTTCAGTAAATTGAATGAAAACTTCTAAACCAGAACCAGAGATCAGCAAGGATGCTGACTTTTTATGGACATGAAAAAGAACCACACCTTTTCAGGGAGGAAAAGAAATGTCATTGCAAATCTTCAACAATATCTCTTCGCTCAACGCTCAGAGATCGTTGGAATCGAGCCGGTCTCAATTGGGTGGCGCCATAGCTCGCGTTGCATCCGGCATCAGAATCAATAAAAGCTCGGACGATGCGGCGGGATTCGCCATTTCCCAGGGATTAAATTCCGACATCCAGACTTTAAAGCAGGGCGCCAGAAACCTTAACGACGGGTTGGCGTTGATCAACACGATCGACGGGGCCTTGAACGAACAGGCCGGCATCCTCATTCGTCTGCGTGAACTGGCGTCTCAGTCCGCAACCGGAACCATTGGCGATACGGAACGTGAAACCATTCAGTTGGAATTCGAAGCGCTTTCTAAAGAACTGGATCGGATTGCGGCCACCACGGAATTCAACGGCCAGAAACTGGTCGATGGCTCTCTTGCGGCGGGAGCCGCTGAATCTGTCGTTCTGCAAATCGGGCTCGACTCCTCTGCACAGAGCCGGGTCGATTTGAATGCCACTCTCAATGTGACTGCGGTCACCTCTCAAGCCTTCGGCCTGGATAGCGAGTCCATCGCTTCTCAGCAAGATGCGCAGAAGGCGATTGGAACATTGACCGATGCCGTTGACACCCTTAACAATATCAGAGGCCGTGTGGGCGCGAACCAGAACCAGTTGACCCGGGCGTTCAATAATTTGAATGTTTCGATCGAAGGCTTGAGTTCGGCCTTGACGACCATCCGGGACGCCGACCTGGCGGTCGAGCTGGCCGATTTGACCAAAAACCAGATCCTGGTTCAGGCGGGAGCGGCCATGGTGGGCCAGTCCAACCTGACGCCGCAGGCGGTTTTGACTCTACTGTAGCTTTCACTCAAAAAAGTTTGGGAATTTTATTGCAAAACTTTTTAACAACCTTTGGTAAATTCATTCTAAAACGCATTCCCGTCTTCTGGCGGGAATGTTTTTTTCATGAGGGCATTTCGGAGAATGTGATTTGGACTTTGAGTCATTGAATATGCATTTTTAGAAGTTCCTTGAAATATTACAGTTCAGAGGTGCATGAAAAAATTAAACGTGGGCCTCATCGGATGCGGAAGAATCGGCAGTCTTCTTGAAGAAGATCCGCTCCGAGGGAAACCCTGCACTCATGCCGGAGGTTTTGCTTCCCTTTCCTCGGTAAAACTGGTTGCCGGGTGCGACATCGATTCCTCACGGCTCAATAAATTCGGTAAACGCTGGGACGTTGACCGGCTTTACAGCGATTACCGGGAAATGCTCCGGCGGGAAACCCTGGATATTGTCTGCATCGCCGCCTGGACGCCTCTGCATGCACCCATGGTGATCGAAGCCGCCCGATCTGGCGTAAAAGGGATCTATTGTGAAAAACCCTTGAGCGTTGACCTTAAGGAAGGCCGGAAAATGGTGAAAGTCTGCGAGAAAAGGGGAATTCCACTTATCATCAACCATGAACGGCGCTGGGATTTTTACTATCAAAAGGCCCGTGACATTGTTCGGTCGGGAAAGATCGGAGACGTGCGAACCCTCATTGGCAATGCACTGAGCGGGAGACCGTCCAAACGTCTCCGGAACCTGCATGGAGGCGGCGCTCTTTTCCATGATGGAACTCATTTGACGGACCTGCTATTGTTTTTTGGCGGTCCCCTGGATTGGGTGTCGGGCCATGAAGTCAGGCCCCACGGAAAAGAATACATCGAAGAAACCGCCTCGGCCATGATCCGGTTTAAAAGTGGCGCCCTGGGCTTTATCGAAGGAGGTGGCGCCAGAAATTATTTCAATTTTGAACTGGATATCCAGGGTTCAACGGGTCGGCTTCTCATTGGCAATGGCGGGAGAGCACTTTATCTGACTCGAAAAAGCAAACGCTTTACCGGGTTCCAGGAACTGCAACCGGCGGCTTTTCCCGAACCCAAACGTCTCCAGAGTCCCTTTACGGGCGGCGCTAAAGATATGGTTCGTTGCGTTCGAACGGGGCGGGACAGCGTCTCCAGCGGACGGGACGGACTGAACGCCCTGGAGGTCATACTCGCCATTTATCAATCGGCCCGGTTGAACGGGAAACGGATTAAAATGAAATGAGTCCTAAAAACCACGGATCCTTAATCTTGAGCCTGGCATTCATCCTGGTTCTCAGCACGATGGCAAAAATATACTTGAACTCAAAGGGTGAATTGAAATTGGCGGAGAAACTCGCCTCTCAAAATCATTTCCGGGAAGCGGTGACGCATTATGAACGGTCGATTCAATGGCATGTCCCCGGGCTGAATTTGCAGAACCGCGCCGCGCAGGGGTTGTGGAAAATAGCGCAAAAATATGAAGCGGAAAATGATTTTGAAAACGCCATCAATGCCTACCGCCTGCTTCGCGGGGCTTTTTATTCGGTGCGCAGTTTTTACACTCCCGGCAAAATCTGGATTTTGCGGTGCAATGAAAAAATCGCCACCCTGATGGCCGGGAAACCGGCGACCTCGGATTCTGATAAAACCAAGTCCCATGAGGAACGACTGGCTGAGAACTGGAAACTGCTCTCCTCGGAAAAACCGCCAAAACCTTTTTGGGCCATGATGGCCGTATTCGGATTTTTTGGCTGGATCGCGTGCACGGTTTTTTTTATCATTTACGCCATAAAAAAATCAGGGGAAATTCAAACACAGCCCGCTTTTATCTGGGGCGGCGGCTTTGTGTTTTTTTACAGCTTGTGGGTGGCGGGGTTGTTTTATACGTGACCTCCCTGGCGCAGGCGGGCATCCCTTTTTCCGGAAAACAATTAAAAATTTTTAATTGAAAAAAAAATGTTTGCTATGATATTTTTTAAGGAAAACGGTTACACTTCAATATCGTCGTCAGCTTTACGGCCCTGTCGTTTCATCAAATTCGTGACGGTTTTTAATCCTATCCCGTTGCAATTTCCGGAATTGAAAATAGTCCATGATCGAAGTTGAAAATCTAACCAAGTTTTACGGTCCCCGGCCCGCGATCAAAGGCATCAGCTTCAGCGTCAACAAGGGGGAGGTGGTGGGGTTTCTCGGCCCCAACGGAGCGGGCAAAACCACCACCATGAATATTCTTTGTTGTATCATGCCGGCCACCAGCGGGTCCGCCAGAATTTGCGGCCACGATGTCTTTGAGGAATCGATGGAGATCCGCAAAAAAATCGGCTATCTTCCGGAAACCCCTCCGCTTTACCCGGACATGACGGTAACGGACTATCTGCATTTTGCGGCCAGGTTGCGGAGGGTTCCGTCGAACAAGGTAAAAGCGTCGGTGGACCGGGTCATCGAGAAATGCGTGTTGAAAGACGTGCGGAACCGCATCATCCAACGCCTTTCCAAGGGATTTCAACAACGGGTGGGTCTGGCGCAATCCATGATCCACGATCCGGAAATCCTCATCCTCGATGAACCCACCATCGGCCTCGATCCGATCCAGATCATTGAAATCCGGAAATTGATCCAGGAACTGGCAAGCTCACACACCATCATATTGAGTTCGCACATTCTTCCGGAAATCACACAGATCTGCCGGCGGGTGATCATCCTCAACGAAGGGGAAATCGCCGCGGTCGATTCCCTGGAGGGTTTGACTTCCTCTCTGAACAAAACCGAACGCTTCATCTTAAAGGTACGCAATGACCAAAACTTAATTCCTGAAAAACTGAGCGCACTGGAAAACGTTATTTCCGTCACAGCGGAACAGGACGGCCGGTTTCTGATCGAATGCAAAATGAATTCTCATGTTCAGGATCAGGTGGCGCGTCTGGCTCTGGAGAATTCCTGGGGAATCGAAGAATTGAAAATCGTCTCGATGACTCTTGAAGACATCTTCCTGCGTCTGACCCTGGAAGAAAACGAACCGGACAAAGAGAAAAATGGAGTCAATGCATGAGAAACGCCTGGGTGATTGCAAAAAGGGATATGGGTTCTTATTTTAACTCTTCCGTATTTTATGTGGTGACCACCGTATTCCTGGTGATCTACGGTTTTATCTTTTCCCAAATCCTGACGTTTTTCAGCTTCCAGAGTGTGCAGGCGGGCCAGTTTCGCGGGATGAATATCGGTCTGAATCTGAACGAAATGGTCATTGAACCGTCATTTCACAATATGGCCGTGACCCTTCTGTTAATCATCCCCATTTTAACCATGCGCAGTTTTGCGGATGAAAAGAAAAGCAAAACCTATACCCTGCTTCTTTCCTCACCCATCGGCCTTAAAGAAATCATTTTCGGAAAATTTCTGGCCTGCATGACCGTGGTGACGGTCATGATCCTCTTGTCCTCATACTCGATCGGGTTTTTGCTGATCCTGGGAGAGCCGGAAATCGGCCCGATTGCGACGAGCTACCTGGGCACTCTGCTCATGGCGGGCTGTTATGTCGCTATGGGCGTGTTCGCGTCTTCGTTGACGGACAATCAGATCATCGCGGCGGTTCTCGCCTTCGGCATGTCCCTGTTCATGTGGATCATCGGCTGGGCCGCGCAGGCGGCCAGCGCCGGACTGGGAGAGGTCCTGCAGTTTCTTTCCCTCATCGATCACATGCAACGTTTTCTAAAAGGCATCGTCGACACCAGCGATGTGATCTATTATTTATCTTTCATCCTCTTTAGTTTGTTCCTGACGCACCGGGTGCTCGATTCTCAAAGGTGGAGATAACGGAATGAAACCATGGATTGCCATTTCAGGCTGGCTGGCTTTATTGCTGGGGCTTTCCTGCCTGTTTATTTATGTCGTCGCTCCTGAACAAACCCTGGCGATGTCTGTGACCGGAGGCGTCGCGCTGGTCAGCGCATTGGTTTTTGTTTTTTCGGAGCGGGACGCCATCAAACGCGGTGTCAAGTCGCGGACCGCTATCTACGGCATGAACACGGTCATACTCTTCTGTGTTTTTTTGGGAATTCTTATTTTTGCCAATCTTCTCTCCGCCCGTCACAAGCATCGGTTCGATTTTACCTCCACGGGAATCTTCACCCTGGCGCCGCAAACCCAAAAGATCGTCGCCCATCTGCCTCGCGAGGTCACGATGACCGCGTTTTTTCAAAGCGAGTCGCCGACCAGGGCGGGGTTTAAAAACCTGATGGATGGCTATCTGGCCCTTTCGGACAAGATCAAGTTGTCCTTTGTGGACCCGGACAAAAACCCCGCCATCATCAAGCAATACGGCATCACGACTTACGGAACCGTGGCACTGGAAAGCGGCAAACAGGAAACCAAGGTGCAGAATCCAACGGAAGAAAGCATCACCAATGCCATCCTCAAAGTGACCCGGGACGAAAAAAAGAAAATCTACTTCCTGAAAGGCCACGGAGAGCGCGATCCCGACAACACGGAAAGTCAGGGATACTCTGCCGCTAAAAAAGCGTTGGAGCGGGATGGATTCACGGTGGAAAAACTTCTTTTGCTACAGACGGCGAACGTCCCCGGCGATGCCGATGCGCTGGTGATCGCGGGGCCGGAAAAACCCATTCTCCCCGAGGAGCAAAAAGCCCTGGAAACCTTCCTGCAGAAAGGAGGTTCCATTCTTTTGCTTCTCGACCCACAAACAAAATCCGGCCTGGACGGCTTTTTGAGCCGATGGGGCATAGGCTTGCAGGAAGACATTGTGATCGATCCCATGTCAAAACTGTTTGGCGGCGACTACGCCGCTCCGGTTGTCAGCCAGTATATGATTCACGACATCACCAAGAATTTTTCTCTGCCCACCATTTTCCCGGTGCTGAGGTCGGTGACCGCTAAAAAGGCCGAAGGCGTCGAAGTGGAGGAACTCCTGCAAACAGGCGCCAACAGCTGGGCGGAAATCGATTTCACCGGCAAGAAGGTCAAGTTCGATGAAGGCGTGGACCGAAAGGGCCCTGTCACCATCGCGGTGATCGCTTCGAAAAAAATAACCCCAGAAAAAAAGGCAACCCCGGATGCGGATGCAAATGAGACAAAAGAAAAAACTACGCCAGAAAAAAAATCCGCCAAACAAAGCAACCTGATGGTCGTGGGAGATTCCGATTTCGCCAACAACACCTATTTTAATTTTTCCGGAAACGGCGATTTTTTTCTCAATGCAGCCTCCTGGCTGGCGGAAGAGGAAAACCTGATCGCCATACGCCCCAGGGAAAGAAAGGACACTCCCATCCATTTGACCAGCGACTGGGGAAGCGCCATATTCCTCATGGGAACCATCATTTTTCCCGGGGTCATTGTCTTGATAGGAATTCGAAAATGGTGGGCGAGGCGGCGTCTATGAAGTTTAAGGGAACGATAGGGATGGCCGCCCTGTTTCTCGGCATCGTTCTTTACTACTACCTGGTTGACGTTCCGGCGGAAAAAAAACACAGGGAAGAAAAGGAACGCGCTGAAAAAATTCTGCCGTTTGAAATCGGCCGGGTTGAGGGTTTGCGGTTGGTCAAAAAAAATCGGACCCTCCATCTCAGGCGCAAAAGCCCCGGGGAATGGGAATTGCTGGAGCCTGTCAAGGCCAAAGCCGACGCCCAGACCGTCCACTCCTTTTTATCCCTCCTGCAATCGGCCCGCTACAGCCGCGTCGTGGAAGACTCCGCAAAAGATCTTGCCGTTTATGGATTGCAAGAGCCGTCCCTGACAATCATCCTGCAACTGAAAGACCGGGGAGAAAAAACCCTGCTGGTGGGCGATGACCACCCCATGACCCAGTATCTTTATGTCAAACGGAAACAGGGGAATAAAGTGTTGCTGGCGGGAGCTAACAGAAATGACCTGGACAAATCCCTTTTCGACCTGAGAGACAAGAACCTTCTGGATTTCAAGGTAGAAAAGATCGCCAAAATCAAATTTCAAAACGCAGGGGAAGCCTTCACCTTAATGCAACAAAACGGGGAATGGCAATTTGACGGCGACGTCAAGGCCAAAGGCGACGTCGGCGAGATCAAAAGTTTTCTGAGGCAGGTTCACAACTTTACGGTTAAGAAATTCATCGACGAGAATCCTGAATCCCTCGCGCAATATGGCCTGGATGCGCCTTTAAGACAATTGACTCTGGAAACCCTAGGCGAGAACAAAGCGTCCATGACCCTGTTGGTGGGGAATAAACTCAAGGACGATGGATTTTATGGAAAAGTCGAAGGCGCGAACAAGGTCGTTTTATTTGGCCGCCAGCTCGTCGAAACCCTTTCCAAAAAACCCGTCGATTTCATAAGCAAAACTCTCCTTGAGTTCAAGGATGACAACGTTTCAAAAATCCAGTTGCAAACCAAGGGGAAAAAAATCCTTTTGGTCCGCAACAAGGAAGAAGCGTCGCGATGGGAAATCGTAAAACCCATTAAATCAGCCGCGGACTCGGCTACCGTCAACAGTCTGCTGTTCGACTTAAGGGAAGCCCGGGTGACGGAGTTTGTGAAGACCTCGATAAAAACCCCCGAACTTTTCGGACTGGACGATCCGAAACAGGTTCTTACCGTTGATCTGGGAGATAAAAAATCCTGGGCTCTTGAACTGGGAAATAAATCCGCCGACGGCAAGCATTTCTTCGCCAGCCGGACCGGGGACTCCACGGTTTTTACGATTGCCTCGGACACCGCCGCCAAACTGTTTCGCTCTCTCCATGACCTGAAAAATAAAAAACTGCTGAGTTTTAAAAAAGATGAAATCGAAAAGATTTTAATCGAGGCGCCCAATAAGGCGTTTGAACTTCAAAAACAGGAAAGAGACTGGAATCTCGCCCGGCCTGAAAAAATCAAACATGTGAAGGGGGTTGTCGGCAACGATATTCTCTGGTCCCTAAACAATCTGGAATATGAAGCGATCGTCGATCCTCCTCCGGACGATAAAGCATCCGGTCTCGACCGACCCACGGTTTCCGTCACCATCTGGAACGGAAAAGATCAACAAATAGGCAAAGTGCTCGTGGGCAGAAAAATTGCGGACAAGGCGGAATATTACGCCAGGGTGGAAGGCGTTCCCGGCTTGTATACAATCAAATCCCGCTACCTGGAAAGCCTGCCAAAAGATTTGCAGAAATTCAAAGAGAAATAAATTTTGCCATCGAGCCACCGCTACAAAATCCTTCCCGACCCCGTGCTGTTTCCCTGACGCGCCATTTCACTCATTTCCAATTTTTCAACTTCCAGTTCACGGGTTCATTCATTTCCAATCGGTTCTTGACAGTCCTTTCCGTAAAGTTTTGAAAGGATTTCTCTTGCCGGGCGACCTATATTCAGGTTTCCCGGACAGACTTTTTTAGCGGAGAGGCAATTCTTGGAAACCTCTCTGATACCGGCACTAAGTTATAAGGAGTCCCTATCATGAACAAACTGGAAACGGTGGAATCGCTGGTCAGAAAAATACCGTGCCCCATTTGTTTGAATTCACGGTTTCAAGTCAACCTCAGTTGCGACCTGCCCCAATCGCCTTGTGATTATCATGCGGTGTGCGAACACTGCAACTATAAGTTCGTGATCACGGAAGATTATGGAAGCAAGAAGGATATCCTGCAAAGCGTGAAGGAACATGTTGAAAAAAGCGGCTGTCCAAAATGCCATGATAAAGATCTGGAAATTGAATTTATGTGCGACCTGGGATCGCAGGATTGTTTTTTTCTGGTGAAATGCGAAAAAAACGGTCATTACAGCAAGATAGATCAAAAAGGCATTTTTTACCTGTTCCACTAGTCGGCAACGTTGATCGAATTTCCTGGATGCAGGAGAGATCTTTACTCGTGTTAATCTCAATAAAGGGTCCCAAAGGCCGCATATTAAGATTATCAGGAGTATTGCCGTAGAGATATTATTGAGGACAAATCTCACAAGTCCGAGGAAGCCGCAGACTCTGACGTTATTGAAAATTATCCACTATATGTAGGGATTTTTTATTTTTTGCATACATTATGTGGCACTAAGGAAAAATCGAGGGGTTGCCTGAAAAAAATTTCATCCCTATCTCATTGAAACTTAATACATTTTGTTGGGCAGAGAGAATAATTGTATTTTTACGATTGACAGCTACCATATGTAGTGTTACGGTTCACGAGCCATACTAAATAAAGTGATTTTTAGCTGTCCGCAGATGATTTTTCAGGTTCACTTTTTAAGGTATGGGGAAGTGAATTTTTTATTTTATCGGATCTACGATAAAATTTAATGAGAGTCGCATGAACTTCCATCGGCGGGTTACTAGAAGAGAGATGTCCATGTCAATTCAAATGCATCCCAGAAATTTTGCAACCGATCAGCGTATTTTTGGAATGCACGCCAGTCTCAACCCCCTTCCCAAACCCCCTAAGTTTTTGAGCGCCAGCCGGGACCTCCGTTTTTCTTGGCAGAAGAAACCCTTCCAAGTGGCGTATAGTGGAATCTCTTTTTACCCCCGGAGAATTTTGGACATAACTTCGTCCGGGAAAATAGTGACCCGCCTCCTTTCTTTAAGTTTCGCCGTCTCGCCCGGTCCAAATGTTTGATCCGTGTATAAGCGCCTTCTTGTCAGGGACAGGCACATACAGTCTTTTGTTTTCGTATTGAGTTGGTTCTTTGGATGGGCGGGACGGTTTTCACATTTTTCATAATTAAACCTGCATCGCTCGAATTATTAGCTCCAGACAAGGTTCTTATTATGGCCCGCTTGCCATTGGCCCCTGTCTGCACTATAGTAAACCCCAAATTAAAAGGAGTTGGGTTGTTTTATGCTGGATTTTTCTAACCCCAAATGTGAGGTGTCCGGTGAATATGTTCCTTTTTATTCGCACACGGGCGATGCCGGAGCCGACCTGCGGTCATCTGTAGAAGAAGTGATTCCCGCTCGGGGAAAAGGACTGATTGCTACGGGCATCCGCTTGAAACTTCCGCCAGGACATGTCGGGTTGATCTGGCCGCGGAGTGGGCTGGCGGTCAAACATTCTCTCGACTGCGGAGCCGGGGTGATCGATTCCGGATACCGGGGAGAGGTTAAAGTGCTTCTATTCAATCATTCGGATGAAGACTATGCCATCAAAAAAGGCGACCGGGTCGCGCAACTCATCATCCAGAAATATGAAAAAGTTGACTTTGTCCCTGTAGAGCGATTGGAAGAAACCACCCGCGGAACTCAGGGATTCGGTTCCACCGGAAAATGAAAATGCGGGAAAATCAACCGAAAATGCGGTTTTTTCCCTGTTTGATCAAAAATGGTTATACAATATCCCTTGGAGTTCTTCTGATTAACAAACAACGGCCTTTATTTTCGCCGGGGAAATTATAATGGGTTCATTTAGAGACTGGTTGCAAAAAATGTTTGGTATTTCCGCCGGAAAACCGGATGCATCCGCCCCTTTTTCGCCGCAATCCGAAGCCGCCGGGGAAAAAGATTTTCGCGTTGTCCGCGTTCAACCCACGCCAAATCCGGACGCCTTTCAATTCATCATGAACGGCCCGGTCATTTCCGAGGCGACCAAAACGTTCAACTCGGCGGAGGAAGCCAAAGGCGATCCCCTTGGCGAGGCCCTGTTTGGAATTTTTGGGGTTGAAAACGTTTTTTTAAAGGAAAGCTATGTGACCGTCACCAAATCCAAAGTGGTGGGCTGGCATACGGTGATGGAAACCGTTGGCGAAACCATCGAAAACCATTTGCGGTTTTACGATGCGCAAAAGGTTGCGGAAGAAGTCAAGCCTGCGGTCGATCCCGTTCTCGAGGGTTTCAAAAAAGATGAATTTTCCACTTATTCCGAAAAACAAAAGACCGAAGTGATCGAGGCCCTTCTGGACGTTGCGATCCGGCCCGCTCTTTCAAACGATGGCGGTGGACTGGATATTCTGGGAATCGACGGCTCCATTGTAAAAATTCATTACCAGGGGGCCTGTGGAAGTTGTCCGAGTTCCACCACCGGAACCTTGAGTTACATCGAAAATTTCCTGAAAGAAGCGGTCCACCCCGATCTGACCGTTCAGGCCAATTGACCCAGGCTTCACCCCCCCTCCGCTCCATCAAAGGAAATAATCAGCAGCTAGCATGAAAAAAGGGGTTTTCGGCCTTAAATGTTAATTTCAAGTTTTTCATTTAAAAATTTGCAAAACTTAACTTGCTGACAAGATTTTTCCTTTTTCACCTACCTGTTATTTTCACATCCATTTGCTGGAAATATCCGGGGGCTGATAATCCAGAATATACTGCAATGCGGTTTCCGGATCGGGTTCCACGGCAAACAAATTCACCGTCTCTTTCCTGGCGAATTTAAGATCGACCATTTCCTGTAGATTTGCTATCAGACCGCGGTAGAAATTACAGGTGTTGATGAACACCAATGGTTTCAACGTTAATTTGAGCTGTTTCATGGAAAGAATTTCCATGGCTTCTTCCATCGTGCCGATGCCGCCGGGAAGGGTGATGAACGCATCCGACTTTTGATCCATCACCGCTTTCCGTTCCCGCATATCTTTCGTCACGATCAATTCATCCGCCTCGCCATATTCGATTTCCTTGACCCTGAAAAATTCGGGAAGCACTCCCGTGACTTTCCCGCCAGACTCATGAACGCCCCGGGCAACGCAACCCATCAACCCAATGGAAGCGCCCCCGTAAATAAGATCCAGGCCCAGCCGTCCCAGCCGGCGCCCCAGGTCGGTGGCCGTGGTCTTGTAGACATCGTCTATGGAGTCGCTGGATGAACAAAACACGCAAACGGAACGAATCATATTTGCACCCTTCAGAAACCCGGTTCCAAAATTTCAAACCCATGCATTGTATCCTAAAAAACCCCTTATGAATCAACGTAATGAATATCACAAAAGTTTGTGACAGGTTTCCTTCAACCCGCGTACAAAAATAGTTACTTTAACGATAGTAATTTCATTTTAGCCACTCACAACTCATCGTCATTACAACCATTCATTCAGGGAGGTGCAACATGCTACATGAGGTAAGAGTCCTGAACCCTAAGGGGAAGATAAAGAAATTGATTTCGAGTCAGGAGTTGAGGCGGGAACACTGGAGAAAATTCAACGACCTGAGCCATGAAATCACCATTGGCAAATTTTCCAGAGGCCGGATACCTCGATTTGTTCGACAGGCGCTGGACAACGAATTCCGGGATTTCGAAGAGGAGTATCAACAAAAACTTTGAAAAATCGGGCCCAAAAAATTTTCAGATGCTTTCTTACAAATCCGTCCCTGCGCATTCACCTGGAATCTTGTTAGAAACCCGGCTGTTATGAAAAATTTTCTGAGAATCGTTTGGTTTCACCCTAAAATATCCTTCAGGTAAAGCCGAAGAATTTAATGAAAATAAAAGGGTGAGATCGAATCCTATGACTAAAGAACAGTTCGATCAGTTCAAAAATAAGATTCTAAAATTGTCAGATGAAGCTGAGGCATTTTGGGAGGAATATAAAACTTTGCAGACCACCAAAGAAAAAGCCATCCATTTGTTGCGAGACAAAAATTATCAGTTGGCGGTGAGGACTCAAGAACTTCAAAAAGCAAAAAATGAAGTCAAGAATTTTAAATCCCACCTTCGGGAAGCCATAAAAAAAATAAAGCAGTTGGAAGGTGAAAAAAAACAAATACTCCAATCGCGGACAAGCAACAGGGAACCGTCAGACGATGTCGTTGACCTAAAAAAGATAGCCAATGACTTTGACGCAAAGCTGGAAAAAAAGAAAGATGAAAAAACTCTAAACTATTTGAAAGACTGGTGACGGTGGTTGAAAAAAATCTTTTGAGTTCCCGTTCCCGTTCAGTTTGAATGGCCGCCGATGGCCCTGGAAAGTTTTTAATCCCGGTCGTCCGGAGTGAATAAGCTTTTGTATTCGCTGATGGCATAACGGTCCGTCATGCCAGAAACATAGTCGCAGATTTTCCTTTCCAGCGACTCGTCATCCGTTTTTTTTTCTGAAGATTCCGGCAACAATACGGGCAACTTCTTGTAGGCCGCAAAAATCTCCGTTAGATAAAGCTTGGCTTTAAACTCCATCCGCATGACCCGTCGATGCGTGTACATATTCTTGAAAAGAAATTTTTTCAACTCCCTGTTTTTGCCGTCCATCTCGGGACCAAAACCCGCCACCCGTTGCGGTGCCGAACGGATGTCGTCCGGGCTTTTCATATCCAGCCGCGTTAAGTTTTGAATCGTATGTTCCCGGAAGTCCGTGATCAGATCGTTGATGATCCTGCGGACAATCTGATATTTTTTAAGTTTGAAATCCAGGTTCGAATATTTCTTGTCCAGCAGTTTCTCGTTTTCTCTCCATAAAGCCACCTTCTGGAGTTTGCCGATATCCAGCAGGTTGGAGGTGATGCCATCGTCCAGATCATGCGCGTTGTAGGCGATGCCATCCGCGCAGTCCGCCACCTGGGCTTCCAGGGAAGGGTGCCGGAACCCTGCATTCCGGGAAATGGGATTTTCCGCATCCTTCGTGTGCTTGCTGATTCCTTCCAAAACTTCCCAGGTCAGATTGAGACCTTGAAATTCCGGATACCTTTTTTCAAGCCGTTTCACAATCCTGAGACTCTGCTTGTTATGCTCAAAGCCCCCGTGCTCTTTCATCAGTTTATTGAGAACACTTTGCCCGGTATGGCCAAAAGGCGGATGCCCCAGATCGTGTGAAAGGGCGATGGCTTCCGCCAGATCCTCATTCAACTGCATCGATTTGCAAATGGAGCGCGTGATTTGCGCCACTTCCAGCGAATGCGTCAACCGGGTGCGGTAATAATCCCCTTCATGATAGACAAACACCTGGGTTTTGTATTCCAACCGGCGAAAGGCGGACGAATGAATGACCCGGTCGCGGTCCCGCTGAAAACGAGTGCGGTAAGGGTGCTCCTCTTCCGGGTGCTGGCGCCCCTGGCTTTCCCCGCTTTTGATGGCATAGGGAGCAAGCCCCTGCTTTTCGATCTGTTCAATGTCCTGACGTTTCAGCAACCCATCAACCCTTTCAAAAGCTGACATCCACTGACAAAAAAGTCCCCTTGCCGTACAGTGAAAACTTTTTCGAGATAAGACCTCGTTTAATTGTATGAATTTTACCAGATTACCAGGCGGTTATCAGGTTTCTTTGAGATCATGGAAGAAGCTGCCATCGTCCACTTTCCTGAAAAATTATAATGATTTTTCACCTGAGTCCTTTCCAGAAAAAATCCCGTTGACTTCGATTCTTCCGAGAGGTACTTTGAAATCACAGAGTCCGTTGAAATTGCAATATTCACTTACCGGGAGTTTGATTCGCGATGAAACTCCACAAGTCTCTTTGTTTTTTCACAACCATTCTCTTGGTCGGCTTCTGGTTTTCAGGAACGGCCCAAGCGGGATCAAAACCATGCAGGGATTTGATTGCCCCCTTACACAATCGGGTCAATTATGTGAAGGACCGGGGCGGGATGTGGGCGCGGTTTGAAAAACGGCCCGGTTTGAAAAACCATTCCGGTCTCGCCCTTAAAGTCGACTCAAAAATTGTCGGTCTTATGTTTACCCTGGATTACCTGTGCGATACCCGGGAGGGCATCCCGTACAGCGATATCGCGGAATATGTCGTCTCCAACGTCAAGAAAAAGGGCAGGCAGGGGTTCATTGAGGAGAATGTGGCCCTTGGTCATAGCCTGAAAGAAGTGACTGAATGGGCGGAATACGCCAGGTTCTCAGAGGACAACTTGAACCGTAAGCTGGATATCGTCCAAATCGGGAAATCGGCGACACGGGCCCAGGGTCCTGTCGAGCGCTATGTGATTCTTTTCAAAAACAAGTCTACCGATTCGGAGTTACTTGCCCAATCAAAAGCCCTCATCGAAGAAACC
>Ga0114931_10003687_pt1 | contig 19294 bp, 19 predicted proteins | sample 2SBtaG_FD_89579 | JGI IMG/M metagenome (GOLD analysis project Ga0114931, IMG submission 89579) | Deep subsurface microbial communities from Kolumbo volcano to uncover new lineages of life (NeLLi) - 2SBTROV14_V59a metaG | ecosystem: Environmental > Aquatic > Marine > Volcanic | place: Kolumbo...
CGATGCTCGGCCCGATGACCACCGCGCCCGGCTCGATCACCGCCCCCAGATGATATCTCCTCTCGATGCGCTGCCCGTGCCGTACAGGAGGGAATAAACACTGCCAAATAGTAAAACCACCCTTCGATTTTTTTAAAATTGGCATCAACCCATCTCCGTCACGCCCCCAGATGATATCTCCTCTTTCGACACCGCTCAAATACTTTTGGTATGAAGAAAGAAAGGGGAACGGGAAACTATCTTCCGAATCAGATTGTAGAATATCCTCTATACCTTGATCTTCAATAACTTGCATAAATAAGACGTAACGAGATTGTAGTAGTGTTTTATGGTTTTATCTTATCGGGAAAATTGGATTGCATTTTAATAGTATATAAAAGGAATGACATCTAATTAGACAACGTTCATAGAACTCAGCGATATAATGAAAAATATTTAGAAATAAACAATTAAAAAAAAACATATCTTAAAACGCATATTATATAAGTTTGACGAACTGTTTCCCGGTTAGGAAAAACTGTAACGAATTTATTTGTCCCTAATTACAGCCCGGGAAATTACACGTTGTTTGCTGTTGTTTCATTTCTAAAAAAATGTGGAACGGAATGATTTATCGTTGGCATTATTTATAATTAGTATATAAATACATATTCTAATCATTGGGCTTATTCTGTTTACTGCATCCTATCCTGACCAGACAGGTATAAAGTAATTGGGCGAAGCATGGATGAAATTCATTTTAGAGAACTTGTCGAGAAGGTGTGATTCAGCTTGAAGCTGAGGAAACTGGAAATTTTCCTGAAAGTCTTATTTGTTTACAAACCGGGACATTTAAAACTAACTGAGTCGATGATTATCCCAAAAGAAACATTTAATCAAATACTCAATCCGGATAATGTGGTATACATCGGATCTTAGCCTCTTTTAAATGCATGGCTCAAATCAAAAGAAAGAGACGCTCAGATGCCTAAGCATTCCAGAGGACTAATTCTCATTATCCGGAGAGACAACGAACATCTTGCACTCGATCTCATTAAAAGAGGGAGTGCCCGAAAGCAGGATTTGGGAATCAATGGTCAGGACCTATGCCTCTGCCCGGGGATATACAGCAAAATAACTTCTCGTCCCAGATCACCCCTATACACTGATTTGATGCGATTTGTAAACAGGGCTGCAATCATTACGTTATGTGCGTTATAGACATCGACTGTAACTACGACATATATTATAATCGCATAATATATGATAAAGCGTTATCCATCTGGTAGTTAAGTACTTATACATTGCTTATAATTGAAAAAGTATTTTGCACGCGTGTGCTGGTAAAATGTCGTGATATAAAATTGCCACGCATCGGTTTTTACATACACTAAGCGCAAAGGTACACGTAGGAAGGTGCCTTCAACGTCCAGATATGCCAAAATGGATACAGTACATTTTAATAAAATCGTCGATAAGGTTGGGGAGTCTCTCGCTGCCAAACGCCTAAATCGCTGGGAAACGCCATATATTAAACATGGTGATGTCAATATAACGCGGATCAGACAACGATTCGGTATGTCCCAGGCGGAGTTTGCCTCTATATTAGGTGTAGGCGAGGAAACGGTCGTAAACTGGGAAAGAGGTGTAACTAAACCGGGCAGGACTTATTCCCTCTTGTTCCGGATAATGGAAAAACGCCCCGAAGCATTATTAGAGGCACTGTGGGATTATTGAATATACATTGGAACCCATCTGTTAAGATATCTTATAAGTATTGTTGATAATCAGATCGTGTCTGATCAAATTTAGTGACGATCCAATACATCAAATGCCTCTTCCTTGCTCCTCCGGGATGTCCAGTTGCACCCATCTCGTTCTGACCACATGCTATACAAAGAAAATTCACACACACCAGACGATGTCTTTGCCTGGTGATCAATACGAAAATCATACCTTATTCTTGACATATTAATAACGGCGTTTAATTTATACTCATGCAAACACGAAACGATTAAATTCGTCTTTATATGACCGGGCGACTGTATTTCATGACGTTGAATTATACTTGCTATAGCTCATGATCTCACCTACAACGACTTTATACGGACAGCTGGTCTTACGCCGCTTCCCTTAATACGAGAAGCGGCGATTTTATATGTAATTTTCCGGCGTGCCACCCTAATGTCCTCATTAATGGACGGGTCGACTATTCCTGAAATATAAGAATGGGTGTTGCTGTCACCAGATGAATTGATCCATATACAATTGATTAACTGGAATCACGGCGGGTAAATTAACTCAACCTTTCCTTCGACAGTCGCTGGAATTGGAATGCTTAACGGGCTCGTTGGACTCGATTTGCAGCCAATCAAACAAAAGTGTCTAAAAAGTTTTCACAAAGAAACCTCCCTGTTAAGACGGCTAACCGTGACCCGCATGAGGAGCCAGGATACAAGTATTAATTGTCAATTTATCATTTCAACCTTATTCCTCATTTGTTTGCCACCCCTACAGTAGTCGAAACAAAAAAGGAGTTACGAAATTATCGTAACTCCTTATGGTTCATCAAGTCGGGGCGACAGGATTTGAACCTGCGACCCCTTGCACCCCATGCAAGTGCGCTACCGGACTGCGCCACGCCCCGAACATGTTCTCACGGCAACGGTTTGTTACCTGAGAAGACTTAAATATACCGCCGAATCTTATACAATCTCAAATCACAAAATGAACTAAGTGGTTTTTGGCTGAAAACAATCTCACCGGTGCTGTCACACGATAGGCACTTGCGGACTTTGATTGTGGTACATGAATGCCTCTGCATACGTGCACCCATGCTATATGCCACGGAATTCGGCCATCTGTTTATGGATAGCATAAAACTCGTCCGGCTTCTGGCTTTGATGCGCGTAACAGGCTTCCCTCTTTCGACCTTCGACAGCCGTTATGTCTACATAAACCGACGGATGAAAAACCTGGGTCTGTTCTCCCGAGAGTACTTCAAAATAATAGAGAGTTTCCTTTCTGCCTCCGTTCAGCCAGGCATCATAGACCAGAAGGGAAGTCGCACGGTGGTCCCGGTGCGTATCCACCGGCCAGTGGGTGAAGAGGACATCCGGTTTTTACCTATCGAGGATTTGCGCAAACTCTTTATAGTGCTGGTTCGATATTTTCGTATCGCCATCGATTTGTCCGGCAAAGACGGGACGTGCTTTAAGAATTTCACAGGCCTTTTTAACTTCCGCCGTGCGAATCCTCGCCGCCTCGTCATGTGATTTCCCGGGGATGCCGGCTTCACCGCGGGTCAAATACAATGAGATGACCTCATGTCCCTGGTCCGCCAGCAATGCCATGGTACCGCCGCAACCCGTTTCAGGATCATCCGGATGAGCTCCGGCAACAACGATCTTCAATTTCTTATCCGATCCTAACAGGACAGAACGGGACAACCCGAGAGGCAGCATCGCCGATGACGCTCCCATCATTTTCAAGGCTTCACGCCGGTTTATCTTTTTCATATCACCCTCATTAGCCGTGATCCAAAATAATTACAACCATGGATAATTTAGAGGAATTAGTGTGATACGCAATGGGATATCTATCAAACAGAAACCAAATGGACGGATCACATCGGTTCCTTCACCCCCATCTTCAGCAAGAGCCAGTTCATAGGATAGGCGGTCATAAAACCGGCCACCATTGCTATCTGCATCATGAACCAGAAGACAAGACCCGCTTTGGGAAGTTCATGGCCGAATAGGACAAACGTTGCGATGGCCATCCAGCCGTACATCCCAATCTGCCAGGATGTTAGCGACAGCGTGTCGGCTTTGACAGCCTCCTTGATGGCTTCGCCGGTACTGATGTTTTTCATCGGTTTAATGGTGTAATACTGAAATGCAATTCCAATGATAAAAGCCAAAACATAGTCAACAACCCATCCTGCGAAAATGCCGTAACCGAAAAGGGTAAACGGAAATAAGACAAGTCCCCATTCCGCAATCAGGTCACCGAGCGTACAGCCGCTTCCGCAATGGGTCGCGCTCAACCCTACACTTTGCCAGAACGGCCGGCTGCTTCCATGTGAATGGTGTCCATTGTGGTCTTTTGATACGCGACCCACTTTCCAATAAGCCCACAAAGCAAGCGGACCCGCATATAACCCGGTGATTGGCCATACGAGATTCATAATCCACATGGGCTGGCTGTGTCCGGAAATAAGGTCAATCAAAATAATAAAGAAGGATAATCCCCCGGAGATAAGGGAAATAAGAGAAATAGTAATTAACCATTGGGGCATAATAACAATCGTGTGATCAATTTTTCATTTGCACACATTGCAACACCTTCATCCTACTTCCCATTCCGGTAAACCGGATACCTCAGGTCTATTACTTGAGAACTAACTGTGAATAACTATCAACTATACAACCAAAGACCAATCACTACAGCAAGGATGATTGCCGCGGTATCTGCGATAAGTCCGGTGATAACGGCATACCGGGGCTTGCGGACATTAACGGCACCGAAGTAGACCGCCAGCACGTAAAAAGTAGTCTCCGTCGATCCGAACATGATGGCACCAATCGTTACGTAAATGGAATCGACACCATAATGCTTGATCATATCGGCAAGGATGCCAACCGAGCCGCTTCCGGTGAGCGGGCGCATGATGGCCATCGGCAACACCTGGGGTGGAAAATGAACAAACTCAAACAGCGGGTGCAGGCCCTTGATAATCCAGTCCATGGCACCGCTTGCCCGAAACATGCCGATCGCGAACAAAATCGCAACTAAATAAGGAATGATCCGGACGGCGATCTCAAACCCTTCTTTGGCGCCATCCACAAACTCTTCATAGACCTTGACCTTTTTGATGAGTCCGTACAGAGGAATCAGAACGATGATAACGGGCAGAACAAATACAGCGATTACTTGCATGTCAATTCTCCTTCCATTCGGTTACGGGTGCTTCCGGGTTTCGCCTCGCGAATATTTTGGCAGCGGTGACCCCGATAACCAGCGAGAAGAATGTTACAAGCACAATTCCCGTAAATAGTTCGCCAATACGAATTCCCATAATGGCAACCAGTGTCACAGGCGGCACCAACTGAATACTTGCCGTATTGATCGTCAAAAACATGCACATCGCATTTGTTGCTTCATCCTTATTGGGATTCAGTTTTTGCATCTCCTCCATCGCTTTGATCCCCAAAGGAGTTGCAGCATTTCCAAGTCCCAGCATATTAGCAGCAAAATTAAGACTGATGGCACCAAGCGCAGGATGATCTTTCGGGATATTAGGAAACAGAAACCGCAGGAAGGGCTGAACGACTTTCACCATTTTGTAGATAAGTCCGCTTTTCTCGGCGATCCGCATGAGACCAAGCCACAGGGCCATAACACCAATCAACCCGATAGCCAGCTTAACGGCAAACGAAGCCATATCAAATGCTGCCTGTGTGATAGCTCTCAGTTTCACATACTGAACTTTGGGAAGCATCACCGATACCACACTGTCGGTCGGTGATGAAGAAAGGACTTCGGCCGACATGTTGTCCGGTGTGTTATCGGAAAAGTGAGAAGCCACATCACTCCAGTGTTTGGGTAGCGCTTTGGTTATGGGGACCACGAGCTCGGTTTTCTTTTTGGCCACATGCCAGGTTGCCGAAAGCAGGGTGTCCATTCCGGGTGTACGAAAACGAACGTGCTGTGTCTGGTTATGAGACATATTCTTCGGAAACCTGACGACAATCTCCTGGGGTACGTCATTCTGATAGGTATTCTCAGAGAGATCTTTTATGTCTGTAGTCAGCGCAAAAACGAGACTGATGATAATCAGGCCGGCCCAGATATAATTGAGCATAGACTATTTTGATTTAATACGGGATCGTTTGTGATCCGTGAAGTTCGTTAATCAACCTGCAGGGTGCAAAGGTCGGTTACACTATTTTACCTATTGACTTAATAAATGATGTTAGAAAATAATCACTCCTTCAAAAACAGCAAGACAATCTCCTGGAATAGTTTAAACCTTTTTTTCTCATAGTGGACGGAAGAAGTGCTATATTCCCAGTGTAATTTTGACCCGAAAATAATTTATCTATGCAGTTCGAAACGTTGGCCATCCACACTGGAATGGAAAGTGATCCTGTAACAGGATCTGTCGTTCCACCGCTTTACTCATCAACTATTTTCCGTCATCCACCTGAAGGATTGAATCCTGATGGATTCAATTATACGCGCCACGACAATCCCAACCGGAACCGGCTTGAACAGCTCCTTGCTCGTTTGGAAGGCGCATCTGATTGTGCTGTCTTCTCTTCGGGGGTCGCTGCGGCAACAGCGATCTTCCAGGCCATGGATCCGGGAGATGAAGTGCTGGCGCCCGAGGATGTATATCACGGCAACAGGTTATTACTGAATGACCTCATGCGCCGCTGGGGATTATACACGAATTATGTCGATATGACCGACCCGGAGGCTGTAGACTCTGCCATTACAAACCGAACGCGTCTTATCTGGGTTGAGACTCCATCAAATCCGTTACTACACGTAACAGATATTAAAGCAGTCTGCAAGGTTGCTGCAAAATATGATGACCTGCAGGTCTGTGTGGACAATACCTGGCTGACTCCCTACCTGCAGCAACCGCTGTCGCACGGCGCCGATCTCGTTTTGCATTCAACAACGAAATATCTTGGCGGTCATAGTGATCTGCTTGGAGGAGCCGTGATCAGCCGGCCCGGGAACCCGTTTTTCGAGCGTATCCGGAGTATTCAACACCAGGCTGGAGCCGTGCCATCGCCGCATGATTGCTGGATGTTGCAGCGAAGCATTCATACGCTTCCCTGCCGTATGGAGATGCACTGCAGCAACGCTTTGAAGGTGACCTCATATCTTGATAAACATATCAAAGTTGAAAAAGTATTCTATCCCGGACTGCAGTCGAGTCCCTATTATAACCTCTCAAAGAAGCAGGCACGCAACTTTGGCGGGATGCTCTCATTCCTTTACTACGGCACGGGTGAAGAGACTCAAAAAGTCGTCAATCAATCCAGGATCATCATACCAGCTACAAGTCTTGGCGGTGTGGAAAGCACCTGGGAGCATCGCCGTTCCAGCGAGGGCCCCAAATCGCCGATGCCAGATAATCTGATTCGCTTATCCGTCGGACTCGAGCACCCGGATGATTTGCTGGCTGATATCGAACAGGCGCTAAATGGCTGACAATGATAAAACTTGGTGCCTTTTGCGATCTTCGCAGTTTAAAGAAATAACCGCCAAGGTCGCTAAGGAACGCAGAGACTAACTGGTTTAAATCCTTTGTGTAACTTAGTGTGCTCCGCGGTTGATTAAAATCGCCGTAAAAATAGTTTTTAAGCCGGAAAAGGTACTTTTAGCTTATTTTGATCTCACTTTTAAAATTCGGATTTTACAAGCTGAATTTTATGGCGCCAAACCGTGTTTTCAAGTCAAACAAATTTGTTAATCTGAGAAATTATTTAGAATGGCACGAGAAGAAATGGTGATGCCCAAGATGGGCGAATCAATCATGGAAGGTACCGTCACCGAGTGGAAAAAAAAGGTCGGTGACACTGTCGAACAAGATGAAACGGTCCTTGAGATAGCAACAGACAAAGTCGACTCGGAAGTCCCGGCCCCAATATCCGGAACTATTGTTGAGATTCTTGTTGAAGAAGGAGAAACCGTCGAAGTTGGTACCCCCATTGCGATTATTGATACGGAAGGCGGAGCCGTTGCAGCACCTGCTGAGGACAAAAAACCGCAAAAAGAGGAACAGCCAACCGAAGCTCCTGCGAAGGAAGAAACGGAAGAAGTTGCATCAGAGACTACTTCAAACGGTTCGGCCCAACCTGCAAAAGAGCCGGTTCAGGGCAGCACTCCTCCCCAAAGAAAAGGAAGTGACGGCCGTTTCTATTCACCACTCGTGCGATCCATAGCCCAGGAAGAAGGCATTTCACAGGAAGAGCTCGAAACGATTGAAGGATCCGGATCACAAGGCCGCGTGTCCAAACAGGACCTGATGAATTATATTGATCAGAGGAAATCCGGTACTGCACAAACCGCGGCAAAGACCATCAGTCGTCCGGGTTCACCTGCTCAACCCACTCAAAAAACGGGAGCAGAAGGCGAAAAGATCCGCGCTGGCGAGATTCATGTGAATTGGCCGAAGGAAAATGTGGAAATCATCCAGATGGATCGTATGCGCAAGTCTATTGCTGAGCACATGATTCGGTCTAAACAGACTTCCGCACATGTCACTACGTTTGCAGAAGCCGATGTTACTTCACTGGTTCGCTTCCGGAACAAAAACAAAAAACAGTTTTTCGAAGAAAACGGTATAAAACTTACATTTACTCCGTTTTTCATAGAAGCCACGATCCAGGCCATTCGCGAATTCCCCCTGATTAACAGTTCTGTTGATGGAGACAAGATCATCCTTAAGCGTGATATTAATTACGGTATCGCCGTAGCTTTAGGTGATTCAGGTTCCGGAGGCCTCATCGTTCCTGTTATCAAGAATGCAGGTGAAATGAATATTCACGGACTGGCACGATCGGTCCATACGCTTGCTCAGAAAGCACGTTCAAAGAGCCTGTCTCCTGATGATTTGACCGGAGGCACCTTCACGCTTACCAATTATGGAAGTGTCGGTAACCTGGCTGGAACACCGATCATCAATCAGCCGCAGGTCGCAATCTTTGGAACAGGCGCGATCGTTAAACGACCTGTAGTGCTTGAAACAGCATACGGAGATACCATAGCGATCAGGCACATGATGTATTTGTCCATGAGTTACGACCACAGAATCATCGATGGTGCACATGGCGGAGCTTTCATCCAGCGTGTCAAAGAACTGCTTGAAAACTTCGACGAGAACAGATCACTCTGATTCTGTCTTGATTTATTAGTCAAATGAACGGCATGGGATTATTTTCATGCCGTTTTATTTGGAATCAGCCGCAAGAAACCAACGGGGTTTGATGAATATCATTCATAGGATTGAGGATTTACGAAGTACTTTAAAGACGCATCGTCTGCGAGACCAAACGATTGGATTTGTTCCAACAATGGGAGCCTTGCACAATGGACACCTTTCACTGATGAAAGAAGCACGTGAAGCCTCTGACATCCTCGTAGCCTCTGTTTTTGTAAATCCAACCCAATTCGCCCCGAGCGAGGATTTTGAAACTTATCCGAGAAATCTTGAACACGATGCAGAGCTATGTCAAGGTGTTGGAGTCGATTACATTTTTGCCCCGGATAGAAGGGAGATGTATCAGCCCGAAACGTACCTGAGATTCGAGATTGATGAACTCACCAGGAATTTATGCGGGAAATCACGTCCCACGCATTTCCAGGGCGTTCTCCAGGTCGTAGCAAAGCTTTTTAATATCGTTCAGCCGGATATCGCCGTCTTTGGCCAGAAAGACATCCAGCAATTCGTGCTTATCGAGCGCCTTGTTAAAGAATTCAATTTCAGTGTCCGGATTATAAGGGGAACAACCGTACGGGCCGATGATGGACTGGCACTCAGCAGCAGGAATAAGTATCTCTCCGCAGAAGAGCGAAAAGTAGCACCGGGATTATATCAAAACCTTTTATCTGCAAAAAATGCCATCTTAAACGATCCCGCGAACTGGGCATCGGTGTTAGATAGGCAGCGCAAGGTCCTTCAGGAAAATGGATTCCGGATTGATTATATTGATGTCGTTCGGTATAACGATCTGCAAATCCCTGAAAGACTCGAGACAGGTGAAAAATATATCATAGCGGGAGCCGTTTTTCTTGGTGAAACGAGGCTTATTGATAACATTTTGTTTAAACTGAATTAACTTTACTTCAGCGCATCGATTTTTTTACGGCATGACTATCTCAATGTTCAAATCAAAACTACACCAGTTGACGGTAACGGAAGCTAACCTTTACTATGAGGGAAGCATTACAATCGACACCGAATTGCTGGAAACCGCTAATCTTTTGCCCTACGAGAAAGTGCAGGTTGTCAATATCAACAACGGTGCACGTCTCGAGACCTATACCATTCCAGCTCCAAGAGGTAGTCGCGTTGTATGCCTTAACGGTCCTGCCGCTCGCTTGGCTCAGCTTGGCGACCGCGTGATTGTCATTTCGTACGCCGACATGACACCGGAAGAAGCCCAAAAACACGAACCCCATATCGTGCTCGTCGATAAAGACAACAACCCCGTCCAAATCCTCCACGAAGCCAAATACGCTAATAAAATCCTTCCGGAAGAAGAGTTTTAAAATTTTGAATTTTTAGTGTTTAGTTTTGAATTAAACATTATTAGAGGAAGTTTTCACAATTGCGGTCAAGAGTCTAATCAATCCATCGACTTCGGATAAAAGGTCTGTTAGATCTGATTGAGAAAGATTTGTCCGTTCAATCAGGCGAATCCAATACTTCGTTTCTCGTGCTTCTTTTGAAGCGATTGCCATCTTGGAAATGAAATCTTTGCGGGATTGTGCTGCCGTTGCCTCTTCGATATTTGCGCCAATACTTGTACCGCTTTTCAATAATTGCTGCGCAATCACATACTCGCCGTGCCTCCGTAAATCCTGACTTAAATAGATTACACTAACAGAAAATTCAAAGCTTTTCTCAAGAATTATATTCTTCTTCTCTCCCATGAATAGGGTCTATTATTTCTTATTCCTTTACTAATAGACCCTCTATACATTTCAACCTTACAAATAATTCAAAACCAAACACTCAAAATTCAAAATTACGTTTACTGAGGCGGCAGTGTCCTGAATACGTAATCCCAGAATGGGGATGAGACACCAAATGCCTTGTCCGGATACTTGTAGTGGTGCAGCGAGTGATGGCGATATACCGATTTCAGGAAACGCGGCGGGTGAGGAAGGTGAATGGCATAGTGAATGAAGGCGTACATAAGATAACCCGCCAGAAACCTGGGAGGAAAACGTAGACATATTGCCGCATGATCAACCAGAATATGGCAAATAATATAACAACGATAAGTAGCGCAGGTACGGGCGGCATAAATAATCGTTCCGATCACGTGGATACTCATGATGTACACCATGAACCATGTAGTGAAACTTCTGCACTAATGGTGATTCGGTTATGAAGTGAAAAACATACCGATGCATGACGTATTCAAAAAATGTCCAGAAGAAGACGGCGAAGAGAAATATAGCGAGTCCTTTCCAAAAGGTATCCACAACCCGTAAGTTGTAAGCTTCGTAAAAAAGGAAGGCAAAAACAGGCGTATACGTACAGATCGTAATTAACGGAGAGGTTTTTGTCAGAGCCTCAAGAACCGGGTTTCTGAATAATCTCCCTTGTCCACTATTTTTTATCTGTTCCATGACAACTGGTCTTTAGGATGAGCAGTTTAAAACCCTTGTGATAAATATTATCAATTCTTTGTTTTTAGTAAAGGGTTGCGGAGCAATATAAAGTTCCTTAATGGAAGCGCTTTTAATTAGTATTTTGTACTCTTATTTTCCAATATGGAAATAAAAAGTATTGAGGAGTCACTATATGGCACCACTAACAAGTCACGAATCGATAACAGCACCGACAGGAACTAAGTTGCATTGCAAAGGCTGGCATCAGGAAGCCGCCTTACGAATGCTCATGAATAACCTGGATCCGGACGTTGCAGAAAAACCAGATGAACTCATCGTATACGGGGGAGCAGGTAAAGCCGCCCGGAACTGGGAGAGCTATCATAAGATAGTTGAGACACTCAAGCGGCTGGAAAAAGATGAAACATTATTGGTGCAAAGTGGCAAACCTGTTGGTGTCTTTCGGACGCATGAAGAGGCACCTCGCGTGTTAATCGCCAATGCTCATCTTGTACCTCGCTGGGCGACATGGGATGAATTTCGGCGACGCGACCAGCTTGGACTCACCATGTATGGCCAAATGACCGCCGGCTCGTGGATTTATATCGGAACGCAGGGTATCCTGCAGGGAACTTATGAGACTTTTGCTGAGTGTGCCCGCAAACATTTCGGCGGAACATTAGAAGGACGCCTGGTTGTCACTGCAGGCCTCGGAGGCATGGGGGGTGCTCAACCGCTCGCCGCGACGATGAATGGTGCTGCATTCCTCGGAGTAGATGTAGATGAACAACGTATTCAGAAACGGGTTAAAACCGGCTACTGCGATCGATACACTTACTGCCTTGATGAAGCTCTTGATATCGTATTGGATGCCCGCGAAACCAATCAATCGGTCAGTGTTGGATTAGTGGGCAATATCGCTGAAGTTCTGCCCGAGCTGGTCAAGCGCAATGTTGTGCCCGATGTTTTGACGGATCAAACATCCGCCCACGATTTACGAGTTGGATATATCCCCGCGGATTATTCACTCGAACAAGCGTCTGTTCTGCGGGAAAATGATTACGAATCCTATGAAAAGGCGGTCCTCGATTCCATGGTCACTCATGTTGAAGCTATGCTCGACATGCAGAAGAAGGGTGCTATTACGTTCGATTACGGAAACAATCTTCGTGGTCAGGTGGCTGATCGCCGTGGTTTTAAAGATGCTTTCCGGATTCCAGGTTTTGTACCCGAATTTATCCGACCACTCTTCTGCAAGGGCTCCGGACCATTTCGCTGGGCGGCCCTTTCCGGTGATCCAAATGATATTCATGAAACAGACAAAGCTGTCCTCGAAACCTTTCCACATAAAGAATCTCTTAACCGCTGGATTAAGCAGGCCAGAGAAAAAGTACATTTCCAGGGGCTGCCCTCACGCATCTGTTGGCTGGAGTATGGTGAGCGTGCTGAAATGGGACTCCGGTTCAACTGGCTTATTAGGAAAGGCAAAGTGAAGGCTCCGCTGGTTATTGGACGTGATCATCTTGATGCAGGCTCAGTGGCATCTCCGAACAGGGAGACCGAAGGCATGAAAGATGGCTCGGATGCCATTGCAGACTGGCCACTGCTAAATGCGTTGCTTAATACGGCTTCCGGTGCGAGCTGGGTTTCTATTCACCACGGAGGCGGCGTTGGTATCGGCTACTCGATTCACTCTGGCATGGTGTGCGTGGCAGACGGGACCGAGATGGCCGACCGCCGTCTCAACCGGGTATTAACTAATGATCCCGGCTCAGGAGTGATGCGTCATGCTGATGCAGGCTATGACCTTGCTGTCAAAACCGCCAATGACCGGGGTGTTGATTTGCCAATGATTAACGGGTGAGGTATCATCAATAGGTATTGTCTTGCCTGGATTGGCCGAATACTTTTTCTAATACACTCAGTATGAACGGTAAATGTGTATAAAACAGACCAGAGACATTTTCTATATTGCTCTAAAAAAGTCCATACACTGCCGTCAATGCAATTTGATGTGTTGCTTTGCAACTATAATAATTCTGATTTTTGCGTATAAACAGGCTCAATCATTTCCTCTTAAATACCAAGGCAAGTCCCCTTCCGACAGTACCAAAAAGTCTCCGCCCGATTTTGAATGGCAGCTCTCAGGAAGCACAGAAGCAGCAGTCATTCCGGATGGTGTTTTAAAATCCGGTGTAACGTACGATCACGTCATTCATCTTGATGGTATATTTCATACAGAGAAAGTGGGATTAAATGGCGGACGATTGCTGGCTTCAGTTGTTCAAATTACGAGCGGACTCCCATCAGACCATTATATCGGAGATATTCAAATCGCGAGCAATATCTCAGCTCAACCTTCTTTCAGGATTTACGAATTATCGTATACCCAAAACCTGCCCGGACATTTTGTAGCTGCAGCCGGATTGATCGATATGAATAAATTTTTTGTAAAGGACGATCATGCATCTACACTGCTAAACTCCTCCTTCGGCATCAGTCCCGACATTGCAGACAATGTACCTGCTTCAATCTATCCAAAACCGGGACTGGGTATTTCTGTTGCCAAATATTTTTCGCATTGGAAGCTGCAGGCGAGTTTCTTTGAAAATGATCCACAACAGAGAAACTCATTTAATCTGCATAAAAACATGGTTACCTTTGAAACGGATTACAAATCAGAACGTGGAATTACCCGCCTTCCGGTTACACTCAAAGGTGGTTTTTGGCATCACACGAAAATACAGACATTGCCCGGTACACAACCGCACTCCGATTGGGGATATTACCTTATTGCCCAGCAACGTGTATATCAATCCAAATACCGTTCTGCCGGCATATTTCTCCAGTGGGGATCATGTCCGGTTAGCAGGGTGCAAGTGCCTTATTACCTCGGGGTTGGTATGCTTGTCAATGGTCCGCTAAATGACAGACCGAAAGATCAGTTTTCACTTGGAATTGCAAAAGCATGGACAAACCGGCAACTCTCAGATGCTGAAACTTCTTACGAAATGACTTACCTCTGGCAAATCATCGAACCGTTGTCTATACAGCCAGATATTCAATATATTGAGCACCCCGCCGGACTAATGAGACTGCATTCATTTGTCTTTTTTTTACGCCTGAATTTTGAGGTGGATTGATAACAACAGGAGTTCTATAGATGAATAGTTCATGATAATTATCAAATGGAATAACCCACTATTTACCTATTGAAGATATTAGTAAACTAATAACATGAGAGACTCTGAACATCATATTCATATCACAAATCTTTACGAAGATTTGAAGCAACGGGTCGATTCGCTTAACCAAAGTCACGATCTTGTTGACCGATCCCGAGATATTATCGACCGGTCTTTAAACAATGGTCAGGCCTACTACGGGGTAAATACCGGCTTTGGCGTGCTTGCCCGGGAGCGCATTGCCAGCGACAAGCTCGAGGCCCTGCAACGCAACCTGATTCTGAGTCATTCTGTCGGTGTCGGCGAACTCATTCCAAAAGATATCAGCCGACTGATGCTGCAACTCAAGCTTCATGCCCTTGGACTCGGGTATTCCGGTATCTCGGGAACTACCTTTGAACGCCTGCTTTATTTTGCTTCACACGACCTGATACCTGCTGTCCCGAGCAAAGGAAGCCTGGGCGCTTCCGGCGATCTGGCTCCCTTGTCTCATATGTGCCTGCCTCTCCTGGGATATGGATATTTTTGGGATGATGCGGGCAAATTGACTATACCAGCCGAAAAAATTTTGAACGAGCATAATCTTTCACCCATTGGATTGAAACCAAAGGATGGCTTGTCGCTGATCAATGGCACCCAGATGATGAGTGCATATGGTTCATGGATCCTCGAACAATCACTGAACCTGGTTAAAATCGCTGATCTTGTCGCGGCGATGAGCCTTGAAGCTTTGCAGGGCAGCATCAAACCGTTTGATGCACGCATCCATAAAATACGCCCGCATCATGGACAGCAAATTGTTGCTGAAAATGTTCGTAATCTTTTAATTGACAGCCAGATACTGGAATCGCACCGGAATTGCGGGAAAGTCCAGGACCCCTATTGCCTGCGATGTGTTCCCCAAGTACATGGTGCCAGTCGTGATGCCATCGATCATGCCTGCTCCGTCGTGGAAACTGAGATCAATTCGGTTACTGACAATCCTCTGGTTTTTGAAAATGGTGATATCATCAGCGGAGGCAATTTCCACGGTCAGCCTCTCGCACTTGTTTTGGATTATGCCGCTATTGCGCTGGCAGAGTTAGCCAGCATCTCTGAACGACGTACGTATCTGCTGTTAAGTGGTCATGACGGCCTGCCGAAACTTTTGATGCGCGAAACGGGAATCAACTCCGGATTCATGATTCCACAGTACACCGCGGCGGCTTTAGTATCAGAAAATAAAGTGCTGTGTCATCCGGCATCCGTTGATACCATCCCAACCAGTCTCGGGCAGGAAGATCACGTAAGTATGGGAAGCATCAGCGCCATCAAGCTATACCAGGTATTCCAGAATGTGGAACAGGTATTGGCGATCGAGTTGTTTACTGCAAGCCAGGCGCTTGATTATCGAAAACCGCTGAAACCCGGCCGGGGTGTGGAAGTCGCCCATGATTTTATGCGATCGGTTGTTCCTCACACCGAAGTGGATCATTATTTCAAGGATGACATGACCCGCTGCCAGAAGATCATTCGCAGTCGAAAGTTGCTGCAAGTCATTGATGAACAACTAACCGCACTTGCCTGATGCCTGTTCTGTACAACATTGGATACCTGGCAACCTGCCGGGATGAAGGAGAGCAGAAGGATGTTCATCCAATCAGAAATGCAGCGCTGGCCTGGAAAAACAGTACGATTGAATGGGTTGGCCTGGAAAATAATCTTCCGGAACAATACAAGAGGTGGGATCAAATCGATGCAGATAAATGCCTGGTAATACCCGGACTGATTGATTGCCACACCCACCTGGCATTTGGCGGATGGCGCAGCGATGAGTTTGCCATGCGAATGGAAGGGAAAAGTTACCTGGAAATAGCTAATGCCGGCGGAGGAATCCTGTCGACCGTCAAAGCCACACGCGAGGCAAATGAGAGTGAACTCATCAATCGCTGCGAATATTTTCTCGATGCTATGACGCGACTTGGCATCACAACCATCGAGGCAAAAAGCGGATATGGATTAGATACTGCAAACGAAATCAAAATACTGCAAACCTATCGACATCTGAATAAATCACAGCCGATCGAGATCGTCTCTACCTTTCTCGGCGCGCATACTTTCCCTCCTGAATACCGGGATGATCATCCGGCTTATATTGACCAAATTATGGAAGAGATGATCCCTGAGGTGGCTGGTAAACAGTTAGCGGAATTCTGCGATATCTTCGTAGAAGAGTCGGCGTTCAGGGTTGGCGAGGCAAGAACGATTTTTGAGGCGGCGAAGAAGCAGGGACTACGACCTAAATTGCACGCAGATCAATTATCAGATGGAGGGGGTGCCGCACTGGCTGCCGATGTCGGTGCGATATCCGCCGATCACCTGGAGCACATATCGGACGACGGTATTGGGGCCATGATTAAAAGCGGGGTAATCGCTGTAAGCCTTCCCATTGCTACCCTTTATCTGAATCAGCCGCCTATGCCCGCCCGGAAACTGATCGAAGCTGGTGTGCCCGTCGCCGTCGCCACTGATTTCAATCCCGGATCGGCCCCGAGCTATCACCTGCCGATGGCTATGATGCTGGCCTGCACCATGCAGCGCATGACACCCGCTGAGGTCCTGAAAGGCGCAACTATCTATGCCGCCAGGGCCATAAACCGCCAGAATGATCGCGGATCACTGGAACCGGGTAAACGTGCTGATTTTGCTGTAATCGATGCCGAAGATGTGAATGAGTGGATGTACCATTTCCGCGAGCAGACCTGCGTAAGTACGTGGATTAAGGGAAGGTTTATCTATGGGCATTCATTAATCTAAGACTACTAAGGAATTGACTTATCCGATTTTCAAAGCTATTTCTCATGATGATACCTTAGTCAAAGGAGCAACTACTCATCCATGGATTGTGCAAGTGCAAACAAACTCAGGCATTGAACAATTTATAATTAAGCTATATGAGAATAAACCGCGACGATTTCTGACACACTCCACCGTTAAAGAAGCATTGGTTCATGCATTAGCTGTCGAATTGGATCTTTCAGTTCCAGAAAGTGCCTTTATAACTATATCTGATGAATTTTGTGATAATCTGGAGATTAATGAGTTGAATCAACTATCAAAGATGGTTTACCTAAAATTGTATGGGGAAGTAAACTCATTGAGAGAGTAACAGTACCTATAATTGGTAGATCCTTGAAGCAATTAACTTCAGCTGACATACTTTGCCTGATTATCATTTTTGACATGCTTGTCCAAAACGTTGATCGCAGAAAGGATAAAGCCAATATTCTTGTTGGTAGATCAAACTAATATCTAATCGACCATGAATTATGTCTCCAATTTATTGAGATGGAAAAAATAAAAAACTATGGAGACTTGCTGCTTCATTACAATGCAAAGAACCATTTTCTTTACCCCTTTATTAAAAGAAGTCGTTCCATTACTGATTCGAATTTTGCCCATATTCAGCTGATGCTTCAAAGACTTTCCATCCAATCAATTAGGAATGTTATTCGCGAGTTGGAAAGATTAAATTTCTATACAGAACATTTATTTCGTTGGATTGATTACCTTAATTATCTAAAGAGGAATGCAGCCGATATCATAAATTTATGCAGGAATTTATTAGGCCATGGATAAAACATTGCAATATAGCATTTTAAAGTACCGTCATTCACGCTTTTTGGAAGAGGTTGTGAATGTTGGGGTTGTTGTGTTATATCCTGATGAATCTGTTTATTTGAGATTTTATCATCCTGATCGATTAGGTCGATTATCGTCGCTTTACCCAGATCTGTCACTTCCTTTCATTCGTGAAGTACTCCGAAACTTTAAAAATCAGGCAAAAAAACTATCAGAGAAACCATCTTTGGGCGAAAATTTAGACGATATTTTGGCTACATATTTTATACAACCCGATGAATCAGCCTTCTTTTTTACGAAATCGATTAATGTACTTCACTCTGATGTCGAATCTTTTGAAAGCTATTTATATAATCGCTGGTTATCACCTTATTTTAACAAAGATAGAGAAGCTTTGGATGAAAGCGAATTGCAAAACAGATTTCTCCAAGATATAGAAAAACAGCAACAGAGTGTTGTTTCCAAAATTAAATCCCCGATCATTCTACATTCCGAAAATTATAAACACACCTTTGATCTTACTTGGAAAAATGGACATACTAACATTGTCCAACCTGTTTCTTTCGATCTTGTGAAACCAGAAAGTATTGAACAAAAAGGTATAAGGTGGTACGGCACGTTTAATTTATTACGACGTAATGCAACGGAAAATGACTGCAAGTTTGACCTTTTAGTTTCCTATCCACATGACAGGAAACTAAATAAGGCTGTAAAAAAATCTCTGGACATTATTAAAAGCTCAAAAGTAAATCTTGATATTATTCCTGCTGAGGAAATTGACAGCTATGCACATCAGGTAGTCAGGTATTTAGTCTCGTCAGATAACACTTAATTCATTATTGAGAGTGATAAAAAAGCACTACTCCTCCAACACTCCATGGGAACCTATTGTTGGTTACAGCCGGGCTATTCGAATGGGACCGATTGTGAAGGTTTCCTGTACAACTTCTACCGATGAGAATGGAAATGTAGTTGGCCTTGGTGATCCTTATAAGCAGACTGTCCAGATCATCAGGAATTTAGAGAAAGCATTGCAAGGCGTTGTGCGGGGGTAGTGTTTCAAATAGTGTGTCTGGGTCCCATGTGTAGCAAGTTGAAGGTAGTGAATTACTAAGATTCATTCATCTGTTCCGGATCCGGAACAG
>Ga0114931_10003688_pt1 | contig 19292 bp, 15 predicted proteins | sample 2SBtaG_FD_89579 | JGI IMG/M metagenome (GOLD analysis project Ga0114931, IMG submission 89579) | Deep subsurface microbial communities from Kolumbo volcano to uncover new lineages of life (NeLLi) - 2SBTROV14_V59a metaG | ecosystem: Environmental > Aquatic > Marine > Volcanic | place: Kolumbo...
CAAAGAATCCTCTCCATAAAAGATTCTCCTGTTGTATCTCTGATAAGTGCCAAGAGACTCTGATTTACGACAAATAGAAATTATTGAAAATATAGGCTCAATTAATTTGTGACCAATTTTACAATTAACTTTGCATTATAATCCAGACCTCAGAGATTCTATTTTTATTGAAGTAGTCTTCTGCTTTCCTATGGAGTCAATATCATCAGAGATTATCATCGAAGATCTTCCAAAAGAAATGATGAAACCTAAACCGAATGACGATGAGCTCGGATTTGGATCTGAGTTTACAGATAGGATGTTTCTGCAGGAATTTAAAAACGGAGTTTGGCAGAAAGGTAAAATCACTCCATTTCAGAACTTCTCCCTCAGCCCAGCTGCACTAGTTTTCCATTATGGTCAAGCAATTTTCGAGGGAATGAAAGCATACAAGCATCCTGATGGATTAATTGCTATGTTCAGACCAGATATGAATGCAAAGAGATTCCATAGATCTGCAAAGCGGATGATGATGGCACCAGTGCCAGAGGACTATTTTATTGAATCAATCGAAAAGCTAGTAACTTTGGAACGTGATTGGATCCCAAGGAAAATGGGGACATCACTTTACATCCGTCCCACCCTTATTGCTACCCAAGCGGTTCTAGGGGTAAAACCCTCTGAAGAATACTACTACTATGTAATTCTCTCACCATCATCTGCATACTTCAAAGAAGGATTTGCTCCCGTGAAAATTATGGTTACTGGGAAGTATGTTAGAGCAGCAGTTGGTGGAGTTGGAGATGCAAAAACAGCAGGTAATTATGCAGCGTCACTCTATGCAGGTGACATCGCTAAGAGAGAAGGATATTCTCAGGTTCTCTGGTTAGATGCTAAGGAGCATAGATACGTCGAAGAGGTTGGCGCAATGAACATAGCATTTGTCATGGATGATATTATTTACACACCACCTCTTAAAGGTTCTATTCTCCCAGGAGTGACAAGAGACTCTATTCTCAAACTTGCTCCAGATCTGGGATACAAGGTTAAAGAAGAAGCGTTAGCAATTGACGTAATCGCCGAAGCAAGTAAGTCTGGAAACCTCACTGAAGTCTTTGGAATGGGCACAGCTGCAGTAATTGCACCTGTTGGAGAATTGAAGTATAAAGATCAGATAATGACTTTCAACAATGGAGCGATTGGAAAGATCACGACAGATCTCTATGAGAATCTTACGGGAATCCAGTATGGTACCAAAGAAGATCCTTATGGTTGGGTTAAGAAACTAAACGTGTAGAATTTTCTAGTGTTTTATCTGCATAAATATATCCATGTAAATTAACAATTAATTATATACTCCTCATACAGGAACAAGATATTACATGAGTACTACCTCCAAGGAATTAATGACCGCCATTACAAATTTGCAAGATGGGCTTGATGAACAGTTCAATCTTGTAATAGATCCTTGTGACAACTGGCTTAAAGAGATATTGTCTTACTATCACAACCTCGGAGGAAAAAGATTAAGACCGACTCTTTTAATTGCATCTAGTCTTGATTTTGGTATTGACCCCCAAGAGATCCTACCTTACGCAACAGCTCTTGAATTAATGCACACTTTCTCTCTTTTTCATGATGATGTTATAGATGGAGCTAAAACAAGGCGGGGTGCAGAATCCATACAGGTGAAGTATGATATCCCTACTGCGATTATAGGAGGAGATGTCTTCCATTCCTTGATTCATGGATATATCACTGAACAGGCACTGATTGGTAAACTTAACCCACTCAACGCGATAAAATTTCTTAATGAACTCACATTGAAGGTTGAACTACCAATAGGCTCAGCAGTCCTGCAAGAGTCAAATTTGGCTAAATCAAAAGAAATACCACCTTATGAAATTTCTCTTAAGATAAATGCTAAGAAAACAGGTCCTGTCTTTGCCCTCGGTGCTGCTACTCCTGCTCTTCTTAAGAATTACAATGATGACAAGGAAGTCCTTTGGAAATTTGGGGATACTATTGGACTTGGATATCAGCTCCTAGATGATCTTATAGATATAATAGATTTCAGATCAGGGAAGGATATTGGTGGTGATTTTCGAGAGAAGAAAAAAACACCATTGTTCATCAAATCATATCTCAAAGATCCAAAACATGCATCAGAATTCCTTTTGCAAGAGGTGGTCACAGAGAAAATGATTCTCAGCTTCTACACACACTTCCATGATGAAATCATTGAGATATGGGAGAGTGCAATGGATTATCTAAATACTGGAATTGGATATCTGAAACAAATTTGTCATTCCATATCCACAGATCACTTACTCAGTTTTGCAAATCTCCTTATGGACAAAGCCTACAAGATTAAAGATGCAATAAATAACTTCGAAATAAAAATCTAAGCAATTTGTTGCTACTGGCTATTTTTTTAGGATAAGTAAATGCTAGAATTCTTAAAATGCGTTTTGGATATCGAAACTCATGTACTGGAAGAAGTGGAATAGAGATCGATGTTATTAATTATTCAGGAATTCTCTATGAATAACGCTCCTCATCATCTATGAAATTCTGCACGGCTTGCCGAATCATCTCAGCTCTTGACTTAAAGTCACCTCTTTCAACAATTTTTTGGATCTTTTTATGCATGTCCGGGGCAACCTTAAGAGTTATTGGAGAAAGTTTGTTACTGTCATCAGATGTGTCCGTCCTAATGATAATACCACCAAATTATGGGAGTATTCCAAATTATTTAAGGGTTTTGTCATTTAGAATTCTCAAGCAGTTCGTTCAGGCTCTCTTTGAAGACATTGAATTGATCTAACATATCTTCATACAGAGAAGGTTTGTAAATTGCCTTTGAGAGAAGATAGAAATCAGTCTTTCCAATTCTAGAAAGAAGAAGACATTCCTTGACTACCTTATTGTTTCTCATATATTTTTCTGATTCGCCAGTCCAATTGTTCTCAAAAGGTAATTGAGCTAGTAGTTCAATAAGAAGTCGAGCGGTATCCTCATCACCAGAGTATGAATGGACTAGTCCATGATTGAGGTCAGCTATGAGGAGATTCTCAAAATAGATGTCTTCATTGTCTGTAATCTCGTCCAAAATAGTATAGCTAGTGGGAATGATATCCATAGGAAAATCTTCAGAAAATATAATTTTCTTAATATCCTCCTCAAAATTTTTATCGATTTGTAGCTCAAGAAAATTGTCAGGGTCAATCTCTGTACTGATAATTGAGATTACTTCGTCAAGTTTTCCCTTTATATAGTCATGATTGTCATAGTAGTCCGAAAAACATACATACTGAAGACCATGTAGGGTGGTGACAGTAATACTGAGACTGCCAATATCTACCTTTTTGAGAACAAAGTCTTGAGAGAGACTACCCGTAAATAGGAGAAGGGCACCAACTAGACCTGTAAGGAGGGAGGGTTCAACCTTGACTGTATAGTCATTATAGAGATCGAAACCAAGACCTGAATATTGATCCATGATGATGACCTTGTGAATCACGCGAATCGAGTATATTATTTCCCTATTAAAATTTACAAACTATGTCATGTTATTTTGAGTGATAATATTCCGATATGTCGCCGAGTTCCTCTTCGATCCTCATAAGTTAATTATACTTACTAACCCTTTCTGAACGAGCTGGAGCACCAGTCTTGATTCGCTCTGCACCCCAACCAACAGCTAAATCTGCAATAAAGGTATCCTCAGTCTCACCTGATCTGTGTGAAATGACAACACCCCAATTTTTGCTCTTAGTGAGATCAAATGAAGATCGAGCTTCAGTAAGGGTTCCGATCTGATTGACTTTCAAAAGGAGGTAATTCATAGATCCATGATTGATGGCATCTTTGATTCGATCAACATTAGTTACTGTTAGATCATCTGCTACAATTGCAGTATGTGAACCAATCTTCTTGACCAAATCAGCAAATGACTGATAATCATTCTCATCAAAAGGATCTTCTATTGAGATAAGGAATGGAAATTGCTTCTGGAGATCCACATAGTAATCTACCAACTCTCCAGCACTGAGATCTTTTCCATCAATATGGTAACTATTGTTACTAAAAAATTCAGAAGCCGCAGAATCGATGGCTACAAAGAAGTCTTTATTCATTGTATAGCCAGCTTCTGAAACTGCGTGATCTAACGCTTTTAATGCATCTGATGCTTGGTCGATTGGGGGGGCAAAACCACCTTCGTCTCCTACATTGATAGAGGTAGACCCATATGTTTTCTTCAAGAAGCTCTTTAGACTGTGATAAACTTCTGATGATCCCCTAAGTGCCTCTCTAAAGGTGTCAAACCCTATTGGCATAATCATAAATTCTTGAACTGCAAGATCGCCTCCAGCATGCTTTCCTCCATTTATCACATTCAAAGAAGGTGTGGGAAGACGAGTACTGTCACCAAGTGATGCATAGAGTGGTACTCCCATACTTTTTGCTCTAGCTTTGGCCGCTGCAATTGAAATTCCAAGAATAGCATTTGCACCAAGATTCGCTTTATTCTTAGTTCCATCAAGCTCAATCATCATCTTATCGAGACCTTCCTGATCGAGAACATCATGTCCGATTACCTTGGGAGCAAGAACATTTTTGATATTATTCACGGCTTTGAGGACTCCTTTTCCGTGGAATCTATTATCTCCATCTCTCAACTCAACTGCTTCGTATTCACCTGTTGATGCACCTGAAGGCACGATGAATCTTCCGTGACCTTTTTCTGAGAAGACTTCGCACTCTACTGTTGGGTTACCCCGTGAATTCAGAACTTCACGAGCCAGAATTTTTGTTATTGGATCCGACATTGAGATACATGAATCCTCGATTTACTTAAGGTATATCATGCAAATTGGGAGATTTGTCTGAGCTAATTTGGGGGAGAGCAGACCTTTTTATGCTTGAAATAATCCTGAACCTGTGGCAAAGCACATTCCATTTGATTTCGAGTTCTCTACTGAGTCTGATGCAATTCGCAAATCTTCTGAATTCTACAAGATTATGAACAAGCGAAGATCCATCAGATTCTTCAGTGATAGGGATGTACCCCTAGAGGTTATCAAGAATATTATAAGGACAGCTGGTACTGCTCCTTCAGGAGCACACATGCAACCTTGGACCTATGTAGTTGTAAGGAATCCAGATCTGAAGAGAAAGATACGAGAGGCAGCAGAAGAGGAGGAGAAAATAACCTATGAGAGTAGAATGAGTGATGAGTGGAGAGAGGACTTAGCAAAATTAGGTACTGACTGGCGCAAACCCTTTTTGGAGAAGGCGCCCTACTTGATTGTTGTGTTCAAGCAGTCATATGGTATTAGAGCGGATGGATCGAAGAAGAAGCACTACTATGTGAATGAATCCGTTGGGATTTCTATGGGATTTTTAATTGCAGCAATCCACAACGCTGGACTTGTCACATTAACTCACACTCCTAGTCCCTTAGGGTTTCTTAGGAAGCTTCTGAATAGGCCTGAGAATGAGAAAGCACTTGTGCTTCTACCAGTTGGCTATCCAACTGATGATGCTACGGTACCAGATCTTCAGAGAAAGTCACTTGATGAGATTATGATATACTATAATTGATATCACTCCCTTGCCAATTTCATTCGTGCATCAAGTACTATTGGCTTCTGACCCTTTGGTAATGCAAGGATTGGATTCATCTCAATTTCAGAAATCTGCGGATGATCAGTGACAAGTTGGCTCAATCTACTTATCGCCAAAATCAATTCATTTATATCTGACTCAGGTTCTCCCCTATACCCAAGGAGTAGAGGAAAGGATCTGAGTTGATGAATCATTTTTTCTGCCTCCGACTTGTTTACAGGCACCAGTCTGAAGATGACGTCTTTAATTAACTCTATGAGTACTCCACCACTACCAAGCATAAGCACATGTCCAAATTGGTCATCATATGACGACCCGAGTGCTAATTCAACACCACTGAGGAAGTACTTCTGAACAAGGACAGACCGATCTCCATTTGGAACTCCAGCCTTCGAATAAACTTTCTGGATAGAACGCCATGCGAAAATTAACTCATCATTTGTTCTGAGATCTAGAAAAACACCTCCTTTGTCACTCTTGTGACTTATGGCATTACTAGCCAATTTTACTACAAGGGGAAATCCTATCTTTCCACTAGCATCGATTAAGTCCTCCAGTGAATTTATTATCAGACTCTTAGGAAAGGAGAATCCGTAATGTTCTAGAATACTCTGTACAGTCTTTTGATCAACCCAGTCAGATTCTTTCTTAAGAGCCCCCTTAATTAATTTTTTCACAGCAGATTTGCTCTTTGCAGGAACTAAGTGAACTGGTTCTTCAAATGGTGTTGCCCTCCATTTTGAATAAATGTACATATCTCTAAGAACCCTGGCTGCAGTCTCTGGGAATTCATAAATGGGATACTTAAAATCTAGCTGACTATTCATAAGAAAATTCCTACCCATAAAACAGCACAATACCGGCTTTTCTGTCGGTTTCTCTTCGAGAATACGTTCAATTGAATTGGCAACATTAATTGTCTGTATCATAAGAGGTGGCACAAAAATGACAATAACTGAATCCACGTCATCATCTTCTAGCAGAATTTTGAGTGATTTTGTATATCTCTCAGCATCAGCAGATGCGATAAGATCAACCGGATTAAGGGGACTTGCTTCAGGAGGTATGACCTCTCTAAGTCTTTTTTGAGTCTCTTCTGATAGTGTATTAATACGCATCCCAAGAGAGATCAGGGCATCAGTTAGAAGTGTTCCGGGACCACCTGCATTTGTGAGGACAGCAACCTTGTCTCCCTTAGGGAGAGGTAATTTAAGAAAACCCATTGCAGAGTCGAAAAGCTCATCTACGCTATTCACACGAATCACACCCGAAGACTCCATTGCAGCACTGATCACACTGTCCTGCCCTGCTAGAGCACCTGTATGAGAAGTAGCTGCTCTTGCACCAGCTGCGGTTCTTCCACTCTTAAGCGTCAGAATTGGCTTGTTCTTTGAGACCTTACTTGCAACTTGACTGAAGTTCAACGGATCTGAAAATGACTCAAGATAGGCAAGAATTACCTTGGTCTCCTCGTCTTTTGCGTAGTATTCCAGCATGATGTTTGAATTAACATCCATTTTATTTCCGAGAGAGACGAATTTTGAAAAACCGAGATTTAGGGCTGTTGCATACTCCATTACGACTACGCCAAGAGCACCAGATTGTGAGATGAAACCTATATTACCTCCAAGCGGTTGTAATGGAGCGAACGTGCCATTCAAGAAGGGTTGATTCCCATTAAAGACACCCATGCAATTCGGTCCAATAACCCTGATACCAGCATCAGAACATATTTTGTGAATGGAGTCTTCAAGTTCCCTCCCCTTCTCTCCTACTTCCCTAAATCCAGCTGTAATTATGACCATTGATTTTACACCATTCTCGACAGCTTCTTCAGCAACAGCTTTGACATATTGTGAGGGCACTACAATAATCGCAAGATCAATAGTCTCCTCAGGTATTGCACTAAGATTAGGATAGCAACGTATTGAATTTATGGCATAGGCAGTGGGATTGATTGGATAGACTCGTCCGTCAAATCCAAACTCAATAAGATTCTTTAGAATTTCTCTTCCAATCGATTTTTCCTTTCTTGAAACTCCGACAACAGCAACTGATTTAGGATAAAAGAGGTAATCCAAGTTTTTTGTCATAATCTAAGTATTCCTAGATTACTCTCAGATAAAAACTTAAACTAGTGATACTCACAATTTGCACCACATGGGAGATATTTCCTGATTTTCTCCCAAAGAAATCATTCATATTTTATTCTTTCACAATCTTTGAAAAGATGGTATTTATTTTTGATTCACTTGAATCCAATTTCACCCCTTCTAAGAGTAAAAATCAGAAACAAAATATTTGATGATATAGACCTTGTTGAGGTAGGAGAAGAAGAAAAGAATCAAAAATACATTAATGCATTACTCCAGCTCATCAGAGACAAAAAACCAGGAGCAATGCTAGCTTTTCTCCGTGAAATGGAAGAGGGAGATGAAAAATCAGAAGCGATGTACTTACTGGCTTTGCATTATATGTCAAATGATAATTTGAAGTCATTTAACAGATTCAAAAGAGAACTCGGTGACAGAAGTAAACTTCCGTATGAGAGAAGTCTTTATTCTATACTTAGAGCTCGTGAGAAAAGGAATGAATCACATTATGAAATTGCAATTGGGTTCCTTGCAGAAGCAGAAAAAACACTCAGAAATACAGAAGATCTGTCTAAAGTAGAAATTTTAGCTCAATTAAGATTCGAGGAAGGTCTAAATTACATCAGATTAAAACAATACCAAGAGGCTATTGAATCATTTGAGAAAGGATTAAATGCAATCCACAAACTTCAAGTTCCTCTCATTCGTGGGAGAATTCTTTCTGCTATTGGTGACCTTCAAGAGACTCTTGAGAATTACAACGAGGCTGCAACTTACTACCAACATGCACTGAATGAATTAAAATTATGCGAGGATACACTTCCAGCGATTTACGTCAAAATCAAAATTGCTCAGCTATTGGAAGAATTTGATAACTTTTCTGAAGTTGAAGCTTTGCTCAATGATATCCTCGTAGAATCTGATGATTATACAGATATCCAAGCGTACTGCTACTCTGCTCTCGGGAGAATCTACAACACTACAGAGAGATATGAAGAATCTCTTGAAGCTTTCAACAAATCAATAGAGTTGCAGAAGCTCCTTGATAGCCCTGGAGAGATTGCAGGTATCCACAATAGTAAAGGAAATTTGTACCTCTCGATGGAGGAATTTGACAAAGCCATATTTGAGTACCAAGAAAGTCTCGATTACTGGGAGAAGGTTCAAGATTTGAGCTATATAGCATCTATCCAAGTCAATATTGGGAAAGCGTATTTCGAAAATGTAGATTTGCAGAACGCTATCAGTTACTTCCAGAAAAGTATAGAGATACAAGAGAAATTGGATTCAAAATTCAGTATTGTGAGTTCCTACAATAATCTTGCTTTAATGTCCCTTGAATTTGGAAAGGTTATGATGGCCGATGAATTCTTGGAAAAAAGTAAAAGTATAGCTCTGGAATTAAAAGACGATCGCCTCATCGCTGAAATCTTAACATCAAAATCAGTAATCGCTATATTAAAAGGAGATTTGGGACAATTAGAGCAGTATTTAGTTAAGCAAGAGACTTTGGATACAGTTGCAATGATATCAATATCATGCTTGATACCAGTCTGAATTTAGGAATATTCTATTTCCATACTAAACAGAAGAAACTTGCTGAAAACATCATGTGGCAGGCTCTTGACTACAGTAAGAATGCAAATGATACCTTGAGCACATTTGAGAGTTTGGAATACCTTAGAAGAATTAATTATTCAATTAACAAACGTAAGTTGAAAATCCTGAAAGAATTAAAAGAAATCGAAGGTGATTTAGGGTATAGTGGAATAGATTGGGATATTTTGATGGACGTCATACTTAGTGAGTATATCTTAATTGGAAGGGAGAAGGCTTTAGAATCTCTCAGAGGTGCCAATGAGCACTATATCAAAGACCTTATGGAAAAGGAATCAATTTTCCGGAAGTTGACACTTCAGCTCAGGAAGGAGGACCCAGACGAGATATTCTTAGGACTAATATCAATACTCGTCAATAATTTAGAAGATGAACATTTACTTCAAAACCAGTCTATTAGAATATCACAGTTTATCCTCAATCTGTACCATCTTTATCAAGATCAGCTCTCTGATAAACTCTTCCAACCTCTACAGAGGTTGATGATCAAAGCTGGGAAAATTGGGATGACTGAGCTTGAAGTCTCTACTAAGTTTGTCCTAAACAAAATGAGTGGTTCAATGATCTCAGATATTGATAATCTAACAGAGGAGAATTGGCTTGATGTCCTTACTAATCCGATGACATGGATGATTGAAGGTGAGGTGGTAGAAGAGATATTTCAATCAACTCCAAATATTTCAATTATGCACTACTGTTTATCTATGAGTACAATAGATGTCAACGATGTCCAATATATGCTGAATAGTTCCAAGAAGTTAGTTGAGCTTCATATTTCTAAACTAGTTAAGAGAGGATTCTTGGAAGAAATTGATGGTAAATTTCTTATCACTGATCTTGGAAGTAGGGTGTTTGGAAAATTTTCCTCTACACTTGAGGGAAAATTACTCACAAGAATTGCATCTTAATTTAACACGAATGAAATTAATCAGTTGACCCGTTCTTCCTCAACTTGATCTGTTTTTGTTTTATTATTGAGAATCTCAACCTCAACATTGTCAATTCTGTTAGATTTTACATTTAGTATCTTAAATTTGAGGAACTGGTCACTTACAACAGTTCCTGGAGTAGGAATTTCAGACTCAAGTAGCTCAAGTAAGTAACCTGCAACTGTAATTGAATCCTCTGATTCTAACTTCAACCCCAAGGTATCAAATTCTTTATTGAATTCGTCTAATGTCATCTGGGCATCTATAGAGAATTTTCGCTTTCCATTAACGACTTCTTCTTCAAGAGATTCAGTTTTCTCATCAAATTCATCATCAATCGGTCCGAAAATTTTCTCAAATATATCTTCGATTGTCACAATACCCTCAAATGCACCATACTCATCGACCACAATTGCAAGCTGAACTTTTTCCTCCTGCATTTCCTTGAGTAGGTCATCAACTGGTTTCCCCTCGTGTACTACAATGGTTTTTCGAATGTAGTGATCAAAGTCAAATGGCTCGTCAAGAAGAGAAGTATTTTCGCTGTCAATCATCGCGATAACGTCTTTCACATGAATTGATCCGACAATATTGTCCAATCTATTCTCATAGACAGGAAACCGACTGAATCCTGTCCTTGTAGATATGTCAATAATCTCCTTTGATGTAGCTCCTTTCCTAATTGAGACTACCTTGAATCGCGGAGTCTTGATTGACTTTACTTTGGTATCAGTGAATTTGAAGATATTAAAAATAAGATTTGACTCAAATTCTTCTAGCTCACCTTTTTGAATTGAATCCTTGATAATAATCTTAATTTCATCCTCGCTGAATCCTTGTGTGACAGTTTCAGATGGCGGTTCTTTAATATTAAATGGAGGGAGTTTCATGAGAAAATATGAAGCATTGATCATAGGTCTTACGAGTACTCTATTTGTGAAGAATTTAGTTACCCTAACAACCAATTCTAATTTCATTGCCACTTTCTCAGGCTCAACAATTGAGTAGATTTTTGGCATCTGCTCACCAATAATCACATGACTCCCAGTAATAATAAGCAAGGAGATTATGAAAGAGATCCCATGTATGAAAAATGAAGGAAATGGTAAGCTAAGCATTCCAAATAACTCAATTAGTACTTCAGTGAAAAATGTCTCTGATATTGCACCTAGGACGAGTGATGCTATTGTAATTCCTAACTGAGATGTTGATACGACCGAATCCAGGTCACTCATGAGGTGTGCTACTCTTGCTGCACCTTTGAGACCTTGTTTCTTGAGTTCGAGAATTCGTGTTTTCCGAATCCTTACAAATGAGAATTCAATTGCGACATATGTGGCATTGATTCCAATGAGAAGGATGAAGACAAATAGATTTAGGAGTACTGACACTGGTTCTAGAGCAGTCAAACTTTGTTTTTACAATCCTAGCAGCCGCGACATCTTTTTTTTAGATTAAGATATTGTACTGCTTAATAATATAAAAAGAATTAGTATTTTTAAGGATTACACTTTCTTGATATTAAAATTCTTAAACAAATTTAAGAGAATTTCGAAGTTATTTTTTCATTCATTTACATCCTGATCTAATTCACGAAGAAATCTATTTGAACAGGATTGATATCAAAAGATTATGAGCGAAGAACATCACCTCCCGACCTCATTTGGTTTGAAGATCTATGAAATAATAACTATCTTGCTTTTATTAGTAGTCTACATCTATCTCCGTGCTAGTCTTGCAGAAACGAATCCACTCTTAGTGGCTATTATTGGATTTGTCCTAGCTCTCTGGATGATCATGAGACCAACTGAGTGGGCGAGTGAAGGTCTGCAAATGCTAGCTAAGAAACTTGGAACTGGGACTTATGCAGCAGGAGTCATTGGAAGTCTCATGGCGAATCTTCCAGAGCTGGTACTTGCAGCACTCCTCATAATTGGAGGAGAGAGTGAACTTGCAATACTTACTGTTTTGATGGTTGCTGGTGCAAATACACTTCTCTTTGGAATTGTAGTAGTAAAGAATGGCAGGAAGTCAGGAGGGAAAATTAATGTTCCAATTACCACACTGAAATACGAATCGGAATTGATGATCTTTGCATTTATTTCTGCCCTTATTCTATTTGTCTTCAATTTTGCAGAAGAAGTGATTCAACTTGCACAAAATACAAAGGGACTCTCATCAATTAATATCCCAATCTTTTTCTCCATTGGTTCATTAGCAATTTACCTTGCTTACCTGTACTTCCTTGCAACAGATAAAGAACTCAATCCTCAATACACCCCTGAGGAGAGAGAAGAAATAAAGTCTGACCCTGCACTCTCAATATTGAATATTCTTAAATTTCTGGGTTTTGGCGTTGTAGGAATTATTCTCGCGGGAGAATTGCTTGCAAACGGAGCAGAGCTTCTGATCAAAACAGCAGAGCACAATGGATATAATATTTCTATTGCCTATATCGCACTGATAGTAGGTGGTCTTGGATCTCTACCTGAATGGGCTATAGCATTCCGAGCAGGTGATGACCTTGAACTAGTCTTTGGATCAGTTCTCTCATCAATTTCAGCTACTATACTATTCATGCTTTCTCTGGTCATCATCTTCATGGATTTTGCAGTGCCTGGAGGCTTCGAGTTAGATCCATTTGCTCTTGTACAAGTAGTTCTCTCTGGATTGATTCTCATGTTTGTTTATCTACTCCTCAAGGATGACGAGAAATTAGATGTATTCGAAGGAGTAGGAATAGTTATCCTTCAGCTCATAGGATTTGTTATTTTTGCTTCCATTAAGTAAAATTATTCATTAGATTCATACTTTACGTATTCGCAATACTTGTCAAATTTTACGAATATTTCTCCTCGTACTCTCGGTCATATTTGGTCCTGCTAAACTCCTCCCAAATCTCGACATCACTATCCATTCCTTTGAGCACATAAAAGAGCTCATCCTAGATTCTACCAAACCTTAACCCATCCTGAATAGTACCCTTGAGGACTCCATCAATAGATAATTCCACGAGGACTGGAGCTTTCTGCTCTCCTAAAAATTCATCCAATCCATATGTACCAGTAATCATGACTTCAATCTCCCACGGAAGAAAAGCAGTTACTTTAGCTAGTTGGGGAATGATCTTCCGGGTCATAGGAGATATTGGATTAAAGACAACTTTCATTGAGACAAATGGAAATTCTTGTGCTAGCCTCTCAAATTTTCCTTGAACCGGTGCATAGTGCTCATAGTACTTGTACAATTCTTTCCAATTTTCAACTTCTTCAACTAATGGAGTTTTCCTAGCCTTAGAGGCTAAATATCTTGCTTCTCTCGGACGATCCAGTTCCTTGTCTGTTAAATAGACCATCCAAGACTTCTCTCCTTGGTAGAAAACATCTTCAGTGACAATGTACCCGAGTCCATGACCATGACTCAAGGCTTGCATAATGCTCATACGACCCCCAACAATATCACCACCAGCATAGAAATTCTCTACGTTAGTTCTGAAGTTCTGATCGATTTTTATGAATGGACCATCAAATTCAACCCCAATATTAGTAAGGTGAGGAAGTGGTCTGCTAAGAATTGGTACAGTGATGAGGTGATCTAATGCAACTATGTAATCTTGATCATGGGAAATCTTGATTCTAAGTCCAGTTAACCTCTCTGAATTTCCTATAACTTCTAATGGCTCTGCATGTTCAAATACAGTTATATTTGGATTTCTTCGGATGAATTCCACCGCTTTCTCGTCCCCATTAATAACTTCATCAATTACGAAAAGGTTCAATCTCTTTGAGAATGAAACAAAGTACGGAGCAAGTCTAACTAACTCAATTCCAGTACCAACTAATCCCACAATATTGCTACGACTCTTAAAAAGAAATTTAAAATGGTGATAATTGAATCCTTTGTCAAGGTAATCATCCATTTTATCTATACTGACATAATTCCTTGGAATCCCTGTCGCAAATACAATTCGTCTGCTGTGGTACTTTTTCCCATCTGAGTCTACAACAGTAAATATATCCGGATATTCTTTGTAGATGTCAACTATCAGTTTATTCGAAATAGGGTTAGTTATCGCTTGGAGTGCATCCTTAAGTGTCTCTAAAATGTTCTCCCCGTCAGTTTCTCGAATGCCTAGAGGAAAGTCATATGGTTCGGTTGCAAGATTTGCAGCACTCTCGTTGGTATCCCCAAATATCCGGTATCGAACACCAGAAAAAGTCATAATCCATGCAGCAGTCAGACCTGTAGGTCCCGCACCAATAATAATTACCTCTTCAACACTTCCAGATTTCATAACTCAGAGATACATGAGATTGTCTCTTCTAAAATGTTCCCTAAATATCTATAAACACAATTGTATTTGAATCAAGATGATAATTTACATCGTAGGCATACTCTGTTTCAAATTCTGAATCTAGAGCACCTCGATATTCCAAACTTAGATGAAGAGATTCTTGAGGAGGAATTATTTGCGAATTCTCCAAGTCTAGGAGAGGAACATTGTTCTCACCGAGAACTCTCAGGGATTGTAGAGTGATATCCATATCTGAAGTATTGAGCAATTCTACATTGAGATGAGTCACCTCTTCATCCTTGCTAAGGTAGACAATTGGTTTAATGCGGAGATTAACCTGTAAATTATTTATCTTCACATTAGAGATACTGCGTCCAAGTTTCATATTGATTTGTCTCTTCAGAAATTCCTCTATTTTTGTTTTCTTTGCTTTGGACTTTAGAGTGTATTTGATTTCATATCTACCTGGAGATATGTCTTCAAGTGAGAAGATATAATCTTTTCCAATCTTATTCTGTGGTGGCTCATCATTGAGGGTGAGATCTGAAATATCAACTCCATACTCTGGTTTAATCTTGTAATCTAACCTATCTGTTGCTTCTTTGAGAATTAGAGTATCAAAAATATGAATGCTATTCACCTCATTACCATTGAACGTTTTACCCCCATTTGTGACTTTTGAGATTATTTCTATTGGCAAGTCTATAGTGTCTGGAAGGATTCGGTTGAAAACTCTCTTTCCGAGCGACTCAAGATATAAAGATTCATAATTAAGAGACAAATCTCTTCCTGTGGCATTGAGATGTAATATAGCATCAGAAATTCTTGATTTATTCATAACTGAAACATCTATAGAATGCTTCTTGGTTCCCTTAAAAATCTCGATTTTTTCTCTGATTTCAGCATAAATGCGAGAAGAGCCATCCGACTTCTTTCCAGCAGTGTACCTTGCATTCACCTTCTTTATTGATTTCTCTGCTACCTCTCTTACTTTATAATTATCTGAATTTGATAATTTGTCAAGGATATTCATAAATTGAGGACTAAAAAGACCGAGTGAGACAATGAGTTCACACGCTTCTATTTGTTTTGAAGGTAATGTATTGGTAGCTAATGCATGTATCTCTGCCAATTCAATATTATTCAAGAGGTCTCTGAGTATTTCTTTTCTGTAACTTCGATAGTTGAAGAAGAGCCAGAGGAAGAAGTAAACAATAATATAAAGTCTCACGATAGAAGTTATACTATCATTGACATAGGGGATCGCAGTAGGAAATCCCAAAGCTATTGTGACTGTCACGCCCATCACAAAAGGTACAAACGCTAATCCTCCTAGTATCAGAGTAAAGAGGTTGAATAATAGTGTATTTACTCTATTCTCTTTTGAAAATTGATTCTTTAAATATTCGTGAAAAGAACGTGAACTCACAATTGAATTGTCGTTTGTATATTCTTGAAGATATGCTTTTATTCGTCAGGTGTAATAACATCTGCATTCATTAAAAGCCAACTTCTATAATTCTCATTTTGCATTAACATCTGAAGTTTGTCCATCTTTTTCATAAGCCATATCATTGACTTCATCAAAACCACTGAATAATCAGGGTATGGAGTGTCCTGCCATTGAAAGACATAATTAATGTAGTTGTTAATGTGCTCTTCAGAGTGATGTGTCTGAAGTGCTCCAAGGAGTGCACCCATCAGTACATACGCTGCATCAATCTCAGTAGGTAGCTCATAGGGTTTCCCTTCCAAAATATCGATGGGATCTGGGAGATCCATTCTAAAGTTCAGAAAGCTGATAAATTGTTCTCCAGCATCCTGTCCCACCGTTCCCTTTACAGTCAGATTGTACAATACAAAATCTACATCTCTTAGCTTCTGAACCTTAGAGACAAATTCCCATGATCTCGGGGTAGCAAATGCAGTCTTCTCCTTTGAAGGATCAAACTTCATCAACATGTCATTGTGATAGGTGATGAAACTGTAGACATAAGGATCGATATTCACCGACATAGCCCATGCCTTCCACTCTTCTACATCAACAAGTACTTCGAAATGAGTGAATCTATTAGCTAAAGCAGTAGGAAGTCTATAAGAGACGCTACGATCTGATGCCCTATTCCCGGCTGCTATGACAATCCAACCTGGAGGCAATTTGTATTCTCCCACCCGCCGATCTAATACAAGTTGATATGCTGCTGCTTGAACTGAAGGGGGAGCTGCATTAATCTCGTCGAGGAAGAGGATTCCCTCCTTCTCGTTGCTGTCCGGTAGAAAATCCGGAGGTAACCATCGAGCTTTATTAGTTTCCTGATCTACCATAGGAAGACCCCTAAGATCTACTGGATCCAAGAGTGGTAGCCTTAGATCTACTAATTTGAGATTTCGATCCTTAGCAATTTGCTTGACAAGAGATGATTTGCCAATTCCAGGAGGCCCCCATAAGAATACACCTTGAGAATCCTCAACTGCGAGGTTCTCTATGACTGTATTGAGTATGATCTTTATCTGTTTAATACTAGCTCTTGGGACAGTATCAATAGCTCCTCCGAGCAACATATATTAAATGATACATTAAATTCTATTTAAAGATGATCTAAGTTCTAAGTAAGAAGTTTATCACCTATTCTGTTTATTATTTTTCAACTTATCATCCGCAACCTTGGTTGAACCAGTTGTATGTCGAGGTTCATAGGGACAGTTCCTACAACCCTGTCCACAGCACTTTCCTCTTTGAAGATGGTAGTGCTCTGTAAAGACTATGAATCCGGTTTTCTCATCTATGTAATAATCCTCTGAGGATCTGTGACTCACTAATGATATTTAGGATTCTCATAGATATATGGATTGACATTGGAAGAGATAGAAGTAAACTGTTCCCTATTATTTGAGGGTTGAATAGATGCTATTTCAAATACAATTATCAAATTACAGATATTTTGGATCTATTTTTCGAGAGATTTGAGGAAGAGCTTTGAACCAAGTATTAAAAAGATCAGACCCACAATGATCAGTAAGAGGAGATTGAAAATCGCTATATGTTCATTGAAAATCGGAAGATCAATGGCTGCTATTCCAACAAAACTATTCCCGAAAATTGATGCTCTCAATCCCTGAACTCCATAAGTTAAGGGGTTCACCTTTGCTATCCACTGGAAGTAATCAGGAAGACTCTGCAACGGAAACATGATAGGAGAGAGGAACATCAAAGGCATACTGATAGGCATGACCAATGACTGGAAAACCTCTACATTCTCAGCTTTCGATGCAATGGTAATTGCCAGACCTGAAAGAAATATGGTTGTTGCAATCGGATAGAGGAACATATCCAAGACATTCAGAGGGGTATAATCTATCGAAGCACCACTTAGCCACCCCACGCCCATGATAATCACAACTTGGGTCAAGACACGAGTGTATATTCCCAATACATAACCGAAAACTATTGATAAATTTGGAATAGGTGCTATGAGATAATTCTTCAGATAGCCAGAATCCCTGTCAAAATATAATGCGATAACTCCGAACATAGATGTAAACATTGTAACCATTATCAGAATTCCTGGAGTCATGAATGTAATGTAATCTATTCCACCGGGGAATGTTCCTCCTGGTGTTGATCCTAGTAGATTGTTGAAACTTTGTCCTATGATAAGAAGCCACATAAGTGGCATCAAAGCCAGAGAAACAATTTGGCTTTTTGTTGCGAAAAGACGTAAGAGTTGCCGCTTGTAGATTGTCCAAGTAGATCTGAAAAATCCAGTCCTATATTGTGTGTACGTATTCTCCATAATATTACCTCCTCATACCCATTCTTCGACTCGGTTTGCGTCCAACCATCTTCAACCGATCTGCGAGATCTATCTCCTCATCCCGAATCTCCCTACCAGTGTAGTAGAGAAATACCTCATTCAAAGTAGGCTTTCTCACCTCGACTGACTGAATAGTTATACCATTCTCACTAAGCATCTGAATGACTTCTACAAGAGTTTTAGAGCCATCCTCACACGCTACTTGTAATATGTTATCGTGGAGTTTCACAGATAGGACACTGTCAAGATTAGAAATCAATTCGATTCCCTTCTGCACATTCTCATTAAGGGAAATATAGATGATATCACTACCAAGCGAGTTCTTCAAATCTTCTGCAGTACCTCTCACTATTATCTTGCCTCTGTCTATTATGCAAATTTGATCGCATAGTTCCTCAGCTTCTTCCATGTCATGGGTAGTGAGGAATATTGTCAGCTGTTTTTCCTCCTTCAATCGAAGAATTTGTTCTCGTAGATTTGCTCTTGATTGAGGGTCAAGACCAATTGTAGGCTCATCTAAAAAGAGAATTTGAGGATTGGTCATAAGTCCCCTGACAATCTCCAATCGTCTCCTCATACCTCCACTGAAATTCATGACCTTCTCATCAAGTCTCTCGTTGAGTCCAACAAGCTTTGAGAGGTCATCAATCTTCTGCCTAAGCTCATTTTTATCCATATTGTATAATTCTCCATGAAGCATCAAATTCTGACGAGCCGTGAGTATTTCGTCAAGTGTCTGCTCCTGAAATACGGTACCAACAATCTGACGAATATTTTTCGAGTCACGAAAATTAAATCCTGCAATTGTCCCAGTCCCAGCTGTAGGATTGAGAAGTGTAATGAGAATATTAATAGTCGTAGACTTGCCAGCTCCGTTTGGTCCTAGAAATCCGAATATAGTTCCTTTCGGGATTTCTAGGTCTATTCCATTTAC
>Ga0114931_10003689_pt1 | contig 19291 bp, 12 predicted proteins | sample 2SBtaG_FD_89579 | JGI IMG/M metagenome (GOLD analysis project Ga0114931, IMG submission 89579) | Deep subsurface microbial communities from Kolumbo volcano to uncover new lineages of life (NeLLi) - 2SBTROV14_V59a metaG | ecosystem: Environmental > Aquatic > Marine > Volcanic | place: Kolumbo...
CACGGGTGGATGTGACTTACGCTTATCCCGCTTACACCAAATTGTCGCCGAAGACAGAAAAAGATAACGGTGATGTCTGGGCGCCAGAGGGAACGGTGGTCAAGATTAGGGCGGTCACAGACAAGCCTCTCACCCACGCTTCACTTATCCTTGGCGAAGATCGGGCCCTTCCGACAACGATCAAGGCCGATACGGTCGTCACCGCCACGTTGTCAGTGAAACAGGATGATTATTACAAGATTGCTGTCACCGGCATCGATAACCTGACGAATGAACCGCCTCCAGAGTACTACATTCACGCCCAGCCGGACGAACCACCGGTTTTGTCGATCGAATGGCCGGCCCGGGATCTCAAGGCCTCCATGCTCGCGGAGGTGCCATTGCGAATTCGTGTGGCTGATGACTTCAGTATACCCGATGTGAAATTGAAGGTCGTCGTTAATGACGAACCAGAAGAGAGGGAACTGTCGTTGGAGATGAGAGAAGTCCAGAATACGAATGCCGGCGATTTCAACGACAGGGAATTCGAAACGACCCATCTATTCTATCTTGAAGACATGGGGGTCGAACCGGGAGATTTTGTCAGCTACTATGTGCAAGTCAGCGACTCACACTCCGCCGCTGGCCCCTCTCTCACGTCAGACCCCTATTTTATCGAAGTGCGGCCTTTCAGGCTGGAGTTCCAGCGCCCGTTGTCGCAGCAACAACAGGGGGCGGGAGGGCCGATGGGAGGACGTTTGTCGGAGACGCAGCGGGAGATTTTCGTAGCGACTTCGAAGACTGAAAAAAGATCCAAAACGGCCGGTCGCGATGAATTGGCCGCCGACGTCGATATCCTGGTCGAGAGTCAGAAAAACTTGATGGAAGTTACGGAGAGTACTCTTTCACAACTGCAGCAACGTTCAGCGTTTACCCGGGACGTAGGCCAAAATGTGACGGAGCATTATACCAAAGCAGTCAAGGCGATGCAAGACGCTATCAACCGTCTCGAGGACGGGGACCTGGTTTCTGCGCAGATTCCGGAAAGAGAATCTCTCACCGAGCTTTTGCATGCGGAAGGCCAGATCGAGAAGGTGCAGATACAACGCGGTCAACGCGGCAGCCAGGCTCAAAGCGTGTCGCTGAACGAGTTAGCGCAGCTTTTTCAGGATGAAATGGATAACCTCAAGAACAAATACGAGACATTGGACAAACCGGAGCCGGCTCAACAGCCGAATGAGGCCTTTGATAAGGTAAAAGAACTTGCGCGCAGGCAGCAGGACTCCAATCGGAAAATGAGGGATTTGGCTCGTTCCGGACTGACAGAAGAAGAGAAAAAGCGCCGGATTGAAGAGTTGCGGCGCGAGCAAGAAAAAATTCGCAGAGAAACACAAGAGCTGACCCGTCAGATGCGACAGCAGTCCCGGCAGGGTGGTGGTTTATCACGCGACCTGCAGGACAATCTCCGACGGGCCTCTTCCGAAATGAGCGATGCGGCGCACAATTTGCGCAACGAGAATACGGAGCTGGCCGCCGCCAAGGGCACCCGCGCCCTCAATCGATTGAATCAGTTGGAAAACATGTTGCGACGTAATCAAAAAGAGAGCCTGAAACGGCAACTGAGCGACTTCGATCAACAATTGCAGCGATTGACTGAAGATCAGCGGGACCTGGAACAGGAAGTGAGCGATTTGGCGCGAACTCCAAAAGACAGAACTGCGAGTTTGGAGGGCACCAGGCGCAAACAGCAGGATGTACAGGAACAATTCGACGCGCTGGAGAAACAAGCCCAGTCCCTGCAGAAAAGCGCTGCCGCCGGCAAAGACGAATTGTCCCGCAATATGAAGAAAGTGACGGACGATTTGGCCAGGGCCGGTCTGAGTGACAAGATGCAGCAGGCCGAGAAACTTATCGAACAACAACAACTGAATTCAGCGGCGCAAGCACAAAAAGACATCCTCGCCAGGCTGGAAGCGACCGGCAAGCAACTCACGCAGATGCGTAACGGCCTGGCTGAAACAGAAGAGGACAAATTGGACCTCGCCTTGAACCAAACGAGAAGGCTGAGAGAAGAGCTCGACGCGATGCAGCGACAAACTCAGGGAGTGCGTCAGGGTCAGGAGACCTCAAACCCCTCAGATACCCCGGGCAGGCGTTCCGGCCAACCAGGAACCGGTGAGAATCGTGGGTCGAACCCTCTTGAAACGGCTCAGCGAGACTTGATGAATGAGCAGTTGGCACGCAGTGCCGAGGAACTGCAAATGATGCGCCGCTCTTTGCAAGCGGATACGAGTTTGGCCCGCCAGGCGGGAGACTTGAGTGACCGGGTGGACGGTTTGTTGCGTTCCTTCACGGGAGGCATCCCGGAACGCCTGACCCAAATTCAAGAGCACGTCTTGACTCCTCTGAGAGGGTTGGAGGCCGAGCTAGCCCAACGACTCGAACTGATAAAGAATCGTGAAAAACTGTTTCTGGCGCAGGAAGAAAAGGTGCCGCCAGGTTACCAGGAGCTCGTCGAAAAGTACTACGAAGCGCTTTCCAAAACCAAATAGCATCGTCGCTCATGTTCGAATTTCTATTCAAATATAGTCCGGTCGTCTTTGCCAAAGGGAGCATTTATTTTAACTATCTGCCGTCCCTTTTCGTGCTCTTGATTATCGCGGCAGTGCTTACCGTTGTCTTGTTGGTTTCATATCGCAAGACGACCCTGGCCATTAACAGAGCTCTCAAAACAACGCTGGTAACCCTTAAGTTTCTCGCTCTCCTGCTGCTTTTCCTAGCGCTGCTGCAACCGGTGCTGAGTGTCTCAACCATCACACCGAGAAAGAGTTCACTGCTCATTCTAGCGGACGATTCCAGGAGTATGTCGATCAAGGATGCCGCCGGCGGTGTGGCACGAAAGAAATTTGTGCAAAATCTACTGGGCACACCTGAAGCGGGTGGCCTGATGGCTGACCTGCGCAAGAATTTCAAATTGCAACTCTATGAGTTTTCCTCAGGCGTCAGTCACCTGGAAACAGCAGCAGAATTGGATGCTGGTGGAGACGTCACGGATTTGGCCGGTGGATTGGCGTTTGCGGCCGATAATAGCCGGCAGAGTGCCGTTTCCGGGGTCGTCATCTTAACCGACGGTTTAAACAACAGTGAGCGCGACCCAATTGAGGCGGCGGCGATCCTGAAGAGCAAGAACTTGCCCGTTTTTGTGGTTGGGGTTGGCAGCGAAAGCACGCGGGATGTCGAGCTCTCGAAAGTTGTGGCAAACCACTCGGTGATCGAAAATTCAGTCGTCGAAGTGTCAGCGCTGATCAAGAACCGCAACTACGATGGCGAGCAGGTGGATATCGAATTGCTGGAAGAAGGGCGTCTTGTCAAATCTCAGACTGTCAGTCTGAAAGGCGCCGCGACGCGCACGTCGCTCACTTTTTCGCCGCAACAACGTGGTTTTGCGCGCTATGCTGTGAGGGTAAAAACCAGCAAGCCGGAAGCCATCACTCAGAATAACAGCCAGAATTTCATCGTCGACAATCGTTCCAGGCAGGCGCGCATTCTTTTCATCGATGGCTATCCCAGAGCTGAGTTTAAGTTCTTGCGCCGCGCGGTGGATGCAGATCCGAGCATCGATTTGGTTTCTCTGCTGCGAACCGGAACCGACAAGTTTTATCGTCAGGGCGTCGAAAATAGCGATGAATTGAAGGATGGGTACCCTAAAAATAAGGAAGCTCTTTTCAAGTATGATGCCATTATTTTTGGCAGCATCGAGCGCAGTTTCTTCACGGAAAGCCAGTTACAGAATACAGTAGATTTCGTTTCCCAACGCGGGGGTGGTTTCCTGATGCTTGGCGGAAGTAACTCATTCGCGCAGGGGGGGTACGCGAAATCTAGTTTGGCTAAAGTTCTACCGGTGGAATTGCCTCGTCTTGCGGCCGGGAGCCTGATGCAAGCATCGACGTTTCGCGACATGTACCAACTCTTGCTGACGCCGGAAGGCTATCGCAATCCCATGTTGCAGCTATCTGCGGATGAAAGCGAGAACCGTTCGAAGTGGGAGTCGCTGCCGAAACTGGAAGGGTACAACCGGGTGGGCAGGGCTAAACCTGGCGCGACCATTCTGGCGGTGCATCCTCTCAGTGAACAAGAGGATCCTAAAATCATCATGGCGCAACAACGTTTCGGTCGGGGCCGGGCCATGATATTCGCTTCTTCCAGTTCGTGGCACTGGCAAATGGGTATGCCGCACGCAGACAAGAGTCATGAGCGATTCTGGCGCCAGGTGTTGAGGTGGCTGGCTCTGGCGGCACCGGATGCGATCGCAGCCCAAACCGATAAGGAGACCTATGCTCCGAATCAGCAAGTAACGCTTGAGGTCGACGTTCGCAACAGTACCTTCGAAACGATTAACGATGCAAAAATTAAAGCACGCATCACCAAACCGTCCGGCGAAATTGTTGAGGTCCCGTTCAAGTGGTCTTCGAACGGCAAAGTTGAATATCTGGGCGCGTACCATCCCGATGAACAAGGAATGTACCTGGTAGCGATAGATGTATATTCTGCCTCCGGTGAGTTCCTGGGTAAGAGTGAAAGCGCTTTTTTCGTCGAGGAGTCTAAAGCCGAATTTAGCAATGCCCACTTGCATTCCGCTTTTTTGAAGCGAATAGCGGAGGTTAGCGGTGGAAAGTACTACTACCAGGATGCGGCGACCGCCTTACCGGACGAGATTTCTGTGAGACAGAGCAGTTACTCCAAGTTGGTCGAACATGATCTGTGGGATATGCCGCTCCTCTTCTTGCTGGTCATTTTTGTCGTCTCAGCTGAATGGTTTTTGCGTCGCAACAAGGGCTTGTCGTGATTCGGACAATCTCAAAGATGAGAGATATCGATATGCGGTTGACCAGGTTGAAGTCCCTCGCGCTGCTCGTCATCTTGTCTTTTGTGTCATCTGGTTGGGTTCAAGAAACGACCGTGACTGGCGAACGCTACGCGATGATAATCGGTGGTCTGGGCGGCCAGAAGGAGTACAGTGAAAAATACCTGATACAGACGACCCACCTTCTTGCCATCCTTGTCGATACGTTGCAATACAAGCGTGAGAATATCACCTATTTGTTCGAAGATACCGCGTTCGACTCACTGAACATCGATGGCGTCTCTTCAGCAGAAAACATTCGCCAGGCATTCCGCGACTTAAGCCATCGAATGAAAAAGCAGGACCAATTGTTCGTCTTCATGACAGGGCACGGCTCTTACGACGGCAAATGGAGCAAGTTTAACCTGGTCGGCAAGGATTTGCGCGACATTGAATATGCGCAACTGCTGTCTGAGCTGCCGACCAAACGCATCATCGTGGTCAACACCAGCAGCGCCAGCGGCCCATTTATTCGTCGGTTGAGCGGCGAAAAGCGCGTCATTATTACGGCCACAAAAAGCGGTGCCCAGGAGTATGAAACCAATTTTGCGGATTTTTTTCTGCAGGCGCTTGCAACTGAACAAGCGGATTTGGACAAAGACAAGCGCGTCAGTATGACAGAAGTTTTTGCCTACGCGCGTGGCAGCCAGGACAACTGGTTTGAGGATAAGCAACTGCTGCGCGCAGAGCATCCTCTTCTGGACGACAACGGTGACGGCGTCGGGAGTCAGCAGGTAGATGGAAATGGGTCCGATGACGGTTTGTGGGCCAGTCGCGTTTTCCTGAGTCCGCCTGCTCGCGATGTGCAAAGGTCACTCGAAAAGATAAATGCGGGAACCGCTACACCACGGGATAAACTAATCCTCAGGAAAGAGAAAATAGAAGAGGAGATCGCTGACTTAAAGGCCCGGAAAAGTCAGTTGGCAGGGACCGAGTATGACCGGCAACTGGAGAGCCTGCTGGTGGAATTGGCTAAGCTGAACCGGCAGCTCAAGGAGCCGTCTTCTGGTCAGTAGCTTGCGGGCTGCCGGAAAAGGAAACCGCGAACGTCAGAAAATCGTAGTCCGCGTGATCTTGCAGATGCTCAAACACCAGGACGCTGCGCTCGACTTTGTCGATAGACATCCGCCGGATTGTCATACTGCTTAGGTCGAGATCCCTTTGGTTTTTCTTCGCTTTAACGGTCACCTTCACATTGTATACCACATCACCCGTCGCATTGCGGAGGGCAATTTCTACCGCCGGATGTTGATCCACCACCACTTTCGTTCTGTCCACAATTTCAACTTTATCGACAGCATAGTTAACCGCGGTAATGTCACAAGTCAAGGTGAAAAAAAGGAGCGGCAACAGGCAGAATAATCTCGTCATGGCCAGCCAAAAATTGACAAAACGTTTGTAGGAGAGTACTTACAAAGGGAGTGACCTGCTGACGGATCCGGCGTCTTGAACAGGTCAGTCTGAACTGAATAGGATGAGAAAATATGACAGGAGCGCGGGGCGTTCCCCTGGACTAACGCAAGCCAGTCTTCTTCAGCAAGCCCGGGGCCGGTCCTGCCAGCGGCGAATTGCCCGGACACCCCCTGACGTTACTGGCTAAGCACCTTGACCAGAGTCCCGGGTTTCAGCGTGTCAGTCAATTGCATGCCATTTACGATGGCCAACTTCTCGGGAGTGGCTTTTTGGCTCGGGTGCTTCGCCAGAAAATTGCCCAGCGTGGTCTTCCGTCTGACTTTGAGAACCTTGACCCGGGTTGGCTTTACGTTTTTTGCCTTGCGGTTGCGTAATCGGTCGAATCCTGACATGGTTCGTTTAAAGGTTGCCTGGTACTTGCTATAGCTGGCAGCGGCCGCGAAACCATGAAAAGTGTAGACCTGACGGCCTTTCGCAATGAAATAGGAAAGCACGCCGAGGTCCCCCTGTTGGCCCGCAATTGTCGTTTGCCTGACTTCAGCCGAAAAGCCGTGGACTTTGATTATATCAGAGTAATTGACCGTTGCTTTGGAGTTGGCCACAAATGCCTCGGCCGCTGCCCGGGCGGTCGCCTCCTTCGCGAGCGTGAACTGAATGCCTGCAGACTGCTCTTTGTTGACCATTTGTACGACCTGTGGCGTGTTCACGAGCTGCCAACCAGTTGGGACAGGGAATTGGAAATCTAATTGCGGATGGTAGAAGAAGCCATTTTCCACGAAACCCTGGCGCGGGTCGTCGCCGAACACGATGCCGTCGATCAAGTTCAAGTAGTGTTGACGCTCAGTTTTGAACACCTTGAGCTGGGATTCGGCTTGGGCTGTATGTGCGAGGGCCAGCGTTTTGGCCTCTCGTTCTTCCGGGTTTGGGTGTGTCGACTGCCAGCTTGGCAAACTCTGGCCGCTTTCACCGCGCAGTCGGTTCAGGGTGCCGAAAAAGTGGGACATGTTGGTAGCATCGTAGCCGATTTTAGTGGAATACTGTACGCCGAGACCATCGGACTGTCGTTCCTGATCACGGCCGAATTTCAGAAAAAGCAGACCGAGGCTCTGGGCCGCAATGTCACCAAACTGCCGAAACCGCGCCGACGCGATGGAGCCTGCGGCCAGTCCGACTTGCGCAATTTGGGCCCGCGTATAAGCTTTCGCTCCGTGTCTGGCGGTAACGTGACCGATTTCGTGACCCAGGACTCCCGCTACCTCTGCCTCCGAATTCATGTATCCCAGAATCCCGCGTGTAAAGTAGACATATCCGCCCGGCAGGGCGAATGCGTTGATCACCGGGCTGTCCAGAACACGAAAATGGAACGCGAGGTTGGGGCGATGCGATATTTTGGCCATCTTTTGCCCCATGCCATCGATGAAGGCGGCGATTTTCGGATCGTCGTACACCCCATACTGCGCGACAATTTCCGGATCTGACTGAGCGCCAAGTTGGATTTCCTGACTTTCGCTCATCAAGTTCAGCTCGCGCTTGCCCGTGACAGGATTGACAGCACAAGAGCTGATGTGAAATGTAAGGAAAAGCAAGACGAGGAAAAGTCGAATGGTTGTTGAAAAGTGTCGATTCACGGCTCTCTCCTTGTTGGTTGTGAAGACGACAACCAAATTCGTTTTGTTTACAGGTCGCAACCCAACTCTCATAGTATCAAATGCTTAAGTTCTTCTCAGCGCCGCTCAGCATCCTCCGCGAACTCTGCGTTAAGTGCTTTTTTCAAATGATTCAGGTTGAAAACACTTTCGTGTGTTTTGACGGCAGGTGCCTTGACATTTTTCAACGATTTGGTTAACATCACAGCGATACATATGGCAAATTTAAAAAGTTGTCTTCTAAAAGAAACCAGAAAATGTTCAATCTCGAAGACGCGAGTATTGGCGGCCGCGCAAACAGATTGACAATTGAAAGCTAAGGAGGCTTTGCAATGATACGATTTTCATCGTGGTCCGTTGTCGGTTTGGTGTTTCCCTTGATTTGGGCCTGTACACAAGATGACAATGTCGACCTGCAGATCCATGAGAACGTGGCACAGACCCTGGCAAAATTCGCTCCTGTCGAGGTCACGGCAGACATCTCATTTCTGAACGAGAATCAAAAGCAGGTACTGGAAAAACTGATTAAGGCGAGTCAGTACATGGATGACATTTTTCTGCGGCAAGTGTGGTCGAAAAATCCCGATTACCGCAAAGCACTTGCCTCGCGAAAAGATGATCTGGGTGTCGCAGCGGCTGCGTATTTTAAGCTCTCATTCGGACCATGGGACCGACTCGACGAAAACGAGGCACCATTTATTGGAGAGGCCGAAAAACCAGCGGGCGCAGGCTACTATCCGGAAGACTTGACTAAGGAAGAGTTCGAGACGTACATCGCAGAGCACCCGGAGCAGGCGGAGAGCCTGACCAGCCTGCACACATTAGTCCAAAGACAGGGTGATAGTTTGGTCGCTGTCAACTATTCGGTGACGTTTCAGGAGTGGCTCAACCCCGCGGCTGAACTGCTGCGCGAGGCGGCTCAGTTGACGGAAAATGAATCCCTTAAGAAGTTCCTGACGGCACGCGCAGACGCTTTCTTCTCCGATGAGTATCGCGAAAGCGATATGGCCTGGATGGATCTTGACAGCCCGGTGGAGGTCACGATTGGACCATACGAAGTTTATGAAGACAAATTGTTTGGCTACAAGGCTGCCTTCGAGGCTTTCGTCACGGTCACGGATCCCAAGGAGAGCGCCAGGCTGGAAATGTACAAAGAACAACTGCCCGCCATGGAACACAATCTCCCCATTCCTGACGCCATGAAGAATCTGAACCGCGGAACCGAATCGCCCATCCGCGTTGTGGATGAAATTTTCACCGGTGGTGACACCAAATCAGGTGTGCAAACGATCGCATTCAACTTGCCTAACGACGAGGTGGTGCGAGAGAAGAAAGGGAGCAAAAAAGTCTTGCTACGCAACGTGATTGCGGCCAAATATGACAAGATTCTAAAACCCATTGCAGGGCGGCTCATCGCAGAAGAGCAACGGGCCTATCTCTCCAGCAGGGCCTTTACCAACGAAGTTCTTTTTCACGAGTTGTCGCATGGACTTGGCCCGGGCAAGATCACAATCGATGGACGGAAAACCGAAGTGCGTAAGGAGTTAAAGGATCTCTATTCTGCCCTGGAAGAGGCCAAAGCAGACATCATGGGCGTTTACAATATTCATTTCATGATCGCGCAAGGCTTGCTGCCCGAAGAGATGCAAAATGAAATTGCAGTAACCTACCTCGGTGGGCTTTTTCGTGGGATTCGGTTTGGCATTGGAGAAGCGCACGGCAAAGGCACGGCCTTGCAGTTCAACTACATGCTGCAGAAAGGAGCCCTCTCTTACGACACGGAAACAGGAACCTTTGCCATCGATTTTGACGAGTTCGTTCAGTGGACCCGCGAACTGGTGCAGGATATCTGCATATTGCAAGCGACAGGAGACTACGCCGGTACGCAAGCGCTGTTCGACAAATATGTCAAGCTACCGCCAGACCTGGAGACTGGTTTGGCGAAACTCAGCGACATTCCCGTCGACATCCGGCCCCAATATACCATTGCCGAACAACTGACTGGCACCAATTAGATTTACTCTGCACCGGATGCTGGTGCGGTTGCGGCCCCGCTGAGCGTTGAGGGCAGGCGTTCACCTGGCGAATCGCCGTCCGCTGATAGTTTTCTTGAGTTGAATTTCTTGCAGCCCCTGGTTTTTTGAAAATCAGGGGTTTTTTTGCTGGGGGGAGGAGCAAAGCTCTCTCAACCACTCGGTTTCAGCGAAAGTTCGTCTTGCGGCCCACGACGGCGCAAATGGGGCAGGTCTCCCTCAGATGGTTGCGTGCCGGGCAATGCTCCCGGCCAAAGTAGATGATTTGAAGATGTAACTTGTTCCACTTCTTCTTTGGGAAGAGCCGTTTCAGATCCTTCTCAGTTTGTTCAACGGACTTCCCATTGGAGAGCCCCCAGCGATAGGCCAGCCTATGAATGTGTGTGTCGACCGGAAAGGCTGCCACTCCAAAAGCCTGTGCCATCACGACAGACGCTGTCTTGTGACCCACTCCTGGCAGGGCTTCCAGGTCTGTGAAGCTATACGGCACCCTCCCTTGGTGTTTCTCCAGCAGAATCGTGGAAAGACCTTGGATCGCTTTGGCCTTGCTCGGTGCCAGTCCCACGCTCTTAATGACTGTCTGAATCAGCTCGACCGGCAGTTTGGACATGGTTGCAGCGTTATTGGCTAAGCGAAAAAGCTCTGGGGTGACACGATTGACCATCGCGTCTGTTGTTTGAGCCGAGAGCAGAACTGAAATCAGAAGCGTGAAAGGATCCGCATGGGTTAGCGGAATGGGAGGCTGTGGATACAGTTCGTCCAACGCTGTCATGATGAATCGAGATTTATCCAATTTAGTCATCAGTTATTGTGGCGTTCTTGAGTGGTTTTATATTTAGTGATGCGGCCAATTTAAGCACGACGGTCAAATTCAAATCAATGTGCCGGCCGGGTCCGAGGCCGAGCTAACGGACAAGAACAGGGTTAGTCAGCCTCAGCCAATTTGACCCACAGCTTCCGTAGCATAACCGCACACAAGAGTGCCGCGAATGTCAAAAGCGTTGCCTGCGCCAATTGCCCGTAAAGCCACGAGCCAATGGCAAACAGAGCGCAGTACACGGCGCCGCAGCCAATGGCCATTGCGATGAGACCCGTCAGAATATTCGAAGGTTTGGACGATGTAGCTATCGGATTGCCATCCTGCCGCGCCGCCTCCAGGACGTGGCGCCAACCCGGGCCACCGGGTCTTGCCAGGGCGTAAAAATCCCGCAATACTTTTTGGTCCGCAGGTTTTGTGAAGACGGTTACGGCAAGCCAGGCCAGCGTGGTGAGGCCCACGCCCAGCAGCAGCTCTTCCCAGGTTTTGAGCCCTCCGACTTGTTGAACCGCAGCCGTTTTCGACACGCCAAGCTGAATCAGTTCCTGAATCTTGCCTGCGTTCATGCTTCGGTAGAGCGCGAACCCGACTGCCAGAGCAAAAGAGACGAGCATCGCGGTCAACTCACTATAAGCATTAATGCGCCACCAAAACCACCTGAGGATAAAGAGGAGCCCCGTTCCTGCGCCTATCTGCAGTAGAATATTGAACGCGTTGAGAGAGGACTGCAAATAGATAGCTAGAATGCTTGCCATGACCATCATCACGACCGTCGAAATTCGACCGACCATGACAAGCTTTTTCTCACTCGCATTCGGAGCGAGAAATCTCTTGTAGAAATCGTTGACGACATAGGAGGCGCCCCAGTTCAGGCTGGTAGAGATGGTCGACATGTAAGCCGCGATGATCGATGCCAGGGTCAGTCCCAGGAAGCCTGTCGGGATAAAGCTGATCATGGCCGGGTAGGCCAGGTCATGACCGATGATGTTCTGACTAAGACCGGGAAACGAGGCTTTCAGGCTGTCTAGTTCTGGAAAAATGACCACTGAAGATAGCGCCACCAAAATCCAGGGCCACGGCCGCAAAGCATAGTGGGCGACATTGAAGAAAAAGGCCGAAGCGACCGCATGATTTTCGTTCTTGGCCGCCAACATTCTTTGTGCAATGTAGCCCCCGCCGCCTGGCTCGGCGCCGGGATACCAAACGCTCCACCACTGAACAGCAAGTGGGATAACGAGAAGGGTAATCACCATTTCGGTGTTGCTGAAATCAGGCAGAAACGCGAGTTTCTCGACCACCCTTGGGTGAGCAAGCAATTTTGCCAATCCCCCCACCTGCGCCTGATTGACGGCGAAATAGGCGGCGCAGACAGATCCAATCATCGCGATGATAAACAGAATGAAATCGGTGAGCAGGACGCCCAGCAGGCCGCCGAGGGAACTGTAAATGACTGTGACGCCACCCGCAACAAGAATGGTTTCCAATGGCGAGAAATTAAGCAGAATAGCCCCAAACTTGACAATAGCCAACGTCACTGAGGCCATGACAACGATATTGAAAAATACCCCGAGATAAAGGGCTCTGAAGCCACGAAGAAAAGCTGCTGGTTTGCCACTATAACGCAACTCGTAAAACTCAACGTCCGTCATAACGGCGGAACGCCGCCAAAGGCGAGCGTAGATAAACACAGTCAACATTCCGGTCAGCAAGAAAGCCCACCACACCCAATTGCCCGCGACGCCATTTTGACGGACGATGTCTGTCACCAGGTTGGGGGTGTCAACCGAAAATGTCGTGGCAACCATCGACATGCCCAGTAAGTACCACGGCATGTTCCGACCCGACAGAAAATACTCGGAAGAATTGCGTCCGGCGCGGCGCGAGGCCCAGATACCAATGGCCAAAGCGATGACAAAAAAGCCGATTATGATGCTCCAGTCCAGGGGTTCGATATGCATGATCTTTCTCGTTTGAAGTGTTCCGCTCTATTCCTGGGCGAACAATTGCCGCCAAAATTTTCCGTAGTCACGCCATTTCATGAAGTTGATGCCCCAATGCGGACTGGCTCCGGTCATCCAGCAGCTGACCCGGCCACCGCCGTATTTTCTGATAGCGAGCAAGGGGCACCATTCGTCCATATTGCGGATTTCCACCAGACAGTCGCAACCCTCTCGAATTCTTGTTTCATTGAATCCAAGCAGGGGAGGCAAACGTCGTCAAAAATAATGGTTGTTGCCCAGGAGAGCTGTGCTTCAAATTCTTCTGGTGGCATCCTGTAAAGAGCCCAGGATGGCTGCGTCCTGACTTCGGCGCCGGGGGTTGCGCTTAGCGCGTCGACAAACGGCTGGGCGTAGTTAAGCATCTCAATGTCTTTGGTGTGGGAAACAAACGGCGATTCGATACATTTCTGTCCGATGTAGATGCACCAGTTTCCGACATGCCAAATTTTGAGATATTTTGAACGGGCCATTTGTCCTTTGCTGATTCGTTTATGAAAGCTCAAGTTGGAAAGAATTCAGGCGCAATTATCAAATTTGTTGACAATTTGCAACTTATTTCTTGAAAAAGGATTGGCAGGCAAAATATTAGTACCATAGTAGGATACTGATGGTGCCGGCAGGCTTGTCGGCACAAACTTGCTCGCGGTTCATCTGTCTCACTACCGCGCTGCGCCAACAACATGATGGCGGTTACAGGCTGTCCGCTATCGGCTGCCATCGACATGGCTTCACGAAAGGTGGCACGTCTGAATGGCTTGGACGAGAAGGGTGAAATCAAGCCAGGACGGCGGGCCGATTTGATTTTTCTTACGCTCGGTGAGAGCAGGCTCAAAATAAAACAAACATTGGTGGCCAAAGGGTGGTGTATGAAGCATTTTGAGGCAAAGTGGCGTTTTTTCAATCAGAATCCGACTTGGAATCCCACGGTCGAAATAAAGTCTGATCGCAAACCCCCGTCATTCAGAGGCAGGATGACATTGCCAACGAAGATGATCTCCTCCCTCGGATTGTAGTTCAAGCCAAAAGAGGCGTTGACGTTATGGTCACGCGCGAAGTTAGGTATGTTAGTTAGAGACACCTCGCGGCGAAAAACGGTAATCCCGATCGAGCGTTGTATCACCGCGGTCCATGGGAATTGCAGCTCCGCGACAGAATTGCCAACTTCAAATTCTCTCATAAAATCAACCGCCAGGGTTACACTATCGGCAAGCTTCTGGTCATAACCGAGGAAGAGTTCGATCTCATTCGAGTGGAGATCACTGCCTGTGGCATCCTCATCGATCGTACACTCGTCCAGGGTGAGTTGCGGGTCGGTTGGGGTGCTTCCGAAGGAATGATTGGCCGTGTCATTGGTGACAAAGGTGCAGCTGTTGACCTGTGCGATCGGATGGGCTTTCATGCTCACATTAGCGTGGGGAATCGCCACGCCGACATCGAAATTATCGCTCAAACCGGCGGTAAAGAAAAAGGCCAGGATACTGGCATCCAGATCCAGGTTCATCGAAAAATCAATGGTATCGAATTCATTGTCCGAATCTCCGAGACCGGGCGCTCCGACATCCGCGTGTGTAAAGACCGTTAGGAGCCAGATGTGTTGGAGTGTGGACATTGAAGGAATCAACGCGTCTTTTGGACCGGAGGCGCAAATGTTCCACCTTTTCTCCACCTTTCCCCCTCGATAATAGGTAACCGTCGAAACAAAACAATCTAAGAACTTAGGTGCTGTAATTCAAGGGAAAAAGATCCGGGGAAAAAGATCCAGGCAGCGAGGGAACCGTATCGCAGTCGACCTGGGTTGCCCGGAGGGGTTGCACAAGTTCGAGGAAAGTACTTATAACCAGCTGCCAGTGGAAAATGACTTTACCAGGACCGGAAATTTTCGTAGATTTGTCGCAGTGGTCATTTGGCAAAAACAGGTAGAAGCCCATGTTAACCGCTATCACACGAGCTGTCAGCCCCAACATCAACCAATGCGAACTGACGCATCTTGCACGCAAGCCCATCGATTTCAAGGTTGCTCGAACACAGCACCAGCACTATGAAGAAGCCCTTCAGGCGCTTGGCTACGAGGTGAAAACGCTACCCGCTGAAGCTGCGTTGCCAGACTCTGTCTTTGTGGAAGACACCGCCATCGTCTTAGATGAACTTGCGATCATCACCCGTCCCGGGGCGGCGTCGCGCCGGCCTGAGGTTGAGTCCATTCGACAAGCACTCGAACCATTCCGATCCGTGCAAACCGTTCAAGCTCCGGCGCTCCTGGATGGCGGTGACGTTTTGAAGATCGGGAAGCGGCTGTATGTTGGCCTTTCCACACGCACCAACCGGGAGGCCGTCGGGCAACTGCACGGGATCGTGGCGCCTTACGGCTACTCGGCACATGCAGTCGAATTTCAGGGGTGTTTGCATCTTAAGTCAGCGGTCACGTGCGTTGGGGAGTGCACCTTGCTGATCAATCCCGAGTGGGTGGTGCCGGACGGGTTCGACGGTATAGATTGCATTGCGGTAGATCCATCTGAACCCTTTGCCGCCAATGCCTTGCAGGTGGGTAATACGGTGCTTTACCCTGCTCAGTACCCCGCCACCGCACAACGGCTACGCCAGCAAGGCCTCACGGTGATGACGGTAGACGCATCGGAACTCAGTAAAGCCGAAGGCGGGGTGACCTGTTGTAGTTTGACCTTCGAGGCCTGACCGAATAAGCACCCACGGGTAGGAGCCGCATCCTGCCGCGAACCCTGACCACAAAGCTTCGATTCTTATGGGCTGTCCAGGTTCGCCATCCAGATATCTGATTCCGTTTCATCGCCTCTAAAATAGAGCGTTTTATTATCCGCGGAGGGGGTCACGTCGAAATAACCAACCGTGCCTGAATTGAGCAAGATGGGATGGCTTTGTTTCGTGACCCGATCGATGAGGCTCAGGCCGTTTCGATCCGAAAAGAGTAAGCGCCTGCTGTCATTCAACCACGAGCAAAACCCCCCACCGCCATCAGCTAGAAACTGATATTCCTGCGTTTGCATTGAATAAAGGACGAAACGGCTTTCCCGACGAGCGTTTCTGACCTCGGTTCGCCCGGCCAACCAGCGACCGTCTGGCGAAACAGACGTTGCCAGAAACAGCTTTTGATCATTTTCCAGGGTAGGGAGTATGTGGGGACTCCATTCCGTAGAAGTCAGTGGAAAATCGAAAATATAGGTGCCGTGGGTCCCTATGGCGAAAATGTGTTTGCCATCCGGGAAGAATGCGGGCCAGAACAATAGCGATACATCGTCCGGCGCGTGCGTAAGTTGGGTCAAGTCGCTGCCATCCGGCTTGATGGTCCACAATTCGTATTTCCCACTGCGATCGGAGTAGAACAATATTTGCTGTCCATCCGGAGACCAGCGCGGCCGGCGATCTTTAAAGACATCGTTGGTTAGTTTGCGTAAATTTCGGCCGTCGGTATCCGAAATAAAAAGATCCTCTTGACCGCCGCTGCGAAACACGAGCTGTTTACCATCCGGGGCAACATGCTGCTCCAAATATACCTGATTCCCGCGTGTCACGGGAACAGGCGTGCCCTCGACCTCTTCCTTATCGGGATCCAAAGCAAGCTTGAAAATATTTGAACGCCGGTTGAGGGAAGCATAGACCGCCTTTGTGCCGTCGCGCGAAAGGCGCAAATGAACCATGTTTCTGGAGGGAGTTGTGATGGGTTGTGGTTTTCCCAGCACTTTCCCGCTTTCCTCGTCAATGGGGATGCGCCACATATTCATGCTGCCACCGCGGTCGCTGGCAAAATACAAATAGGCGCCGTCCGACGACCAGATCGGATTCCAATCGACCGCCGCGTCGTTCGTGACGCCCACCGGTTCACCCCCTTCGGCCGGAATCGTATAAAGGTCGCGTTGCCCTCCCTGACCCCGCAGCTTCCAGAAGGCGATGCGGAAGCCATGCGGAGAGTAGCATGGTTGCACCGCATCCCCGGAAAAAATGTTGCGTCTTTCTCCGCTTCCCAGCTGAACGGTCCAGAGCGAGCTAATCGTCGCGCGATCATAGGGATTGGACACATTTTCCGTGGCATACAGCAGGTGGGTTCCGTCCGGAGACCAAACCGGATTGTAGCCGGCAGCGGTTAGCCGGCGTACGGATTCGCCGGTGGCACCCATGACAAAGATGCCGCCGCCGTCCCTTTCGGAGCGGAATGCGATTTGCTCGCCGTCAGGCGAAAAGACAGGTTCATAGTCGGCGGCGGCGGAGCCCTTGGTCAGGTTGAGGGCGTTGCCGCCTCCCACACGCTGGAAAAATATGTCGGTTTGCTCTTCAGCCTCGCGGGTGTAAATCACATATTTGCCATCCGGGGAAATGTCTGGAAATGTCTCCACTTCCGCCGCCGCCGTAAGCTGCGTAAATGTGGCGTAAACAGGGGCAGCGGCATGCCTCGTTTTGAGAAAACGATAAGCAAAGAAGCCGATGATGACAACCGCAAGAATGGCTGCCACCAGAGCAAGGCCCCGTTTCAAAGAGAACTTTGTTGCTGGATGGGCGCCTGACACACCTTTTTTCTCTGGCGAGACGGCAGATGAAAACTCTGCTGCCGGTTGCTCGGGAGATGCTTTGGTGTCTGCCACCGGCGTGGGCACTGGAATCGAACGCCGGGAAACTTTGCTGGTGTGTTTTTTAAGCCGCCGCAGCTCCCGCACAATTTCGGCGATACTTTGATAGCGATCCTCCGGGTCCTTTTCCAGAGCGCGTTCCAGGATATGCTGCATGGTGGCTGGCACATCCACGCGATGTTTTTCCACCGGCGGCGGTTCTTCATTCAGGATTGAATACATGATGGCTGCTTCATAGTCATCTTCAAACGGCAGGCGGCCGGTTAGCATTTCATAAAGTACCACGCCATAAGAAAAAATATCTGACCGGGCGTCAGCCTCTGCTCCCTGAAGATGTTCTGGAGCCATATAGGCCAGCGTGCCCACGGTGCTGCCTGCTTTCGTCAACCGGGCGATCCCTTTCAACTTTGCCAGGCCAAAATCCATCACCTTGATCTGATTCTTCCCATTCACCATGATGTTGTCCGACTTGATATCACGATGAATAATGCCCTTGCCATGGGCTTCCTGTAACGCGTCGCCGATTTGGGTGGCATACGCGACGACTGCGTCAAAGGGCAGAAGTTGGGTGCTCTCGTTGGCCTGCGCTACCAGGTTGCGCAAATCCTCACCATCCACAAATTCCATCACGATAAACGGCGGGTCGTGTTGATCCTGAATTTCATAAATTGTGCAGACGTTGGCATGATTGAGCGCTGCCGCGGCCTTGGCTTCAATTTTGAAACGTTCACGCTCGTCGTCGTTGCCGGAAATGTGAGTGGGCAGAAACTTGACGGCTACCTCGCGTTCGAGCTTGGTGTCCTCGGCTTTGTAGACGACACCCATGCCGCCTTCGCCGAGTTTCTCGATGATTTTGTAGTGAGAGATTGTTTTGCCGATCATGCTAGCCCCTTTGGCTCTTTTTGTGTTGAGAATTGCCTTAATCCTGTCGTGTCAGTCGATGTTGGATGCGCCACCGGTTGGGTCCCCATGGTAGGAGTGGCATCCTGCCACGAACGCCCCAGTGCCCTGCGGTTTTGGTGCGTAGGTCGTTCGGCGCAGGGATGCGCCTCCTACCGGTTCGCGCTGTTGTTCTTGTAAACGACACCGCCCTTCATGACGAAATCCACATGTTCAAGCGTCTCGATATCGGATAGAGGGTTTCCTTTGACCGCGATCACATCCGCTAATTTGCCCGTTTCCAGAGTGCCGATTTCATCCTCCCTGCGCATCAATTCCGCGGCGACGCGGGTGGCTGACTGAATGGCCTGCATCGGTGACATGCCGTAGTCGACCATCAGCTTAAACTCTCTTGCCTGTGTGCCATGCGCAAAGCCTCCGACGTCTGTGCCAAAAGCGATCTTGACGCCTAACTGCATCGCTTTCTTGAAGGCGGCTTTGTGGCGTTCGACGATCGTCTGCCGTAGCGGATCGCTGGCGGTTTCTTCATCCTGAGGCAAGTAAACCATCAGGGTTGGTGACCAGAAGGTGCCGCGCACGACCATCATTTTGAGCTGGTCTTCGGTCAGAAAAAAGCCGTGCTCGATGCTGCGGACACCGCCCAGGATGGCGTTCGTCGCGCCCTGGCCGCCGTAGGCGTGGGCGGCGACTGGCACGTCCCAGCGCTTGCACTCCTCAACGATCATCTTGACTTCATCGAGGCTCATTTGGTTGAGGGGCTCCAACGTTTTTCTATTGATGTGCCGCAGCGTCCCCGTTGAATAAATCTTAATCCAGTCGGCGCCGTATTTGATTTGTCTGCGAACCTCCGCTATTTTCTCATGCGGGCTATCCGCAATCGCGGCCAGATGTGGCACGTCGATATGTGGCGCGAGGCCGGTCAGGTTCATGTGTCCACCCGTGATCGAAATTGCCATCGTGGAAACCTGCAACCGGGGCCCGTCAATGAGACCTTGTTTGATCGCA
>Ga0114931_10003690_pt1 | contig 19290 bp, 18 predicted proteins | sample 2SBtaG_FD_89579 | JGI IMG/M metagenome (GOLD analysis project Ga0114931, IMG submission 89579) | Deep subsurface microbial communities from Kolumbo volcano to uncover new lineages of life (NeLLi) - 2SBTROV14_V59a metaG | ecosystem: Environmental > Aquatic > Marine > Volcanic | place: Kolumbo...
AATATTACAATTTGCTTTGATAATCTCACTTGTTGCCCTTCTAGTGGGGATTGTCCAAGTTATCTTCACCTCATGGTTCGGAGAAGAAATTGTTCTCATTGCGATGTGGGTTACTCCCTTTTTGGTTATGAGTGCAAGTTTGTATCTCTATACCAATACCAATAATGTAGATTATCTTGGTGGATTGGTTGCAGGTGCAATATTCCTCATTCTTGTCTACATTTTCCGTAGATCTCTAAGATTAAGTGCTCGTTTGATTGAGGTTGGTGCTGAAATTACCAGAGATAATCTTGTAATGATGCGTCCACAATTAGGTGCATATTTCCTCAAGACCGTCGTCTCATTACTTATGGTTCCCGGAGTGGTGACTGTCTTTCTTACATCAGCAACAATTCATCCGATACTCGGTGGAGTACTCGCAATCATCTATGAAATGATGTACTTCTTTGTGATGAGCGGAATCCAAGCAGTTGCCAATGCAAAAAATATCTCATATGTTAACCAGTGGTATACTAGCAATCCATCCGCAGCAAAGGCGGGAAAGCAGGTTTCGAAGATGAAATCAGGGATACTCAAATACGCTTTTCTCATGGCATTTGTCGCCATATTCCGACGGAATAGTGGTGCAAGTCCATTATCCCTTTTCAAATTCATGAAATTCTCCAATTGGCCCCGTCTGATCTTCGGAGGTGGATCGATTACCTCAACTGCATCGAAGGCTATTGCCTACTTTGGAAGTTACACACTTGTAGTTATGGTGGTCAAGAAGATGAATTCACTCGGTGCAGCATACAAGGAATCTGCAAGTACCGTTTTTAAGACATTCGCTGCAAATATCGCTGGATCAATGGGATTCAACGTGATAGATGGACTCCGGAGACTTATCTCAAGTCTCTTACTCTTCGGTATTGGAGTGTACTTTGCATTCCTCACTTACGGTAATAATATTGTTCTCATAGTCGTCGTTGCTTTCATCTTTTTGATACTTGGTAGTGTCCCATTGGATTCAATGTTCCAACCAGTAGTTAATTCTTATCATGTTCTTCTGTACAGAGCATACACCGGTTCTGCATCATCAAAAATGGATAAGAGGACAAAGGATATCATTCAGGAAGCCAAGAAGAAGAAGTAGCGATTTTTTCAAGAATTTTGGACTATTCTTCAAAGTACAGTTCCTCCTCTGAAAGCATCGTCTCATAATTTGAGGGTAAATTGAGCTAAATTTGAGTGAAATTTGAGGTCAATGTTCCTATATGATCATATACAATAGTTAGTTATGAAATGATCATTATTGTATTTCGTCTCATCACTTATGCTCATATCACTTCTTAGTGTGTATGCTCAGATGCCTCCAAATGATGGTCCTGGACACAATGATCCAAGAAATGGTATGGGAGATAACTCAGGACATCCAGACCGTATGGGGGCACGTCCACCTCATTTCAGAGATGGTGGTTTTGAAGGAAGATCTGAGTTCATGATTGTCGAAGGTAATATCGTAGTTGGTGATGCTGGCATTACGCTATCGATATCTGCCACTCCCAACATGACTGCCATGAAGGGTCATCCACCAATGACAGAACTTCCAAGTAACACAATCAATGTCTCCCTCTATGAATTAGTAGAATTTGAGGATAGTAGTATTCCTGGATATGATATGAATGATACTGTCGTCTCTGTCTACTACCTCAATTCCAGCACTCTAGGCGACTTGGTCACTTCCATTAGTGGAGATTCCCAGAATTACACAGTCAGCTCAAATGATGGTGTATTCTCGATGACTGTGGAAGCCAATACCAGCAGTGTTCAATCTTTCAAATGGTCTGTTGAAATTAATTATCCGTTTGTCTCGAATACTTCTAAAATTGCTATGCTCCATGATGTAATAACAGAGCGTACCGATGGAATGCAGAGAGGACGCATGATGGCACCTCCTGGAACTATGCATGATGGAAATCATCCAGAGTCTGCAACCCATTTTGATAATAGGTCTCTAATTGTTCGTGATGCAAATATTCCCATGTTTTTCAAGTGGATCGATGTAGCTGAAGTTGACGGAACAAACCAATCCATTGAAGCTACCGCCTCACCTGGGTTCTTTGCACTTAGTTTACCTCAAGGGGACTCCATTTTCTATGATCCATCTATAGGTGTAGAGAATGAGGTAATTGAGAATGTTTATATATTCATTGCTCAAATTCTAGAAAATACTGGTTCATTCATGGATGCAGTATTCTCTCCAACCATTGGAGCATTATCTGTATCCTTTGTTCTAATTGTTGCTGTTCTCTTGTATATCAACAGGAGGAAATTCCTCAGTAAAACTAATTAGATTGCTACAACTACTTGTATAGATTTTAAATAAGACTCGACATTTTATTATCTGTGAATTCCGGTACTTTTGATCCTTGGCAAGATATAGAGTTGATGGATAAAGTAAGGAATAAGAACCGACGACAAATCCTGCTCAGAGCATATATTGCTCCGGTGAGATATAACGAGATACTTTCTGAAACTGGTCTAAAACCGGGATCCATATACCACCATCTGAAAGTTTTGGAGCCTCTCATCATGAAGCAGGGTCAGGGGGTCTATATCATAACTGAGACAGGACGTGCAGTTGTTGAGGCTCTTGAAATGGTGGAGGATAAAAAGCCGGTTGTTGTAGACTCTCAAAAAAGTGCTCAGGTCGCTTCGCTCTCAAGTCCCTTGCCCCAGTCTCAAGTAGATTCAGAAGCCTACTCCAATAATGACACTCCCTTATCCAATTCTCAGTTGAGTTCTCAAGTTGGTATCGACTCTCAGAAGAGCGTAGAAATTTCTGTTACGGAAAGATTCAGTGAACTCTGGGTTTCAAGATACGTTTGGATTTTTGTTATTCTCACTCTAACGGTTTCCCTTCTTCTCGCAATATTTGGCATCTCCCTCATAGGAAGTGGAATCTACCGTACTGGATCATTAGCTTTTGCTATAGACATAATTGCGTTCTTCATCGCTTGTGGGTTGCTCTACACAATCGAAGATTTAACTTCACAGTACTCTCCGAAGGGAAAGATCTTTGATGTTCTCCTGATTCGGCTCTCATCCATGCTCCCAGCGGTCATTGTTGGGATCACTGTGTACATACTTTACCTTGGAGGTGTGACTTTAAGTCAAGTGGGATTTAATGTGCTCTTTGTTATTACGGTTCTTCTGGGATGGTTTATCTCGCTCTCTGGGATCTCATTTCTTCGGGGTAGATCGGTGCAGTACGGTAGTATCTTAGCCTTTCTTACAACGATTTCAGACTTACTTATAGGATTGGTAATGATTCTTAGTCAGTGAAGAACACTTCTTCAATCTTCACTCCATTTGGCTTGAAAAGATAAAGGTATCTATCCAGTATCTTCTTGAACCCTTCTGTGGTAAGAGTCTCTCGATTCTTCCTGAAGGATCTCAAGATCAAACCCTGTAGGTATTTTCCAATTTTCCTCCCTCCTGAATAGTAAGTTGTCACGATCATCAATTCTCTGTTTGTTGAAATGATAACATTTCCATAATTTGCTCCAAAAATTGGATTATCTGATCTATTGTGTGAAATCTCTTGGATGATTGAGTTAATTGCTAAGAATGCCATACCAGTTACTTTCAATTCATCATGTTTATGCTCTTTTGAGTAGCCTGCTATAACTATATCTGAATTAAGGTCTAGGATATAAATAGAATTGATATCATACGAGATTTGATACCTATATCTGCCAAGGATCATTGAAACATTATTCAAGAAGAAGGTGACGGAAGGTAAGAAGAAAATGAAATTGAATGGAAGCAGATCTGTGAAATTCAATATTCTTAACATGAAGATAACAATCGGACTTAGAGTGAATAGAATAATCGCAATCAAGTTCTCAAATGTTGATATCCGTTGACCTTTTCTGTACTGATAGAACGTGAATCCAGAGAATCCAATTAAATTAAAAATCATCAGCGATAGAATAAAAATGATTCCTCCCTGAATAGGGTTGTATCCGATAGGTGCAATTGTATTACTGGTATCGAGTTGTGCAGAGATAACCATTGCTCCCATAGCGAATCCAGCTAGGATAGAAAGAATTGAGATAGGGAAGGCAGGAAGGTCTTCTACTGTTAGTAGGTGGATATTGTAGAAGAGGTAACCTAAAATTCCTAACAGAAAAGTGAATCTCATCATAGTAAGTGAATAACTGAACTCAAAAAGTGAGTAGTGTTGATCAAGGTAAAGGATATTTTCAAAGAAGATGACTGGTGTCATTACTCCCATGGACGCAAGAAGGATAAGGTACTGGACATCAAAATTTTTTCCTCTGCTATACACAAAGATTGCTATTGGTAGAGTGAATATATACAGGATATTCGCACCGATTGTCATCCAACTTAAGATAAGTGAAATGTCCATCCTGATTGAGTGCACGATTTAGGCTAGAAATACTTTTTTTGAAATTGTAGAAAATATCTCATTTTTAGATTGGAATTAGTTAAATCACGAATTTTGCGATAATCTCTTGTTGATTTCTAGGTATTCGAAGCCGATATTTACTGCTTCTTTCGCGATGGGATTCTTCTTCTGGTACTCTTCGAAGAATCCTTTCATATCCTCCTCATGCACCTTTGAATTTGATATTAGATTCATAAGCACACTTTGGTACATGAATGGGAAGAGCGACTCAAAATAGTCAAGATTAGCTAAATAATAATGCCACATGCTTTCCTTAGCAACTTTGTTCCCACATAAAGTGGAAATGACTGTTCCTCTGTTGCGATTAGGAATCTTCTCAAATATCATCCCTTGTACTTTTGTTATTAGTTCCTTATCAGAGAATGAAGCCATAGCCACGAGGAAGTGAATTGCGAGTTGCTCATTTTCTGCATCCTTGAAAGCATTGTAGAAGTATTCAAAGTCATTTGTTTCTTTTGCTGCAATTCTAATGACAGTCCCTAGGATATCGGGGCTTAATTTCTCACCATTCTTGAATCTCTCAAACTCAGAAAGCGCAAAATTTACTGCACTCTTCACTTCGAAAATTCCTGCAGTCAAAAGCATTGGGCTTCTGACAATAGCGATATCATCACTCTCTCCTTCACGAGGTTCTAATCCAAGATTTTCGATGATTTCTGTGAGAAACTCTGATCCCTGCTTGACCATTTTCTCTCGCCTCTCTCCATCAAGATTCACCTCAGAGTTCCGCAGATGGGTGAAGATGCTTGAAAGAACAAGTCTGCTCTCTTCAGACTTGTAAGCTTTAATGACATCAAAGTACATGTCAAAGGGAAGCACCTTTGCAACTATGAGTGCATAAAGGTCATTCTCAATACCCTATCGGTCTATTGCAGAAATACTCTTGTTTGAGACCATTTCCTTAAGTGAAGTGTAAGCATTCTCTGGGTATAGAGTTCTGAAGAATCCGGTATGTTCAATATTCAAGAGGTAACTCTCACATTCACCAATGTTAAGTTCACCTGTCTTCTCTTCAAGAAGGATCTGAAAATCATCAGAAGAGCCATCTTTTCTGAATGCTCTGACGGAAATTGGAACAGACCAAATAGTGTCTTCAGAGTTTGGTAAGTACGTGAATCTTTTTTGCTTGAATTTGAGTGTTGTACCCTCTAGGATAGCTTCCACCAAAGGATAGCCTTCCTGAAGTACCCACGTTTCCATCATTTTTGATACGGGCTTTCCAGAGACATCTTCTAAGCTCTCCCATAGATCGTTGCTCTTTGCAACTGAATACTTGTATTTTGTGAGGAATTGGTTGAGACCTTTCTTGAAGTACTTATCTCCTACATATGCCTTCACTTGTCTCAGCACACTTCCACCCTTGTTGTAAATGATAGGTGCATTTGTTATTGTCATTCCAACTGCTCCATCTCCAGGCCTCTCAATCGGTGCAGTGTGTAATTTCGCATCTGCACCAAGTGCACCTGAGGTCTCAGAAGTAATAAAAGTCTCCCAGATGTTCTTCTCGGGATAGTAGTGACCGACAACTCCATATCCGAAGAATGTAGCAAAGGACTCGTTGAGCCAGAGATACTTCCATGTCTCAGGAGTTACCAGATTTCCAAACCATTGGTGAGCAATCTCATGAGCAATGACCATCTGTATAAAGGTCTCATTCATCTTGGAGGTAACCCCTTCAAACCGTAGTAACAGATTCTCTCTGAAGAGGATGGCACCCCAATTCTCCATTGCTCCATGAGCAAAGGAAGGTGTTGCGATGAGGTCCATCTTTGAAAGGGGATAAGGGATGCCGTAATAATCCTCACAGTACTCAAGCGTCTTTATTCCAAAGTCGAGTGCGAATTCACCATTGTTCTTAGCCTTTCCTGGATGAGCGAGGACTCTTACTCGCTTACCGTGTGCCTTTCCTTCGATGAACTCGAAGTCACCAATACCGAAGAAAACAAGGTAAGTAGACATTTTTGGAGTGGTTGCAAACCTTACAAATTTTTTCTCACCACGTATCTCTTCCTCGACAATCTCTGTGTTAGAGATTGTGAAATAATCTTTCTCAACGAGGAAACTGATGTCAAAAGTGGCTTTTGCACCAGGTTTATCAACGCAAGGGAATACCCGACGGGCATCACTCTCTTGGAATTGTGTCACTGCTGCATATCTCTCCTCTCCAGCCACCATGAACTTTGATCTGTAGAGACCAGCGAGTTTGTCATTGATCTCACCGGTAAATTCAATGTCAAGGTCTAAATTTCCTGTTTGCTTTTCTCCAAGGTCGATTGTGAGTTTCTCTGTTTCAAGGTCAAGGAAGAATTTGTATGACTTAGGCCCGGAAGACACGGATATTATGGACAATTCTTTTGCATTGAGATCGATATGATCTCCTTCTCCACTGAGATTCACCTTTACATTTCCTTTGAAAGTAAACTCACTAATATTAGGTTCCAAGTGAACTTTGTAATTAATCGGATGATATGCCATTTAACATATCACCGTTATGGAGATTAATAAAGAAACATATACGTCCTAAGTGCTCTTCTCTCTCTTTACCTCTTCTTGATAGATATAGAGGGCAATGAAGAATGCCAGAATAGCGAGTGACATGATGAAGAAGAATGCCGAACCCAATCCCAGAGTGTCCTTAATGAACCCAAATACCAATGGTGATGCCAGTGAGAGCACTTGACCTATGGAGAAGAGAGCCCCGAAGAGTTTTCCTCTCTGCTCCTTGTTTACTCTGTCCGCGAGAAGTGCACTGGACGCTGGGGATCCGATATAGTAGAATGCTAAGAGGAGGAAGTAGATGCTGCTGAATGAGATGAGGTTGTTATAATCGGTTGCGTAGACCAAAGCAATCGATGCCAGCATAGAACCAGATCCTGAGATAAGAATTGCATTTCTTGGCTTTGTCCTGTCTGAGAGATTTCCTCCAACTAATGTAAACATTGAGGCAACACCTAGGACAATAGCGGTGGCAACAGTCGCTTCATTTTTAGTCAGGGAAAGGTAGTCCTCATAGAGGAGTGAGGTAAAGACTGATGCAGTTCTGAAGAAACTGGATCTCACTGAGATGAACAGGAGTGGAATGAGCACAAGGGGTGCAAAGATGAACGAAATATCATAGCTGTGACCAATTTTCTCATTGCTACTGCTCGTAGTCTTCTATCCATTCTAAATCGTGATTTTCCAGTTCGTCCTTGAAAATATTCCCGATTGTAGACTAAGTAGAAATGTAACAAGAAGCAGAAAGATCCCAACTATGGAAATTGTAAAAGCTACGTTCTTCCATCCGCCAACCAATATGGCAAGCCCTGCAAAGATCAGTGGTGATACTGCTGTCCCACCCATTCCAACCGCCATATTAATAGAGAGTGCTTTTCCCTTGTCATCTTCAAACATTTCGGTGATGATTGCCATCGCAGGAGGATGGAACGCCGATGCTCCAATCCCTATAAGAATAAAGTACATTTGTATCTGTATTTTATTTACTGAGAATGGAAGCAATGCCCATCCAAGTACCATAACTACCAAGCCCGCAAACATCAAAGGATATCTCTTTCCCCGGTGTCTATCAGAGAAAAATCCGACCCCAATAGACAAGAGTGTCATTGTGACAATAAGCGAGGTCCAGAGAACTCCGGTGTCTGTATAGCTAAGTCCGAAATCCTCTCGAAAGAAGAGTATGAGTGTCGGCAAGGTAAACATCAAAAGGTGATTCATCAAATGAAGAAAGAGAATAATTACGTAATCGTGCATTCGATGCGATTGATATTCCACACCTTAGAATATTTACAATCTTAAAATACCTCTAGTTACTGTTCAATTTTGATTGAATCGTTTATATGTCGCTCTATCATCTTCTTACGTACAATTTTATCCTTTCTGATAATCTTCTTATCAGAGTTAATCTACCCCCTTGAACCAAGACTTTTAGTGAAAAATCCCCCTTCTAATTTATCAGTAAGCATGTGAGATGCAGATATTTCATAAATGGTTGCAAAGGCAACATAAATAGTCAAGTACTTCCGATATCACATTGAGATTATGAAGATTCGACCACTGGCCCATTTAGCAATGTTAACCGCAATTGTTGGATGGGGATTTTCTACAAGTTTCATTGAGTTTGGTTTGAAATATATTGAGCCTGTACCATATCTCTTCTTCAGGTTTATTCTAACTACCATCATAATTTCATTCGTGCTCCTTCCGATTAAATACAAGAAAATTGTAGAGCTTCTGAAATTACGTATAACATGGATAGTAGGAGTTTCTGAATTTTCTGGTCTTGCATTTCAGTTTATAGCAATCTCTTACAATATCTCGGCAGGTTTAGCAGCTCTTCTCTCCCTGCTCTTTCTGATAATTGTTCCTTTTCTATCAGTGGTCTTTCTAGATGAAACAATTCATCCAATTCACATGTTTGCAGTCTTTCTCGCGATTTTTGGGGTATTGTTGATAACTACGAATGGTGATTTTACCTCTTTTTCAGGTGGATCAATATTAGCTATCTCTCTCCTTCTTCTTTCTGCATTTTCATATGGGATGTACATTGTCTTCACCTCAAAACTTTCCATCATAATAAAGCCGGATACAGATCCTCTCGCACTCTTCTATGTCGTCATGTTAATTATCTCCATATTTTCACTTCTTCTAAGTTTCTTCTTTGGAGGTATTAGCGGTCCCAGCTTCGATGCATGGAAGTGGATAGTATACATAAGTGTCTTGGCCACAATTGCTCCTTTCATTGGCTACTTCTATGCCATGAAGTACTACTCTGCAAATCTCGCCTCAATATTCCTTTTAGGGCGGATATTTGTCCCATTCTATATCGATGTGTTTTACCTAAAGGTAAAATACTCTTTCTGGGTAGTTGGAGGAATTATTGTGCTCATTACCGCTATGGTAATTGCTATCCTGAGTGAAGGAGGTAAAGAAGATGGCCTATGAGCTAGTGGTCAAAGCAAAGCATAGCTGCCCCTTTCTTGAGTATTCAACCCACTTCTCCACCAATATCTTCAGCTATTGCAATAGAGACTATGACATTCTCATGATCCCTGACTAGAAAGAGGATCTTCACTTGGAGATTGGAAGGAAACTCTTTCCCAATGTTGATGGTTGGAAAATTATTCGATCTCAGTCAACTTATATCGTCATGAAATGCCTTTGCAATGATCTCTATGAGAAGTCAATTACCAGCATGATCCAAGAGAATGGTGGATTACTGGAATATCCAATACGGTATCATGAGGGTTGGTAATACCACAAGATCCGTTGTATTGATACAAAAGTGGTATCAGATGTCCTTGAACAATTCAATTCATTAACAGAATTTCAGATTCTCTCGACTTTGGACCTCGGGATAGACGGAATCTTCCGAAAACAGATGATATCTTTTCCCGATCTTATTCAAAACATGACTGATAAACAATTGAGCATCATAATTCGGTTGTACGAGAAAGGGTACTATGAGATTCCTCGAAAGATTCGAGTAGAAGACATCGCTCAGGAGCTTAACGTGACTCGGTATGCAGTAGAGAAAACATTGAGAAAAGCTGAGAATAAGATAATGAAGTCAATAATGCCCTACTTACTTATCAGAAAGAGAGTGAATCTAAATCCATCAACTTCCTAGCTAACTCCCAATGCTCGTCATCTACCACTTTCAGATTGGCAACTGCATCCTCTAGTGGAACTGTCTCAATTGAAGTTCCTCTCAATGCTGCCATTTTCCCAAAATTATTGGTGTCAACGAGTTCAAGAGCATGGGTACCTAGGCGGGTACAAAGAACTCTGTCGTATGGGCTTGGTGTACCACCTCTTTGTACATGTCCCAGTGAAATTGCTCTGGTTGGGACTCCAAGTCTTTTGTGAATACGTTCAGCGATGATTTTTCCTATTGCCTTCTCCTCGAGTAGTACGTGTCCAAATTCGTCCTTTTGGAGTAACGAATCATCCTCCTTGGAATACCCAAACCCTTCTGAAACTGCAATTACTGCCCACTTGTTTCCATTCTTATAGCGTCTGTCAATGATTTTTAGAAGGTCTTCCATACTAATTGGATACTCTGGTATGAGAATGGCATGAGCACCTGTTGCTATTCCGGAATAGACGGTCATCCATCCTGCATGCCTCCCCATTATCTCCACGACTATAACTCTCTCATGGGATTTTGCTGTCGTCTTAATTTTATCCATAGCTTCCGTAGCAATTGAGTATGCAGTGTTGAATCCAAAAGTATAGTCTGTCGAAGCAAGATCATTATCAATTGTCTTGGGAACTCCTACTATATTGACCCCATCCTTATAGAGTTTATTTGCCACTCCAAGTGTGTCCTCACCTCCAATGGCAATTACTGCATCCAATCCTATCCTCTTTATGGAATCCTTCAATCTTTCAATCGCCCCCTCATGCGCATATGGATTGAACCTTCCAGAGTAAAGGATAGTTCCTCCAAGGTCGATACTCTCCACAATTTCGTCCCCAATTTCCATAGTTATGCCCTCCATTAACCCTTGCCATGCATATTTAATCCCAATCAGTTCGTGACCCAGACGTTTTGCGGACATATAACATGCTCTGATGACTGCATTCATCCCAGGAGTATCTCCACCAGAGGTTAATATTCCAATTTTCATACTGCAATTGTCTTCCAATTCTTAATGAACATTCCTCTGCTTCACTGATTAGTGAGTAATATTTTATTGGTGAAATAAGAAAGGTCAACAATGGCAAAGAGTACCTTTCCCACCTTCTGGTTAGATTTTTTCGATATTACGAAGGAAGATACCCCTGAATGGCTTACTCGGAACTTCATCGCACAAGCAGTGTATAGTGGATTGAAAAAGAATCGACCACCTTCTCTTAGAACTTTATTAAGGGCTGATGAATCTGATGAAATCAAAGCTCTTGCAAGAAGAAGATATGGAAGTAAATTTCCAAATCAGAGGGTAGATGAGGAACTCAAGAGACTAGAAGAGGAAAAGCTCTTTGCTCGGCGATCGAGGGATTCAAATGGAAGGAGAATTCAGAAATCGGAATACAGAGTGGTTTTGCATAAGATAAAGACAATGAAGGCACGAAGAAAAGAGTTCTCAGATATGCACAAGACTCTTAGAGGGAGGCTGCGGACTCCAATCTACCAAAATTCGATTCTCAATATTCTCCGTTCTGAGGATGCTGAAACTTCGAATATAGCACGTATGTCTGTGCTCTTTGTGATGGGACATTGGTTTTATCGGTTGAATGAATTAATTCATGATTCCAGTGGGAAGACTCTTAGTGAACTAGTAGACCTCTACTTTGATGAGCATGTAGCTAGCCAGCTCAACAATGAGACTGAGAAAATTGTAGTGAGGGAAGGTATTCGTTGTGTCGAAGGCATTCTGCTGGAATTTGGAAAGTATATTGTCCAGTTCTATGAGGACTGTATGTTCTGTTCACTCACTTCAAAAAATAATATTGAAATTGATCTTCAGCTTCTCTACCTCTTCCCTGGTATCCAGATGAAAAATTGGTTGAGATTCAGTAATGCATCAACCGTAGCACACATGCTCAAGACTCAGATCACCCAAGTCTTCCCATTTGATGTCAATCCAGACCCTCGCAATCCCTCTGCAAGACGTATTATAGGCATTGCAGCAAAGTCAAGAGTTAGGTATCAGCCATTTGCAGCCTCTATTCTCCGTATTCTCAAGTTGAAACAAGATCGCGGAAGGGCCGCTCATTTCAATGGCTTATACCTCGATACGATTATGGAGAAACTTGTCCCATATCTAGAAAATGTGCCGAAATTCAAATACTAACCGCTGATCTACGCTTACGCGTGAAGTTAGGTTGAAGTGATAAGTATTTAATATGAGAAATATTATAGTTTAGATAATCGTATGTCGGAAGAGAACAGCACGGTGGCAAAATCCATCAGACTTATCGTCCAAAAGTTGGACACCTACACATCTGCTACGAAAAAGAAATTCTTTGAAATCGAAGAGATTCTTGAAAGTTATCGTCAGGAGATTGATCAGCTCAAGGGAGAAATTGAGTCCATTCCGGTTAATCCAGCTCCCACTTCAATAAGCAGTGAGCAACTTGATCCTATTATGGAACGCTTGACTGTATTGGAAAACAAGATCGCTTCAACACAACAGAGTATACCTTCTTCAACTACCATCAAGCAACCAAGTCCTCCTACCAGCCGGCCCAATGAATTGAGATCTGTAACTCCCCCCTCTGCCCCTCCATCTCGGATTTCACCGGTTAAACAACCTTCAACCCCCCCCGTAATACCCCCTCCAAGAAGCCCCACTCCTGTATCTACATCGAATATCTCAAGTAGTTCGAGTCCTTCAATTCGTGAACCTTCTCTTCCATCTACCCCGAAACCTGTCAAGCCAGTTGCATCTACTCTTCCTCCAAAGAAAGAACCTGAGACTCCAATTTCTCCTGCAAAAAGTGATGATGAGACATCGTCATTAATGGATGCTCTCAAGAAATTGGACTCTCTTTAGTTTATTCAGTCAGGAAAATGATTTAATATATGAAAGGAATTCTTTCCAAGATGAAGTACGTCAAATTAGGTAATACAGGAACAAAAATTAGTCAGCTGATTCTTGGTACAATGCAATTCGGATGGAGAATTGATGCAGAGAGCTCATTTGAAGTGATGGACAAGGCAATTGAGCTAGGTATCAATTGCTTTGATACAGCAGATATCTACACCTCATGGGCAGACAATTCATTTGCAGGAAACACAGAATTGATTATTGGTAGGTGGATGCAGGACAGGGGAACTCGAGATGACCTTGTTCTCGCAACCAAGCTCAGGGGAGACATGTCGGAAGATATAAACAACCGTGGTCTCTCCCGTAGGCATATCAACCAAGCTATCACTGGAAGTTTAGAACGATTACAAACAGAATGGATTGATCTCTACCAGATTCATTCTTTCGATCCTGACACTCCTATTGAGGAGACTCTGCACTCCATGAATAAACTCATTGATGTTGGTTTTGTCAACTACATCGGTGCATCTAATGTCCAACCTTGGCATTTCATGGAGGCATTGTGGCAAGCAGATATCCACGGGTATCAAAGATTTGAGACTCTTCAGCCAGTGTACAATCTTGCTCGAAGAATGTTGGTCGAGCACGAATTCGACAAGATAGTGAAGAAGTACAAAATTGGGGTCATCCCATACAGTCCCCTAGCTGGTGGTTTTTTGACTGGAAAATATAGACGAGATGCAGAAATCCCTGATACTCCTCGAAGCAAAGGAGTGGAAAGTCGTTACTTCAGTGAGAAAAGATGGGGGATCCTCGACAAGGTGCTTGAAATAGCAGATGTCCACGATGCAAAACCCACTCAGGTAGCCCTCGCTTGGATGCTCGGGAAAGATTATATTACTGCTCCAATCATTGGTGCCAACTCAGTGGAGCAACTTGAGGAGAATATAGGAGCTCTTGAATTAAAGCTATCAGATGATGAGGTAAAGCAGTTGGACGAAGTAAGTGATTGGATATCTGACTATGAGAAAATCAGATAGTGACAATTTCTTGCATTTGTTCACAGTTTCCTAGAAAATTTAATACGTTGATCACATGCTCATTTGATTATGAATAGCAAGGTCACTTACATTAGATTATTGACAGATTGCTTTGATCGAATGTTCTATTTCTACAGGGACGTGATAGGTTTAGAGCCTAAGATTGGAACTCCTGAAGATTTCTATGCTGAATTTCAAGCAGGTGATATTCGTGTGTCTATTTTTGAACGGAAACTTATGGCTGAGGCCTTAGAAATGCTTCCTGTTGAGAATATTCACGAATGTCAAGATAAATCTGTTCTCATTTTCGAAGTGGATGATGTCGATAAAGTTGCAGAAGAATTAGAAAAGAAGGGGGTTCCTCTCCTCTACCCACCAACAGATAGATTTGAATGGCACGTACGTACTTTGCACATCAGAGATCCAGCTGGGAATATCATCGAGATTAATGCCCCTCTTGCTTAGCATCCTGTCATTATTCGACCAAAATCCCTAAGTGATGCAAGTCTGAACTCACTTCATGTTCATCGATACTCATATCGACACACTTTGGGCAATGCAAAAACAGGAGAGAGAATTTCATCAAAGCTCTGAAAAGGGGCACGTTGATCTTAGAAGAGCCCAAGATGCAGATTTACTCTGTGGATTCTTCACAGGATTCCCTTCTGATGGACACTACCGGACTGAGATGATGCTGTCCAATTGGCTCCAAATGGTAAATGATCCACGCAATAAACTCTGGAGAATAGAGTCAATCGATGACATCAATGTTCTCATAGATTCGAGGAAGAGAACTACAAATATCAAGGATCGTGAGATAGGTATAGTGCTACATTTTGAGGGAGCTTCCGGAATAGATACCGATTTAAATCGTCTCTATATCTATTACGATGTAGGTCTGCGATCAATGAGTTTGACGTGGAATGAGGAGAATTTCTTCGCAACGGGGCAGGCACAAGGGGAAAGTCGTGGACTCACCGAAGCAGGGAAGGATCTCCTCTCATCAATGGAGGATCTCGGGATAATTATTGACGTTAGTCATCTGAATGACAAGTCATTTTGGGATGTGCTCTCGAATACCAACTCTCCAATTCTTGCGAGTCATTCCAACATCAGAGAACTTGCAGATAGTCGAAGGAACTTAACGGTAGAGATGGCCCAAGCACTCGTGGATACAGGTGGATCAATTGGTGTCAATCTCTACAAAGGTTTCCTCAATACAGAAGCTGAGAAGGCAAGTACCAATGATGCATTACAGATGTATGAGAAGATTATCGAAATTGGTGGGACATCTTCAGTCCACTCAGGTGCTGATCTCGATGGTGCGACACTTCCTAGTGATATGAAGGACATAACCTCCCTTCCCCCTCTTTTAGATAGAGTTCAAGAGGAATTGAGGCTGTCTGATGATGATATGCAGAAAATTCGACGTGGAAATGTGATGAGAGTAATGAAGCACTATTGGGACTAGTGCATATTTAATTTCATTTAGAAAAAAGCTTTTAGTGCATCATTATGACTATTTATTGTGGTTTTTACGGAACGAGATTTCATCTTCAAAGTTATCTTAATAGGTGACGTCAAGGTAGGAAAAACTAGTCTTCGTCGGAGATTCATGGGGAAATCCTTCCAGCGAAACTATCTCGCAACACTTGGAGCAGACTTCTCTCACACCACAATAAAGTATGATGATACGGCTATTAGATACAGTATCTGGGATTTGGCCGGAAGCAGAACATTTGAACGTATTCATCCACAGTACTTCCACAATGCACTAGGCGTTATTATTGTATATGATCTCACAATCCCTCCTTCGCTCGTCAATGTAAACTTCTGGTTACATAAGGTCATTGAGATCAACCCTGAATTTAATTCAGTCATTGCCATCGTCGGTAACAAATCTGATCTCATTCCTCCAGAGTCTCTTCCTTCCAAGGAAGTAGAACTGGATAATTTTATTGAGCAGCTTCATGTGAAATATGACAACAAATTTCACGTAATCTCAGCTCTTACAAGTGCTCTCAATGGTAATGGTGTCAATGTATTATTCAGAACCCTTGGAAAAAAGCTTATCGAATGGGCTGAAACCATGGTAGAGAGCGATTCAGATACAGCAGAGGATTTTGTTGAGGAAATATTCTTTGTTAGTCACTCTAACGAGACTAATACAAGAATCATTGCAGCTTCCCCTTACAATGATACTGACGTTTTTGTAAACGGAAAGATGAAAGATATCAAAGCTTTTTCCAAGCTTTTTGATTTCAGCTCCTCTCAGGCATATCACAATTTCTTCTCTATAACTCCTTGGAATTCCAAAGATGCCGTTGCTTATTCTCTTACCCGGAATCTTGATGAGAAACTTGCATCTAATAGCAATGAATTTGCATTCATCAGTCTTGTCATTAAACTTCAGAGAGTTATTTCAAGTGAAGAGGTTAATTATCTTTCCGAGCAACTCTCACTCATATTCGACCAAGTTGAACGGGTACTGAGAACTTATCGGGCTAATTTCAACACCACTGAATTCAATCCAATGGTGAGATATAAAAGTGCTCGATTAGAAATTACCAAAATCTTAAATCAAGCCAAGAGCAATATTTCCTATCATTTTGAATCCAATGGTTAGGTCTTAATTGTCTCTACTAACCCTGCATGCAATATCGAAATTAAATGCTCAATTCGAAGACTCAGTAGAGTGTTGGGAGTAGAACGCAAAAACACTCCCTACAAACTACGAACACATCTTGTGAATACAATGAAGACTACCGTTTATTCCCACACTCGAGGCACCGGAATACCCCCTCTGAATACACTTCTGCAATGAATGTGCAACCACAGCTACAGGGTGTATCAATCTCTACGATACCCCCAAATGCCAACTCTCTTGTTTGACTTTTGTCAAATATTTCTAGTGCAAAGTTGAAGAGCTCCTCAAGCTCCTTCATTTTATCCTCGGTTCTTATGATATCCTTCCTTTTCATTTTTCTCATCGCCTCGCGGGAATACTTTCGGGGGGGACTCCCCATCCCGCATGTTCTGACAGCTAATTTTGTGTACCATATATAAACTCCTGAAGTCAGAATACTTTCGGTGCCAACACTCCTCTTCTCAATACTATACCTTCATATAGTGACTTGCTGTCTTTTAAATATGGATCAGACAAAGAAAAGAGAGGAAGCTGTTGGGAAATTCTTCAATCGAGAGGCAAAACGCTGGGGTAAGCGACAGGATAAAGGTGGTATTCCATATTCTGCTATGAAGCATGTGGATGCCATGGTTGATAATAGTGTGAGCTCTGTGATCGATGTAGGTGCAGGGCCAGGCATCATCCTTCTTGAAATGATTGAAAAGGGAGTAGAGAGTGGAGTAGCTGTTGACCTCTCTAAAGAGATGTGTATCGAGGCAGAGAGGAGGGTGAAGAGCAATCAACTGGAAGACAGGGTAGAGGTAATTCAGGGATCTTTCCTTGAAATGGACACCCCAAAGACAGAAGGTGTTTCTCTTCACATGGTACTCTGCTGCCATCCAGATCTTGAAGCAATGCTTCGTAGATCTATGAAAAATGATCCGAAAATTGTTGCCATTACCGTACCTCGATCTTTTTGGATTCTCCGGCATTTTGTAAATCTCGTCATGAACATCAAAGATTTCTTCTCCAAGGGTTTCCGATTTTTCGTCTACAAGGAAGCTGATATTATTTCCCAAATGGATCAAGGAGGGTATAAACTCATTGATAGAATAAGTAAAGGATTCAAGGTTACTCTAGTCTTCTCAAAATAATTTACTATCTTCTTGAATATGGAACCTTTTTATCCCATTGGGATTTTATGAGAATTGGCAATGGTTGTTGATTCACTTGTAAGTCTAGTGAAATCCCTAGGGATATCCGATCAAATCGAACATATAGCGTATAGAGCACATTCCTCTATTGTAGGAGAGAAAGTCATCTCACTAAATTTATCTTCAACTGGTATCAGAGAAATTCCAAGTGATGCATTTTCAAAGATGCCTGACCTAGAAAAACTCCTTCTCTGTGACAATCCTATTGAAAATATCCCTGTGGAGTTATTTGATAACCTCCCGAATCTGAAGGAACTTCACCTGCACCACACGAAAATAAGGTTTTTTCCAGAAGGGATATTCGATAACAACCAGAATCTCGAGGTTCTTCTGGTCTTCAATACTGAGCTTATGAATATTCCAGATTCACTCTTCGTCAATTTACCAAAGTTGAAGGATCTTCAAATCTATCGAGGACATCTAACCTCAGTACCAAATCTCTCTTCTAATAGGGAACTCAGAGTACTCTTCCTGAACAATAACGAGATCACAAATATCGAGGAAAATACCTTCAAAGGATTAACTCATCTAGAGTCCCTTTCAATCCGCAGCAATAAAATCACAACACTCCCTAGTGGGGTATTTGATGACCTCAGTAGTCTCAAGGAGCTCTATCTCTACGAGAACGAACTTACTACCTTCCCAGAGAAACTCTTCTCAAAACTATCCAGATTACAGTTACTTGCCCTTGACAACAACAAATTGGAAGAATTACCGGACAGATGTTTCAGTAATCTTGGGAACTTAGTGACACTCATGCTTGATGGTAATCAGTTGAAAACTCTTCCCAAATCCATCAAAGAGCTACCAAATCTGAGATACCTCAAACTTACGAGGAATCCACTGCCAAGGGAGTTATCCAAGAAGTTCTCCGGTCAAAAACTCGAAAAGATCCTTCAACTAGTCTGAATTTAGAATGTGTCCGTGAAATTGAAATTCTAGCAAGACCGAGCTATTTATCAATTTTCTATTCCTCCCAGACTTATGGATTATCGACGAATTGGTAAGCACGGACTAAGGGTATCCGAGATCTCACTCGGTGCATGGCTTACTTACGGTGGCTCAGTCGCTGAGCAGAATTCTATTGAATGCATTCACACTGCTCTGGAGAACGGAATCAATTTTATTGACAACGCAGATGTTTACTCAAGAGGGCAAGCAGAAATTGTTCTTGGAAAAGCTCTTGATGGAGATACATTCGAGAGGAGGCATCTTGTCCTCTCCTCGAAGGTCTTTTGGCCAGTGAGTGACAATATACAAGACTATGGGCTTTCAAGGAAGCACATATTAGACTCAATCGAGGGAACACTCGACAGACTGAAGCAGGACTATCTTGACATCTACTACTGTCATAGATTCGACTATAAAACCCCCTTGGAAGAGACGATATCAACAATGGATGATCTTGTCCACGATGGGATAATCAGATATTGGGGAACCTCTG
>Ga0114931_10003691_pt1 | contig 19289 bp, 16 predicted proteins | sample 2SBtaG_FD_89579 | JGI IMG/M metagenome (GOLD analysis project Ga0114931, IMG submission 89579) | Deep subsurface microbial communities from Kolumbo volcano to uncover new lineages of life (NeLLi) - 2SBTROV14_V59a metaG | ecosystem: Environmental > Aquatic > Marine > Volcanic | place: Kolumbo...
ACAAGCGTGCTTCACAAACTGCCCGAGCGCAAATCGGAAAATCCGGGATAACCGTCACCACGCCACCACCCAAGCAAGCCGCATAGCAAGGCTTAGTTCAACTGCGTGAGGTGTATCTGACCTCCCGCAGGAGCGGATTTCCTGAATCCGCGTCGGACAAAATGTCCTGTGCAGTTTACGGCTTTACTCAATCTGCGTCCGGGGTGAAACACCGAACGCACTTTGGACCTTTGCGTATAATTTGGTTTCGCCAGCTGGCATACCCCACTGATTAGGCAAAAAAGAACAGCCCGGCTACCGCGTGTCGGCGACCGGGCTGTGTCGTTTTCGCTTTGAGAACAGGCCTCGCCTCTTTGGCCCTTATCAAGAAGGGAGGGCAAAGCGGGCACTCAGAAGCAGGTGGTGGGTGGTGTCACATGGACAACCCGCCGGTGGTCAACGGATACCACCCCACTGGCGTATATGATAATCGTTCAACGAACCACCTCCTTCCATAATAAGATTCATGGCGGCGAGCGATGATTCTGCCAGAGAACCACTCGCGGCCAGTTTTGCCCGTCGTGCTGCGTTTGGCACGACCCACGAGTGCTATGCCATCCCCGATATTCTCGAAGTTGTCAAAGCACTCATATATTATACTCCAAAGTCTGGCAAATCGTGCAATACCTACTTAGCGAGAACCCGCCAAAACCCCGCGCGTCTCCCCAAAGGATCGCCACGACAGCACTTAGGTTCACGCATAAACTTGGTTTTCAAGCGATTTTTTAATCCCTGCGAGCAAACCGCTGCCCCCAGTCCCAGGCCCCTCCCTCCTCACCGGAATGGTATTCTCATCTGCCGGTCGCCTTATTGGACCGTCTGGATTCCGATTTGTGCTTCGATAAACTTAGCCCACTGTTGGTCGGTGCTAGGGACGCCTTTGATAACACTTTGTTCGGTGAGCAAGACCGGCAGTCCCGTTTTCAAGCGATGTGCCGCATCGCATTGCTCGTTGATCCTTCGACTTAATTCCGCTTTGAGCGAATCGTCGATCAGTACCGCATCGCCAGCGATACTGAAAGCTCGATCGCGTGCCTCATAAATCGAAGGAGGCTTCTCCGATTTCATGAGCCAACTGTGAAACTCTGGGAACTTCTTGGGGGCAAGTTTCCAGACACCGATTGCCAGCTTCGCTAAGTCGCAAGCGGCTTTCTTCGAGGGATGGTCCCTTGTCACGTACTGATTGCAGCCCGAGTTGAGCGGAACATGTTGAATGACAAAGGCAACCTGGTCGCCATATTGCTCGAGAGTCGATTCGATGAAGGGATGCAGGTGGCGACAATGGTGACACGTATAATCAAGCATTTCGACGATGACATGCGGAGCATTGGGATTGCCGATCATCGGAAACTCCGAGAGGCTTATCGACTTATGCAATCCCGGGAAATAGATTAGTCGCGATTTAGGCGAAACGCCGTTTCTCTTCTCGTTGCCAAAGAGATTCTCGAAGTCGGCGTCATCTTCAGCCGTTTCGTTACCAACATCAGCGCCCTTATCGGAGTTCTCTACTGCAATGTTATCTACTGCAATCGACTCAAACGTCTGGTCTTCTTCCTCTTCTGGTTCGGCTGAAACGGAATCCTCTTCTACCATTGTTTCCACGACCAAGCCTGCGGGGATAAAAAGGAGCTGGCCGCCCATCAATAGAACCAAGCCAATGGCTGCGATCCCCGTGGCGATCAAAGGATAATACCTTTCGTCCAAGAGCGATTGGCTGCTTGGCTGCATGGACCTCGTCGGCTCGGCTACTCCCAGGAGAGAACGCATCTGATCGTAATCGACTTCCGGGGTGGTGCTTCGAATCAGCAACAACGTAATTCCCGCGATGCTCAAACCACAGACGTGGACGGTGAGACAATAGAGGCAAAAGCTTTGCAATAGCACTGCCTGGACGGCAATAAACCAAACCGCTGCTCCCGCTGCAAGCAACGAGAGAGCGAGAAGTCCACTGCCAGCTTTCCCTCCGGGATGCTTCGCCGCTGGCCAGCAAACTGCTAGAATGCCAATGTAGGTAATCGATCCGAAAAGGCTAACGGGAATACCCAACCACTTTGACCAGTGGCTGTTGAGCACCGCATCGCAATCGAGCGATCCTTCGCCATTGCACCCAGCAACCGTCTCGGTTTGCCACGAGCTCCAGGTGAGGTAAAGCGAGATACTCAGTGCAACCAATGACAGTGCGGCCAGTAGCCCTGCGAGTACTTTCGTTCGTCCAGACATCAGTGAAAAATTTTCGAAATAGAGGTAAACCGGAAGACTGTGTATTACGGACTTGCGTTGCAGGCATCTCTATTGTACCACTTTTTCCCTAGACCGTATTCTTCGGGGAATTAATCGCATGCAGGACGAGGGGCAGTATATTTGTGGAAACTGCGGCGAGGAAATAGTCGTCCCCATCGACTGCTCTGCCGGTAGGAGGCAAGAATATGCCGAAGATTGCCCTGTATGCTGTTGTGCAAACGTCATCCGTGTTGAGATCGACTCGGAGGGGGAAGTCTCGATCAGGAGCGAATTGGAGTGATCTTTTCTAGCACGATGGGGCTGAGTAGATTGAACCACAATGAAACCACAGAACGACGGGAAAAATAAATATGACTCAGCCGATTACCGTAGCCCCAGGCACAAAGATCCAATTGGCCGACTTTGATGCGCGTTGTTTGGAGGGCGATTGGACGAAGAAGTCGGCGCGTAAGCAGATCAAAATAAACACTACTGCTAGCCGTGATTTGGCCTACCGATTGTATGCCGAAAACCGACGAGCTGTGTTGCTTGTGCTGCAGGGGATGGACACAGCAGGTAAAGATGGAACTATTCGCACGGTGATGACTGGTATCAATCCGCAAAGCTGTCAGATTGTACCGTTCAAGCAACCTAGCCATCAAGAATTGGACCATGATTTCCTGTGGCGGATTCACCAAGCAGTTCCCCGTCGCGGCAACATTGGCATATTCAATCGGTCGCACTACGAGGACGTTTTGGTCGTGCGTGTCCATAGCTTGGTACCCGAGCCTGAATGGCGATCCCGCTATGAGCGGATCAACGATTTCGAAAGACTTTTGGCCGAAGGTGGCGTGACTCTTATCAAGTGTTTCTTGCACGTTAGCAAGGAAGAGCAAAAAGAACGATTGCAAGCGCGGCTCGACAATCCGGCCAAGCGTTGGAAATTTAGCAAAGGCGACATCTCGGAGCGTGCCCTCTGGGACGACTATCAGCTGGCCTACCAAGACGCTCTTACCAATTGCAACACCATGCATGCGCCGTGGCACATCATCCCGTCGGACCGCAAGTGGTATCGTAACATGACCGTCAGCGGCATTTTGCGCGAGACGCTCGAAAAGTTAAACCCTCAGTTTCCACCCTGCGAAGAAGGAATCGACGGGATAGTCATCGATTGAGTGGTTCCACTCCGAGATCCGAATCTGACTAGCCCGTAGGCCGGCACAAGCGGCAGCGCAGTTCCGGCATGCGCCGCAATCGCGGGAAGCCCACCCGCAAAGCGGGAACTGCGCAAGGCTTGTTTCGGCCAACGAAGGATTCGATCCCGCAATCCGCATTCGTTCAATTTTGCGAGGGATCGTTCGGCCCGAGGATGTCGAGATGCCGACGTAGATAAGACGCTCTTTCGATGTTGCGGTCGTTGCTCTCGAGTTCGCTGCCAGCAAGCTTCTGCAGATGGGCAGGCTGGGTGTGGATGAAAAGTTTGTTGACGGTTGGGATTTCTAGATCACTTATCAGCCCTAGGTTGATTCCCATTCGCACGCTTGATAGCAAATGCATAGTTTCTTCGGAGCTGATCGTCTGCGCCGTTCTTAGAATTCCGAAGGCACGGCTGACGCGATCGTGAAGCGTCTCACGGCTTTCTCGTACGAGAAACTCGCGGGCTTGGCGTTCGTAATCGATTAATACAGGGACTACGTCTGCCACCTTTTTTGTCAATTCTTCTTCAGTTAGTCCAAGAGTGATTTGATTGCTCACCTGATAGAAGTCGCCCATCGCCTGGGAACCTTCGCCATACAGGCCACGAACAGCGAGGTTGATCTTTTGTAAACTGCGAAAGACTTTCTCGATCTGTCGCGTAATCACTAAAGCAGGCAGGTGGAGCATCACGCTCACACGCACTCCGGTGCCAACGTTGGTGGGGCAAGCGGTGAGATATCCTAGCTTATCGCTGTAGGCATAGGTCAGTTTTTGTTCGATCAAGTCATCAAGCTCGTCAATTTGCTGCCAAGCCGATTCGAGGTTCAACCCGCTCTGCATCACCTGGAAACGCAAATGGTCTTCTTCGTTGATCATCACGCTGAAACGCTCTTCGCGATCGATGACGACCGCACGCATCCCATCGCTTTCAGCATGTTCGCGGCTGATGAGTTGACGCTCCACTAAAAACTGGCGATCCACATTGTCCAAATCACCGACGTTGATGTAATAGGTTTCCGAAGGGACTTTGCCTGCTTCGCGAAGCTCGTTGATCCGACCATGCAAAATCTTTTCGATTTCAGCCCGATCGGCTTCGGTGGTGCGAGAGATAAACGGGAAATCGGCCAGATTACGCGCCAGGCGAATACGGCTACTAATGACGATATCCGACTCAGGCCCAGAGCCTTTGAGCCACTCACCGCTCGAATTTGCCAAATCGCTAAGTCCCATAATCTAAACTCGGAAAAGTATTATTGAGGTTGATCTTCAGAAGTTTCTGAAGATTGGGACTGGTTGTTGGTCTCTCGGATTTTGTCACGCAACTCCGAGGCGAGCTCATAGTTTTCTGTGGCAATCGCTTCCTTCATCTCGCGTCGTAGACGGATGAGCTGGGTTTGTTGGTCTGCTCCCTGCGGACATCGCTTGGGTACTTTACCGATGTGATGCACTTGATCGTGGATGTTCATCAACAGGGGCTCAAGCTCGTCGGCAAAGTAGACGTAGTCGTGGGGACAACCGAGGCGTCCCTGTTTGCGAAACTCGAGGAATGTGATTCCACACAGGGGGCAAGCTCGCTGATCAAGCCGGGCCAACTCGTCGGCCGTCTCGCCCACGGCCAAGTGCTGGGCTAGCAGCCCCGCCATGGCAGGCATCACGTCGGCGGTCTCTTCTTCGCTGGGGCTGAGAAACGACTGGGCACACTCTTCGCAGAGGTGCAACTCATTCGGCTTCCCATCAATCAGATCGGTAATATGGAAAGTCGCTTGTCGGTCACACCGCTGGCACTTCATCTTACCGCTCCGAAGTAAAAAAGCTGAGAGCAATTCGCTGCTAGCGATCAGCTACAAATTCCCGTTTCCGCTACGAGGATTCTAGCCCCGGCATAGAGAATGTCAAGGTGAACGCGACGTGCTAAGCACTTGCGTTGACTCAAGATGGGCGCAGTAGGCTGCGTCAAGTCCACCCGTTGTGAGGCTCACGATCCAGTGTTAAGCTGGCCCCATGCGGCCTGAACACTTCCGTGCCTAGGCGGTTCACAAGAATGGCGAACTAGACTTCAGAACTCGTGTCCTGCTTTCGTCATTGGGTCTTTCGTCATTTATATTTCCATGTCTCACACTCCTGCTCTCAAACAATTTGTTGACCTAGCCGATGGAGCCGACTACGTGCCGGTCTACCGGCACTTGATGAGCGATACCCTGACGCCGGTACAAGCATTCAAAAAGCTCGATGTTAGCTCGGCTGCTTGTTTGTTTGAAAGCGTTATCGGTGGCGAGAAAGTGGGTCGTTACAGTTTTCTCGCCAGCGATCCGTTTTTGATGCTTTCTGCTTACGCCAATCAAGTCACGATCTCACACGGTAACGCCCAGGAGGAGCCTTCGAATTGGGAGTCGAAATCGTTTGAGTGCTCGAACCCCCTCGAAACTTTGCGTGAGCAAGTCGCGGCGGTTCGTGTGGCACTGCTAGATGATTTGCCGCCCTTTGTGGGCGGTGCGGTTGGATACGCGGGCTACGATACGGTGCGCTATGTCGAACGGCTGCCCAACGCTCCTCACGACGATCGAAATCTTCCGGACCTTTGGTTCGCCTTCTACGACCAAATGGTCGTGTTCGATCACGTTCAGAAAACTGTCATCGTGTTGGCATTGGCTGACGTGCGAGAGAAGGACGAAGCGGCGAGAAAACGTTCATACCTTGAAACGTGCCAACGTGTCGATCGTCTCGTTGCTCAACTCGATGCGCCCGAGGAATCTCTCCATCTCGCTGATATCAGCACCAGCGGCGACGCCACGCTCGATTACACCTCGAACCTCACGCAAGAACAGTATGAAGACGCAGTGCGCAAGTGCGTCGAATACATTCACGCTGGCGATATTTTTCAAGTGGTGATCAGCCAGCGTTTGCAGACCAAGTTTGACTTACCGCCCTTTGAACTGTATCGCACGCTTCGGGTGGTGAACCCCAGCCCCTTCATGTTTTACTTGCGTACTCCCGAAGTGACGCTCGTGGGAAGCTCGCCAGAAATTATGGTACGAGTTGTCGATGGTCGTGTTACCGTTCGACCACTGGCAGGAACCAGGCCGCGTGGGCAAGATGAAGCGGAAGACATAAAACTGGCCGAAGACTTGTTAGCCGATCCCAAGGAGCGTGCCGAGCATGTGATGCTCGTAGATTTGGGTCGCAACGACGTGGGGCGCGTCGCCGAGTACAACTCGGTCGAAATCTCCGATGTCATGGTAATTGAGCGTTACAGCCATGTGATGCATATCACTTCGAATGTGACTGGCCAACTGCGCGACGATTGCGATTCGTTCGATGCATTGGCTGCTTGTCTCCCTGCGGGGACGGTTTCGGGCGCTCCCAAGGTGCGTGCGATGGAGATTATTGATAGCCTGGAGCCTAACCGGCGTGGCCCTTATGCGGGGGCGGTAGGCTATATCGATTTCGCTGGAAATATGGATACTTGTATTGCGTTGCGAACTGTCGTCATCCAAGAGGATACGGCCTACGTCCAGGCTGGAGCAGGGATCGTCGCCGATAGTATCCCTGAGCAGGAATATCAAGAAACACTTAACAAGGCGCGCGGATTGCTTAAAGCGATAGAAATCACTCAGCGGAGGAGGCAGTGAGTTTTTGGCTCTAGGCAAAAAAATGGAATCACTTACTGGAAAACTACTGGTCGCTTCGCCTCAATTGCGCGATCCCAACTTTTGTCAGACGGTGGTGTTTATTGTTCAGCACCAACCGGAGGGCGCGTTGGGTATCGTGCTAAATCGGCCCAGCGAAAAATCGGTACAGGATGTTTGGAAAGTATCCGGCAAACTGAGCGATGATTCACAGCAGCGACTCTATTTGGGTGGCCCGGTACCTGGGCCTCTGCTTGCGATTCACACCCAGAGTTCTCATGCCCATCAGGAAGTTCTTCCTGGTCTCTACGTAACTGCTCAAGAAAACGAGTTTCATCAATTGATCGACAACACGATGGAAGATTGTCGTGTCTACAGCGGACATGCGGGCTGGGGGGAAGGTCAACTCGACGATGAATTGAAAGCTGGCGGGTGGTTAACGACTGGGGCTACTGCAGATGACCTATTTTCCGATTGCAAAACCCTCTGGAAACGAATGACCAGTCGCATCGGTCTCAGTATTCTTGCCCCAGACATGCGACCAGAACACGTACCGCGGGATCCAGGTTTGAACTAGGCGAGCCGTTGGCGTAAGCCGAAGGATCTTAGCGGTATTAACCATGGGCTTACGCCAATGGCTCGCCTAAGGTGCCGCGAGATTTCCGGCAGACGTTTCGGCGCGCAATTGGGCTATCATTTCCCGCGTCGCGGCTTCGACGGCTTCCTGCCAGAGGCTGTCGCCAAAACGTTCGCAGTAGGCAGGCTTGCTGTGGGCGAAAATAATGCCGCGAGAGTTGTTAACTACCGCCCCCAGGCCGCGCTGATCAAAAGCGGCAGCGACATCTTTGGCGGTGCCTCCCTGGCTGCCAAAACCGGGAACCAGGAACCATGTTTGCGGCATCACGGTTCGCAATTCGGCAAGTTGTTTTGGATAAGTAGCCCCGACGACTGCCCCGACGATTCCGTATCCTCTTTTCCCACGAGTTTCTGCCGAGAGACTTTCCACATAGTCGGCCAGTCGGCGATAGATGGGCCCCTTTTCGACTTGTTGATCCTGAAGCATGTGGCTGCCAGGATTTGATGTTTTTACGAGCACAAACAACCCGGCTCCTCGGCTGCCTGCTATCTTAACGAAAGGTTCCAAACTATCTGCCCCGAGGTACGGGCTGACGGTGACGGCATCGGCTTCCCAGCCGCTTTGGCCATCGCGTCCCAAGATACCTCGTGCGTAAGCCTCGGCCGTTGAACCGATATCGTTCCGCTTGCCATCGAAGATGACGAGCAAGCCTTTCGTTCGGGCGTAGGCAATGACTTGAGCCAGCGCTGCCATGCCGGCGGGTCCACACTCTTCAAAGAATGCCGCTTGCGGCTTCACGGCAGGCACCAGGGGGGCGATCACATCGATCACTTCCTTACAGAATTTCTGGTATGCGTCGGCGCGTGTCGAAAAATCGGCGCGGTCTGAGCCTGTAAAACCGGTAGGCAGTTGTTCCCAACGTGGGTCTAAACCCACTACGACGGGATTTCCCGTCCTCTCTACAGCGTTCGCTAAATCATCGCCAAAGTGGCGCTCAGTTTCTGGCATTCCTTCGCGTTCTTTCTTGTCGCTTAAAAAAGGCTTAACGAGCTTCGGCCGTCACTCCGGGCCAATCGTCGCTACGAAATGGCGTGACTGGCAAATAATTTTTGCTCATGAGATTACAAACCGGGTTATCTGCCCAAGCGTAACGCACGGCGACCGGTGCGGGTACCGACTCGCTCCAAACTTCGACCTGATTGGTCGCAATGACCTTTGCCTCTGCCCAAACCCATTTCTTATCTTCGCCAGCAATAGCAAACCCCTTGATCATCGGGTGGTCGTAGACGTGCAGCCCATCACCACAGGCACGAAATGTCACCGTGACTTTACCATCGGCTTGAGTCATCGACTCGAACCGGGGGCTCTCACATGGCACCTTGATGCCGTAATCCCGCGCCAGAGCCCAGCGAGCAAGGCGGAGGCCCACTTCGAGCTTGTTACGCGGATGGATGTCGTTGCCCTCACCGATATCGATGATGACCGCTTCGCCGGTGTTTTTCAGCCGATCGAGGGTCATCGTCTGTGCTTCGCGCAGCTCGGCCCAAGCACTTTCGCCCGGTTCCGACTTTTCTGCATAGAAGTCGGCTAACTGCACCCAGTAGAAGGGAAAATCTCCTTGGCCCCACTCATCGCGCCAGTTTTGAATCATCAGCGGGAACATTTCTCGATACTGATACGCTCGGCCAGCATTGGTTTCTCCCTGGTACCAAATGGCACCACGAATGGCATAGGGCAGCAGGGGTATGATACGCGTGTTGTAGATGTTTGCCGGTCTGGCGTTTCCCGTCATGAGAGATTCTGGCGGCCGGAGTTTCCGTCCGGTGGTTTTGCCATCTTTGTTGTTTTGCTCCCAGTCGGCGAGCGCTTTCTCGTATTCGGCTTGGGCCTCGCCCGAGTCATACTTGGCTTCAATTGCTTTCCAGCGGTCCATCAGAGGTTGGTAGATGGGATTGCCTTCCATCAGATCGCGTCGAATCCAAGCTTCGCATGCCGAGCCGCCCCAGGAATTGTCGATCAAGCCAACGGGAACATTGAGTGCTTGTTGCAATTTCAGACCAAAGAAATATCCGACGGCCGAAAAGTCGTTAGCAGACTCAGGAGTACATGCGTGCCATTGCCCTTCAATATCTTCCAAGGGCGTTTGCCCCCCTGGGGGAGTTGCGGTGATAAGACGCAGTTGCGGATGGTTGGCTGTGAGAAGTTCGAGGTCTGCATTGATTGCATGGGCTAAAGCAAATTGCATGTTTGACTGTCCAGAGCAAACCCAGACCTCGCCGACTAAAATATCGGTCCGCTCAATACGGTTGTTTCCTTCGACGACCAGGGTGAGCGGATCGCCTACTGAAAGTGGCGTGAGGTCGACGCGCCAGCGACCTTCTTCGTTGGCTTGCGTTTCGTGGGTCTGTCCGCCGATGGCGACGATAATTTTTTCGCCCGGCTCGGCCCAGCCCCAGATGGGCACGGGCTTGTCGCGTTGCAGCACCATGTGGTCGCTCAACAGAGCAGGCAATTTGACATCTGCAGAAGAGGTTGAAGCGGTAAGGAACAAGGCCAAAATGGCCGCCGACAATCGTATTTTTCTTTGATTCGACATATGGAAAGTTAGCCCTTTAGTTAGTCCACTCCGTGTCACCAGAAAATCGTATCCCGCCCATCTTATTACAACCGCCTCAGTTTTCATAGGATTTTTCGAGAGCTGCCGGGTCATTTTGCTAGCTTCTTGATAGCTGCCGGCAGCGAGGAGTCGGCAATTCCTCGTTCGCCCCGGCCTTCTTCGTCAATGCGACGGTTGACGACCTGCGAGATCGCTTCCAGGTCGGCGTCCCAATACTTGGCCCACTGCTGTCTCGGAGGGGGCTGGAGCGGGCGGACGATCCGAAAACCAACCCCTTGCGACTCGTCGCTAGCGAACCACCAGGGACTTTGCGGGCTATTGGGGTCGTAGCTACGCCACTCATCGTCGTCTGACTGTCCGCGAGAGGCGCTGCGGCAATCCTGGATTTCGTGGTCCCACAAGCCGCCACGCAACACTCTCGGGTAGAGCTTGGTTGGCCAACAGATCGCTTCGATGGCTGAGACACGGTGGTCCAGCAAGGTTGAATAATGCTCGGCATCGTACTGGTCTAAGACCCACTCGGCAGCGTTGCCGTGCATGTCGAACAGCCCCCATGGGTTGGGCAACTTCTGCCCCACGGGGTGCGCTTCCCAATCGGAGTTGTCCGTATACCAAGCATAGTCGTCGATTTTCGCCGGATCGTCTCCAAAAGAATATGCCGTCGTTGTGCCAGCTCGGCAGGCGTATTCCCATTCGGCCTCGGTCGGAAGTCGATAGAATTCCCCGGTCAATTTGCTTAGCCATTTGGTAAATTGCTTGGCAGAGTATTGACTCATCGAAACGGCCGGCAGTTTCGGATCTTCGCCACTCTGAAACGTAAAACTGGGGTCGTAGAGATTCGAAGGCGCTGTGATCGCATCGACGGCATTTTCTTCAGTGATTTGGCGAATGCCCAAGTCGTTGAACCTATCGAAGACATTGCAGAGTTTCATAAACTCTTTGTACTGGGCCCAAGTGATTTCGCACTTGCCCATCCAGAAGGGTTTGATCTCGACTTGATAGATAGGTCCCTCGTCTGCATTGCGTCCTTTTTCCTGCTCTGGACTGCCAAGGCTAGCTTTGCCACCAGCAATCGGGACCAATGCGATTACCACCTTGGTGCCAGGAATCGTCCGGTCGTACTCGACCATGATGCCGAGATTCGTTTGAACAATACGCCCCTGATTGGGTGCTGCGGCGACAAGCCCAGATCTGTCAAGAGGTACATCGTCGCTTCGCACACTCTGCAAAGCGAATATCGCCGCGACACTAAGTGAATAAACGGCGATTGACCGGATCGGAATTTTTCTGGATGAACGAAATCTCAATGGCTGCATTTTCAAAATCCTACACTTACCAGAATCCGCGAATAAAAATCAATCCGGTTTATCGTAGCTCGGCCAGGGCCGCAACCTATGCGAGCTACTGCTCGGTTGGAGTAGCCAGCTCCCAGTGGTCAGTCGCCAAACATGCGCGTAAGTTACAAAATAAGATACTAGCTACCCAGTATGCCTAGTCCAAGAGGGCTGAATTTCTCGTCCTGCAACTTGTAAAGGAACATAATCGCCGGGAACGAAAATGACCTCAGAAGTAAACGGTCATTCTCTCATAAAAAAATTGGCTGTCGGCTACCCTAACACGAGAACTCAGGTTCTTGCGATTGGTGTCCTTTTTGGCTACGATGGGGCTTCCACTCACCCGTGATTCTACAATGAGTATACCGCGAACGCGACTCTCCGCGAGAAGCGTCGGCACGCCTATTTTTCCGAGGCCCAATCGAAATGAAAAACTCGCAGCCCGAATCTCAGAGTTCTCGCAGACGATTCCTTCAAGACTCGGCGGTCGCTACGGCGGCCCTGGGTACCCTGGCCATTCCTGGCAATGTTCATGCCGACACGGGCGAAGTCTTGAAGGTCGGCCTGATTGGCAGCGGGGGCCGTGGTACCGGGGCGGCCAGCGATGCCTTGCACGCAGACCCCCAGGCGAAGCTTACCGCAATCGGCGATGCGTTTCTCGACCGGGCACAGATGTCGCTCAAGAGTCTTCAAGAGAACAAAGAAATCGGCAACCAGGTTGTTGTCGACCATGACAGCATCTTTTCCGGATTTGATGCCTACAAGAAAGTTATCGATCAGGTTGATGTGGTGATTCTCACGACTTCGCCACACTTTAGGCCACAACATCTGGAATACGCGGTCGAGCAGGGCAAACACTGCTTTGTCGAGAAACCCATCGCGGTAGACGCCCCGGGAGTGCGGCGTGTGATCGAGACATGCAAAGTGGCAAAGCAAAAAGGTCTGTCCATCGTTTCGGGGCTTTGCTGGCGATACGACTTGGGTGTTCGCGAGACGATGCGACAAATCTTAGAAGAAAAGGCAATCGGTGATCTCGTCGCGATCGAGTCGGCCTACAACACCGGGACACTTTGGCATCGGGGTGATAAACCCGAGTGGAGCCGCATGGAGTATCAGATTCGCAACTGGCTATACTACACCTGGCTGTCGGGCGACCATATCAACGAACAAGCTATCCATAGCCTCGACAAAACCGCTTGGCTTCTGGGCGACAAGCATCCTCTTCGTGCAACCGCCCTCGGCGGACGCCAACAACGAACCGACAAAAAATACGGAAACATTTACGACCACTTCACCGTGTTCTACGAGTATCCCGATCAGAAGCGCGTCTACTTCACCTGCCGACAACAGGCAGGGTGTAGCACGCATGTCGACGAGCGGGTGCTCGGCACAGCAGGGCAAGCCGAAGTCTTACGGCATCGTCTTTACGATACGGCCGGCGAACCCATGTGGCGATATCAAGGCGAGAAGCCCAGTATGTATCGAATTGAACACGAACATCTCTTCAAGAGCATTCGCGAAGGCAGTCCAATCAATAATGGCGACTACATGACAAACAGCACCATGATTGCCATAATGGGCCGCATGTGTGCTTACTCAGGCCAAACGATGACCTGGGACGAGTGTTTTAATAGCGACGTCACGCTTGGCCCGGCCGAGTATGCCTGGGGCGACGTCGAGGAGCCGGCGGTCGCAATTCCCGGCAAAACTGAATTGGCCTGAGGATTGGACTCTTTAGTAAACGCGACCTTTTTTCGACAAGTTCACGTAGGGTGGGCACTGCCCACGCTACGAATTTGCAGAACCATTTGATTAGGTATTGTTGGAGAGTAAAAAAATGAGTAAATGGCCGCTTGGCGTCTTTGCCAGCATTGATGCAGGACTGGGCGTTCATCTTGAGGTTGCCCACGACTTAGGAGTTCCGACCATTCATCTCCACGCTCCTCAAAAACAATCGCGCACCCCCGAGCGTGCTAAAAAATTCACCAAGCGGCTTAAGGAGCTGGGAATTGAAATTTCGTGCGTCTTTGCTGGTTTCGAGGGCGAAAGCTACGCTGATATTCCTACCGTCGAAAAAACGATCGGCCTTGTGCCCGTAGCCACTCGTACAGAGCGAGTTGCCGAGCTGAAAGAGATCGCCGACTTTGCGAAAAGTTTGGGCGTCGATGTTGTCGGGTTGCATATTGGCTACGTTCCTCACGATGCGGAATCGGAAGCCTACCACGCGGTACTTGAAGTTACCCGCGACGTTTGTACGCACTTGGCGGCTAATGGCCAGTCTTTACACCTGGAAACAGGCCAAGAACCGGCCGATGTGTTGGTCCGATTTCTTAAGGACACCGGCTGTAACAATCTGTTTGTGAATTTCGATCCGGCCAACATGATTCTTTACGGGGCAGGGGAGCCGCTGCCAGCGCTCGAGCTGATTGGCTCCTACGTCCGCAGCGTTCATTGCAAAGATGCGACATGGTCGGATAAGCCCGGGGAAACCTGGGGAGCCGAAGTCCCGCTTGGCGAAGGCGATGTCGATATGGCTGCGTATCTGCAGACACTGGAGAAAATCGGCTACACGGGTCCGCTCACGATCGAGCGCGAGATTCCCCAAGAACCCGAGCGACAAAAAGCGGAAATCAGCAAGGCGCTTGAATTGCTTAAAAGTCTTAAAACCAAGATTCTAAACGAGAGCGCGCAAGCGTAAGAAGGGATTGATTGGTGGGTAGCGTACGTTTTCGACTCTCGGTGATGATGTTCCTGCAATTTTTTACGTGGGGAGCTTGGTTTGCTACGTTAGGAAAATGCTTGGCTGACAATGGCCTGGGCGACTTTGGCGGCGGAGCCTATGGGAGTGCGCCGATTGCTGCGATTATTGCTCCGCTCTTTCTGGGGCTCGTCGCCGATCGTTTCTTCCCGTCTCAGCTGGTCATGGGCCTTCTGCTCTTGCTCGGAGGCGTGTTTCTTTGCATGGCTCCAGGATATGCCGAAGCAGGCAATGGCAAAATGATGGTCAATATGTTTATTGCCCACATGCTCTGCTACATGCCTACCTTGGGTCTTAGCAATTCGATCACGTTCGCCAACGTTTCCGATCAGAGCGAATTTCCTAAGATTCGAGTTTGGGGAACCATTGGCTGGATCGTTGCCGGCTTGGCCGTTGGATTCCAAGGTTGGTCGGGGAGTTTTAATATCTTCTGGCTCGCAGGCATTTGCTCGATGGTCACCGGGCTCTACTGTTTTACGCTGCCGCATACCCCGCCGCCCGCAAAAGGCGAGCCGATTAGTTTTCGGGCGATGTTTATGGTCGATGCTTTTGGACTCCTGGCTCAACCTGCATTTTTTGTGTTTATTCTTTGTTCAACCCTCATCTGTATCCCCTTGGCCTATTACTACGGGCTCACGTCGAATTTGCTCGGACAGGTCGGCTTTGAAGCACCTGCTTCGACGATGACGCTCGGGCAGATGAGCGAAATTTTCTTCATGTTGCTCATCCCGTTTTTCTTTCGTCGGCTCGGTGTCAAATGTATGATCTTAGTTGGCATGGCAGCTTGGGTGATTCGATACTTGCTCTTTGCCTATGGTGCTCCCAACCAAGTGATTTGGATGATGCTTCTCGCGGTTCTCTTACACGGGGTTTGCTACGACTTCTTTTTCGTTACCGGTTTTATGTATACCGACAACAAGGCTCCCAAGGAAATACGAGGGCAGGCGCAAAGCATGTTGGTCTTCTTCACGCAGGGAATCGGCATGTTTTTTGGTTATCGTGTTGCCTTCGAAAAAAATGCCGAAGTCGTTACCAAGTACGGCGAGCTTAGCGAGGCACTGCAAGCAGCCTCTCCGGCGCAAGAATTAAGCTTTGCTGAATCACTCACGCGTATGTTTTCGGTGTCGCATCCTGAAAGTATCGATCAACATTTGTTAAGCGATACGATGGCACAGTGGAAAGAATTTTGGACCTTGCCTGCCATCATGGCCGGCGTAATCATGGTGGTTTTTGCCCTGTTGTTTTATGACAAAGTAGATGGCAAAGTAGATAACCAGTCGACTGAAGATTCACAATCAAATGAGGCAACCCCATGATTCGCGTTGGTATTGCAGGTCTAGGTTTCATGGGCATGGTGCATTACCTGTCTTACGAAAAAGTGCGCGGTGCCAAGGTCGCTGCCATCTGCGAGATGAACAAAAAACGCCTCACCGGCGATTGGCGAGATATCCAAGGAAATTTTGGTCCTGCCGGCAAGAAGATGGATCTCAGCGGGATCAACACGACCACCTCGTTTGACGAGATGTTGGCTGATCCGCAGATCGATCTTATTGATATCACGTTGCCCCCCGCAATGCACGCCAGTTTTGCGATCAAAGCCATGCGAGCCGGAAAGCATGTGTTTTGCGAGAAGCCGATGGCGCTCAGCACGACCGACTGTGCAAAGATGTTGCGTGCTTCCAAGAGCACCGGCAAGCAACTGTTTATTGGTCATGTTTTGCCGTTCTTCCCCGAATTTGCCTGGGCACTCAAGGCGGTCCGCAGCGGTAAATACGGAAAACTACTCGGTGGGTCTTTCAAACGCGTGATTTCCTATCCCCAGTGGCTGTCCAACTATTGGTCAGCCAAACATATCGGGGGGCCGATGCTCGACTTGCATGTACATGACGCCCATTTTATTCGGCTGTTGTTCGGCATGCCCACTGCGGTAATTACCAATGGCCGGCAGCGCGGCGAGTTGGCCGAGTATTGGAATACTCAATTCTGCTACGACAAGCCAAAGTACGTAGTGCAAGCCACCAGTGGCACAATTGCCCAGCAAGGCCGCGCATTTACCCACGGTTTTGAAATTCAGCTAGAAAAAGCAACTCTCGCTTTCGACTTCGCAGTGATTGGCAAGGAGGCGAAATATTTATGCCCTCCCACGCTTTTCGACAACAAGGGACAAGCTAAAGCTGTAAAACTTGGCAGCGGCGACCCGATGGATTCTTTTGTTTCTGAAATCAAAGAAGTGCTCACCTGTGTGCGTCAAGACCGTGAAAGTTCGATCCTCGATTCCAACTTCGCCCGCGATGCTATCTTGTTATGCCATAAGCAAACCCAAAGCCTCGCCCGCGGTCGTAGCGTAAAAATCTAGAGAAACGTTTATCGCAATTAGAGAATCAAATGAACCAACTACACACCGGCTCGTCGTCCTCGTCATCTGGTGATAACATGAACTGCTCACCACCCGATGCTGCCTCGATTTCGCAGCGGGAGAATATCCCTGTCCGTGTTTACCCCCATGCCAACGATGCTTGCCGAGCCGTTGCCCAGCAGATAGCAGATTGCATACGAGAACGGGCTGCCGCAGGCGAGTCGTGCGTATTGGGACTTGCGACCGGCAGCACTCCGGTTGGCGTCTACGACGAGTTGGTACGTCTGCATCAAGAGGAGAATCTTTCGTTTGCCAAGGTGCTCACGTTTAATCTCGATGAGTATTTTCCCATGCAGCCCCACGAACTGCAGAGCTACAAGCGGTTTATGCGGGAGAATCTGTTCGAGCTAATCGACATTCCAGACGAAAACACTTTTGTGCCGGATGGCACGTTGCCGATTGAGCAAGTCGCTGATTATTGCCAGTGGCATGAAGCGAAAATTGAGGAAGCCGGAGGCATTGACATCCAATTGCTCGGAGTCGGGCGCTCGGGGCACATAGGCTTTAACGAGCCCGGATCAGCCAAAAGTAGCCGTACCCGCCTCATCACGCTCGATCGCATGACGCGGATTGATGCAGCAAGCGATTTTTTCGGCCAAGAGCATGTACCACGACGTGCCATCACGATGGGCGTCAGTACAATCCTAGAGGCTCGGAAAGTCATTATGATGGCTTTCGGCGAACACAAGGCGCCGATTATCAAGAAGGCTGTCGAAGGCCAGATCAACTCGACGATTGCGGCCAGTTTCTTGCAAGAACATCCCAATGCGGAGGTGGTCCTCGACCAAGCTGCCTCTGCCAACCTCACCAGGGTAGAATCGCCCTGGTTGTTGGGGCCCGTGGAATGGGATGAGGAGAAGGTCCGCAAAGCTGTTATTTGGCTGGCACGGAAGGTCGAGAAATCGGTGCTGAAATTGACGGACACCGATTACAACGAAGAGGGGCTACAGGACTTGTTGGCAGACCGCGGGCCGGCGTACGACATCAACCTTACGGTCTTTCGGCATTTACAAGGGACGATTGTCGGCTGGCCGGGAGGAAAACCGGCCCATGCTCGCCAGCCGGGAGACCGGCCACAGGCGCATGGCGATATTTTCCCCAAGCGAATTGTCATTTTCTCGCCCCACCCCGACGACGATGTCATTTCGATGGGAGGTACGCTCATCCGACTGGTCGACCAAGGCCATGAGGTGCATGTCGCTTATCAAACCTCGGGCAACATCGCGGTATTTGACGACGACGTGATTCGCTTTTCCGAGTTTGTCTCGGAGTTCAACCAACATTTCGATGTCGCGCCCGAGCGCACCGCCGAACTCGAGACTCATGTCGAGCAATACCTCAAGGACAAACAAGCGGGGCAAATCGATAGTGCCGAAGTGCAAACTATCAAAGGCCTCATTCGTCGCGGCGAAGCTCGCGCGGGCTGCCGGTGTTGTGGGGTGCCAAATAGCAATCTTCATTTCATGGATATGCCGTTTTATGAGACAGGTCGAGTCAAAAAGAAACCAATCTCTGACGAGGACATTCAGATTACCGTCGATCTGCTGAACGAAATTCGTCCCCACCAGATTTACGCCGCCGGCGATTTATCTGATCCGCATGGTACGCATCGCACCTGCCTTAACGCAGTACTTCAAGCGGTCGATCGTTGTGAGAAGAGCGACTGGCACAGAGACTGCCAGGTATGGCTTTACCGTGGCGCGTGGCAAGAGTGGGGGCCCGAGGAAATCGAGATGGCCGTTCCGCTTAGCCCTGACGAAGTCGATCGAAAACGAATCGCAATTTTCAAGCACGAATCCCAAAAGGACAGAGCCTTGTTTCCGGGTGCCGACATGCGCGAATTCTGGAAACGGGCCGAAGATCGCAACCGAGAAACGGCTCAGCTTTACGATGAGCTAGGACTCGCAGAGTACGAAGCGATCGAGGGTTTTGTGCGCTGGAATCGAGAAAGACTGATTTTGTAAGCTGCACTCTCGCCAGAATGGCTCTTGGCCAATCACACGCATCGCCGATTGGCGTAGCTGCTGGGATTTAACGGGCGAATCGGCAAATGATTTTGCCCAACGGATTCGACTCCTCTGCTTACATTGCCAGCGTTCTGGCCGAGCCCGCAAGATTTACGACGATAAGGCGTCGAAAAAATGAGGTTTTGCGGCACTCTACCTAGATATTCGGTCATTTCAATCGAGGCAAGCCTTGCCTTCGCCCCAGCGATGGTACATGCCAACTCTTAAGACCTTGTTCTCCATTGAGAAAATGAGGATGCGCTGCTAAACCTTGTTGGGATGAAACCGCGCGAGTTACTTGCAGAGTCGTAGCTGCAAGATCCCAAATCGAGTTAGCGACATGCGATGAACCTACTCGTTTGCGCTTAGCGCTTGTGTAACAATTCAGCCGTCTGCAGTAAATTTGAGTTCACAAAAAATCGGGAGCAAAAGGGGAAAGACGAATGCCGAAAGGGGAGTTCGTAAGATAGGTTTGGGCAAAGGACGCCTTTCCTCTTTC